>JAABUQ010009886.1_pt1 | contig 12709 bp, 7 predicted proteins | sample 5560001 | NCBI WGS metagenome assembly JAABUQ01 (sample SAMN10711888, study PRJNA513371) | rock metagenome | isolation source: Antarctica rocks | place: Antarctica: Victoria Land, Finger Mt nord | collected 2015-12-18 | reverse complement strand
CGTTGGCGCAGGTTCATTGTTTATCTCACTCTCGGGTTGTCTAGAGGTTAGTCTAGACTCTACACGGGGGCTTTTCTTTGCCTGGCCTCTCTTGGTACAACTGTCCCGCTTTAGGTTGGTAGCCCCAAAATCTTTGTATTGCTCAAATACTACGAAATATCGAAAGATAGGACCATACACTGCATCCACCAGAGAGAAGCGTTGGCGAAGCCTCCTCTCTGGAGAATCGCCACTGAAGAAGGGACTCTCCAGTAGCTGTTCCTCTAACGTTTGAAACTTTTGGGTCAACTCATGCTGTTTTGCTGCAAACGTCATTTCATCTTTAGCGCTATAGAAGCCTGCGATCGCATTCAGAATGCTGGAGCCAAACTCAATCCAAGCGCGGTGCTTCGCTTTCAGCAAGGGATCATCAGGATGCAGCGAACCTGGCGTAATTTCATCCAAGTACTCACAGATGACCGCAGATTCAAACAAAACTTCCTCATCTACCAGCAACAGTGGCACTTTACCCAACGGTGAAATTGCCAAGAACCAATCGGGTTTATTTGATAGATCTACGTATTCCCGCTCATGAGGAATTTGTTTTTCTTGCAGCGTAATCACGGCTCTCTGCACATATGGGCAAAGTTTGTGGCTCACCAGCTTTAGCGAGGGATTAGACATCGTTTTAGTCTCCTACACACCGTATTATGGAAGTAGTTTTAATCGAACTGATTGCATTTGTGATTAAGCTCTGCATTCGTTGATAGATAAATTATTGCTTGCAAAAAAGCTAAAAAATGTAGCAATATCAAGAGGCAAATCCGCAAAAATGCGAATGAGGTGATGTCGTGTTGGATTGGAACGATCTACGCTACGTGTTGATAATTGCCCGCACCCGAAGCGTTGCTGATGCAGCTCGTGAATTAGGAGTTCATCAATCTACTGTCTTTCGACGGCTGAACGATCTGGAAAAAGAACTTGGAGTTCGCCTATTCGAGCGTCTTCCTACAGGTTATACAGTTACGGCATCTGGCGAAGAAATCTGTCAAGCCGCCGAACGGATAGAGGCAGATATAGCAAGTTTGGACAGACGGATTGGTGGTCGGGACATGCGACCAAGTGGGACCGTTAGGGTGACAACGACAGATACCTTGTTACTCAAGCTTCTCACCCCGTATTTTGCTGCCTTCCGTGCTGCCTATCCGGAGATCGAGCTGGAAGTGCTTGTGTCGAACCAATTTTTTAACCTGACGAAGCGCGACGCGGACGTGGCCATCCGTCCAGTCAGCAATCCTCCAGAGACTCTTGTAGGACGGCGCGTCGCCAGCGTGGCCACAGCGATTTACGGCTCAAAGGGTTATCTCGCCGTTCATGCAGCCTTTGATGATTTGTCTAAATATAGCTGGATCGGGCCGGACGAGAGTTTAGCTTACCTAGCCTCCGCCCGTTGGCTAAAGAAGTCATTTCCAGGTACATGCATCCCATTTCGCATCAACACATTAATGGGCATGCTCGAAGCGGTAAAGCAGAACCTAGGTCTAGCTGCTCTACCGTGCTTCATGGCCGATCCTGATCCCGACCTCGAGCGCGTTCATTCACCTCTACCCGAACTGGCGGCAGCGCTCTGGGTCCTCACGCACGAAGACATTCGGAATGTGTCGCGGGTGAGTGCTTTCATCGACTTCATTGCGTCGTCGCTCAAGCCCCAAATAGACCTGCTTGAGGGCAAAGGTTATGAGTCAACTCCTATCAGTCGCTGCCAGTCTGCCTCCTGCTGCCAAGAAAAGCTTAGCAATTGAGGTGTTGTCCAAAATGGAACCCATTAGTCACTTGGTTACTCAATATCAGGTGAGCCGGAAATTCCTTTATCAACAGGGGCACAAAGCCAATGATATAGGCTTTTCGATTCATGTATCTAGGCTAACGCATATGTTAAATTAGCTACTTCTCAGACGCCCTCTTAGACAACGAGCGGAATTAAAGCTCCTAGAGCATACGACTGATACCGCTCATATTAATCAGAGGAAGACGCTTTGAGCCTCTTTCGTGAATCTTTAATAGATTAAAACTATCATTTTAACAGAAAATAACGTTTGCTTCTATTGATAGAGCTGCTTAGAGTTGGATCAACCACCTAGCACGAGGTTGATATGAAGCAGGATCCTAGTACGAAACATTTACCAGTAGAAACTTCCAGAAAGAAAGCGCAGATGTCTCTACTGCGTCCACAAAAGCTCCTGTATCGAAAAATTTTATTTCTGGGGGCAGCTGGATTTTGTCTCACTCCTTGGGCTTCGCCACCCGTAGCACTTATGTTGGGGATTGTTTTGGCGCTGACTCACGAGAACCCATTTCATCGAATCAGCCGCCCCGCTGCTAAACACTTGCTGGAAGTCTCCGTGATTATGCTCGGCTTCGGGATGGATCTAGCAGTCGTGCTGAAGGCGGGCTCAAGCGGTGCCTTGTTTGCCATTGGCAGCATTACGGCAACCTTCGTCCTCGGCTACTTCCTGGGGCAGTGGCTCAAGATTCCGATTAAAGCCTCTGCCCTGATTTCAGCCGGAACCGCAATTTGTGGCGGCTCGGCGATCGCAGCAGTCAGCTCGGTGATCAACGCAGCAGAGAGCGAGATCTCAGTGGCGATGGGGACGGTCTTTGTCCTCAACGCGATCGCGTTGTTCGTGTTTCCACCTCTGGGGCAGGCGTTAGACGTAACCCAGACACAATTTGGCACATGGTCAGGGGTGGCGATCCATGACATTTCTAGCGTGGTCGGTGCGGCATCGCACTATGGTCAGGGTGCATTATACGTGGCGACGGCAGTAAAACTCTCCCGTGCTTTGTGGATTGTCCCGATTTCGCTGGCAGCAGGCTATATGTTCCAGCATCAGCATACTCAGTCTGGACAGAAGGTGTCCCACAAGCCTCAAGTCCCATGGTTTATTGGCTTGTTTATTCTTGCCTCAATAGCACGGACGTTGGTCCCGGAAATCGCCTCCTGGTCGCCAGTACTAACAAAAATCTCAGAAGTGGGTTTGACGCTAACGTTGTTTCTGATCGGCGCGGGACTATCCCGGCAAACACTGAAAGCAGTCGGTTGGAAACCGATGGTACAGGGGGTAGTGCTGTGGGTATTTATCAGTACCACTTCGCTTGGCGTCATTCTGTGGGTCGTGCATTAGAGAAAATGTACTACTAACGATAGATGTGCCTAACCCTTAAACTAATTAATCTGCTTCGGGTGGAGAAACTATCCGAAGATTAACAGTGAACGGAATTCGGTTGGTTCTCATTGAAGATCGTGACCTCTCTAAGAAAGTTGACTGGGCATGCGTCGCTTTTTATTAGTTATCACTACCGTATTACTTCTGATTATTCTGGTAATAGTAATCTCAATCCAAAACAAACCCAAAAACTTATTACCAGAAATTCAACCACAACTCTCTGTTGTTGTGAGCATAGGGAAGGCTACCCAAAGCAAATGCCAGGGGAAATTACCGCAAATAAATTTACCTAAGTCATCCTTGTCTGCGGATCAGCTAGCTCTAATTGTCAACGACAACGATGCTCAGTCAGTTGCGGTAGCAAACTACTATCAGCAAAAAAGAAATATTTTATCTGAAAATGTTATTCATGTTAGCTTTCAAGCAGGAATAAATGAAATAGATCCTCATGTATTTAAATCCATTCAGTTAGGAATTAATGCCGCTACAACTCCTAAAATACAGGCAATCGTCTTAAGTTTCTCTCGCCCGTTTAAAGTAGGCTGCATGAGTATTACAAGTGCTTTAAGCTTTGGATATGATGAGGAATTCTGTCAACAGAAACGCAAGCTAAATAACTGTCGATATCCCCAAATAAGTCCTTACTATGCTAGCTATTCTATTGCTCCATTTACTGATTTTGGTATTCGTCCTTCAATGATGCTTGCTGGGCAAGACACAGCTCAAGTCATCCAGATGATTGATAGAGGTATAAAATCAGATGGGACATTCCCAAGAGCTGTTGGGTATTTGCAAGTAACGAGTGACAGAGCTAGAAGTGTACGGGCTCAAGAATTTTCAGATTTGGCTAAAAATTGGTCTGTTAATAGTGGTTGGGCCCTACAATATCTCGACAATAGTGCCGGGAAAATTACTTCGGATTTTATTATTGAGAAAAATAACATCTTGTTTTACTTTACAGGTCTGTCACGAGTTCCTCTAATCGAAACCAACAGTTATCTTCCTGGTGCCATAGCTGACCATTTGACTTCATCGGGTGGAGTTTTGTTCAATAGCCCACAGATGAGCATTCTTAGTTGGCTGAAAGCGGGAGCGACAGCCAGCTATGGGACTGTTGTTGAACCTTGTAATTTTGTTGCCAAATTTTCTGACCCCCGCATCTTGGTAAGTAATTATTACAGAGGGCAGACAGCAATAGAAGCCTATTGGAAATCTGTTGCTTCCCCTTACGAAGGAGTATTTGTGGGAGAGCCTTTGGCGAAGCCTATGGGAGTTAAGAGGAGTCTAAGCAATGAGCGATTAAGCTTAAAGCTTTCTACTCTAGAACCAGGAAAAACATACCAAGTCTATAGTGCCTCTACTCCTGAAAGACCCTACTCACCTGCATCTGAACTCATTACTTTGGAGAATTATCAAGTCATCGAAATCAATTTTAGTTGTGAGCCGCTCTACTACAAACTCATTGAAGTTCAAAGTCCTTAAGGGAATAAGGATTGGAAAATAGGGCGGCTAGCGGGACTAAAAAGTGAATGTAGTGCGGATTGTTCCAATGACGTCATCAGCGTTGCGATTGTTGAAATCGGGATTTGTGATCAAAATAATCCCAGGAGTGATAGCGATGTTATCGCTTAACCGGTACTGGTAGAACCCTTCAATGTGCAGAGAATTATTGCGATCGGTACCGATTTGGGACCTGAGAGAACGGCTCACACCAACCACTCGCGGCTCCATGCCGAAAATCAGCCCTGCTACGCTGCCCTCCTTACCAAAATCGGGAAACGCCAGGAGGACTGCGTAGTCCAAGATACTCAAGTCGCCCCGGTTAATTGTTCCACCCACTGTAGATAAGGTGCGAGTCGCAGTGTAGCCCACCCAGCCATTGATCGCAAATTTCGGAGTGACTTGGAAGGATGCTTCTACACCATAGGAGTTACTAGAAACAGGTAAATTAATCCCCCCGAAAGCTGTTAAAACAGATGCAGGCTGAGCGGTACCCTCGGAACTGCCAGGAAGAGAAACAGGCACAGGGGCACTGATGCTTGCCAAGTACGAACGCAGATTAGCGCGTCTGCTACCAGCAGTGAGGTCTTCGTTATAGGAATTAACGTAGGTCAAGCCCAGTTTGAGACTTTTGCTGGGCTTGATCACTAGCTGTCCAATCGCGTTATAGGGACCATTGAATAAGCCATTCCCCTGTGAAGGATTTGCCACACTAGGCGTACTTGCCAAGTAACCCAAGCTCAGTTCCAGATTGTCACTGAACTCTTGGGTGAGCACGAGCCCAGCTCCATTGACTAGCTCATAAATTGGATTGCGAGTCCCAAAGTTAGAAAGTGCTCCACTAGTACCGTCACCATCAAAGTAAGGGTTGACGGTATCGACCAAATCTTCAACGTCGGCAGCATTCGCTACAACGACAACCTCTGTCTTCTCACCGATTGGGAAACTGTACGACAGCGTATCTAGACCGACGCTATTATTGTTTCCAGTGGTAAAAGTGTCGCCACCAAAACGCAGATCGCCCTCTGGTGTCAAGGTAGAAGTGCCAGACAACGCATACAAATTGAGCGCTTGTAACCGCGTTCGGAGTAAATCCTTACCAGTGAAGCTAGTGTCAAAGTTGAGCCGTACCCGGTCGTTAAAGGTAGTTGTCCGGCTAATTTTCTGACCGTTGGCATTTTGCCCCGCTGCCACACCCACCACTGCAAAGATCGCCTCAGCATTGAGCTTAGTGGTGGTGGAGAATTGATTGGCTTCTAACTGTGCTGTACTCGCCTCTAATGCGTCCACTCGCCCGTGCAAACTCGCCAGTTCCGGGGTAAATTCCGCTTGCAGTCGTTGTAGCGTGGCTAAATCTTCTTTCCTCACCAGATTAGAGGTACCGGTGGAAATCAGCTCATTCACCCGTTCTAGGCAAGCATTCAACCCCGCAGCAAACTCGTAGCGACTCAAAGCTCGGTTGCCGCGATAGGTGCCATTGGGATATCCTGCAATGCAACCATAACGCTCTACCAGCGATTGCAGCGCCTGGAATGCCCAGTCCGTAGGCTGTATATCCGATAGCTGGGAAACTGAAGTCACTTGCGCCATGGGATTGTTGCTGTCAATGCTGGTGTTGTCGGGAGCGATTGGTTCTCCTACTAAGGGCATCTGTGCTGTTGAGTTAGTCACTGGCATGACCTGCGCGCGATCGGCGATACGGAGGATCTTTGCCGCTCGCAACTGCTTAGCAGAGAATGGCATCGCCGCACTTTTATCTGGGCTTGGTGCCACTATTGGTTGAGTCACCGCCGAGGTAGTAGGTGTTGCCGTCACCTCAGTAGCACTGACAGCCAGCGTCACTCCGAAAACCGCTGGACTAATCAGTAGCAAGTTCCACAAACTTTTCACCATTTTTTTCCTCTTATGCCCACACCACTTCACACTTCGAAAGCTGTCTCTCTAAAACAGCCAAACCACCTTAAGGCCAACTTTTTACTGGCAGCAGATGCTGCAGGATAAGCACGGCGATGAATTCGCCCATGGAGAATTTGCCGAAAGAAATAGGCGATCGCGCGAGCGTGGCGATCGCGCTTTGACGACTTTAGGTTATGACAGCAAGCGCTTTGATACAGATGAATTCAGTCTTTAGCTTTTAACCTTCATCTACCCATGACCTCAGCACTCAGATGTTGTAGTACTCTCGACCTACTTGATAGTCGCAGCAGAGATGCGGCTTGCCCTCAAGTGCCAATTTTTGAGCAGTTGAGCACGGTTTTGCCGCAAGTCGGTGCGGCTACGTGCCGTTGGGTAAGGGAGGTTATTACCCTTAATCCCAGCCCAAAGAATCTGGTTAAACTTTGCAACATCGAGCTTATCTTCAACTTCAAAATTGAAGCCCTTGGTTGCTGCTGCCCACCACTTGCCGTTATGCAGGGGAGGAATAGCTGCTGTCTTGGTCACACTGGGGTCGTTGCAAGCAGGTATGAGGCTGGGACCTTGAGGCAAAGCGCACAAACTCCCTGGCACAATGGCTTGGTAAGGAGTCAGGTCAGGCGTTTCGGTAAATACATCCGACATCGGCTCGGCATTGGCATCAGTGGTACTGATGTAGCCAATTCCCAATAAATCCTCCATTGTCCGCAGCATGCTGACGGTATTGTAGTTAGTGCTGACGACAACGCCCCGCTTGGTGTATGCCGAAATGATGTAGCCTATAGAACGGTGGGAATCAACGTGGTCAGGACCGTCCTGAGAGTCATCTTCAATGATAAAGATGGCTGTGTCTTTCCATGCTGGGGAATGGGAGATAGTTTCCACCACCTTGCCAATGGCGTAGTCATTATCAGATATTTGCAGCGCTGGAGTATTGATACCCAGAATGGCATTGCTGAAGCTACCAAAGTGGTCGTGTGCAAAGCGCAGCAACGTTAAGGCAGGCATGCCGTTCTGTTGCATATCGCGCAACCACTCGTTAAATAAGTAGATATCAGAGTTCTTCTGGTCGAAACCTCGGAAATAAATATCAGTCTTATCTTGTAGGGCAGGCTTAACAGCTGGGGCTTGCGGGATATTATCGGCAAATGGAGTTGGAGAGATAGGAATGAACAGTTGGTTACCTGGGTCAGCCTGCGTTGGATCAGCTGTACGAGTGCTAGTGCCGTAGTAGGCTAAATCGAGGAAGAAGCCGTAATTACGTACAGTCTTACCTGCGCGCAATGCCACATCCCACAAATAACCGCCGACCGCGTTCTCTCGCAGGTCATCATCTCCAGCAGGACCGTTAACGTCTTTGGAACCAGGCAGAATAGAGGAGTTGCCCGTAGGATCTATCAGTCCAGTCTCCCGTACACTGATTTGTGGGTAGTTGGTAGACCCAGGTGGTGGAGGTGGTGGCGTTTGCGCTCCGCCAATATTGATATTGCGGTTGGTACCCTCGTAGTCGTAGGTGGTCCAATCGCCACCGTTGCCGTAATCAACTGACTGGTGCTTCTCAGTGAAGTCAGTGGTCCGGGCCTGGGTAGACCAGTTCCAGCCCACTCCGCTCGACTCACCACTGTCGTAGAAGTTATCCAACGTTACAAAGTTGAGAGCTAGCTGATGATGATTGGGAGTGATAGGTTGTGGGAACAAGGTCAGTTGTGGGTCGCCGTTACCTACAGGTAAATCGCCGAGGACCTGATCGTAGGTGCGGTTCTCTTTGACGATATAGACGACGTGCTTAATCTTCTTGCGCAAGAAGGTCATCATGGGGTCTGGCAGTCGGTTGGCAAAACCGTCGTTTTGGTCTACCCGCACCGAAAGAGCAGCTAGTGTGCTGCTGCTGGGAACTGGAATCGTCGCAATCCCAGCTTTTTCCAAAGCCCAGTCGTATTCGTCTCTATAAGTAGAGTTGCGTGCTCTCCCCGCATCCGTAGTTTGCTCGTTTGAGGGATTAGGGCCTGTGTTACTCTTGGCATTGACGACATAAAGTGTTCTCCCGTCTTGACTGACACTCACAGAGTTGGGGTACCAGCCAGTAGGGATGCGTCCTGCTACTCGCCCAGTCTTCAATCTCACGACAGCTAGAGCGTTCTCGCCCCCCAGGGTGACGTAGAGTGTATCTCCTTTAGGACTCAATGATAAGGAGTTAGGATTAGCCCCTTTATACTTATCGCTGGACCGGGATAAGGAGATGGTTTGTACCACCTTGTCGCTACTTGTATCGATGACAGATACCGAGTCGGTGTCACCGTTAGCCACGTAGAGGCGGCTTTCGTCAGGTGAGAGCAGTATTTTATTAGGCTGGACGCCCACAGGAATGCGGGTGATGGCATTGGTAGCAAGGTCTACAGCCAGCACTTCATCATCGCGCTGACTGCTGACATAGGCTTTCGCCGCCGCACCACTGTCTGTGTTCTTAATCGCAACGTAATAGGGATATTCCCCTGTGGCAACCTTACCACCTGGCACGAAGAACTTAATTTCGTTGAGCACCTTGCGGGTGGAAGTATCAGCAACTAATATTGAGTCATTCGCGAAGTTAGCAGCTACTAAGGTCTTACCGTCTTTACTCACGGCAACTCCTGCCACGATTGCACTACTCCCTACTAGAGCTGCTGCTGGAGTACCCTTCAGGATGTTGCCATCGTAACTAGGAATAGGAGCAGTCTGGTTCGAGTTATGGCCTAGTAGGATGAAGGGGGCGTCTGGAGCAAACTGACTATTACTGTTAAGGGCATAAATATAGATCCGGTCATCTCCCCCAGCAGAGACGTAGAAGCGTTTGCTATCTGGTGCCCAAGCTATGCCGTCGTAGGTATTGGGAATATTAATCTGCTGCTTCTTGACCAATCGTCTAGTGCTGACATCGTAGACGAACACCCACTCGGCTTTGCTAGTTGTGACGCTACTCGGTGCCCCTGTTGTGGGATCAAGGACTGGGTAGGTAATAGGTGCCCCAGTTGTCTCGTTTTTAAAATCCAGGTTGTGACCACTGGTGAGGACGAGCAGGGTTTTGCCATCTGGACTGAGAGCAGTCGTCACTGCTTCAGCAGCGTCAGCAGTCCCGTCAGAGCGTAAGCCCGTCGCAAGGCGTTCAAACGTAGAGCCTGGTGCTGCTGCAGGTGTGATTGTCTGACCTGTGGCTAGCAATGACCCGCCGTTAAAGTCACCCACAGGGTCAGTCGTTCGAGCACTAACCGATTGCACATTCACACCCAAGACAGCTGCCAGCAATAGGCTCAGCAGATTTCCTTTCTTCTTGCAAGTTTTCATTATTCTTCTAGCCGCGAGTTTCGATGACGATGACGATGACGATATAAATTGAATAATGATGCTTAATAGTTAAGGATGTACTAACAATGGGTTAATGTTCTTCAAACAAAGCATCAATCCACGCTATTCTTACGAGATGCACTGAATCCGCGATTATCAGGAGCTGTGGGGTTACTACAGCAATCGTATGAGCTATGAAGAAAGACATCAGGTTGGTGTGAGAAATCAGGACAAACGGAAAATTTCCAGCTCGCTTTTATTTGGCACATTGTAGGGACATTGAATGAGTAATATCCCTACAACGGATTTACACATCAAAAAGCGTCGGGTCAACCCTCTGGCAACCTCTTTCTAGCCATCCTGCGGTTCTTCACCCGTGATTGCCTCGTACATCGCCTTATGAATGTGAACCTGGTCTACTCCACCCGGAATGCCAGGAATATCAAATCCGTAGGCTTTATAACCCTTGCCGATGTACTTGTCCAACTTGAACGGTCTGCCCTGATAGTAGACCGGCACTGGCCGACGGGTGTGGTTTCCCCAGCCGTACTTGTCCTCAGGAATTGACCCAAAACTGTGACCTACGGAAGCCGAATCAGTTCCAAGACCGTAGGTGAGTTCTTTAGCACCCTTGGTTCTCAACAACCCTGGGAAGTTGGGGTACAGTGTCAAGTAATGGTCGTGGTCAGCCGTGACAACCAGGACATTTTTCTGCCAACCACCGTTACGCTCGATCCAGTTGATTGCTACTCCCACAGCCTTGTCGAAGTCAAGCACCGTACCGATGACATTGTCGATGCTGTTGTCATGGATTCCCCAGTCAATATCACCACCTTCGACCATTAGCCAGAAGCCATCTTTATCCTTACCCAGGACGTTCAGTGCCGCCTTGGTCATGTCCGCTAGGGTGGGATTCTCGTCCACCTCACGTGTAATGAATTCCTCATTGGTCTCACCGGGCAGGAGCGGGCGATCGGTATCATTTACTGGCAGATCGCCCCGCTTGTAAGGGTCGTTGGTGCGGTAGTACAGAGAAGTCTGACGGGCAAAGTTGGCAAGACCGGTAATGCTGTAATCCCCATCAGCACCGCTAACTGGGATGTTGCCCTCCTGGCCTCGGGCACCGTAGAGTCCCAGCAGGCGTTCGCCATTGTTGGGATCGATTTCTCTGGAGGTCTTCAGTAGAAGCTTCGCCGCATTCGGACCCCGCTCCAAGAAACGATAGCCGTAGCGGTTGTCGGGATTCGACGCAGCGATAGCTTTGCAAGCCTCCGCATCACTGAGAGATGTCTTACCCGTTAGCTCTTTATAGGTAGACGACCTAATATAGACGTAGTTGCAGCTACTAGGCTCTTTGTAACCGGGCTGACTCGGCGTGTTAACCGTGTTGTCATGATCGAGGGGATGACCACCGCCCAGCAGCACCGTGGGTAGGAAAATGTCCTTCAAGTCAGGTCGGTCTGGATTGTTATCGAAATTGGGTCGAATTGCCTCCTGTAGAAGGCTATCTAGGGTGGGAAAATCAGAATCGTACTTGCTGCGGCGGTTGATAGACGCTTCAGCCGAACCGGGCGTTGCGTGGCTAATGGGAACAGAGGTGACTAGACCTGTCGATTTACCATACTTTCTCGCCGTTTGCAGAATCGTTTCAACGGGCTTTTCAAAGATGTCTACCATCGCATTGTTGTAGCTCTTCACTCCCGTGTAGAGCGTGAACGCCGTGTTGGCGGAATCCGGCAAGCTGAGCTTGATGTATTCTGCCTGGCAGTTGAACCGATTAGGAATGTCGTTAATAGATTTTCCCACTGGTACCTCGATGTCGCAAGGTACCGGTGTAGCAGGCGTCCAAGGATTAGGACCACCCTTTTCTACCTCCCAACCTGTAAGATTACCCAACGATAGGTCCGTTGCACCACCTGCTGCATTTGCCGTCAGGTCGATACCGGGGTTGAACGGAAAAGGCTTAAAAGAAAAGTCAGAGCGAACATTGCTCTGACCGGTAACAGGATTGCTTCCATCCAGTGCCGAGTTGTTGGTGGCAAACTTACCACTCTTCTCATCAAAAATTGTGGTGCCGTAGGTCGTCGCGGAGGTGTAGCCATTTAGCTTTTGCATGTTCAAGCCACTACCTTTCCCACGAGTGTAGAAAGGCGCACCTTTGGCAATAGCACCTGCCCGCGCTGGCTCCCAACCCATCCCATCACCGATCATGATGATGACGTTAACGCCATTACTTGCTGCTTCTTGGGCAAAGGCAGGTTGCTCGATCAGGAACGTTGAGATAAAGAGCAGACAACTTGCGATCCAGGCGATCGCTCGTACACGCTTTCCAAACCAGGAAGTCATCGGAGTTCCCCTAAAAATTTACTCAGAAATGTTTCGTCAAAAGTTGAAATCGTATCCATGGGATCGCCACAATCTAGGAGCCACTAAAAATCCGGCAGGTGGTTCGAATCCCTGGACACCCCAACCGACCAATACGGAGTTCCAGGCAGGTTTGTCGGGGTGTATGCATGCAAAGAACCCTGATGACTGGGACTGGTCGCCATTGAAGCTGGCAGAATAAGCGACAATCCCATCGAGAACAGGAACACACAGATTAAGCCAACTGCAAACCAGATCGGCATTCGTAGATGACTTTTCAGGCTACCAACTTAACACGGGACACTTTGCAGCGTCAGGGTTCTAGCCATTGCTGATTTTTTGGAGATTCTGGGTCGAGGTAACTCACCTATCTGTTCCATTACCCAATTGAATAGGTTTGGGAA
>JAABUQ010009885.1_pt1 | contig 12710 bp, 12 predicted proteins | sample 5560001 | NCBI WGS metagenome assembly JAABUQ01 (sample SAMN10711888, study PRJNA513371) | rock metagenome | isolation source: Antarctica rocks | place: Antarctica: Victoria Land, Finger Mt nord | collected 2015-12-18 | reverse complement strand
GGCCGTAGGTAGCGAGCCGCTCTGCCAGGCGCCGGGCCGACCCGCTCCGTTCGACGCCCGGAAGGCCGGCGGCCAAGCGGCGCAACTCGGCGCCGCGGGGGCCGTCGAGCCGGGCGGCCAGGATCTCGATGAGGGCGGCCACGTCGCCGTCCCCGGCCCGGCCGGCGGGCCCGGCCACCAGGACGGCCCCCGCGAAGCCGCACAGCATCGCCGTGCCTTCGGTGCTGACCACGATGTGCTCGGCACTCAGCGCCTGGTGGATGACCCCCACCTCGTGGAGATCGGCCAGGGTGGTGGCCACCACCGCGCCCAGGCGGGCCACCTCTGAGGCCGGGAGGTCGGCCAGGGTGGGCAGGGGCCGCCCTCGTAGCGCCCTGGTGAGCAGCGGACCGCCGTCGCCTCCGGCGCCGCCGGCCTGGCCTCCCGCCGTCCCGGCGACGAGGCCCACCACCCCGGGATGGGCGGCGAAGGCCAAGAGGCGCCGCTCGTGATCGACTGCGGCCCGTTCGGCTTCGCTGTCGCCCTCCTTCACAAAAACTGGTATCCCATGATAAGTACTGAAAAAGGTTCTCACATCATAAGAGTAGTCCAGAAGGCTTAACGTTCAGGTGCCTAGGCCCGAAGTGCCGGCGAACGCGGAAAACTCCCTGGCGGCGGCCAGGATCTGCATACGGCCCTGGGCCACGATCTGGCTGTTGCGCTTGGTTGATCCCTGGATCACCGTTGCGCTTCCGGCACGCAGGTCGCCGAGGATCTTGGCCCACTGGGGAGCCAGCGAGGCATCGGGCGGCGCTCCGGCCTGGGTCAACGTCGACACGTCGTTGGTGATCAGCTGGGCATTGTTGCCCAGGGTCGTGTAGTCGGTGGCCGCCGGACCGGCCCGGACGCCCGATTCCAAGGTGGTGATGTCCCGGGCCAGGGATCCGGCTCCCGGTGAGATCGAGTCCAACCACAAGCTGAGCCTGGTCACCGGCCGGGGGGGCAGGGTCGTGGTCGGAGGAGGTCGGGCGGCGGTGACCGGGGGCGAAGGACGGTTCTTGTGGTCGCCCCCCCCCGAGCCCAGCGACCGGGCGGTGACCACGCCGGCATCGGCGACGATGACGACGACGATGGCGGCCAGCAGGGCGACGATCGTGGTCCGCCGGCCCGGCCGGGTAAAGGATGGGACCTTTGGTGCCATGAGAACGCTCCGTGTCGGGCGGGTGGGGGGCCACGGCGGCCCGAAATGACAGCGTAGGCCCCGGCTCTGCCTGGCGGTCGCGGCCATGATGGTTCCATGTCATCCCCCTCGCTCCACGACGGTCTGTTTTCTCCCCGAAGCGTGGCATGGCGACTCCACGCCGATCCGGTCAGCCTCATCGGAGGTATGCGGGCTCTGCTCATCCAGGCTCTCGAACCGAGGGCCATGGCCGGCGTCGACCAGCATTCCAACTTTCGCCAGGATCCCCTGGGCCGATTCCGAAACACGGCATCGTTCCTTACCACGGCGACGTTCGGTAGCCAGGAGGAGGCCGAACGTCTCGGCGCGACCGTTCGCCGGATCCACCGCCGGGTGCGAGGCCACGATCCGGTGTCGGGCCGGACCTATCGGGCCGACGATCCCGAGCTGTTGGCCTGGGTGCACAACGTGCTCGTTCATTCGGTGCTCGCCGCCCAGCGCCGCTACGGAGGGGGGCTCGTTGCCGCCGACGCCGATCGCTACGTTGCCGAGATGACCCGCCTGGCGGAGCTGGTGGGACTCGACGCCGACGCCGTGCCCCACACCACGGCTGGCCTGCGGGTCTATCTGCGAAATCGGCCCCTCGTGGTATCCGCCTTGGCTCACGAGGCCAAGCGCGCCGTGCTGGCCCCACCGCTTCCGGCCAGAATCCGGCCCCTGTGGGCCCTGGTCGACGTGGCCACCGTCGCCCTCCTGCCCCGGCGGGTGAAGGAGCTCTACGGGCTGTCGTGGTGGCCGCCAGTCGCCGGTCCGGGCCGGGCCGCAATGAGCTCCGCGTTCGCCCTGCTCAGAGCGCTCAGCGCCGGGCCGCCGGAGTTGCGCGCCGCTCAACGTCGCCTGGCGGCCTGATGCTGGCCTGCGGCGGGGCCACATGAAATCTATCGAGACATCACTCGGTTGACCAGGGAGACGATTACCATGGCGTTAATGGCCGAGCACATTTGTTGGATGGGGACGAGAGAGGCCTGCGAGCGCCTGGGCATCACGCTTCGCACCCTGTACCGCTTCATCGACGAGGGTCAGCTCCCGGCCTACAAGATGGGCCGGGTAATCCGCCTGCAGGAGACCGACATCGAGGCGTTCATCACCAAGATGCGCATTGCCCCCGGCACTCTGGAGCATCTCTACCCCGAGCCGAAGGTCCAAGAGCCTGCCGGGCCATCGCCGAGCGATGAGCCGTCCGACACTGCGCCGGTGCCCGACGCGGGCTGACGGCGGGGGCGCGGGCCACCAGGCCGTCGGTCCCACCTGCGGCGGACGGCCACAAAAGGCGCACCGTCGGTAGCGTCTGGCCATGAGCGACTGCCTGTTCTGCGAGATCGTGGCGGGTCGCGTTCCCTCCGAGGAGGTGCTGGCCACCGAGCAGACCTATGCGTTTCGCGACATCGAGCCGGCGGCGCCGGTGCACGTCCTGGTCGTTCCTCGGGTCCACATCGCCGACGCCGCCCAGATCGGTCCCGAGCACGGAGCCATCGTTGCTGAGATGTTGGTGGCCGCCCGGCGGGTGGCGGAAGCCCAGCAGATCGCCGAGCGTGGCTACCGCGTGGTGTTCAACGTCGGCGCCGACGCCCTCAACAGCATCGCTCACCTGCATCTCCACGTCATCGGCGGGCGGCGTCTGGGTTGGCCGCCCGGGTGAGCCGCCGGGGACCCGATCCGACGTCGGTTCCCCCGAGCGCGGCGGTGGCGGGGACGGCGGCCGCGGGGGCGATAGCCTGGACGGTCAGAAGCATCGTGTCCCCACCTGTCACCGTCACCGTCCCCAACCACGTGATGTCGCGCCTGGTAGGTCCGCTCAACCAGAACCTCCGGATGCTCGAGGCGGCCTTCACCGAAGCCCGGTTCATCACCCGCGGCAACGAGTTCATCATCGATGGGGAGGGGGCCGACGTGGCTGCCCGGCTGGTCGATGAGCTGCGCCTGCTCATCGAGCAAGGGGCGCAGGTCGATCCCGAGGTCGTCCGACGGACCATCGACATGATCCGTGACGACGAGCGACCTTCGGAGGTGCTCAGCTCCGACATCCTGCGCTCCGCTCGGGGTCGTTGGGTCAGGCCCAAGACGAGCGGACAGAAGCGGTACGCAGAAGCCATCCTCAGCCACGTGGTGACCTTCGGGATCGGCCCGGCGGGGACCGGCAAGAGCTACCTCGCCGTGGCCCTGGCCGTCCAGGCCCTCCAGGCCAAGACGGTGGAACGCATCATCTTGACCCGCCCTGCGGTCGAGGCCGGGGAGCGGTTGGGGTTCCTGCCCGGCGACCTGATGGCCAAGGTCGACCCCTATCTGCGCCCGCTCTACGACGCCCTCTACGACATGATGGGCACGGAGGCGGCCCGGCGCCTCCTCGACACCGGCACGGTGGAGGTGGCCCCCCTGGCCTACATGCGGGGCCGGACGCTGAACAACAGCTTCATCATCCTCGACGAGGCGCAGAACACCACGCCCGAGCAGATGAAGATGTTCCTCACCAGGATCGGATTCGGCTCCAAGATCGTGGTCACCGGCGACGACAGCCAGGTCGACCTGCCGGGCGGGCGCTCGGCGCTGATCGGCCTGGAGCCGGTCCTGGCCGGGGTCGAGGGCCTGGCCTTCGTGCGCCTGGGCCGGCGCGACGTGGTGCGCCACCGCATCGTGGCCGACATCGTGGCTGCCTACGAGATCTCCGAGGCGACGTCGAGCGCACCTTCTGGGGCGGCGCGCCCCAGGCCCAGGTGAGGGGGATCGGACGAATGGAGGCCCAGGTCTTTGCCGCCGATGAGCAGAGCGCGCAGCGCGTCGACACGCTGCGGTGGATCCACCTGGCGGAGGCCGTCCTGGCCGATGAGGGTGTTGGAGACGCCGAGGTCTCCATGTTGTTCGTGGACGAGGTGGCCATCGCCGACCTCAACAAGCGCTTCCTTGACCGGGAGGGGCCAACCGACGTCTTGGCGTTTCCCATCGACGACGAGCCGGGGGAGGGAGGCCGATCGCCCGACTCGGGGGGTTCGGGACCGGGGTGCAACGGGGAGCCCCCCGAGCCCCCCTCCCTTCTGGGTGACGTGGTTATCTGTCCCGCCGTGGCCCATCGAAATGCGCCCGAGCACGCCGGGAGCTACGACGACGAGATCGCCCTGCTCGTGGTGCACGGGCTGCTCCATCTGTTGGGCATGGACCACGACGACGAGGAGGAAGCCGAGGCCATGGAGGCCAGGGAACAGGAGCTGCTCTCCCGCCACCACACCCCATCCCCACCCGCTGACCCGCCGGTGCCCGGCACGTGACACCGGCCGCTGCCACTCCGGTGATCCACCATTTCGCGGGCAGCGATGTAGCCCTGCTTGCCGTGGTGATGATCCTCATCGGTGTCACCAGCTTTCTGGCCCTCTCGGAAACGGCGCTGACCCGGATGTCTCGGATCAAGGCCATGACCCTGGCCGAGGAGGGCCGTCGCCACGCAAAGACTTTGTTGCGCCTGGCCGAGCACACCGAGCGGGTCCTGCCCGTGGTGCTCTTCGCCCTGGAGATCTGCACGCTGGTGGCCGCCACCTTGGTGGGGGTCATCTCCGAACATGCCTTCGGCGGGATCGGCGTGGTCGTCTCGACGGTCTTCGAGGTCATCGTCATCTTCGTGGTCGCCGAGCTGGCCCCCAAGACCTGGGCTGTGCAGCACAGCGAACGGGCTGCGTTGGTCACCGCCCCGTTCATCCGGATGCTGGTGGCCATCGGTCCCCTGCGCTGGGCCACCCGGGGGCTCATCACTGTTTCCAACGTCCTGCTTCCCGGCAAGGGCATGAAGGAGGGTCCCTACACCTCCGAGGTCATGCTCCTGGCCATCGCCGACACGGCGGCCGACGAGGCGGTGATCGAGCATCAGGAACGAACGCTGATCCACTCCATCATCGACTTCGGCGACACCATCGTGCGCGACGTGATGGTTCCCCGCCCCGACATGGTCTCGGTCGAGTCCCGGGCCAAGATCAGCGAGGTCATCGACGTCGCCATCGCCGCCGGCTACAGCCGGATCCCCGTCTACGGCCAAGGGATCGACGACATCGTCGGGGTGGTGATGGCCAAGGACCTCCTGCGGGCCGAGCGGGAGGGCCGGATCGACGAATTGGTGACCGGCATCTTGCGCGAGATCCATTTCGTACCCGAGTCCAAGCGCGTCTCGGAGCTCATGCGCGAGATGCAGGCCAACAAGGCCCACATCGCCGTGGTGGTCGACGAATACGGGGGGACGGCGGGCCTGGTCACCCTGGAGGACCTGATCGAGGAGCTGGTGGGCGAGATCACCGACGAATACGACACCGAAGAGCCCGATGTCGAGCACCTCGATGACGGTGCCCTGGCCGTCAACGCCCGTATGCCCGTCGACGAGGTCAACGAGCTGCTGAGCGAGCCGGGCCTACCCGAGGGGGACTGGGACACCGTCGGGGGCCTGGTCTACAGCCTCCTCGGCCACGTACCCACCGAGGGCGAATCGATCGACTACGGCCAGCATCGCCTCGTCGCCGAGCACGTGCAGGGCCGGCGCATCGGTCGGGTCCGGGTGACGGTCCCTCCCCCGGGTGGGGAGGCGGCCGAGGCGGCCGACGCAGCCGATCTTGGTCTTCCCCCGCCATCTCCATGAGCGGCGCCGGCGGGGGGCACCGCTCAGGGTTTGCCACCCTGGTCGGTCGCCCGAACGTAGGCAAGTCCACGCTGCTCAACACCATCGTCGGCCAAAAGGTATCCATCACCTCGCCGGTGGTCCAGACCACCCGGAACCAGGTGCGAGGCATCTTGACCCGGCCGGAGGCCCAGGTCGTGTTCGTGGACACGCCCGGCATCCACAAGCCGAGATCCCTGCTCGGTGAGCGGCTCAACGACACCGCAGCCCATGCCCTGAGCCAGGTCGATGTGACCGTCCTGGTGATCGACGCCACCGCCGCGGTGGGACGGGGCGACCGCTTCGTGGCCGCCATGGTGCCCCGAACCGCCCTGTGCGTGCTCAACAAGATCGATGCTGCCCCACGACACCGCGTGCTGTCTCAGCTGGAGGCGGCCGCCACCTTGGGACTCGACGAGTACTTCCCCATCTCGGCGCGCCGCGGCGAGGGGGTGGAGGTCTTGGTGGACGCCATCATCTCCCGCCTGCCGCCCGGGCATCTGTTCTACCCGGCAGACACGGTGACCGACGTGGCCGAGGCGTTCTGGGTGGCCGAGCTGGTCCGCGAGCAGCTGCTGGCCGTCATGACCGAAGAGGTGCCCCACTCCATCGCCTGCCGGGTGACGGAGTGGGAGTGGCCACGGATCCGCTGCGAGATCAACGTGGAGCGTGACTCGCAGAAGGGGATCGTCATCGGCCGGGGGGGCGCCATCTTGAAGGAGGTCGGCATCCAGGTTCGAAGCCAGCTTCCCCCGGGCGTCTACCTGGAGCTGTTCGTCAAGGTCAACCGGGACTGGCAGCGCCAGGCCCGGGCCCTGGAGCGCCTCGGCTACTGAGCACCCCGGGCGGGTCCCCGGGCCGATCTCGCACGGGAGCGAGAAACGCCTCGACCTCGTGGCGGTGCCGGGTCCGGGCCATGGGCGGCAGGGCCCGGACCAGGTCCCAGCGGTAACGGGCCTTGCCCAGGCGGACGTCGAGCACGGCCACCACGCCCCTGTCGGAGCGGCGCCGGATCAGTCGCCCGGCACCCTGGGCCAGCAGCGTGGCCGCCCGGGGCACGTCGATGGCCGAGAAGGCGTCCCGGCCCAGCCGTTCTCGGCGGGCCTGCAGCAGCGGGTCGTCGGGTCGGGGGAAGGGCAGCCGGTCGATGGTCACCAGCGAGCAGGCCGGCCCGGGAACGTCCACGCCCTGCCAGAAGCCCATGGTGGCGAACAGGCAGGACTGTTCCTCGGCGGCGAAGCGGGCCACCAGGGCGGGCTTGGGCAGGTCGGACTGGGACATGACCGGCCACGGGACCCGCTCGGCGACGGCCTGGGCTGCCGCGGTCATGGCCCGCCACGACGTGAACAGGGCCAGGGTTCGCCCTCCGGCCGCCTGCAGGAGGGCCACCAGCTCGCCGACCATGGCCGCCTCGAAGGCGGCGTGGCGGGGGTCGGGCAGGTGCAGCGGGCAGTACAGGAGGGCCTGACTGGGGTAGTCGAAGGGGCTGCCGACGTCGATCTCGTCGAAGGTGGTCGGGCTCAGGCCGATCCGACTGCCCAGCCGGGGCGGGATGGTGGCGCTGGTGAGCACGCCCACCGGGCCCTCGGCCGCTTCCCACAACAGCTCGGCGAGCAGGGCGGCCACGTCCACCGGCGCCACTCGCAGCATGGGGGCGTGTTCGGGGCCCTCTACCCATGCCACCCTGGCGTCGCTGAGGGTGAGAACCTGGTCGATCTCGGTCACCAGGACGGTCCCGGCCTGCAGGATCCGGGACCGTCGGGCCGAACGTTCCTGGGCCGCCGCGGAGTCGCCCACCTTGCGCACGGCGGCAATGAGCGTCCCGATTCGTTCCCGAAGCACCACCAGCCGGTCGGCCACGTCGGGGGCCAGGGGGCTGGCCAGGCGGGCCCCTCGATGACCGGCGAGCGTGTCGCCCAGCAGGGATGCGGCCTCGCCAACCGCCTCCAGAGGGCCGGCATCGACCAGGAGCGGACGGGCGGCGCGAGCCAGGGCGTGGACCCGACCGGCAGCCAGGTCGAAGCCCAAGGCGGACGAAGCCACGTCCTCGAGCTCGTGGGCCTCGTCGAAGATGACCACGTCATGGGGCGGGAGGACGTCGCCGCCGGAGGCCAGATGGGCGGCGTAGAGGTGGGTGTTGACGACGACCACGTCGGCCCGGGCGGCTCGAGCCCTGGCCGCCTCGGCAAAGCAGTCCTGGCCGGCGGGGCAGCGCGACGCCCCCGGGCAGTCCCGGGGACCGACACTGACCTGGGCCCAGGCGTCGTGGCTGGGCTCGAAGGGCAGTTCTGCTCGATCGCCGGTAGCCGCCGTCTCCGACCAGTCGGCCAGGCGTTTGATCTCCCGGGCGAAGGGGCCGAGCACCCTCGACACGGTGCCCGAAGCACCGCCACCTGAAGCACCGCCATCTGAAGCACCGCCTGAACCGTCGTCCAAGGTGAGCTGGTCGCCCCCCGAGGCGATCTCGGCCACGCGTTGGCGGCAGATGTAGTTGGAGCGGCCCTTGAGCACGGCGAAGTGGACGGGGCCACCGATGGACCCGGCCACCAGCGGAAGGTCATGGAGAGCCAGTTGGTCCTGGAGGGCCTTGGTGGCGGTGGCCACCACGCAGCGGGTCCCGGCGGACAGAGCGGGGACCAGATAGCCGAGCGACTTGCCCGTCCCGGTGCCGGCGGCGACGATGAGGTGGCGTCGGCGGGCGATGGCGTCGGCCACTGCCGCCACCATGCGCTGCTGGGCGGGGCGATCCTCGTGGTGGGCCAGAACAGCGGTGACCCGATCGAGGGCCAGCTGCGCCGGGCCGCCTGCCGCAGCTGTCGACGACGTTTCGCTCACCGCTCGACGCTATCCGCCGTCCGCAAGGACCGGGGGGAGGGTCACGGACGGCGGCGGAACGGAACTGATAGAACGACGGAGTGCCTGACCCTGATCGCACATCGCGGCGTTCCCCCCGTCCCGGCTCGCACCGCCCGCGGCACGTCGCCGCCAAGCCCAACTACGCCGTTCGTCGCCTGCTCAGCGCGGCGGTGGCCCTGGCCGTGGTGGTGGCGGTGGCCGTGGTGGTCAGATCGGGATCGTCCTCCAGCCGATCCTCGCCGCCGCCGGCCGGACCGTCGGCGTCGAGGACGCTGGGCGCGCCGGGGCACGACCGGGTGGCCGCCGCGCCGGCGGGGGCGACGCGCATCACCCCCCAAGGGGTGGTGGCCTCGTGGGTGCAGACCGAAAACGCCAGGCCGGGGACCACGACATGGAAGCTGCCCAAACCCACCAAGAGCCATGAGATCGAGGGCTATGCCGACCAGGTGAGCATTGACATCGGTGGTCACGTGGCGCTGTATGTCTCCACCCCGGCGCCCACCTTCACGGCGGTGGCCTTCCGGATGGGCTATTACGGCGGGACCCAGGCCCGTCAGGTGTGGGCCTCGCCGGCCACGCCGGGAAGGTCCCAGGCCTCCTGCCCGGTGACGTCGGGGATTCAGATGGTGCAGTGCCAGTGGGTCGATCCCCTCGCCGTGCAGACCACCGCCAAGGACTGGCCGCCAGGGGACTACCTCTTCAAGTTGGAGTCGAGCGACGGGTTCGGGTCCTACATCCCCCTCACCATCCGTGACGATGCCAGCCACGCCGCGTACCTGATCAACAACAGCGTGACCACCTGGGAGGCCTACAACCAGTACGGCAGCTACAGCCTCTACGCCGGGCCGAGTCCGGGGGGCCAGTCCCTGGCCGCCCGTTCCCACGTCGTGTCGTTCGACCGGCCTTACGACTTCGGAGTGGGCACCGGCGACTTCGTCAACCAGGAGCTGAGGATGGCGTCCATCACCGAGTCGCTCGGTCTCGATGTGAGCTACACCACCGACGTCGACCTGCACGCCAACGCCGCCCGGCTGACCCAGCACCGGGTCTTTCTTTCCCTGGGCCACGACGAGTACTACTCCCTGGCCATGCGCGACGGCCTGCAAGCCGCCCGCGACGCGGGGGTGAACCTGGTGTTCATGGGCGCCAACGCCGTGTACCGCCACATCCGCCTGCAGCCTTCGCCACTTGGTCCGAACCGCCAGGAGATCGACTACCGAGACGCCAGCCTCGACCCCCTGACGGCCACCGATCCTGCGGATTCGACCCCGGCGGCATGGCGCTCCCCGCCCAACAACCGCCCGGAAAGCTCGCTTCTGGGGGAGATGTGGCGCTGCAACCCGGTGTCGGCCGACATGGTGATCACCGATCCCGGCAACTGGATGCTGGCCGGCACCGGCCTCAATGCCGGCGACCATCTGCGAGACGTGATCGGCACGGAGTACGACAGCTTCCGAGCGGCGGACCCCGGGCCGGGCAACGTGGAGATCGTGGCCCACTCCCCGGTCAACTGCGTGGGCCGGTCCGACTATGCCGACCTGACCTATTACACCGCATCGTCGGGGGCAGGCGTCATCGACACCGGCAGCATCTTGTTCATCGGCTCGGTGGATGTCGTGCCTACACCGGGCACGCCGGCGGTCCAGGTCACCCAGATCACCAAGAACATCCTGGCCAGCTTCGGCCTGGGCCCGGCCGGCCGCCAGCATCCGTCGATGCCCAACACCGCTTCGCTGCCCGGCGTCTGAGCTGCCCGGGCGACCTGCGCTCCCCCAGCCGGTACGGTCTTTGGATGGACGTCCCCGGCCTCGACCCGAACCGGATGCCCAACCACGTGGCCTGTGTCATGGACGGCAACGGCCGGTGGGCCACCGGGCGGGGTCTGCCCCGCACCGAGGGTCACCGGGCAGGCGAGGAGGCCCTCTTCGATGCCGCCCAGGGGGCGGTGGAGCTCGGGTTGCCCTGGTTCACCGTGTACGCCTTTTCGACGGAAAACTGGCGCCGGCCCGGCGAGGAGGTCCGCTTCCTGCTCAACGTCATCGCCGACCAGCTCCTGACCCGCCGCCGCGACGAGCTGCACGCCCTGGGGGTGCGGATCCGCTTCATCGGCCGCCGGGACTGGCGGGTGCCGCGCTGGGTGCTGCGGCGCATGGACGAGGCGGCCCGCCTGACCGCCGGCAACACCAACACCACCCTCACCGTGGCGTTCAACTACGGGGGCCGGGCCGAGATCGTCGATGCCGTCAAGGCCCTGGTGGAAGCGGGCACCCCGGTGTCGAAGATCAACGAGCGGGCCATCGGGCGCCACCTCTACGACCCGTCGGTCCCCGACCCGGATCTGTTGATCCGAACCTCGGGGGAGTACCGCCTGTCGAACTTCTTGCTCTGGGAGCTGGCCTACAGCGAGTTGGTCTTCACCGAGGTGCTGTGGCCCGACTTCCGCCGCCAGCACCTCTACGACGCGGTGCGCGAGTTCCAGGCCCGGGATCGCCGTTTCGGCAACACGGCCAGTCGTGACGCCGAGGGCATCCCCAACTGAGCGGCTGCGGCCCCGGTACAACTGGGGGCGATGGGTCTCTACCGTGAGGACGCCGTGGTGCTGCGCACCTACCGACTGGGCGAGGCCGACCGCATCATCGTGTTGATGACCGCCGGGCGAGGCAAGGTCCGGGCGGTGGCCAAGGGGGTTCGCAGGACCAAGAGCCGCTTCGGCTCCCGCCTGGAGCCGCCCACCCACCTTCGGGCCATGCTCTACGAGGGACGCCAGCTCGACACCATCACCCAGGTGGAGACGATCGACCCCTTCCGCCACCTCCGCGGGGACCTCGAGCGCACCACCGATGCTCTGGCCCTGGTCGAGTCCGTCGACCAGGTGGCCCAGGAAGGGGAGGCCAATGCCGCCCTCTTCCGGATGTTGACCCGAGCCCTCCATGCCCTCGACGAACAGCGTTCGCCGCTCCTGGTGGCGTCGTTCTACTGGAAGCTGCTGGCCCTCGAAGGCGTGGCCCCGGTGGTCGAGGTGTGCGCCCGGTGCGCCACTCCCGGGATCGGCACCGGCGTGGTTCCCCCGACGGGTGAAGAGACGGCACCGGTGGCCGAGTTGGTGGCCTTCGACCCTGTGGAAGGCGGGGCCCTGTGCCGCACCTGCCGGCGCGGCGTGGCCCTGCTCCCCGGCGTCATCGAGGTGATCCGGCGGGTCTATGGCGGTGATCTGGCCGCCGTGCTGGCCACCGAGGAGGGCCCGGTGGCGGCGCAGGTCTGCGAGCTGGCCACCATCTCGTTGGAACACCACCTCGAGCGGCGCCTGCGGGTCCTGCGCCTCCTCGCCCCCTGACTCGCCGGCGCCGGGAATTCCGGTCCTGCGCCGACCCTCCGGCGGTAGCCTGCGCGGCCATGGCCGCCGTTGAGATGGAAGACATCGTACGACTCTCCAAGCAGCGGGGCTTTGTGTTCCCCTCGGCCGAGATCTACGGCGGCTTTCGCTCCACCTATGACTACGGGCCTCTCGGCGTGGCCATGTTGCGCAACGTCAAGAACGAGTGGTGGCGTTCCATGGTCCAGTTGCGCTCCGATGTGGTCGGCCTCGACGCCGCCATCCTCTCCAGCCCCAAGGTGTGGGCGGCGTCGGGTCATCTGGAGAACTTCACCGACCCCCTGGTCGACTGCCGTAACTGCCAGGAGCGGTGGCGGGCCGACCACCTCGAAGCGGGGGAGGACGCCACGGCGCGCTGCCCCAATTGCGGCAGCGGGGACCTGACCGAGGCCAGAGCGTTCAACTTGATGTTCAAGACCTACGCGGGCCCGATCGAGTCCGACGGCAATGTCGCCTATCTGCGCCCCGAAACGGCACAGGGCCATTTTGTGAACTTCGCCAACGTGATGACCACGGGACGCAAGAAGCCGCCGTTCGGTATCGCCCAGATCGGCAAGTCGTTCCGGAACGAGATCACCCCCGGAAACTTTGTGTTCCGGACCCGCGAGTTCGAGCAGATGGAGCTCGAATTCTTT
>JAABUQ010009884.1_pt1 | contig 12714 bp, 9 predicted proteins | sample 5560001 | NCBI WGS metagenome assembly JAABUQ01 (sample SAMN10711888, study PRJNA513371) | rock metagenome | isolation source: Antarctica rocks | place: Antarctica: Victoria Land, Finger Mt nord | collected 2015-12-18 | reverse complement strand
TCCGGAGACCTGGAGGTCTGGACGCTGGGCAGCCTGTCGATCTCCCGCAACGTCTCCGACGGGCTGATTTATCGCCGTCATAAGCGGCATTTGCTGCACGAGCGAGAGGAAAGCTACCTGATCACCGTGCCGGAACAGTCCGAGGTCAGCTTCGCGCAAGCTGGTAAGGAAGTGCGCTGCAAACCCGGCGCTGCGTTGGTGGAACGCAGCCATCTCCCATATGACTTCAGCCATAGCGACCCGAACGCCCTGTGGGTGCTTAAGGTACCCAGCACGACGCTGCGGGCGCGGGTTGGGCAGCCCGAGCGGCTCGCCTCGCTACGCTTCGATACGACGCACGGCGTCGGCGCACTGTTTGTCGACATGATCCGCCTAACCGCCGCCCGGTTGGACGAAATGGACGCTACCGCACGCGATGTGTCCGGCAAGCACCTTGTCGACCTGCTGGCTCTCGCGATCGAGGCGGGTGACCGCGCGATTAGCGGCGCCGCAACATCGGTGCGGACCGCCCACTTGTATCGCATCGAGCGTTTCATCCGCGCCAACCTCGCCGATAGCAGTCTGTCGCCGCAAATTGTGGCGAACGGCTGCGGCATCTCAGTGCGCTACCTCCACCAGCTTTTTGCCATACAGGCTAGCACGGTATGCGGCTGGATTCGCTGCCAGCGTCTCCTGATGTGCGACGAAACGCTCAGCGATCCGGCCTGCCGCAAGTCCATCTCGGAGATCGCCTACCGCTGGGGTTTCGGCGACCAGGCCCAGTTCAGCCGCCATTACCGGAAGCAGTTTGGCCGCACGCCCAGCGATGCGCGTGAGGCCGCCCGCGCCACAACGCCAGTGCGATTGCATCCGAGACGATGATCACTCCGACCGACGACGACCGGCGCCGAGTGAATGAGAACCGGAAATACCGGCATTCCGGCATGACGAGAGCTTGCACAGGAAGCGGCAGCACTAGGAGAAATGTTCTTGCAGAACCTTCGCGTGGCCGTGGATGTCGGCGGCACCTTCACCGACATCTGCATCATGGACGAGACCACCGGTCTAATCCGCATTGAGAAGACCGCGTCGTCCCGAGACCCGATCGACGGCATCATGTCCGGCCTTGCCAAGGCCGCGGTTGACCTCAGCACGGTCGCGCTGTTTTCGCACGGCACCACGGTTGCGACGAACGCGCTGATCACCCGGCGGCTGCCGCGCACGGCCATGGTGTGCACCCAGGGTTTCCGCGATGTGATCGAGATCAGGCGCGCCAACAAGGAGGACCTCTGGGACACCTACAAGGATGTTGTGAAGCCCTATGTGCCGCGGCGCGACCGCCTGACCGTAAGTGAACGCATCGATGCGCAGGGCGCGATCGTCACCCCGTTGGACGAGGACGGCGCGCGCGCGGTCGCGCGCGTCCTGAAACGGCGCGAGGTGGCCGCCGTCGCCGTGTGCTTCATGAACGCCTACATGAACGGCGCCAATGAGCGGCGCATGAAGCAGATTCTTGAGGAGGAAATGCCGGGCGTGCCGGTCTCCACCTCCTCCGGCGTACTGCCCGAAATCTTCGAGCACGAGCGCTTCTCTACCACCGTCGTCAACGCGGCCCTGAGCCCGGTGCTGGTCGACTACACCACTCGCCTCGAGGCCCGTTTGCGGCAGGAGGGCTACACCCGCGACCTGCTGCTGCTGCATACCGGCGGCGGCGTGATGACGCCCAACAGCGTCAAGGACTTCGCCGCACGCCTCGCCGGTTCCGGTATCGCGGCAGGCGCCATCGCCAGCAGGCACATCGCCATGCTGTGCGGCTTCCAGAATTCGATCGGCCTGGACATGGGAGGCACCTCCACCGACGTCTCGCTGGCCTATGAAGGCCAGTCACGGGTCACCAAGGACTGGCACATTGAGTTCGGCTATCCCATCCGCTTCTCCTCCATCGAGGTGATGACGATCGGCGCCGGCGGAGGATCGCTCGCCTGGACCGATGAGGCCGGCTCGCTGCGCAATGGCCCGCAATCAGCCGGCGCCAGCCCCGGTCCGGCGTGCTACGGCCATGGCAACCTGCAGGCCACCAACACCGACGCCAACGTCGTGTTGGGGCGGCTGGGCACCAGCCTCGCCGGCGGCAAAATCATGCTCGACGCGGCGCTCGCGGCGCAGTCGGTGGACGAGGCGGCACGATCGTTCGGCATGACGCGCGAGGCGGCGGCGGACGCCATCATTCGTGTCGCCAACGCCAACATGTCGGATGCAGTGCGGCTTATCTCTATCAGCCGCGGCTACGACCCGCGCGATTTCGCGTTGGTTGCCTTTGGCGGCGCCGGGGCGCTGCACGGGGCGACCATCGCCCAGGACCTCGCCATCCCCACCGTGATCGTGCCGCCGAACCCCGGCGTCACCTCGGCGCTTGGCTGCCTGCTGGTCGACATGCAGCACGACTTCTCCGAAAGCTATCTCATCGGCGCAAGCGAGGCTGACCCGGCGGCGCTCGAGGCGGAGTTTGCCAAGCTGGAGCAGCAGGCGCTGGAGCGCCTCGCCCATGAAGGCGTGGCCATTGTCGACATCGTGTTGCAGCGCTCGGTCGACATGATGTACCAAGGCCAGTGGCGGTCGCTGGCCGTGCCGGCGCCCAGCCCGATCGCTTCGGTGAAGGACTTGGTCGAAGCGTTCGGCCGCAGCCATGAGCGCGAGTACAACTTCCGCCGCGACGAGGCTCCGGTCGGTATTTTCCGCCTCAACCTCAAGGCGATTGGCGTGGTGCCGAAGGCCGAGTTGGCGGCGCACGAGGCCACCGGATCAACACCGGCTCCGGCCAGCCGCCGCCCGGTCTGGTTTGACGGTGAGGCCGCCATGGACACGCCGGTCTATGAGCGATCCGACCTGCCGGCGGGCTTCTCGATCAGCGGTCCGGCCGTGGTCGAGCAGCTCGACGCCACGACGCTGATCCCGCCAGGAACGACAGCCGAAGTCGACAAGTATCTCAACCTCATCATCCGGCTGAAAGCTTGATCCCGATGATCGCAACCCCGACCCTGGATCCCGTCACCTTCGAGGTGCTGAAGAACTCCTTCATCACCAGCGTCGATCAGATGGGCGAGCAAATCCTGCGAACCTGCTACTCCTTCGTCATCTACAACCACGACTTCTCAAGCGCCCTGCACGATGCCGAGGGCAATTGTGCCGCCCAGGGCAATCAGGACATCGCCGTCCACGTCGGCACGCTGCATTTCACCTGCAAGGACGTGATGCGCGCCTTTGCCGGCGACATGCATCCGGGTGACGTCTACGCCATCAACGATCCCTACGCCGGCGGCACACATTTCCCGGACGTGCGGCTGATCCGGCCGATCTTCTCGGACGGGAGGATCATCGCGTTCAGCCAGTCGAACGGCCACTGGTCGGACGTGGGCGGCAGCGTGCCGGGCTCGTTCGACGTGCTGGCGCGCGACATGTTCCGCGAAGGCCTGCGCATCACCCCGGTGCGGCTGTTCGACAAGGGGCGCTTTTGCAGCGACGTTGCCAATCTCATCGCCGCCAACACCCGCGATCCCGCATCGATCATTGGGGACATCCAGGCCCAGGCGCAGGCGACGCAGGTGTGCGAGCACGAGATCCTGCGCCTTGTGGGCAAGTATGGCCGCGAGACTGTGGAGACCGGGCTGTCCGAGGTGCAGGACTATGTCGAGCGTGCCATGCGCCAGCGCCTCGCGGCCCTTCCGGACGGCGAGTGGGAAACCCAGGACTTCATCGACCGCGACCCTGCCGCCGCCGAGGGCCTGATCCCGATCAGGGTCAAGCTGACCATCCGGGGCGACAAAGCCATCTACGACTTCAGTGGCAGCCATCCCACCATCGGATCGATCTACAACTCGGCCTTTGGCGCCACCTTCTCCGCCGTGGCGGCGGGTATGAAGACGTTCTTCCCGGACCTGCCGCTGAACAGCGGTTTCTACCGGGTATTCGAAATCATCGCGCCGGAGGGCTCGATCGTGGATGCCAAGTGGCCGGTGGCGGTGACCGGCTTCCTGATGCCGTTCGAGAAGATCATGAATGCGATCTACGAGATCTGGTCCAGGATCATGCCGGAGCGCGCCATCGCCTGCGCCTTCAACCTGGAGTACCTGCTGACCGGCGGGCTGGACGCGCGCCGGGCCGACAAGCCGATCTTCATGTTTTACGACTGGCTGCCCGGCGGGTGGGGCGGCCGCAACGGACGGGACGGCTGCAACGTCACGACCGCCTGCTTCGGCACAGGGCTGATGGCGCAGCCAGTCGAGGGACAGGAGCGCGCCAACCCTATCCTGACAACCGAGTTCGAGATCCTCACCGACTCTGCTGGTCCCGGGAAATGGCGCGGCGGGGTCGGCGTGCGCAAGACGTCGCTGATGCTGGCGGCCGACCGGACCGTCATCTCCTACATCTGCGACCGCGAGCGTGCAGTGGTCTGGGGCATCGAGGGCGGGCTGCCTTCCATCCCGCATGGGCTCACCCTGAAACGGGCGGGCAGCGACCGAGAGGACTGGCTGGGCGCCACCTTCTCCGACGTGCCGATCGGACCGGGCGATGTCTTCAGCCGTCCGACCGCCGGCGGCGGCGGCTTCGGCGATCCGCTGGAACGCGACCCGGGGCTGGTGCTACAGGACGTGATCGACGACTACGTCTCGCTCGCGCGAGCCGCCATGGACTATGGCGTGGTGATCAGGGCGGTCGACCCGGAGATCTGCGAGTACGAGATCGACGAGGCCGCAACCCGGACCGAACGCGACAACATCCGCTGCCAGCGCAGCGCCTGGCTCGCCACTGAGCCGGAAGAGGTCGCCGCTTTGTATCGCGCCGGCACGATCGACAGGCTCGACGTGGTGCGGCGCTATGCCGTGGTGCTGGACTGGGGTACCGGCGCGCTGCTGCCGGTCTCGACCGGCCAATTTCGCGAAATGTTCCACAAGCGCTCCGCCGCGAACTGGGAGAGTTCAATCGGCGGCGAGCCTTGATGACGCCGGCGCGACAGTTTTACAGGAGGTCAGGCGGATGAAGTTTGCGCAGAACAGGCTGTACATCGAGAGCTACAACAAGTGTCCCAACTGCGGGATCCTGCTCTACGAAAAGCCCGCGAATGCCAGCCCCGACACCGTGACGTCGGCGGGACGGACCTATTGCTCGGCTTGGTGCGTGCAATGGGAAGCAGACCGCACCAGCCGGCGGCAGGCTGGCCGAGCGGACGCAAGTTGATCGACACGTAACCACCCAAGCAGGCCGCATCGTGCGCCTGCTGCTGAAGGCAGGAGTGCTATCTTGAAAGCAAAGATTTGGAAGGCGCTACTCTGCGGCGCGCTCGCCCTCGGGGCGGTGCAGCAGGCCGCGGCGGCGGAGGACGGCATCACCATCGGCATGGCGGTGGCGTTCTCGGGATGGATGGAGGCCTATGACGGCGAGGCTGCCAAGATGGCCCAGCTCTGGGTCGAGCAGGCCAATGCCAAGGGCGGCCTGCTTGGCAAGCCGATCAAGGTCGTCTCTGCCGACACCAAGACCGACCGCGTCGAAGGGGCGAAGGCAGGCAAGCAGCTCATCGACCAGGGTGCCAACCTGCTGCTGGTCTCGGCCGACTACGACTATGGCGCACCGGCCGCACTGCAGGCGCAGAAGGCAGGCGTGATCTCCACCTTTCTCGGCGCGTCCGACCCCAAAGCGGGCGTCGTCGGCGTCGGCCCCAACTCGTTCACCGCCAACAATGCCGGCCAGCTCGAAGGGGCAGTGATGGGCGACTGGGGCTTCGAGAAGATGGGCTTCCGCAAAGGCTACATGCTGGTCGACGAGACCATCGAGTACAACAAGTCCGTCTGTGCCGGCTATGAGTGGGCCTTTCCCAACAAAGGCGGCAAGATCGTCGGGAAGGATACGTTCAAGGGTCTCGACCCGACCGTCAGCTCACAGATCACCCGCCTCAGCGACGCGATCCGCAGCGATGGCGTCGACAGCATCATGCTGTGCTCGACCAATCCGGGTGCTGCGAGCTCGCTGCGCCAGCTTCGCGCCGCGGGCGTCACGCTACCGATCATGAGCGCCACCGCCATGGACGGCACCTATTGGCTGAACTCCACGCCGGGCCTGAAGGACTTCTACCTGCCCGTGCAGGCGCTGACAGAAAACGATACGCGCCCTGCGGTGAACGAGCTGACCGCCGCCTACGCGGGCAAGTACGGCAAACCGCCGACGACGCAGTATGCCTATCCGATCTATGCTTTCCTCGATCTCTGGGCCAAGGCGGTGGCCGAGACCGGCACGACGGACGCCGGCAAGGTGGTCGCCGTGCTGAACAAGCTCGACAAGGCGCCCACCATCCTGGGGCCGCGCACATTCACGCCGAAGCTGCATATCCAGACCGATATGCCGATGATTGTAGTGTCCTATGCCGACGACAAGCGGGTACCAGTGATGGAGTGGCAAATCCATGACACCATCCCCGACGCAGTGCTCTATCGTCTCAAGAAGTGAGACGCCACGCATGCACAGGCCGGCCGGGCATCTGGCCGGCCTCCTTCCCAACCATGAAGCCGGCGCTATGATCCAGCCCTATGTCGAGCCGCCTGCCCACGGCCTGCATCATGGCGTGTCGAACGCGTCCGAGCTTGCCGTGGACAACCTCTCGGTGCGCTTTCAGGGCCTGGCTGCACTTTCTGCCGTGAGCCTCACCACGGAGCGCCATGAGGTGTTCGGTCTGATCGGCCCGAATGGCGCTGGCAAGACCACTCTGGTGAACTGCCTGACGGGGTTCCAGCGCCCGACCGAGGGTCGCGTTATGCTGGGCCGTGCCGATACCGCGGGCTGGCCCGCAGCTCGTTTTCGCGAGCAGGGTGTCGCCCGAACCTTCCAGGCTGGGCGCCTGTTCAAAGACATGACAGTAACGGAGAACGTCGAGGTTACCGCTACTGGCCTCGGCCTCGGCATGCGGGCCGCGCGCGAGCACGCCCGGGCGTTACTGGACTGGATCGGACTGTCCGAGAAGGCTTTATGGCGCGCCGGGGCGTTGGCCTACACGGACCAGCGCCGGCTCGGCATCGCCCGCGCCCTGGTGCTATCCCCCGCGTTCATCCTGCTCGACGAACCAGCCGCCGGCATGTCGGATGCGGAATGTGAGGACCTCATGGTGCTGGTAGCGTCCATTCCAAAAACCTTCACCTGCGGCGTGCTGCTGATCGAGCACAACATGCGGGTCGTGATGGGCATCAGCCAGCGCATTCACGTGCTCGACGGCGGCCGAACGATTGCCGAGGGAACCCCCGCCGAAATCCAGCGGCACGAGGCGGTGCTCGCGGCGTATCTGGGCATGGATGCGTAATGGCCGCGCTGGTCGAAGTGGACGGCATCCACGTCCGTTACGGCGACCTCATGGCATTGCGTGGCATTTCGCTGACGGTCGCGGAGGGCGAGGTCGTCTGCATCATCGGTCCGAACGGGGCCGGCAAGTCGACGACGCTTGCGGCCATCGCCGGCGGCGTCATACCCCACGCCGGTGATATTCGCGTTGGCGGCAGGAGCGTCCTCGGCCAGCGGCCGGAGCAGATCGCGCGCCTCGGCCTCTCGCTCGTACCGGAGGGGCGTCACATCTTCGGCACGCTCACGGTGGAGGAGAACCTTCGCATCGGCGGCTACATTCGGCGCGACCGTGCGGCGGCCAAGGCCGACATAGCGTGGCTGCTGGAGCTATTCCCGCGTCTGGCCGAGCGGCGGAAGTACCCTGCGAGCCGCCTTTCAGGGGGAGAGCAGCAGATGCTGGCGATAGCGCGGGCGGTCATGACACGCCCGCGGCTGTTGCTGGTGGATGAGCCTTCGCTCGGCTTGGCCCCGAAGGTCATCGACCAGATCTACGACATCCTCCTCGACCTGCGCCGGCGCGCGAATCTTACGCTGCTGATCAACGAGCAGAGTTCGAACCGCATCCTCAAGCATGCCGACCGCATCTATGTGCTACGCGGCGGCCGACTCCAACTCGAGGGGTGGGCCGCCGACCTGCAGGACGGCGAGGCCATCCGGCATGCCTATTTCGGCTTCGGCGAGGGGCATGCGGCATGATCCAGTTTCTGCAGAATCTCATCGACGCGATCAGCCTGGGTAGCATCTACGCGCTGGTGGCGCTGGGCATCGGCCTGCTGTTCGGCATCCTGCGGCTGATCAACTTCGCCCATGGCGATTTCATCACCATCGGCGCTTACGCCCTGATCGTGCCCTCGGCCGACGTGACCGCGCGGCTCATGATCGGCGGCTGGCCCTGGCCGCTGCTGATCCCGGCTGTCTGCCTGATCGTCGTGGTCGCGGCGCTGCTCACCGACGCGCTGGTGTTCCGCCCGATCCGCCGCGCCTCATCGCCGACGCTGATGATCGCGTCGTTCGCGGTCAGCTACATCATCCAGAACGGGGTGCTGATGACCTATGGATCGCGTCCGAAGGCGGTGGACCTGTGGAGCGGCGCCAACACTCAGGTGCTGATCGGCACCCTGCGCGTGCCGATGCTGCAGCTCATCACCCTGGTGACGACGCTGGTGCTGATGGTGGCGATCTCACTGTTCCTAAAACGGACCACCTATGGCGTACAAATGCGGGCGGCGGCAGAGGACTTCCGCATGGCGCAATACCTGGGCGTGCGCGGCAATGTGGTGATCGGCATCGCCTTCGCCATCAGCGGCATCCTGGCCGGCGTCGTCTCCTTGCTCTACACCACGCAGGCTGGCTCGCTCAGCCACACCATGGGCGTGCCGCTGGCGCTATTCGCCTTTGTCGCGGTGGTGGTCGGCGGCATGGGCAGCCTGGTAGGTGCGGTCGTCGGTGGGTTCGCCATCGGCATGATCGTGACCATGCTGCAAGCCTACTTGCCGCCGGACTTGCGCGCCTTCCGCGATGCCTTCGCCTTCGCCTTCGTCATTCTGGTGCTGCTGGTGCGGCCAGCGGGCCTGGTGCCGGCGCACACCTCCTTCGAACGCGTCTGACGGAGGAGCCTCGTGCGCGCCCTATTCGTCCGCCACCAGACGCCGGTTCTGCTGATCGTGCTGCTCGGCCTCATCGCCACCGCGATCCTGCTGAGCGCCGGCGACACGCTACAGGTGACGCTGACGGAGATGTACATCCGCGTCATAGTCGTGGTGGGGCTCTACGTCTTCATCGGCAACTCCGGGATCATCTCCTTCGGGCAGGTCGGTTTTATGTGCATCGGTGCCTATGCCGCAGCCTGGGCCACGGCCGAGCCCAACTTCAAGCAGATCATGTTGGCAGGCCTGCCGGCGTTCCTGCAGGAAAACCAGTATCCGTTTCTGCTGGCGATCGCCGGCGCGATGCTGCTGCCGGCGGCCGTTGCGCTGTTGCTCGGCGCTGCCATCATGCGCCTGTCCGGTACCGCAGCCTCAATCGCCACCTTCGCCTTCCTCATCATCGTCAACAGCGTCTACTCCAACTGGGACTCGGTCACCGCCGGGGTCAGCTCCATCATTGGCATCCCCACGGTGGTGGGTCCATGGACGGCATACGTATTCGCGGCGATCGCGATCCTGGGAGCCTACGTCTTCCAGGTATCGCGCTTCGGGCTGATGCTGCGCGCCTCGCGCGACGACGAAGTGGCGGCCCGCGCCTCGGCGGTGAAGATCGTGCGCATGCGGCTCGCGGCCTTCGTGCTCAGCGCGGCGCTGGTCGGGGTCGGCGGTGGGCTCTACGCACAGTTCCTCGGCATCCTGACTGTCGATCCGTTCTACCTGAACCTCTCGTTCATCACCATCGCGATGCTGGTTGTCGGCGGCATGTTCAGCCTGACCGGCGCAGTGGCGGGCGTCGTCGTGGTGACGGCGATCGTCGAGGGGCTGCGCTTCCTGGAGCGCGGCTTGATCATTGACGGCGCGAAATATGCCTTGCCGCAGGGCAGCCAGGAGATCGGCCTCGGCCTGCTGATGGCAATTATCCTGATCTTGCGGCCTAACGGATTGACCCGTGGACGCGAGCTTGCACCACTGCCGTCCGCCCCGGCCAAAACCGCAACCTCGACCGAAGCAGTACGGCTGTCCGGCCAGTCCGGGACGGCCGGGTGAGATGAGCAACATCCCGCAAGGAGATCGGACCGTGCGCTACAGACTTGGTATAGACATCGGCGGCACGTTTACTGACTTCGTCGCCTATGACGAGAGCAATCGGGCGTTGACGGCCTGGAAGAATCTGTCGACGCCGCATGATCCGATCCAGGGCATCATGACCGGGCTGCGCGCCTTCGGCGAGATCGAGGCGATCGCCGGCATCCGCCTCGGCACCACGGTGGCCACCAACACTTTGCTGGAAGGCAAGGGCGCGCGAGTTGCCTATGTGACGACGAAGGGTTTCCGGGACGTGCCGTTCATCGGCCGCGGCAATCGTCGGCACCACTACGACCTGGCCTGGGTGAAGCCAAAGCCCTTCGTCAGGCGGCGTGATGCGCATGAGGTAGACGAGCGGGTCGGGCCGTCGGGCAATGTGGTCCAGGCTTTGGACGCAGCGCAGGTCGCCGCCCTGGCCGACCGCCTGGCCACCGAGGGCAAGATCGAGGCGGTGGCGGTTGTGTTGCTACACTCGTATCTGATGCCGGAGCATGAGCAGCGCATCAAGGCGATCTTCCGGGACCGGTTGCCGGGCGTGCCGGTCTCGATCTCCTATGAGGTGCTGCCGAAGTGGAAGGAGCACTTTCGCTCCTCTACTACGATCTGCGACGCCTTCATCAAGCCGGTAGTGATGCGGCAGCTTGGCTCGATGCGGCGCGAGCTCGACGAGCAGGGCGTGAACGCGCGCGTCGTCGTCATGCGATCCAATGGTGGCGAGATGAGCCTCGAGGCCGCAGTGGAGGGTCCGATCCAGATTGCCGTGTCCGGCCCTACGGGCGGAGTCATCGCCGCCAAGCGCACCGCCGGGCTGCTGGGCCTGCCGAACCTCGTCACGCTGGACATGGGCGGCACCTCCACCGACGTCTCGACCGTCGTGAACGGCAAGGAGAAGTTCACCACCGATTTCGAGATCGAGTGGGGCCGTCCGATCCAGATCCCGATGATCGACATCCGCACTATCGGTGCGGGCGGCGGCTCCGTCGCGCGGATCGACGCCGGCGGCATGCTGGTTGTCGGCCCGGAAAGCGCCGGGGCCGATCCCGGCCCGGCCTGCTACGGGCATGGTGGCACGTTGCCGACCGTTACCGATGCCAATGTCGTGCTTGGCCGCATCAGCGCCGCCAACTTTCTCGGTGGGGCGATGCGCCTCGACTCCGAGGCTGCACGCAGGGCAATTGAGCCCATCGCCACCGTACTCGGCTATGAGCTGGAGCGGGCTGCGCTGGCCATCGTGCGTATCGCCAACAACAACATGGTGGGTGCGCTGCACACGGTCCTGACTGAGCAGGGGCTGGACCCGCGCGACTTCGTGCTCGTCGCCTTCGGGGGAGCTGGGCCGCTGCATGTCAGCGACCTGATGGCGGAGGCCTCGATACCCAGGGGCCTGGTCCCGAACTTCCCCGGTCAGTTCTCGGCTTTTGGCTTCACCATGGCGGACGCGCGGGTCGACCGCTACCGCACGGTGCAGCTCAACTCGCGCCTCTTCGACCGCGGGCGCGCCGCCGCCGCCATGGCGACGCTGGTGGCCGAATGCAGGGCCGACCTGGCCGCGCAAGGCCACGACGAGGTCACGATCAGCCGTAGCGTCGAGATGCGCTACCTCGGCCAGAACTACGAACTGGAGGTCCCGCTCGAGGCCGACACCTTCACTGACGCGGAGATCGCGACGATGCTGGACAGCTTCCATAGCATGCACGAGGCGCGGTTCGGCTTCCGCCTTCCCGACCATATGGAGATCGTGAACTTCCTCGTCACTGGCACGGCCCGCACCGGCCAGCTCGAATTCCCCGTGATCGCCGAGGCCGTGGCGCCGGCCATGCCCGTCTCGCGGCGCCCGGTTTGGTTCGACGAGGGCTGGGTGGACACGCCGGTCTATGCCCGCGACGGCCTGCGGTGCGGCCACGCCATAAGCGGGCCGGCGCTGATCGAGGAGAATGCATCCGTCACGGTGCTTGACCCAGCCAAGTCGCTGACCGTCGACCGCCATGGCAACCTGATCATCTCGGCCTGAAGGGAGGTACGACCGTGGACATGGTATCGCTCAACATCATCGGCGGCATCCTGGTCTCCATCTGCCGCGACATGGGCGTGACGCTGATGCGCACGTCGTACTCGACGATCTTCTCGGAATCGCTGGATTTTACCTGCGGCCTGGCCTTGCCCACGGGCGAGCTGGTCGCTACGGGCGATTTCTGTCCTTCGATGATCGGCGGCATGCCGTTGCTGCTGCGCTCTTGCGTGCAGGAAATCTCGCTCGACGAGCTCGAGGAGGGTGACGTGATCCTGCACAACGATCCCTATCGTGGCGGCCTGCACACCCCGGAACACACATTCTTCAAGCCGGTGTTCGTCGACGGGCAGTTGATCGGCTTCGCAGTGTCGATCGGACACGTCTGCGAGGTCGGCGGGATGGCACCGGCAGGCTTCGCTGGCGAGGCAACGGAGGTGTTCCACGAAGGCCTCCGAGTGCCGCCAGTGAAGATTAAGCGCGCTGGCAAGGATGTGGATGACATTTGGCGCCTGCTGCTCGCAAACGTGCGCACCCCGCGCTTCAACTATGGCGACTTCCGTGCCTTGATCGCCTCCATCGACCTTGGCGAGAGGCGCATGATTGAGCTTGTGC
>JAABUQ010009883.1_pt1 | contig 12714 bp, 17 predicted proteins | sample 5560001 | NCBI WGS metagenome assembly JAABUQ01 (sample SAMN10711888, study PRJNA513371) | rock metagenome | isolation source: Antarctica rocks | place: Antarctica: Victoria Land, Finger Mt nord | collected 2015-12-18 | reverse complement strand
GCCGCCGCCGCCGCCGCCGCCGCCGCCGCCGTAACCGCCACCGCCGCCGCCGCCGCCGCGGTCGTACCCGCCGCCGCCGCCGCCGCCGCCGCCCATGCCGCCGCCCATCCCGCCGCCCGTGCTGCCGCGCGAGATTTCTACCCGCACGCGGCTGCCGCCAAAGTCGTACCCATCCCTCCCACGCACGGCCTCCTCCGCGTCCCTGCCGCGTCCCGCGCTTCTTGCTTTAGCTTGTGCAGACTGATGACTGGCTGCTGAGGGCGACGCGTTGTCTGCGCGGCAGTGGCCAGTGTGGCGGCGTCCAGCCACCCCGCCTCCCGACTCTTCTTGTACGGCTGCAGAGGGGGCAGCACACACACACCGAGCCGATGCAGATGGTTGAAATCCTGGTCTGCAGTGTGCCAGGGCGCTCAGGCTGAGCAGGCACACCAAGTGCGTGCCACGCAGGTAAGCGCGCATTCTGAGCAGAACTATGCGCACTCACAGGTCTGAGCAGGAGCTGCACAAATCAGCCCAACCTCCCTGATAAGCTCAAGCTGAGCAGATGCGCGGAAGTGCAGGCCGGACAGAGGCAGGCGTTGCCCGCGGTGGCCACCCCTGGGGCCCCCCCGCTTCAGCTCCACACGCAAGGTGCAGCCATTGAAGTCATGGCCACTGCGGCCCTTGGCTGCCTCCTCAGCATCCCTGGAACCGCGCTGGCGTTGGGGAGCCGGGGCGCTGCTCACACCTCCCAGCGACCCCCGCCGCACGCACTACCTGGCCGGCCTCATTGGCAGACAGCACTCGCAGCACACGGCCGGGGGAAGGCTGTGTACGTGCGCAGCGCCGACAGGCGCATGGTGGTAGGCCCTCCAACCCCGGCCAGGACGCTGCCGACACACCTGGGGTTCTCAAACTCGACAAACGCAAACGCTGGCGGCCGCGGCGGTATCTTCAGGTCGATGTTGCGGATGCGCCCGTACTGCGCGCCCAGCCGCCGCCATGTCAGGCAGGCTTCCTCGCCCTTGCCTGCTGATAGCTTGCATGGAGCGCGGCAGCAGGCTGCTTGCAAGCACGGCTGCCCTCACTGCACCAGGCGTGCTCCCCAGGGATCAGCGGGCACCTTGTAAAATAGGTCCTCGATTTCCCGTTCCCGCACATCGCCAGGCAGGTTTCCTGCGAGCCAAACAGTCAGGTTGGTGCAGGATGCTCAAGGCGCTTCACAGGCATGGCTGCAAGCTGAGCACGCCGCAGGGCGCACCAACGAAGCATATGCAGCCGCGAGACATTCTGCACCTTGTTACAAGCAACTGCGCGCTGGCTTTTGCTCCATCGACGCCCGGAATGGCCCAACGGCAGCCAACGCCTACCCGCTGGCCACTCACCCCTGGCTGGCTCCACCCCTGTGGCTGTTGGTGCTTGGGCCTCAGTAAACGGACAGGACTGTATCAGCTTGATCAGAGTCATCTGAATTCTGTGGTCTCCCGGTGCCTACTTGTGCACACAGTGACTCTGACTTCGGTACACTGTTCAGTCCTGTACATTGCATCCTTCCCTGCAGCGCTTGATTCCAGACTTGGCAGCCAGACACACTGGTTAGAAGCGGCAAAGAAGCGCCTTACGCTGTGTCACCCAGCGAGCTTGGTGTCACCGATGCTCAACCTGCTAGTGGGCTTTGCGGCTGTGTCGCTCGATGTGTTCATCCAGGCGAGCCAGAACACTCTGCTGGTCTCCTAGGTCCTCACTACGCACGCTTGTTTGTGGCGGATCACTAAAGTATACATGCAACAAGTTTTGCACGCGCAGAAATTCTACCTGCGCAACGTGCCCAGCGTGGACAAGGTCGGTGGACCAGCGGACGGCCTGACCTGCATAGTCACAGGCCCCACCAGGTCGCTGCCCCGCTGCTCTTGCCTGCCGCCTGCCTACGCCAGCCACTGCACGCCCGCAGCGCCTGACGGCAGGGCGCCCCGGGCTGCAGCGGCATCGGGCGGGAGACGGCCGCCGCCTTGGTGCGGCGGAGGGCGCACGGTGAGCGCCTGCTGCTGCACCACCTGGCGTGGCCGCCCGCGAGGCTGCCTGGCTTTGTTTTGCTGGGGCGGCAGTGCTTGCTCAACCTGTTTCCCTATGCACCATACACAGTGTGGACTCGCGCGCAGTCGTGCTGGCGTGTCGCAGCCGAGAACGCGGCGCCAAGCTGCTGACGGAGCTGCAGGCGGAGGCCGCGCGTGTGGGCCACACGGACGCCAAAATCGAGGCACGCGCGCCCTGTCACACGGCCATTTGGCACTCACACATGCCATCCAGCTTGCTCCTCGGGCTCATCTGGTTATCTCCATGTCCAGTCGCGGCCATTTGAAGTTTCAGGTTGACAGGCATGCCTATGGCCTGCCATGCACCAGGCAGCTGTGCAACCAGAGCGGCCAGTTACCTGCAGCGTGCGGGTCTCAGCGCATGCGCGTCGCAGGTAATGAACCTCGACCTGGCGTCGCTGCGCTCGGTGCGCGCGTTTGCGGACAGCTGGCGGCGGCGTAAGGCGCCGCTGCATGTCCTCGTCAACAACGCCGGCATCTTCAGTATGGGTGGTGCGTCCAAGGGGCGCTGCGAGGCCCTGGCATGCCGCCCTGCAAGAGGCCCAGGGCCGGGGAGTGTTGCCCGGTCAGCAGCTTGAGTCGTGCCTATCGGTCCTCAGTGACGGGCCATGCATGCGGGGCACCAGCCTGAGCGTGTGCCTGGCTGCTGAAAGTGCACGGCCTTCACATGCGTATGTTGACACCAGGCTGCATGCCAGTCTCGACACGATGCGGAGCCCTGACGGCTGTGTCGCGCGGCCCCAGCTGGCCGGACGGTGACCGAGGACGGCTTTGAGGCGCACCTGGGCACCAACCACCTGGGCCCCTTCCTGCTCTCCCTACTGCTGCTGCCCAGCATGCTGCAGACGGCTCGGGAGGTGCGGAGCCCTGGCCGGGCCCTCACGGAGGGCCCGGGCCGGCCTCCCGCCGGCAACCCAGCACTGGTCAGACAGGGCGAGCCGCTGCGCAGTGGTTCACAGGCGCCAGGCCGTTCAACAGAGCCCGCCTGGCGTGTTGCACGTCCTCACGGCATGTCGTGCACGGCGCCCACGGCTCTGCCTCAGCTGCCAGCGCAAGTGCATGCGCAGGCTCTCAGTGCGTGCTTGCTGTTGCAGACGCGTCCGATGGGGACTGCAGCAAATGTGGCCATCGCCTTGTGCCTGCAACGCATAGGTGATGGCTGCTGCAATTCTCCCTGCATGTCTGACGGGGTTTGTTATGCCTCCAGCCCGAAGCGTGCGGCTCTTTGCATGGTGTTCATCAGCCGCCCGTACAGCCCTGCGCGACGGGCTCCAGCCTGCTTTGCCGAGCGGCAGGGCAAGGGCAGGCAGCCGGTGCGGATCGTGAGCGTGGCGTCCAAAATGCATGAGCTGGCGGCGGGCGTGGACGTGGACGACCCGCACTTTGCGGCCAAGGGCGCCTTCTCCTCGCTGGCCGCCTACAACCGCAGCAAGCTCTGCCAGGCGCGCCGCCGGCCGGCCCCGCGGCCCTCCACTGGCCGCGCCGACGCGCTCCTCGCCGAAGTCCATCAGCGCGGCAGGCATGCGGTGCAGCGAGGAGAACCCCCAAATGTAATTGAGTGGCCACCCAGCGCCACGTGCGCAACGCAGGTGCTGTTCACGGCGGAGCTGCGACGGCGGCTGCCGCCGGGCTGCGGCGTGGTCGCGGCCGCGGTGCACCCGGGCGAGGTCATGACGGACGTGGTCCGCACGCTGCCGGCGCCCATGCAGGCTGTCTACCGCGCAGCCATGCGCCCGTTCTGCCTGTCGCCTGCGCAAGGCGCGCGGCCCGCCCGCCGCATGTGTGCGCCGCGGGGGCGCTCGCCCGGCCCCGGCCTGCTGCAGCAGCGCGCGCCATCGCGTGGGCAGTGGGTAGCTGCTCTGCGCCGCAGGCGTGACGCTGCGGGAGGCTCGCGCTGCCGCGCTGGCAGCAAGCCTGCATCTGGGAAGAGCCCAGCGCCAGGCATGTCTGCCAGTGCAGTTTGCGGCGAGGAAGGCAGGAGCAGGGACGCGCGAAGCGCTCTGCATGGAGCGCCCGCCGCGTTCGGCCCCCCCCGCCCCCGTGCCCTCACCTGGGCGCGCCGCGCAGGCGCGCGCTCCTCGGTGTTCTGCGCGACCAGCCGCGAGCCGATCCTGTGCGAGCACCAGGCGTACGAGGCTGACAACTGCTACTTTGGCTCCGACTGCCGCTGCGCCGCGCCCAGCGCGGCCGCGGGCGACGCCGCGCTCGCCGCCTGGCTCTGGCGCTGGTCGGCGGATGCGGTCGCGCTGCCGGCGCAGTGCGACCTGCCGCCCGCGGCGCATGCGTGACTCGCCCCCACGCTGACCGACGGCCACGGGCCGCGCTGCCTGACCAGAGCGACTGCCGCCCGCGGCCGCCCGCGGCGCGCATGACGGAAATGGTCGGCGGCCGCGGCCGCGCTGCCAGTGCCGCAGGCCTTGCCCGCCATGGGCGTCCAGTGCCTGATCATTGTGGTGGGGCTTGTTATTTTAGTAGTTGTGCTGCCATTTTTAGCCAAGCTAGGCGGCCATTCACAGAATGCATGCAAGCTGGTGGCCTACCTAGCAGCACTATTCTGGTGCTTGTAGTGGCGCCAAGGCAGCTTTGTTGGCTCAGAATGATATATAATGCGATACGGAATGCGATAAGCAATGCGATACAGTGCGTGAGGTTTTGGCGCACCTGCTGCAGGCACAGTGCTACATGCATAGCGGCCTCTTCAACAATCCTCAAGGCCATTGTCGCAAAAGGCAAAGAGCACTTGTTGTCTACCAGGGCATGTAGGGGCCTCCCAAAGTCAGCGTGTGACAGCCACAGCACTGCAGCAAAGGTACACGCACAACGGCACTGCAGCACACATGTGCTGGCGCAGCTGTGGTCTGGCCAAGCAAGCTTTGCTGACTGTTTGCAAAGCACATGCAGGCCGCCTCAGAGACAACAGTGCAACAACACTGCATGCATTGCAGCACAAACACCACCGTGTGCAGCAGCAATGCACTGCTTGTGCATGTGCAGCAGCAAAAGCAGTGCATGTGATGTGCAGCGGCAAAAAGCAGTGCATGTGATGTGCAGCAGCCAAAACACTGCAGCACCTCGGGTCCCACGTGATTCCTCAACGCAGTACTGGTGAGGCCCAACCCAGTTTGACATCGGTGATCGGACGGGAACCGGTATGTTGTGGGTGGTGTGAACGCAGCATGCCAGGTGTCAAAAATGGATATACATGTACGGGCTATTAAAAAAAAGTGCATAATGCAGGCACACAGTGACACAGTCCTCACACCAGAGGGAAGTGTCCTGCCACAGGCCGCGTGCGAGAGCTAGGAGGCCGCATCATCATCAGCTCAACATGCCGCAGCGAGGCACATGCTGATGCCCCTGAGAAGCAGCGGCTCAGCCGCTGCGGCTGTGCGGAGACGCTGCTGCGATGCATGGACATATGGGCGCGACCGAGCAGCTTTGCAGGACAGGCGGCATGCAGCCCGGCGCGTCATTAATCCGCCCATTCATTCACGCTCTATGTGGCAGTAGCTCCGCGAACTCCATATTCCCCTGCCTAGCGTCCTATGCAAGGCATGCAGTGCCTCTGCTGTGCCCTTTACACATACAATTCGGTGCGCACAGTCCAATAGGTGGACCCCTTTCGTCTTCATGCAGGCACACACCAGCTCTGGGTACACTCGAATGCACACCCAGGCCACGTCTTCCACGTCGCTAATCGCAAACAAACTCTTGTGCCCCAGACCAGAGCACGACCTGTCTCAATTGGTATACTGAGCCAGAGCCGCCAATGATGATGCTGCACCCGCTGACAGAGCACGCACAGCATTATACACCTCTCACTATCTCTCAATCTCTATCTCTCACATATACACACTCTTGAGCCTGCAATGCATCGCAACAATTGCAGCGCAGATACATTTCATCATAAGAAATGTGTGATTAATCCACAGTGGTAGCGCCCAAGGTGACAAGAACACGCTTGCAAGAATTGGTCCACAATCTCGCTCACATTTGGCCGCCAAAACGGGACTCCCAACCAGTTCCTGCGGGGACTCCCAACCAGTTCCTGCCAAAGCTCAGGCGCGCCGGCGCGGCAGGATGTCCAGTGCCACCTGCTTGAGTGTCGGCATCTCATCCTGCGTGTGGATCACTCTGAAGCTGCTCGGGTCCAGCGGCGTGCCGCGCAGCACCTGCCACGGCCCCGGGTAGGCGCGGAACAGCGTGCCTGCGGGCCAGGCCAGTCTCCTTGTCAGACACTCGCTGTGGCCGTAGCTAGTCCGCCCATCCCTGACAACCAGGCAGGCACTCTGCTTTGCACACAATGCGCAGAGGGTGCGCCTAACAGCATGGAAAATGGGTCGACCAGGCTTCAGATCCCAGAGACGCAGGCTGAGCAGCATTGCTGGACGTTGTTATTACACGCAAGTGCCGCAGGTGCGCACCGCCTCCGCTGCCCTTGAAGTTGTGGATGTAATACACGGTGGTCATCTGCGGCAGGAGGTTGGTGGCTAGCCGGCCGATCTTGGGGTAGAAGAGGGCGGGGTAGTACCCCGATCTGATGCGGTCCACCTCGCCTGCAGCGACCCACGGCCTGCCCTTGCATGCACCGCCCCGCATGTGAACGCCTCTGGGGCTGTGGCAGGCAATGTGCAATGACTGCATGACATGGCGCGGCGCCATGCTGCGACAATTTTGCACAGCATTCTTCATCTCTCAATTTGCAGCACTGCACATGGTGAGCGTGTTGTCACGCCGGACGGCGGGCCGGCACCCACCGTTGAAGACGATGACGGGCCGGCCGCTGTCGCACGCTGCGCCCGCCCACAGCTCCTCCACGGCGAGCATCTCTGGCGGACACAGCCCCTGTAATGGGCCAAGGCAGGCACGCCCCGCACGTTCACGCAGTGCCAGCGTGGAAGAGTATATCTATCCACCCCGGAAAAGACTGGGACTTGGAATCCCGCCGTCGCAAATTATGGGCATGCACGTGTCTGGCACTGCTACCGAGCTCCATGGAGTTCACACAGACATCCTGAATGGAAGTGCACGCACCGTTGACATTGAAGTGCGGGTACGCGCAGACGAAGCGCTCATCAGACGGCTGCGCCCGCTCGGCCACCGACACCTGTGCGCTCAGCTCGGCTGGTAACCTCACGCCTGACTTTGGAGTACGCATGGCTGTCATGCGCGTGCGTGCAACGCCACGAGCAGCACGTAAGTGCTGGCAGGGGCGCTCGGAGGTCACGCCTGCTAAGGTGTGCAACCAACAGCTCATGCTCGAACAAGCGCCTGACGCACGCATGACCTGTGGAGGGGCGCTGCAGTTGTGGGCCGAGGGCAACGCGGCTCCGCTGCGCACCTTTCCAAAGTCAAAGCCCATGTCGCTGAAGGCGTTGGGTCGGGTGAGAAAGTCCAGCCGAAAGGCGGTCTGCGCGAACACGGGGTCCAGCTGCCGGCTGCCCGCTGCAGGGTCCATGCCCTTGCCCTGGCGGGCCACCTGCATTTCCTGTGCAGGGGCCATGCCTTTGTCAGCACGTCTGCATGTCAGCACGTCAGCGCGTCAGCGCCGCTCGCAACATGCAAGGCATGGCAGTTAGGCTGCCGTTTGCCCGCCGGCTGCACACAGACGCCTCAGGCAGCCGAGGCAGCCCTTGTGGCCTGCGACCGGCAGTTGGTGGAGAACACAGAGCTGCTGCTCCACCGCCAAGACGCTGCGTGCGCGCGCGCCACAGGCGCGCCTTCTCGTCTGGGAAGAAGACGCGCGTGGCCGCCGCGCGGTCCTGGAAGATGCGCAGGTACTGCCGCAGGAAGCCCAGCGAGAAGTTCATCTCGTTGGCGCCCTCGCCGTCGCCTGCGCCGCTGACACCTCAGGCTGTGCCAGCCGCCGTGCTCGCCCGCCCTGGGTGCACACTGCGTCGAGGCGGCAGGGGACGCTGAAGCGTGCGGCGCGTGCCTGACACGCTGGCGAGGGAAGAGGTAGGGAACTCGACCTCGAGCTGCGCGCCCCGGCAGCCCCCCTTTCAGGACCCGCCAGCGGCACGGCGGCCCCCACGCACAGGCTGCCGTGATTACCAACGCACCAGCCTGTGCCCCGCCTCGAGCGCGGCGCGCGTGCTGTCCTGGGCCTGCCTCACGGCCTCCGTGTAGTCGCGCGGGAAGCTCTGCGGGCACGCAGCCTCGTCTCAGGCTGCAGGTAGCAGACTGAGGCGCTGCACTGCAGGGCGTGCTGTACGGGTGCTCAGACGACCAGGAGCAGCGCCAGACTTACCACAAGCCGCTGCTCGCTCTGCACGCCAGCACGTGCGACCAGCAGTCTTCGCAGCTGCCGCCTGCAGGAGTGCACGCGCAACTGCATGCCAATGCCTGCCCCGTGACCTGAATGCGGCAGCAGCAGGTGTCCACCAGGCGCATGTCGGCAGTGTGCTGGCATCACAGTGCCACCAGGACTGCGCATTTTCGTCAGACAGTGTTGCACTTGCACTAAAACAGACACGTCTGGAAAGTAGCAGCTGGAAGCCAGGTGATGTACACTCAAGCAAGCCACAGCTGTGCCGAGCCAGCAGTGGCTCTGATCAGCACTTCAACCAAGGCGCGATGAAAGGGTTTTCCAGGTATGCTCGAAAGCTTGCTCTCGGCAGTGCGTCCGAGCGCCAGGCCAAGGCTGGAGCATTGCCTTGTCGCCCTTGCTCCGTTGACACATCAGGCTGAGGTTTGCACAGGCCAAATAACGCATACGAGTGTGGGGGGCATGACAGCCCTTGGCACCGTCGGTCGTTGGTAACGTTGGAGCCGGGGAGCCAAGCCTTGGCGGCGGCCGGTCCTCATGCGCTTGTAGCCGGCTAAAAGCCGCGGCTGTGCTGAAGGCACACGAGGTAAGGAGCTGGCTGCACATGCCAGACAGGCCCCCAGGGTAGCAGGCGCCTGCTCTGTTGAAAGGCTGCTATGCCTCCAACTCAGCCCCATGGCCTGCGCAGGGCCCGCGTTGGGTGGCACCCACTCTGCGTGCCTCAGGATCTTGTTCACTAGGATGCGCGTCGGGCTGTGCCAACTGCGCGGGGGCCCACGGCGCTGAGGCCAGCCTCTTGGAGTGCTGCACGTTGCGGCACGGACTCGCGCTGAGGCGTGCGGGGGCTGCTTGAAGCTGGTTTGCGCAGGTCTCCATTGCCCCCGGGGCTAGCCATGCTTGATTGCGGACCATGGCTTGCCTGCTGCACGCGTTGGCGCCGAGCGCTCGCGTCCTCCTGCGAGACCAAGGCGACCTCGACAGCTAGCAGGCAGCCTGGGGCCACGGTGCAAGCGCTTGAATGTGCAGCATGCGGCATTGCGCGCAGGGCCCGGGATGGGCTTCCGGCAGCGCCAGGAGCGCGAGCGCGCAGCAGAGATCCATGCACGAGTGCCGGCCAGCCTGCTGGAGAACCGCGCCTGGCACTGGCACGGCGCCGCGCTGGAGGAGCGCCGGCCCCCGCTGACCAACCTGGCGCGCGCGCTGACCACGCCCTACACAAGCCTGGCCGGCAAGCGGCACCGCGCGCAGCAGCTCATACCCGCCGCATTGCAACACGTGGACCTGTCCACGGCGGCGGAGGGCCTGAACGTGGAGCGGGGGTATGCGCGCCCGCGCGTGGATGCCCCGGCGGCCACGCGCCAGGCGCGGCAACTGCTGCGCGGCATCGCTGCCGACCAGACGCCCGGCACCATCCGCCGCGTCATGGCGAGCGCACACCTTATTCGGTGCGCGCCGGAAGCGCTGGAGACACTCGGATGTGAAGGTCTCACACCGACCACCTGCGAGCCACAGGCTGGCAGCCAAATCAGCATTGCTTGTCACACATTCACTCTGTGCAAGACAGGAGCGGCGGAGCGCCTGAAAGTCCTGCTGCGACGTGTGCTTGGGCCGCCTCAACCTGGCGCAGCCGCCAAGTCAACTGCCAGCCTGGCTACGTTGGAGCACTGCTGCTCAACTGGCTCCCTGCTCGCGACAGTCAGCGCCTGCTGTGTGCCGACTCAGGTACATGTACCGCTCGCGCATCTATGTGGACAGGGAAGGCCTGGAGGGCATCCGCGCGCTCTCAAGCACGCACACCATGGTGTTCGTGCCTACGCACAAGAGCCACCTGGACTACATGGTGTTCTGCTACATCCTCTTCGTGTATGGGCTGACGTGTCCCCACATCGCGGCAGGTGCGCGGCTGCACTTCACTACCAGCAGCTCAGACCTGGTTGCGAGACCCAGTTGTAGCTCTCCTGATCCATGCAAGGTCTGGCGCATAGTCGACCAGTGTGTCATCAGCGCGATGCAGAATGCGGCTCCTACAGAGGTCGAAGCGGCTGCGCCACAGGAGTATCAGCGTCTGGTGGAACAGGGCGTGCTGGTACTGATGAGGGTGCTCACAGCCCTGACGTGCACATGCAGGTATCAACCTCAACCTGCCCGTGGTTGGCCGCATCCTGCGCGGCCTGGGCGCCTTCTTCATCCGCCGCAAATTCACGGGCTTGCCGGACAGCTCCCTGTACCGCGAGGTGCTGGCAGGTGCGGCCGCGTGCAGTCTGCGCAATGCTGGTGGCCACAGCGCATGCAGCGGAGGAGGCTGCTGGCAAGCGCGGAACTCTGCCTCCTGCGGCATGCTATGCATGCATGCCTGGCATGGCGAGCAGTGTCGGCGCTGGTGCGCGTCGCGCGCTGGCAGCCGGAGGCATCTAGCGAGTGCGCTGGCGCTGTTTGGGCGTTGGGGGCGCCGCGGAGCGCCGACCGGGTGCGGCTTGAGGGCCAGCCGCCGCGCGCAGGCTACATCCGCGCGGTGCTGGAGGAGGGCCTGCCGCTGGAGGTCTTCATCGAGGGCGGCCGCTCGCGCGACGGGCGCATCACGCTGCCGCGCCTGGGCATCCTGTCTTTCGTCGTGGACGCCTTCCTGGACGGCCGCATGGACAAGGCGCGCGCAGCAGGGCCCGCATGTGCACCCTCATGCCCCCCCGCCGACAGACTGCGCGTGCGCGTCTGTGCTGAGCGCACCCCGCCTGCGGCCAAGCGGCGGCCGGCTGGGGCGCGCCGAGTGTCAACCTGCTCAGGACTGCATATGAGGACGACCATTCACAGCCCGCCTTGAAGCCATGGCAAGCCCTGCACCAAGGCGGTTGAGACTTTGCGCAGACTGGTGACATGCAATTCCAGTAGTCGCTCGCCCGGCGCTGGTCATCCGGGTCAGGACGGGAATGCAGGAGAGGGGAGGATGACAGCAAGTGCCAGCAAAAGCAAAGCAGCCAAAGCGATGGAAGCGGGCGCGCGCGCGGGGCCGCAGGACATCGCGCTGGTGCCGATTGCGATGTCGTACGACCGGCCGGCCGAGGAGGGCGCGCTGGTCACGGAGCTGAGCGGCATCCCCAAGGAGAAGGAGAGCCTGGCGTCCCTGCTGGCCGCGGCCGGGTCGCTCGCGGTCGGCGGCTCCAAGCGCAAGGCCACCGGGCGCAAGGAGGGCGGCGGCGGCGGCGGCGGCCGCGAGGCCATCGGCGCTGACATCATGCGCGTCGGCGAGATTGTCACGCTGGAGCGCTTTCTGATGGCGCGCCACTCCGGCGCACCCTGCTCCCAACAGAAAATGGTCATGACTTCACGCATGTTGGGCGAAGCGCAAGGGGAAGCGCTGGCTCTCGGCAGCACTGGTGGCCGCAACACAACTGGTTGATTAGGCCCTTGTGCGCCTCGAGGCCGTAAGGAGAGCTACGACATGCACAGTCAGGGGCGCCCGCCAGTTGACCTGATTAACGGTATACAGGCTGGCTTGCACCTAACCTGCTTGAAATTGCATGTTAAATACAGACAGAATATAGGCTTCATGCTGGCAGGCCATGCCCGCACGTGACCCCTCTGCCTCCGCTGGGCCAGTGCGGGAACAGCAGCATCCACGTCCGCATGCGAGCTGGGCATGCATACATGAGCGTGTTGACGGGTGGGGGGCCTCGATCCGCAGGGCCTGGCGGAGCGGGGCGCCGCAGCCATGACGCCCAAGCTGCACAAGCATCCGCTGCATGCAAGCTGAGTATGCAAACAGCATACTTACGTGGGCAGCCTCGACGCGCAGGGCGTGGCGGAGCGGGGCGGCGCGTCAAAGACGCCCAAGCTGCACACGCCGTCCGCCGTGCGCCTGACAGCCACGACATCAGGCGTCAGCATGGATGATGCGGCGGTTGTCGCCGCGGAGCTCGCTGCGGCCGCCGCCGACGGCAAGTCTGCGCAGGCTGCGCTCGCGCGCATCTTCCCCAAGGTGCGGGTGTATTCTGCTTGTGGTGCCTCCCCATGTGCAGCCTAGGCTGTGCTCACACAAACGGTGCCATATGCCAGGCGGTGCACCAATTCATATGACATGCGGTGCACTAAGTGAGTTATAGCGGACAACCAGCAAGCGGCCGCCGCTGAGTCCGCTGAGTCCGCTGAGTCCGACATGCGTTTATGCCTTGTTTTTAGTACACGTAAAGTGTGTTGTTAATCTGGTCTGTGTGTGACTTAACGGCTACCTGGCCTCGGGATGCGGGGCGGTGTGCTGCCCGCGACAGCCCTGGCGCGCGCCGCGCAGGGCAGCGACGCGCGGCGCCGGGCGGTCACGGCGCTCGGCGAGGCGCTGTACACGCACATGCGCGCATGCCATGTCGTGCCGGCCGCCTGCAC
>JAABUQ010009882.1_pt1 | contig 12716 bp, 14 predicted proteins | sample 5560001 | NCBI WGS metagenome assembly JAABUQ01 (sample SAMN10711888, study PRJNA513371) | rock metagenome | isolation source: Antarctica rocks | place: Antarctica: Victoria Land, Finger Mt nord | collected 2015-12-18 | reverse complement strand
CTAGTTTTTCCGTGTTTATGGGTTTGATCATGACCGCAGAGTAGGCAGGGCATAACTTTCGGGAACAAAGCTAATTTTCTTCTCTCGTATGATACTCAATCCCACACTTGCCTGACGCACGACCAATCAGTTCATCCAGGGATTTGGCTTGTGTATGATACCCAGGAAGGCTCGGCACAGAAGCGACAAAATAGCCTTCATCATCCCGCTCGATAATTACGTTAAATTCTCTACTCATCTAAAGCCTGCAATCTAGTAATGATGCCGTCACGCCGAGTGTAACAAGGATTTCGCCTCTGGAATCGCTCAATCTAACTGCTTCGTTTACGGGGAGACATTTACTTCGACCTGGCTCTCTATATTCAGCAACTCACTGTGCCGACAGTCATCCTCTGGGGAGAACAAGCACAATTTACTAGCGTCAACCTGGGGCAGCGTCTGGCACAGCTAAATCCTCAGGCAGTTCGAGCCTTTGAGCCAATCGCCCAAGCGGGGGTACTGCCGAACCTGGAAATGCCAGAGGTGGTGATTGGTTTGTTGCACCGTTACCTGCGATCGCCAGAGCGTAACGTCTGGGAAAACTGAAAACCTGTTCTCAGGACTGTAGAAGTTTAATGGGTTCAGCTTTCTCTGCAATTTCTGTAAGCAACTGGCAAACAATTTTCCGTTCTTTAGAGTCAACCGACTGCAAAATCTCCTCATAGGCAGCACAGGCTACCACGTCCTTCAGAATCCGGGAATAGAGAATACTTGTCCACTCGGCTGCATGCACCACTAACTTCGGCACAACCTGAATAAAGGCTCGAACCTGCTCCTTTACCTCAAACGACTCCAGAAAGTGGAGTAGGCTGAACATCACCTCTGGCTGCTGGCACTGATCGTCTAGGATTAGATGTAAGGCTGGCAAATATCTGTTGCTTGGATGCTGTGCCAATTCAGCTAAAGCCTGCTCAAAGGTAGTAACTTCATTTGGCGATCGCATCAGCCTATTCACCTCCAAGATGCCAATCAAAGTATTCTCGTTCATCTAATATCCTCCGCCTTTTCAAAAATCCTAAGCCAAGCTGCTTTGTTTAGCCAAATCACCTGCTGTAAGCTTTTTCTAATTTCTGGCGTGTAAAGCCCTTGACCCCGATAAATTGACCGCAAATCTCTAATTTCCCTGACAAGGACTTCTCTGGGTGATAGGCTTAAATCAGGGAGTTTTCCATAAGAAAGGGTTTGACGATGACGACCACCCGCTCCGGGGGAGAGATGCTCCATCATAATTGCAATGCCTCTATCTCTTGTGTAATCTGACACTTTAGCTACCATAAATGCATTTGATGGAATGTGATGCGGTGTAAGATTGTCTCCCCTATGTCCACGTTTGAGCAAAGCACCATAGCTTCCCACTGTCCCCTCACCCTCTAGCAACCTAGCAATCTTATTCCTCGCTCTCCTAGCTCAGTTGTCTCTATGGAACCTATTATCCGACCTGAAAGCTGAAACGTCAGCGGGAGCGTAAAGAATCAGAGAACGCCGTAACACAAACTCAAGGAGAAATGTGAGATGTCCGAGAAAACGAGCCGACAAACGGAACAACAGCCAGATGAATGGCAGCAAGACCTGAATCCCAACTCAATGGCTGGTCAAAATGTTGGTCTTGAAGGGCCACACCCGGAAAAAGATGCCCCGAACGCTTATGAAATTAAGGAGCTTCATAGCACACTCGAAGGCTATACAAGCGACGAACTAAAGCAGATTCCGGTACTACCGCCAGGAAGTCGCTTGGAACAGGGCGCGAAGTACGTCGACCTAATGGACTCAAAGCGCAAAGTGTTCACCGCGATGGGCAACATGGAAGCCGGACCTAGCAACAGGTACGTGCCTAAGACTGAGGTCGATTATCAGCTCTGGAATCGCTTAATTGGCGTGCAGAACCCTGAGCGGTTGGGAGAAGCCAACGAGTCGTAGGTTGTTACTAGACTTGAAAGCAGTATTCGAGCTACAATAAGCAATTGTGAGTTTTTTTTGAATTATGAATGCGCAAGAAATGATCCGCTCGATTGAGGCGGAGCAGCTAAAGTCGAATCTACCGCTAATTTATGTGGGCGATACCGTCCGAGTTGGGGTAGTTATCCAAGAAGGTGGCAAAGAACGAACCCAACCTTACGAAGGGGTCGTGATCGCCAAGCGCAACGGCGGCATCAATGAAACTATTACGGTTCGCCGGATCTTTCAAGGGGTTGGCGTGGAGCGGGTGTTTCTTCTGCATTCTCCCCGGATTGAAAGCATCAAAATCCTGCGTCGCGGTAAGGTGCGTCGTGCTAAGCTCTATTACCTGCGTGCTCGCTTTGGTAAAGCCACTCGCGTCAAACAAAGGTTTGACCGAGCTCTGTAGCAAGCAGCCATCAAGCAAGTGTCAGATTGCGTTAGAATTAAAATTAATGGTGCAATAGCTAGCTCAAAAACAACTTGTGCGCTCTTAGTTCAGTTGGTAGAACGCAGGTCTCCAAAACCTGATGTCGGGGGTTCAAGTCCTCCAGGGCGCGCTAGCTACTATAAACCCTCTACCCGAAATTGATGCTATAAAGTTCTTCGGGTAGACCGCTCTGGGCAATAGTTATCTTAGCTGGCCTCTGAGCATTCGCAGCAGATGGGAGGGAACTAGAACGGCAGGGATCAACTGTCATAGCTGCGGTTCTTGCTTGTTGGGGAAGTCAATTGAATGGAAACAATTGAGGAAAGGAGCGCTCATGACTAAGAAAAACGAAGCCGAAATCCAACAACCAGCAGCTGGGTTTAACATCAATAACTTTTTTCAGGGGACTAAAGAAGAGCTGAGTAAAGTGATGTGGCCTAGCCGTCAACAGCTGATCAGCGAATCTGCTGCTGTCTTGTTGATGGTGACGGCATCGGCAGCCCTCATTTATCTGATCGATGGCTTCTTTGCTTGGACAGCAAGGCAGGTGTTCTGATGACTTTTACGACAGGCGAACTAAACAACTCAGCTCAGCTAGAAGAAACGGCACAGAAAGGGAGCAATCCCTCTCCTCATGAAGAATCTCGCTGGTACGCAGTTCAAGTAGCCTCTGGTTGCGAAAAGCGCGTAAAGACAAATCTAGAGCAGCGCGCCCAAACGTTCGATGTGGCTGACCGGATTTTGCAGGTGGAAATTCCTCAAACACCAGCAGTCAAAATCCGCAAAGATGGTAGCAGACAGCACACGGAAGAAAAAGTCTTCCCCGGCTATGTGCTAGTCCAGATGTTAATGGACGATGACACCTGGCAGGTGGTCAAAAACACTTCCCACGTCATTAATTTTGTGGGCTCCGAACAAAGACGTGGTACTGGATGGGGCCGCGGTCACGTTAAGCCACTACCGCTAAGTGCATCAGAAGTGGAACGGATCTTTAAACAGACCAGCGAGCAAGAGCCGGTAGTCAAAATCGACATGGCTGCTGGTGACAAAATCTTGGTACTTTCGGGCCCGTTTAAAGACTTTGAAGGCGAAGTGGTCGAAGTCAGTCCAGAGCGAAACAAGCTCAAGGCGCTACTCTCCATTTTTGGACGAGATACGCCCGTGGAATTGGAGTTTAATCAGGTTCAGAAACAGAGCTAATAGAGAAATGGCAAAGAAAGTAGTTGCAGTTATTAAGCTGGCACTGAATGCTGGGAAAGCCAACCCAGCTCCACCAGTGGGACCAGCGCTAGGTCAGCACGGCGTTAACATCATGATGTTCTGTAAAGAATATAACGGCAGAACAGCAGACCAAGCTGGGATGATAGTGCCGGTCGAAATTTCAGTTTTTGAAGACCGCAGTTTTACATTTGTGCTGAAGACTCCACCCGCCTCAGTGCTGATTCGCAAGGCAGCTGGAGTGGAAAAAGGTTCCAACGAACCAAACAAAAAGCGGGTAGGGTCGATTACACGGGTGCAACTGCAAGAGATTGCTCAAACGAAGTTGCCGGATCTCAACGCTAATGATATTGAGGCGGCAATGAAGATTGTGGAAGGAACAGCCCGGAATATGGGCGTGGCGATCGCGGATTAGACAGATTGGACTAACACAAAATTATTGGGGGAGAGGCGAAGCTTCGTGATTTACCCCAGGAGAGAAAGATGACAAAAAAAATATCCCGCCGACTGCAAGAGCTGCAAAAGAAAGTTGAAGACAGGGCATACCAACCAATGGACGCTCTCAGCCTATTAAAAGAAACGGCAACTGCCAAATTCTCGGAAACAGCTGAGGTTCATATCCGGCTAGGAATTGACCCCAAGTACACAGATCAACAGCTAAGAACAACGGTAGCTTTGCCGAAAGGAACTGGTCAGACCGTGCGAGTAGCAGTGATTGCCAGAGGGGAAAAAGTAACGGAGGCAACGAATGCTGGGGCTGACTTGGTTGGCTCAGAAGAGCTGATTGACGAGATCCAAAAAGGCAGAATGGACTTTGACCGGCTGATTGCCACGCCCGATATGATGACTCAAGTGGCGAAACTAGGACGCTTGCTGGGACCGCGTGGTCTGATGCCATCGCCTAAGGGTGGTACGGTAACGTTTGACCTGGCGCAGGCAATCCAAGAACTCAGAGCTGGCAAACTGGAATTCCGAGCCGACCGCACGGGGATTGTTCATGTTATGTTTGGCAAGGCGTCTTTTTCACCAGAAGATTTGCTGGTGAACCTGAAGGCATTGCAAGACACGATTGACCGCAACCGCCCTTCCGGAGCCAAAGGCCGCTACTGGCGGACGATGTACGTCTCTGCAACGATGGGTCCATCAATTCAAGTTGATGTCAACGCCCTGCGTGATTTGAAGTTCACTGAAGCAGCTTAAAACCAAGACTGAGGATGGAGGAAAAAGTTTAGAGTTTTTACCCTAAACAATTGAATCAGCGATCGCCAGAGACAGCAGGAGCCAATGGCTTAATATCCTGCCGAGGTTTGCACCCTAAGTGCCTGAAATCCAGGCATGAAGAGTATAACTGCGTAACCCCGGCTCAAAAGCTGGGGTTTTTCTTCTGGCACGACACAGGGGTTTGATATCCATGCATTTCGTTAAGGAGGTGAAATAAAGATGGGTAAAACGGTAGAACAAAAACAAGCGCTAGTCACCGAAATCAAGCAAACCTTGAGTGAGTCTCAGCTGGCAATGGTAATTGAATACCAAGGGCTATCCGTTGCCGAAATTACAGATCTGCGGCAACGGCTACGTCCCAGCGGCACCGTTTGCAAAATAGCCAAGAACACTTTGATGGGAATCGCCGTTGACGGCGATCGCAACTGGCAGCCGATGACGGAGTTTTTGAAAGGATCTTCCGTCTTCCTGCTCGTCCAGGACGACATGAAGGGCGCGATCAAGGCCTACCAAGAATTCCAAAGAGTCACCAAGAAGACAGAACTTCGTGGCGGCGTGATGGAAGGACGGGCTTTAACTGAAGCCGATGTCAAAGCACTTACTGAGCTGCCCTCGAAAGAAGAACTCATGGCTCGCTTAGCAGGAGGTCTTAAGGCCGTTTCCACTAAGCTGGCAGTGAGTTTGAACGCCGTGCCGACGCAAATAGCCGTAGGCATCAATGAAGTACCTGGATCCCTGGTACGCGCCATCAAAGCTGTATCCGAGCAGGAATCTCAAGCCGCGTAGGTCAATGAGTTATTCCTGATTAATTGTCAATCATTCATTGTTCATAGGAGTTTATCCATGTCTGCCAAAACTGATGAAATTCTGGACCAGCTGAAATCTCTATCATTGCTGGAAGCCTCTGAACTGGTCAAACAAATCGAAGAAGCTTTCGGAGTTGATGCTTCCGCTCCCGTAGGTGGTGGCATGATGATGATGCCTGGAGCTGCCCCCGGAGCTGCCCCTGCCGCCCCAGCCGAAGAAGTAGAAGAGCAAACCGAGTTTGACGTGATTCTAGAAGACGTCCCAGCTGATAAAAAGATCGCTATCCTTAAGGTAGTGCGGACTTTGACTGGTCTAGGTTTGAAGGAAGCGAAAGATTTGGTGGAAGCGGCACCAAAGCCAGTTAAGGAAGCGATCGCCAAGGACGCGGCTGAAGACGCGAAGAAGCAGTTGGAGGAAGCTGGCGCCAAGGTGACGGTGAAGTAATATAAAGGGGTCAGTGGTCAGGCTCTCTGATCCCTGACCCCTATTTCTTAGACAGCTATTAAACTTTTGAGGCAACTAGTCAGCAACTCGCGATTGAGAGAGCTGTACTTGGTCTGACCTTCCTTTCGCTTCTTGATCAACCCAACCTCAGCCAGCAGCTTCGAGTGGTGACAGTAAAGCGCTAGGCTAATGCCTAGTCTATCGGCTATCTCTGAACCACTCATCTCATCGCAACTCGCTAGCAACTCTACAAGCCGCAGGCGTGTTGGATCAGAGAGCGCTGCAAAAATTCTTGCCCTCAATTCGCGATTATCTTTTTCAACCATAATAAGACAATACAGCCTGCTTGGAAAACTATCAAAAATTGTTGAAGGATTAAGCACTTAATGGTAGTGTAGCGATTTATTAGTCAAATAGTTGTTTATTTATTTGACTTTGCCAGTGTTTTTTTGTACACTTTGCTTAGATAAAAGGGCGAACTGTAGTTTGAGCACTAGGCAAGTCTTCTATCGAAAGACAGATACTTAATTGTTAAGTAGTTTTTAAAGTATATTAAACTTCGTATACGTAGCGACTCCCTATTACAGGTCAAGATATCACGCCACAGCTCCTAAACCCAAACGAAACCTACGATTATGATGTGGATTGTTCGACTGGCTTTACGTCTCCCCTACACATTCGTCATCCTGGCGTTGATGATTGTGCTTTTGGGCGTATTAACCATATTCCGTACGCCAGTTGACATTTTCCCCAACATCAATATCCCAGTTGTCAGCGTTATTTGGACTTACACTGGTGAGCCGCCCGAGGAAATGGCAGAGCGAATTGTCACATACAGTGAACGCGCCGTCACCACAACGGTGAGTGACCTTGAGCACATTGAATCCCAATCTATGAACGGGGTGAGTGTGCTCAAGATTTTCTTCCAACCAACCGCCAACATTGCCTCGGCAGTTGCTCAAGTGACATCGGTGATGCAAACAATCCTGCGGATTCTGCCGCCAGGGATTACGCCACCGTTCATCATCCAGTACAGTGCATCTAATGTACCAGTGATCCAGATGAGTCTGAGCAGCAAAACCCTGCCAGAACAAACACTCAATGACTTGGGCTTAAACTTCATCCGGGTCCAGTTAGCAACGGTACAGGGAGCGCAGGTGCCTCTGCCCTTCGGTGGCAAAGCCCGACAGATTATGGTTGATATAGATCCGCAGGCGCTTTACGCCAAAGGTCTTTCTGCCACCGATGTCGTCAATACTGTTACTGCACAAAACATCATCCTGCCCGCTGGCGATGTGAAGATTGGTGCTCGCGATTACTTCGTGAAGATCAACAATAGTCCGGCGGCAATATCAGCACTTAACGACTTGCCGATTAAGCAAGTCAACGGTGCCACGGTCTACATCCGTGACGTGGCACAGGTACGCAATGGCTTCGCCGTGCAAACGAACATTGTGCGTGAGAATGGGCACCGCTCCAGCTTACTTACCATACTTAAAAGCGGCAGTGCCTCTACCCTTGATGTCGTCAACCGCGTCAAGCAAATGCTGCCCCAAATCCAAGCTACTGTGCCCAAGGAACTAAATTTATCGTTCCTATTTGACCAATCGATTTTCGTCAAGGCTTCGATCCAGGGTGTACTTATAGAAGGGCTGATTGCCGCGTGTCTCACGGCACTAATGATTTTGATTTTCCTGGGGAGCTGGCGCAGCACCGTAATCGTGGCTGTCTCAATTCCGCTTTCTATCCTATGTTCTATCATTTCGATGAGCTTTCTAGGCCAGACGCTCAACATCATGACTTTGGGTGGTCTGTCTTTAGCTGTCGGGATTCTGGTGGATGATGCCACTGTTGAAATCGAAAACATCCACCGCAATTTGGCACAGGGCAAACCAATCAAGCGCGCTATCTTAGATGGGGCTCAGCAAATTGCTACTCCGGCGTTTGTAGCTACACTGTCTATCTGCATTGTCTTCACGTCAGTAGTCTTTCTGAGTGGGGTGGCAAAGTACCTGTTCACACCCCTAGCGATGGCGGTGGTGTTTGCCATGATCGCCTCCTACCTGCTCTCGCGAACCGTGGTGCCAACGATGGCGCACCATCTCCTACGGCATGAAGTCGACTTATATACCGAAGGCGAGCAGCATGGCAGTAGTGCGAATGGTCATAACGCCAATGGGCACGGTAGTGCGAATGACCACAGGGGCAACGACCACCAGAGGCGTCCAACTAGCAAATCGTCAGACAAAACAGGCACGAAGGGGGAAAAACCTACCAAACCTGTCAAGAAAGACTTTATTTGGCGCTTCCACGAAAAGTTTGAGAAACAATTCGAAAAATTCCGCGACTGGTATCGCGACATCCTAGCCTCGGCACTGAAACATCGCCGGATAGTCTTTGTGCTGTTTGGCGCTTTTTGGGTGAGTGCATTGGTGCTGTTGCCCTTCGTTGGTCAAGACTTTTTTCCCCAAATTGATGGCGGTCAGTTTACCCTACACGTACGGGGTTTGCCCGGTACCCGCGTCGAAGAAACAGAACGAATTTTTGGTCAGGTAGAAAACGTTATTCGCTCCACCATTCCACCCGAAGATATCACCAAAATCCTGGATAACATTGGCCTACCCAGCAGCGGCATCAATCTTGCCTATGGCAACAGCTCGACAATCGGCGAAGCTGACGGTGATATTCTCGTATCCCTTAAAGAATCTGGCAAGACCTTTTCGTACGTCAAGCAACTACGTCAGAAATTAACAGCTCTGTTTCCCGATTACACATTTTATTTCACTCCGGCTGATATCGTCACTCAAATCCTAAATTTCGGTTTGCCTGCTGCCGTTGACATTCAAATATCGGGTACACTCGCAAACGCCGCGGCCAATGCGAAAATTGCCCAACAAATCTCCAAGCGTGTAGCTCGCGTTCCGGGTGCCGTAGATGTGCACGTGCATCAGGTTGTTGATGCTCCTTCTCTACAAGTCAATGTGGATCGCACAAAGTCTCAACAGCTCGGTCTGACTCAAGCAAATGTTGCCAATAGTGTGCTCACTACCTTAAGTTCGAGTGGTCAGGGAACATTAAACTACTGGCTTGACCCCAAAACCGGGGTGAGTTACCTCGTTGCAGTACAAGTCCCCCAGTACAAAATCGATTCCGTTGACGCTCTCAATAACATCCCAATTACCTCTAACCAAAACTCATCGACTAGCCAAAGTTCATCTTCCAGTACTCAGACGACTACCAGTAGCCAGACACCGCAACTTTTGCCGCAACTTTTGAGCAATTTGGCTACTGTCAGCCAAGACACAATGCCACAAGTCGTCAATCACTACAATGTCCAACCTGTTTTTGATGTCTACGCCAACGCTCAAGGCCGTGACCTTGGGGGTGTCGCTCGTGATGTCAATAAGATTGTGGCTGAATTTAAGCGCAAGTTGCCTCGTGGCAGCAAAATCACTGTGCGCGGTCAAGTTGAAACAATGAACTCTTCGTTTGTTGGTCTAGGCTTTGGGATAGTGTTCGCGATTGTGCTAGTTTACTGCCTGATGGTGGTAAACTTTCAATCCTGGCTAGACCCGCTGATTATCATGATGGCGCTACCTAGTGCCCTGGCTGGTATCGTGTGGATGCTGTTCGTCTCCCAAACCACCTTCAGCGTTCCCTCATTAATGGGTTCGATCATGTGTATTGGTGTGGCGACATCAAACAGTATTCTGCTAATTACTTTTGCTAATGAGCAGCGTCTTGAGGGGGAAAAGGCGTATGATGCTGCTCTGGCTGCTGGCTACACGCGTCTTCGCCCGGTAATAATGACTGCCTTTGCCATGATCGTTGGTATGATACCGATGTCTCTGGGTCTTGGGGAAGGCGGTTCGCAGAACGCGCCGTTGGGGCGCGCCGTGATTGGCGGCTTGTCGACTGCCACCTTTGCCACTCTAATCTTTGTACCAGTCGTTTATAGTATGCTGCGGCATCAACCACCCCGCCCGGTTGATGATGATGAGGATGATACCTCTGAGCCGCATGCCACATTTGCCTTGTCATCACAACAGCAGAAGTAATACCTATGGATTCCAAGCATTCTCCATCCCCTGGTTCTTCAGTCGATTCCAAGCATCCTCCATCCCCTGATGCGACCATCGATCCTCAGCTTCGACCATCCCCTGAGTCGCCAAAAGAACTGGCTTCGCGGACAAACAAGCGTAGCCGAGGTCGTTTGGGCTGGATAATAGGTGCTGGTGCCTTAGTAGCGGGACTGCTAGCTATAGGCATTTTGCCGCGTTTAAACCAACGCTCAGAATTACAGGCAACGGCAAAAGCACAAAGTGTTGCCCCCTCAGTTAATGTGATTACTCCCCACCGCGCTCCTGCTGCTAGCAATTTGGTCCTGCCCGGCAGTGTTGTCTCTCTCAACCAAACCACCGTTTACGCCCGCAGTACTGGGTATTTGCGTCAATGGCTGGTTGACATCGGTGATCGCGTTCAAAAAGGTCAGCTATTGGCTGTAGTTGAATCGCCGGAAGTTGATCAGCAAGTAGCGCAAGCCCGTGCCCAATTAGCGCAAGCTCAAGCCAATCTAGTCCAATCCCGCGCTGCCTTGGATAAAGGACGGAGCGATTTACAGCTAGCACGAGCCAATGAGGTTCTAGCATATAAGACCTGGCAGCGTTACAAATTTCTCGTGGGGCAAGGTGTCGTATCTAAGCAAGATGCTGACACCCGACTAGCGAGCTACAAAACCAACGTAGCCAGCGTCCAATCCGCTCAAAATACGGTCAGTTCTGACCAAGCCAACGTTAATGCAGCGGAGGCTAATGTCAAATCTAGTCAAGCTAACGTCCAACAATATACTGTGACACAGTCCTATGAAAAAGTGACGGCTCCGTTCACAGGCATTATCACTGCACGCAACGTGGACGCGGGAGCTTTAATTACGGCAGGCAGCGGCAATACCAACACCAGCCTATATACAATCACTTCATACGACAACCTGCAAGTGAATGTGAATGTACCGCCATCTGATGTGCAGTCACTTAAGCTCGATCAAACGACGGCGCAGATTCAAGTCCGAGAGCTACCGCAAAAGATATTCACGGGCAAGGTAATACGCACTGCCGATGCCCTGGACCCAAATTCTCGCACTTTGCTGACGCAATTGCGGGTACTGAATCCGGGAGGCGCACTTCGACCGGGGATGTATGCGACTGTCAAATTTAATATTAATCGTGCTACTCCTCTCTTGACGGTGGCAGACAGCACCCTAGTTATTAACGCGGCAGGTACACAAGTCGCAACCGTAACAAAAAATCAAACAGTACATTATCAAAAAGTTCAGCTTGGTCGAGATAACGGCACTGAGGTAGAAATACTCTCCGGTCTGAGTGGGAATGAATCGCTGATTAACAATCCCACGGTCGATCTAGCTGAAGGAACACGTGTGCAGCCATCGGCTCACAGTTAAAGGCGGATCTCAACATCTTCGAGAACCCGCTGGATCAAGCTTATGGAAGCTGCATGCCAAACACTGATGTAAGGAAGATCGCGTCTCCCCCTCACTGGTGCAGATGGCGCATCGGGTGCTCGAGTTTTGGACAGTAGCAATATGACAATTAAACCGACCGCCAGTAGAAGCATGCCCAGAATTAAAGCCTTGCGCCAATTTCCTTGGCTGGAGGTTTTAGTCGTGGGAGACAGTAAGACTGCCGCTTGATTTGAAGGCTCTGGAGGGGTGAAAGTACTCTTATTCAACGCATTCAGCATTTGGCTCGCAGTAGTGTAGCGATCGCGCTGAAACCGCTGTTGAACCATCTGGTACATTTGCGGGTTGTTTGTTACCGGCTTGAGTTGCTTAATTACACACCGACGACGAGAAGGCAGGTAAGTGTCTTCTGCTAGGAAGGTTTCGCCAAAACCAGCAGTTCCCAACACCTGGAGTATTTGATAGCGATTGTTCAAGAACCTGGTTGTCATGGCATGTACCAATACAGCAATATGCGTAGCCGATTGCCTTAGGCTTAATTGAATCACTGCTAAAAAAATCTACCAGACCGCTTGATACTAGCAGCAAAGTTAGGGCTACTACTAAGAATTATACCCAGTTCGAAAAGAGGCATGACTTATATCATGTCTGTTTATTTACCCTCAGTTAAACGGGGAGTAGGGAATGGGCAATGGGGAGTGGTGAAAACATGGAGATTATGCGGCAGAAGTTTTCTGACCCTACTCCCTACTCCCTACTCCCCACTCCCAGTCTTGATAAGTAATATGAGCATTTAAACAGACTTGATATAAGCTATGCCTAAAGTTTTGCTAGTATAAAGAAATCAGAAAATTTTCTGAAAATATCAACAAACCTCCAATAAATTGGTAAGCAAAAGACTAAGATAGTCGGCAATGGTTTGGCACTCTTAAGTATAAATTTTATTCTATTTGGAGTAAATCCACATAGAATAAATTTTTTTTTAGAATAAACATACATCTCAAGCCAAAGGGGAGATATTCGGCTCTATCGTCCAAAATATGCTTAGCCAATAGCTAAATGCCAACAAATTAAGCAACGCAACTGAAAATTGTCGAAATTTCTGAAGCCATATCCAGAACGCTTAATTAACTTTAGCTTGTTGTT
>JAABUQ010009881.1_pt1 | contig 12716 bp, 20 predicted proteins | sample 5560001 | NCBI WGS metagenome assembly JAABUQ01 (sample SAMN10711888, study PRJNA513371) | rock metagenome | isolation source: Antarctica rocks | place: Antarctica: Victoria Land, Finger Mt nord | collected 2015-12-18 | reverse complement strand
AGGTGCCAGAGGCTGAGGAGCGGCTCTTGAGCCTGCCAAAACTGACCCAAAAGCGCATCTTAGGCGAGATCAACCGCCTGGCGCGGCGGCGGCGAGGCAGACCCATCAAGCTGTTTGACGCACCGTTCGCGGCGGAACTGGAGACGGAGGAGGAAGCGGTGGAGGCGAGGCAGACCCATCAAGCTGTTTGATCGTCCCATGTACCCCTTCCCAACAATCTCGTATGAAGTACCCTTAGCACTAGGTGTGAGTGATGACCTTAACGGACCTTCAAGCCATTCTGATTGTCGCCAATACCATCATCGTGCTTGTCGGCATGGTTGGCGTTGTTGTGTTGGTCAAGCTCTGGACAAGGAGATACTAGCATGCCGCATTTTACCCCACTTACCCTTTGGATGATCTACGCAGGTGCAGGTGTCGCCTTTGCGCTTGCGTGTTTTCTCGTCGTTGCTGTCTTTCGCTGGCTTCTGGTCGGGCATCGCATCGCCCTGCTGAGTCAAGAGATCGCGGCATCTCAACGCAAGCAGGTCAGTCATGTGACCTGTGATTGTTGTCGGAGGCATGGAAAGATCACGTGTTACCTGTATGACGACAAGGAAGCATGGGTCTGCCGTTCCTGTGAGAAACGGCTCCGTGTTTTCCTCACTCACACCCAAAAAAACGGCTCTCCATCTACCTTCCAAGCCGATTAGAGAGCCGTTCCAAACACATACAGAGTCCAGGACCCTACATGCTGAGAGACAGTATAGCATGTGGGGTTCTGCTTTGAGAAGGAGATACCCCCATGTTCGATATGACCCTGATGAACCTCACGCTTCTTCTTGCCGTTGTCCTGTTTGCCTTTCTGGTCTTGAAACGGGCCATCACCCCCTTCAATATCGCCCTTGTGCTTGTCGCAAGTGCGTTGATCTTTGCGGTCCTGATGAAGCAAGTAGAACTGGTTCACTACTCCCACGTTGTCTATCATGCCCTCACGGGCAAGTAACGAGGTGGAACGTGAACCGGAACACAGCCCTTGCTTTCCTCCTGATCGGTGCGCTTGCGCTGCTGTTTGTCTTTCATCCGGCGCAAGCGAAACCTCTCCCGTCTCTGACGATAGACGTTGTCGCACCTCATCCGCCCGTGTTCCCTGGCACAGCGATAGCCCATCGTGTCGTAGGACCTCCAACGATCACGGCTGATGGTATGAACCAGGTGTTACACGTTGCGCGTTCCCCTGCTCAAGGCATCGGCGGCGTGCTGTACAGCACTGGCGTCAAGTACGGCATTGACCCCGTGTATGCTTTGGCGTTCTTTCATCACGAGAGTACGTTTGGCGTCTACGGCATGGCGCAGACCACGCTCAGCATCGGCAACATTCGCTGTAGTGTTGGCTATCCCTGTTCGGGCGGCTACCGCTCGTATCCTTCTTGGGCGGCAAGTGTGCAAGACTGGTACGCACTACTTGCCTCGGTCTACGTCGCGCATGGCTTAGACACGGTAGAAAAGATCATCCCCGTCTACGCGCCCAGCCGCGATCATAATGATGAAGCGGCCTACATTGCCAGCATCAACGCTGATGTTGTACGCTGGCGAAGCGGTGAGGTGTAAATATGGATGCTCCCACCACTGCACCCGTTCCCAGCTTTGACGACTTCTACCAGGCGCATTACTCCCTGATCTATCGGCGGGCGTATGCCCTGCTTGGGCAACGGGAAGAGTCCGAAGACGTGGCTCAAGAGGCGTTTGTGAAACTGTTTCGCACGTATCCGAGACTGCATGAGTCCCCGCAAGGGTACGCATGTCTGTATCGCATTGCCACCAATGCCGCCTATGACGTACTGCGACGTCGGCGTTGTGTGGCGTTTCACTCATTGGATGCCCTTGAAGTGGATGTGCCAGATACCACGCAACGCGACCCGCAAGACGACTATGAGTTGGATGAGCGGGTTCTGCATGCCTTGCAAGCGTTGCCCGAAGAGAAACGGCAGGTGCTGTTGCTCTACCGTTTGGGCGGCTACTCCATCGCCGACATTGCCGCACATTACGGGCGATCTCGTCGATGGGCAACCGTCTACCTGCACCGGATCGGGCGGGCCTTTCAACAGCACTACCAGGCGGTGCAACCATGAAGAAGCGAAAGCGACAGACTTCACCCTCTCACTCCGTCTCTTCCCCACACCCGACACTGGTCTACCACAAGCCCTTTGAGGTGATGACCCCTGATGAAGCCCTGGTGTGGTTGCGAGGCGTCAAGGAGCGGTTGGAGCGCAAGATGCAACGGGAACGGGCCTACCTGGACCGAAGGGCCGCAAGAGGAATCCGTACCCCAACCGATGAGGCGTATGAAGCTGATCTGGTGCTGGAACAAGAGATGTTGACCCTCTTAGAACACCTGGAACAAGTGCACGTGGGGGAGGTGTAAGCCTCATGATGCACTTCCGTAAACATCTGTACCCATCGAACTGGAACCATCTGGCAACGGCGTGTAAGGAACTGGCGGGCTGGCGGTGCCAATCATGCCGCATTCGACACGGAGCCACACGGCATAGTCAGCGCACTGGCAACGTCTACCGTGTCTGGATGCATGCCGCCCATGTGACCCTGCATGACACGTTGAACCCACGACCCGCGCTCCGGTGCTTGTGCCCGACGTGTCACGGTCGCTACGATTATCGGCAACGGCTCCGAGAAGCGCGGGTTACTCTTGAATGTCTCAAACATCACACCATGTTGCACCGTTGCGGGTTGAGCCTGCATGGTGCAGGTGCATAAAGAAGGAATCAAGCCCATGATGCGAGATACATCATGGGCTTTCTTCTCAGGAGAGAGCACATGACAACACCCCATCATCAGGATGAAGATGAAGTGTACTACTACGAAGTCCCATACTTGCCTAGACTCGCGCTCAACGTCAAGCTGGATGTGTTGAGCACGGTCAATCAAGCCAACGAGGTGGAACAGCATGTCTTGCTCACAGAGCCAGAAACCGTCCTGCTCAAGGTATTGCTGAAGAAGCGGCACTGCACCTATGACGATGCGATGCAGGCAGTCCAGCGCGATAGAGACACCGTATCCGAGATGGTCAAGGACCTCAACACGAAGCTCGAGCCGTTGGGCCTCGTGATCTTGATGCTCAGCATCATAGAGTATCTGCTAATTGATAGTAGACGGAACCAGCGGATGACCTAGCTGTCAGGGCGTGAAGCGCATAAACACAAGGAGTCATAACACATGCCTAGCATTGAGTGTCCCTTCCATGAAACCGTCGATTTAGGTCCGACTCACATCACCGTTGCACAATGTCCAATGTGTGGGGCATACCGGACCCTCAGATGTTCTCAACACGGCAACGCCTATCGTTTTCCTTCTCATAAGATGGTGAGCAAAAAAGCAGACGAGCCGTCATGGAGACGTGAGGGAACGGTGTGGAAATGGCACACGGTTCACTTTTACATCACGATGGTAAGGGAGAGCGAAAGGGAGTATATATGATTGCTCTTTACTGTGGCATTAACGAACAGCAATGGAACCATCATCCCGTGACACCTGGACCATTCGCATGTATCGCCCCCGTGTACGGCAAAACACTCCCCACGAAGAAAGAGAATCGTGTTCGTGTCCCTTTGGATACCCACGTCATTCAAGATAGTGGAGCGTTTAGTGATGGGATAGGGCAACGGTTAACCCTAGAACATGCCTTAGAGCGACAACTTTCCCACGCAGAACAGTATCAGTATTCCGCACAAGTCACCCACCGTGCAAGCTATGACCTGCTCATTGATGAGAAGTGGGAAGGGGGGATACGACACAAAGCCCGATGGTCTGAACAAGATGCAGAAGAAGCCGTGACGACGACGGTACAAGCGGCTGCATACCTTGCGTCACACCGCTACGGTGTAAGGGCTATTCTTTCAGCACAAGGCGTTTCGGCACGTCAATACCTGCGCTGTGCAGAACAGATTGTTCCTTTTATGGAACATGGTGACATCTTTGGGCTAGGCGGTTGGTGTATTACGGGCAAACTTCCTGCGCAAATGATGCCTGTGTTTCGAGAGACCATGAGCGTGATTATCCCCTTCTTAGGTCGAGAAGGGGTTAAGCGCGTTCACATTTGGGGAGTGTGCTATGCAAAGGCATTAGGGGAATTGTTGTGGGTGTGTGACGAATACGGAATAGAGCTCTCAACGGATAGTTCAGGACCGTCCGTTCGTCCAGCGATGGGGGAGTGGGGCTATGCAGAATGGCGCAATCCCTCGTATGTGCGTCCATCGGTTGAGATACGAGGGCTAGAGCGTGCAAGGCATGTGCAAGCCACACGCGAATGGTTATGCTCGTTTCGTTCCACCTCTCACTATGCCCCGATGCGACCACAACAACTACGGCTAACATTTCTTTCATCCAGTGAACAACTTGGGAGTCGGGGCGCGAACTAGTAACACGCACCCCTCTTTTTACAGAAAAGTGTAAGTCAAGCCGCTTCTAGAGCGGTTTTCTTGTTTCTAGGAGATAATACCATGCCAACTCCAAACAGACCGTACTACCTCATGCAGGTAAGCATGACTGATGCTAGAACAGGACACCCCTTAATAGGATGGTCATGTGTGAGAAGGTTAGAAGATGGGACGGTTTCAGACTGGCACCGAGTCGGGATGATGCTCAAGCCAAAGGCGCAAAGGCGGTTGACTCAATTAAACAATGCGTATGAACGTCGTTTACAACAGGCTCAACGAGGGTAAGGGTATGCTTTGGCACCTGTCGTATAGAGCAGATAGGCAAGATCACAGGAGAAAAAGTAAACCATGCCCATGCAACCGGAACGCTACCCACCTCACTGGAAGGAGATTTCTCTTGCTCGTCGTGTCCAGGCGTGTTGGCGGTGTGAGTGGTGCCATGTCGCACAAGGAACCATCCGTATCGGGGGAAAGGGCAAGCCGTACAAGGTTGTGCTCACCGTTGCCCATCTTGGCACGCCCTATCCTGATGGGCGTCCAGGTGACAAGCACGACAAGATGGACGTGCGTGCAGAGAACGTAGCCGCTCTCTGCCAAGCGTGTCACTTGCGCTACGACATTGACGAGCACATCCAACACGCCAAAGCGAATCGACAACGGCAGCGATACATACAAGCCTACACCGCCGGACAATTAGACCTGTTCGGCACTCTCCCCGACACTCCCTCATGTGATGGAGGAAGGAAAACATGACGACTCAACTGCGTTCACCCCTGAAATGGATCGGTGGCAAGTATGCAGCAGCACAGCGCATCCTTGCCGCCTTTCCTTCTCCTACGTCCTATACCACGTACCTGGAGCCCTGTGGAGGCGCAGCCCATGTGCTGATGCAGAAGCCGCAATGGGGACACCGAGAAATCTATAACGATCTCAATGATGATCTATGCACCTTCTGGCACCAGATGCAGAGCAATGGCGACGAGCTCCAGCGACGACTCCAGGCACTTCCTTATAGCCGCAAGCTCTATTATGAGTACCATACCCGCCTGTTCGATGGGAGCACAATCGAGCCTGTCGAGCGTGCGGTGTTGTGGTTCTACGTGCTGCGGGCAAGCGCGACAGGATGGTTTCGGGAATCGCCCAAGGGCTGGAACAATAGGGAGAGTAATGCGGTGGCGTACCGTTCGATGCTTGAGACCTTCCAGCAGGTGCAAGAACGCTTCACGCATCCTCGCGTCATCATCGACAATCGAGACGTAGAGTGGGTGATTGAAGAGTACGACTCGAAGACCACGCTGCACTACATAGATCCACCCTACATTGGGGCGGAATACTACTATCAAGCTGGCATCCGCAAGCATGTCAAGAAAGCCTTTGACCATCGGCGACTCGCCGAGATGGTGAATAGCGTCAAGGGCTATGTGGCCCTGTCCTATTATCCTCATCCCGACCTGGATGCGTGGTATCCCCTGGACAAGTGGCGGCGTCTTTACTGGCACCAGCAGAAGCCCTCGGCGATTGTTGGGAAGACTCCAGGTGAGGGACAGACCGCCACCGAGATGCTGTTATGCAATTATGCGGACCCTCGGGTGTCATTGTGGGAAGAAGAGAAGCAGAGGAGAGAGCTATGAGGACACTCCGTCTCTTGTCGCTCTGCTCTGGCATCGGGGGTATTGATTATGCCTGGTCCCATCTGCTTGGGCAAGCCATTGCCGGACAGGTCGAGAACGCGCCCTATTGTCAGGCCGTTCTGCACAAAATCTGGCCTGCTGTTCCTAAACGCCTGGATATTCAGGAGGTGACTGACAATGATCCCTTTGGAGACGTTGACCTTGTGGCAGGGGGAGTCCCTTGCCAGCCATTTAGCTACTCAGGACAGCGACGAGGCACAGAGGATGACCGCCACCTCTGGCCGTATGCTCTTGCCATTATTGAAAGACGACAGCCCACTTGGGTGCTTATCGAGAATGTTCCTGGCTTCATCAGCCTGGCGCTCGACCTCGTACAAACTGACCTGGAAGGCGCAGGCTACCAAACGCAAGCGTATGTACTTCCGGCTTGCGCCGTTGGTGCGCCGCACATCCGAGAACGTGTCTTCATCGTGGCCTACTCCCCTGGCAGGGGATGCCGACCACGGAGGCCCGAATGCGCGGGACAGCAAGGGCCGCTCCTCCCTGACGGGAGCCGTTCATCATGCCTGGCCGACGCCGAGCGCAACCAATGCAGAGTACAGCAGCACCGGATACGGACCAACGCTCAACCAGATGGCAAGCTGGCCGACTCCAGTAGCGATAGATGCGGGCAGTGGACGCATCAACCGCAGCGCGAGTCCCAACGCGACGGAACGGCCAACCCTGGCAATGATGGCACACAAGGGAGTATGGCCCACGCCGACAGCCAACGACAGCAAGAATGCAACGCTCCCACCTGGGGCAGCGCAGCGAGACTCGCTGCCAGGCGCACTGATACGGATGTGGCCGACCCCAACAGCCAACGAAGACCACTACCGGCTCCAGGGAGAGACGCAGCAGAGCACGTCCTTGAATGCGATCCACAAGGGCAACCTCAACCCCGAATGGGTCGAGGCTCTGATGGGCTTTCCGCTTGGCTGGACCGCCATAGATGGCCTGCTCCCCCAGGCCCACAAGAGGAATGGGAACCGCCGCGTACGATCTCGCACAAGGTCCCGTACCGAGCGGCGCGACTCAAAGCATTAGGCAATGCCGTTGTGCCACAGCAGATCTATCCCTTGCTCAAGTTCATCATTGAGATTGAGCAAGGGATGAGGCAGGAAGGAAGCACATGAAAAAGGCACTAGTGGTGAATTGCTCTGCTCCTCACTACAACGTGGGAGCATGCAAGCTCGCTGATTGGCTCCCGACACAAGGGTACGACGTGCAATACGCCAACGGGGACCCTGGTTTATGGGGGCTGGACGTAGACCTGGTGTGTCTGTCCGTCATTTTCTCCTGGCATGCGTTGCTCGCTCGTGACATTGCCCTTCGCATGAAGGACCGCGCCCAGGTCTGGTGTGGAGGACCTGGCATGTTCACCTTCGTGAATTGGTGGCGCAACCAGACAGGCTTGGAGATTGTCAAAGGACTGGACTCGCGTTTTGAGAAACAACGCGGTGACTACAAAATGACCTTTGCCTCTCGCGGGTGTCCGGTGAATTGTTCCTTCTGCATTGTGCCGCGTTTAGAGGGAATCACCTTCAGCTTTGACCCGGACTTTCAGCCTGCACCTGTGCTGTGTGATAACAACCTCTCAGCACTCCCTGTTGACTACCAAGAACATATCATTCGTCGCTACCAGATATCGGGTATCCCCCTCTTGGATGCAAACAGTGGGTTTGAACCTCATTCCTTTGACAGGGGCACCTATCACCGATGGAAACCAGTGCTCCGCGGACCCTGGCGGTTTGCTCTGGATGAGATGCGCGAGAGTGAAGATGTACGTCGCATGATGACCATTCTTCAAGAGGTGTCAGCTTCACGCAAGCGCGTCTACTGTTTAGTCGGCAACGAACCCATCACCACATGCTATGAGCGAGCGTGCAAAATCATCGAATGGGGCGGTGAGCCGTTCTGTCAATTCGTTCTCCCACTCAACTGGCTGGGTGATCCTGCCAAGGTGAAGTTACGCTCCGATTGGACAAGCTACCAACAGGGGCGCGACTTCTGCCGCTACTTCAATACCTACGGGTGGCGATCCTACCCCATTTGGGAGTACAAGCCTCGCAAGCAGGAGCCTCCCCCTTTTGCGAGGCTCCTGCATAAGGAGGTCAACCCATGAGTCAAACCCCGATCAAGCCGATTCTCAAATATCCAGGGGCGAAGTGGCGACTTGCTCCCTGGATTGTCTCGCACTTTCCTGAACATCAGCACTATGTCGAACCCTACGCGGGCAGTGCGGCCTGTTTCTTCACCAAAGCGCCTGCACCTCATGAAGTGCTCAACGATCTGAACGGCTCGATCTGTACGCTGTTTCGGGTGCTGAGAGAGCGAGGTGAAGAGTTAGCGGAAGCGATCTCGCTCACGCCCTGGTGTGAAGAAGAGTACACACGATTTGAAAAGGACTGGTATCACGAGGATGACGTGGAACATGCTCGACGCTTTCTTGTCCGGTGCTGGCAGGCACACGGCGGAACCATCTACCAGGTGAGCGGATGGAAACATAACGGTCTGGGTGGGCATGCCTATCCGGTGCGCTTATGGCGTCAACTGCCGGAACGTCTCCTTGCGACGGTGGAGCGGTTACGCGATGCCGAGATACGCAACCGACCCGCATTAGAGATTATTGACTACTACAATGCCCCGGATGTGCTGCTGTATCTGGACCCGCCCTATGTGCTGAAAACACGATCACGTAAATACTATCCCTACGAAATGGACGATTCCGACCATCTGCAGCTGCTTGCGTCCCTCGTTCAGCATAAAGGTATGGTGATTTTGAGCGGATACACGCACCCGCTCTATGAGGAACGCTTAACCGATTGGCACCGTGTCACCATCTCAGCACAGGCCGAGCATGGTAAGGCACAAACCGAGGTGCTCTGGCTCAACCCGAAGGCGGCACAGTGTCAACAACTGTCCTTGTTCCCTCAAACAAAGCACAGAAAGGAGGAATGGTGATGCAATGGACGCTTTCCAATCGAGCCGATGTAAAAGCAGCAGTTCTGGCTGATAGACACTACAACCGTCAAAAGGTGGGGAGTCGTCAATTCGTGCCCCCTGGCAGATGTATCGTGCTCCTGTCCTCTGACCAGCGCGCCTTGTGGGTCTCCTCGTGGCCCTTTGCCGAATACGTCAAACATCAGTGGGCGGGAGCTTGGCTATGTAGCTGCTTTCGCAACGAGTCAGGGCACCTCTCAAGTGAGCTTATCACCCAGGCGGTAGCCGTGACCCGTTGGAGATGGGGGACTGCACCCTCACAAGGCATCGTCACCTTTGTTGACCCAACGAAGGTACGACGCAAACGAGATTGGGGACGGTGCTATCGTCGTGCAGGTTGGCACCAGGTCGGCTACACCAAAGGTGGGTTAGTGGTGCTCCAACAACTTCCTCAAGAGATGCCGCTTCCGCTTCCTGCACTCGGTGCCCAGTTACCATTGTTCGCAGAGGTGAAGACAGGAGACCAGGTATGGCAACCTTGATTGCGATCTCCACCTCTAATGGCCTTGCGGGTCGTTGTGATGCCAGGTGCTACGAGGCGACCTGCACTGTCTGTGAGTGCATCTGTGGCGGGCGCAATCATGGAGTAGGTCGAGCACAAGCCACAGACAACACCCGCGCACGTGCAGAGCGGTGGATAGAAGACTACACCAAGCAGAAAGGACTCACCAATTTTACGACTGAACTACATACGGACTGTCAACAGCCAACGTTATGGAGTAGTGCATGAGTATACACGAGGTTGATGTTGCATCGTTGTCAAAGATGCTGCAAGCTGATGGACTTCCTGGCGTCCTGCTCTCTAATCGCCCGCTACGGGATATCTCTGATGAGGCGTTGAGTCACCTGACACGTAGGCATGTTCCCATCTATGTGCGACATGGGGAACTGGTACGTATCCAGCGCAAAGAGGACGGGACGCCCTTCATTGAAACCCTCTCAGACGCCGCGTTTAAGGGTATCCTTGCACGTGCGATGAACTTCGTCAAGATGGGCATGAAGGGACCGCAGCACGTCGCACCGCCTGATACCATCGTCAAGGATATTCTGGCTATCGGCTCGTGGCCGTTTCCACCGCTTGATACCATCGTCGAATTTCCGGTGTTTCGTCCTGATGGAACGCTCATTGACACACAAGGCTACGATCCGGCAACACGGCTCTACTACGCGCCCACACCTCATCTCACGCTTCCAGCTATCCCTGAGCATCCCACCGAAGAGGATATCATCAATGCCTTGTCCTTGCTGCATGAGGTGATCGGAGAGTTCCCCTATGAGAATGACTCCAGCTATGCCAACGCACTGGGGTTACTCTTGACGCCGCTTATCCGGCAAGCCATCAACGGGCACGTTCCCTTAGCACTCATCGACGCGACCCGCCCTGGTACTGGTAAGAGCCTGTTAGCCGAAACGGTGTCGATGATTGCCACCGGACGCAAGGCCGCAATGATGACCGCACCCTATGATGACGACGAGTGGCGTAAGCGTATCGCCTCCACGCTGGCAGAGGGGGCAACGATCATTGTGATTGATAACATTAAGGCGAAAATCCAATCGGCCAGCCTGGACGCCGCTCTGACTTCCTCCATTGTCAAGGAGCGTATCTTGGGGCAAAGCAAGAACGGGGTCTATCCACAACGAGCGACCTGGATGGCAACAGGCAACAATATTCAAGTGGGTGGCGACATGCCGCGCCGCTCTTATTGGATACGCATGGATGCCCAAACGGACAAGCCCTGGACACGTGGCAACTTCAAGCATGACTTAGAGCAATGGATACCTGAGCATCGAGGGGAGGTGATCGCCGCGCTGCTCACCATTGCACGCGCCTGGTTCGCCGCAGGCAGACCCCCCGCACAGGTGCCGCGCCTGGGCAGTTTCCAACCATGGACCGATACTATCGGGGGTATCCTTGCTCATACGTCCCTCGTTGATGGTTTCTTAGGCAACCTCGACCAACTCTATGAGCAGGCCGACGAGGACGCCATACAGTGGGCGGCATTCCTGCATGCCTGGCGCGATCATTACAACGAGGAGGAGGTACTTGCGGCAACCCTTGCCCAAGACATTAAGGCGGGAGCGGTGGAGAATGCCCTGGTGGGCGTGCGACTGTACAACACGCTACCCGACGATTTGGTAGACATTCACAAGGGCGACTTCAGGCGTAGGCTCGGCAAGGCCCTGGCACAACGGATCGGGAGCCAATTCGACGACAGTGGGTTACACCTTATCCGGTCACGGACGGATAGTCGAAGTGGTGTCACCTACTGGAAAGTTGCAGATATGCAGATGTTGCAGATTGCTATTCCCCAAAAGGAGGAAAATACCTCTATCAATACCTCTTTAGAGAGCGTGGGGAGCGGCTTGGAGGGGAGTATTCCTTCTTTTCTCGACCCTGGACCGACCCAAAACAAATCTGCAACATCTGCATATCTGCAAGAAGAAACGGTTGATCTCCTAGGGATGGACACGTACTACCTCGGTCCGAACGACTGGCCGTACAACGATCCGGCATGGACCGATGAGAAGTTCGTCAAGCAGGGCTACCGCACACGAGCAGAGCTAGGGTATTCCCTTCCCGACCTTCCCCACGTGCAACGCTTACGCGATGCCGAGTATGTATGGACACCGAAAGGACGAGGACGACTCCATTTCAATTGGGACGCGCGGGTTGGAGTCATCCTCGACAGTAGCCGCTCCAACGAGATCACGTTCTTTGACGACCCCGATGACCTTGCAAAGATTCTCCCCTTATAATGGATGACCTTTGCAGATTTGCAGATTTGCAGATTTGATTCCGGTCGCTCTGACCAAAAAAATTTCAGCTTGACACAATCGTTTAAAGTGGCTTGCCAAGCGGCTTCAAAGGGAAAATGCCACGTGAGAGAATACCTATCCCTTTGCAGATTTGCAGATTTGCAGATTTGATTCCGGTCGCTCTGACCAAATTTTTTCACTGAGATAGGAGGTGGCCTATGCCACGACGTAAGAAACTATCAACAGCACAACCGTTACTACTGACCATCCCTGATGTGGCTATACAGCTTGGAGTATGCTCCAACACGGTCTATCACTTGATTTATGATGAGGGCCTACCCTCGCTCACACTGGGAGACAAGGAGAACGCGCCGCGCCGTGTGCATCCTGACTCTCTCAACCAGTGGCTCAAGGAACGTGAGCAGCAGAAGAGCGCATAACCACACCACCACGCGCCGCTAGGCCCACCCTCTTGAGTGTCTAGCGGCCTCATCTCACCGGAAAACAGTATGAGCAAACACCCATATGTCCAGAAAAGCATGCGTAGGATGACCGAGAAGGGGCCTCGTGTGAGTGCGATGAGTGAGACACCTACCCTGCTCAGATTGTGAAATAAACGCGATTTCTGATAGAACGGCCTAGAGATAAAGGAGGAGCATATGCCTAAACGAAAGAAAACAGGCAAACGAGCACGTGGTGAGGGATCGGTGACACACCGCAAAGATGGACGCTGGCAGACCTCGATGCCATTGGGAGGAGGCAAGCGCAAATACTTTTATGGTGAGACGCAATCTGAGGCTCTCGAAAAGTTGCATGTTGCTCAGGAACAGCAACGACAAGGCAAACTTGCAAC
>JAABUQ010009879.1_pt1 | contig 12720 bp, 11 predicted proteins | sample 5560001 | NCBI WGS metagenome assembly JAABUQ01 (sample SAMN10711888, study PRJNA513371) | rock metagenome | isolation source: Antarctica rocks | place: Antarctica: Victoria Land, Finger Mt nord | collected 2015-12-18 | reverse complement strand
GCGATATTTCGCTTCGAGCACGGCGACGTCCGACGACGCGCCCATCCCGCGCGCGCGTAGCGTCTCGATGCGCGTTTCGAGTTCGGTCAGCGGCTTCTCACGCTCGACGATGACGTTCATCTAAATCGCAAATTCCGGGACGGCCTTGAGCGCGGGCACGATGCGCTTGCGGTCGACGGCGTAATCGAGCACGCGCACGAGCGTCTCGCGCAATTCATGACGCGGAACGACCATGTCGATCGCGCCTTTTTCGAGCAAGAACTCGGCGGTTTGAAAATTGTCGGGCAATTTCTGTCGCAGCGTTTGTTCGATCACGCGTCGCCCCGCGAAGCCGATCGACGCATGCGCCTCGGCGATGATGATATCGCTCTGAAACGCAAACGACGCCGAGACGCCGCCCGTCGTCGGGTCGGTGAGCACGGTGAGGTAGAGATTGCCGTCGGACATGAAGCGCTCGACGGCGAGCGTCGTTTTCGCCATCTGCATCAGCGCGAGCATGCCTTCTTCCATGCGAGCGCCGCCGCTCGCCGTGAAGATGATGCAGGGAATGCGACGGCACCGCGCCTCCTCGAGGAGATTCGCGATGCGATCGCCGACGACGGTGCCCATCGTGCCGCCGCGAAAGTTGAAATCCATCACGCCGAGTGCGACCGGGAAGCCGTCGAGCGTCGCGAAGCCCGTGACGACGGCTTCGCTGAGATTGGATTTCTGGCGGTCGGCCTCGAGCTTCGCGGGATAGGGCCGCTTGTCGGTCCAGCCCAGCGGATCGCCCGGTAAGAGATCGGTGCCGATCTCCACGAAATCGCCGTCGACGAGCATGTTGATGCGATCGTAGGCGTGCATGCGAAAGTGATAGGTGCACTTGGTGCACACCGAAAGGTTCGCTTCTAAATCTTTGCGATAGAGCATCTCGCCGCAGGACGGACACTTCGCCCACAGCGCCGCATCGTCGGTCGCGACACCGGGTTCGCGCAGGCGTCGTAACCACTCCGGAATCGCCATTAAGCGATTTTTCCATCGGTCGCGCGGGGTGCGTCGGCCATGCGCGGTTGGAGGCTCGGCACGGCCGCCACGCGATCGGCGCCGGGCATGAAGCGCTGCGCGTACAGGCGGCGCAACTGCTTGAGATAGTTCGTGATCTCTTTGCCGTTGAGTTTCGACTCGCCGACGATGCGATCGGTGAAGACGTACGGCAACTCGACGAACTTGCCATACTTCGCCTTGACCGCAACTTCGAGCCCGATCTTGAAGCCGATCGGATCGAGCGCCACGCCGTCGAGCGCGTCCCGCCGGACGACGAAGAAGCCGCTCGTGATATCGCGGATCGGCGTCAGCGGCCACGCGATAGCGCACGCGACGATCGAGGTGATCTTCCGCTTGAGCGGCCAGTTGGTGATGCCGCCGCCCTTGACGTAGCGGCTGCCGACGGCGAGGCCGTATTTTCCCGACGCCACGGCGGCGACGAGATCGGGCAAGACCTTGGGATCGTGACTGAAATCGGCATCCATGCACCCCAGGGCAACCGACTCCGGCCGCGCGAAATTCCAGCCATCGATCACGCCGCTGGAAAGCCCGAGTTTCCCCGGCCGGTGCAGGCAGCGAACGGGATACGTTGCCGCGAGGCGGTCGACGATCGCGCCCGTTCCGTCGGGGCTGTTGTCGTCGACGACGACGATCTCGCCGTCGAGACCGCGGGCGGCGAAGAGATCGCCGAGGGTGGTGATGAGTCGCTCGATTCCACCCGCTTCGTTGTAGGTGGGGATGACAATCGTGAACTTCACGTACGCGGCGACCGGACCAAAGTCATAACCGCGTGTTATACGCCTCGCGCGCGCCGCTCTCATGCTCGCCGGCTACAAGCGCCTCATGCGAAGGTGGCTTACAATTCGCCGCTCGCGTAGAGCACGGCGGCGCACGCGACGAGCCCCGCGGTTTCCGTGCGCAGGATGCGGCGGCCGAGCGATATCAACCGCGCGCCGGCCGCCTCGGCGCGCGCCGCTTCGTCGCTCGAAAAGCCGCCCTCCGGACCGATCGCAACGAGCACGCGCGTCGCGTCCGCGAGTAACGCGGGCAGTGTCTCGCGCAGCGGTGCGGGCTCGGCGAGTTCCCACGGCACGAGCGCGACGTCGACGTGTTCGAACTCCGCCGGCAGCGCCGCGAAGTCGACCGGTGTCGCGATCTCGGGGACGTCGCGCCGCCCACATTGCTGCGCGGCAGATTTCGCCAAGCGCCGCCAGCGCTCGAGCTTTCCCGCGCGCTCGCCATCGCCGAGGACGCGCGACGAGACGAACGGCACGACGCGCGCGATGCCGAGTTCGGTCGCTTTCTCGATGACGAAATCCATCTTCGCGCCCTTGGGGATGCCTTGCGCGAGCGTGATGTGCACGCGCGACGCGAGGGGCGAGGCGAGTTCGCGTTCGAGTTTCAGCGTCGCGAACGTGCCGTCGACATCGAGCGTGCTCGCGAATACGCGACCGCCGCTATCGATGAGTTCCACCGCGTCGCCGTCGCGCGCGCGCACACGACGAGCAGTTTGCGCGCGTCGTCCCCGGGCAGGCGCACGCGATCGCCCGCCGCGTGAACGCCCGGAACGAAGAATCGCGGCGCGCTAATCGGGCCGGAACGCGTCCTTGACGCGATCGAAGAACGAGCGGTCGACCCCGGCATCACCCGCGATCGACTGGAATTCCTCGAGCAGTTCGCGCTCGCGGCGCGAGAGTTTCGACGGCACGACGACGTGCACGGTCGCGAGCAAGTCGCCTCGCGCGCTGCTGCGCACCGTGGGCATCCCCTTCCCGCGAATGCGATACGTGGCGGCACTCTGCGTGCCTGCCGCGACCTGCAACGGCAGATCGCCGTCGAGCGAGTCGATGTCGAGCGTTGCGCCGAGCGCGGCCTGCGTGAACGAGATCGGCACGTCGACGTAGAGATCGCTGCCGTCGCGACGGAAACGACGGTGCTGCGCGATGCTCAAGTACACGTAGAGATCTCCGGGCGGTCCGCCGCGCGAACCACCTTCGCCCGAACCCGTCACGCGAATGCGGCTGCCGTCGTCGACGCCCGCCGGAATCTTCACCGTTAACGTGCGGTTGCGTTCGACGCGCCCGCGTCCCCGGCACGTCTCGCAGGGCGTCGGCACGATCGTGCCTTCGCCATTGCACTTCGTACACGTCGTCTGCGTGACGAATTGACCGAGCGGCGTCTGTCGCGTCGCGCGCATGGCGCCGGATCCGCCGCACCGATCGCAGCGCATGACGAGCGTTCCCGGTTTCGCACCGGTGCCCGTACACGTCTCGCACTGCCCGAGATGATTGAACGACAGCTCCCGCTCCGCTCCGCGAAAGGCATCTTCGAGCGTGATCTGCAGGTCGTAGCGTAAGTCCGCACCGCGCTGCGGACCCGCGGGCCGCTGCTGCCCGCCGCCCTGACGCGCACCGAAGAACATGTCGAAGATATCGCCGAAGCCCTCGGTCTGCGCGCCGAATCCGCCGGCACCGCCGCTCGCGCCGTTTCCGACGCTCCCGTAGCGATCGTATTGCGCGCGCTTCTGCGCGTCGCCGAGCACCTCGTAGGCCTCGTTGATCTCTTTGAACTTCGTCTCGGCCGTCATTTTATCGGCGGCGACGTCGGGATGGAATTTCCGGGCGAGACCGCGGTACGCGCGCTTGATATCCGTTTCCGACGCGTCGCGTTCGACGCCGAGGACGGTGTAATAGTCGGTGGGCACGCTACCTCGAACGGTTGTCGGTGTTGGAGAGATGACGGTTGAGCGAACTTGCGGTTCCCGTCGCGAGCGCGAGGAGTCGCGCGTACGGCATGCGCCGCGGCCCGAGAATAGCGAGTACGCCGACGGTTTCGTCGCCGTACCGGTACGGCACCGTCACGATGCTACATTCGGTCATCTCGTCGGAACCCAGTTCGTGCCCGATTTTGATCGTGGGACCGGCCGCGCTCATCGAATCCGCGACCAGATCGTAGAGCACTTTCTGCTCTTCGATGATGCGCAGGATCGAACGCAATTTGCGCAAGTCTTGGAATTCGGGCTGATCGAGTAAATGCTGCGCGCCGCTGGAAGCGACGGCGGGCGGCGCGTCGGCTCGCATCGCATCTGCGAACGCGCGCGCGATGATGGTCCCGATCTCATCCGGGAGCTGCGCGTCGCGCACGATGCGCGCCGTCTCCTGCGGCTCGATCGCACGCAACGGGCGGCCGCTCAAGGCCGCGTTGAGCCGATTGGAAAGACGCGTGAGATCGTCCGCGTCGAGCCCGGAATGGTCGAAGGGGTGCTGCGCCGCGACGCCGAGCGACGTCACGACGATCGCGAGGCCCGTGCGATCGGAAAGCCAGATCAATTGGACGTGGCGGAACGTCTGCGTGTCGCGCATCGGTGCGACGACGAAGGCGACGTTGCGCGAGAGCTGACCCAGGAGCCGCGTCGTGTGCTCGATGACGTCGTCGAGTTCGCGGCTCGCCGCGCGAAATTCGTCTTGAATGCGACGCTGCTCGTCGTTTTGCAACGGCTCCGGACGCATCAGCTGGTCGACGTAGGTGCGGTAGCCGGCATCCGAAGGGATGCGCCCGGCCGACGTATGCGGCTGTACGAGATACCCGCCGGCTTCGAGTTCCGCCATTTCGTTGCGGATCGTCGCCGAACTCACGCCGAGGTTGTACTTCTGCGTGAGCGTGTTCGAACCGACCGGTTCGGCCGTCGCAACGTATTCGTACACGACGGTCGCCAGAATGAAGGCTTTGCGTTTGTCGAGTTCCGGGCGGATCGGCGTCGGGTCCGGCACGTTCGATTCCTTAGCAGTCACGAGGCAGGAGTGCCAGCATTAACGATCACCTTACCCGAACCGGCGTTCGGGGTCAAGAGAAGGGGGCTTCACGGTGCACGCGACAAGCGGCGCGCATGGCCATCGACCCGTCCGCAACCGACACGATCGAAGCCCTTTTTAAAGAAGATCGTCGTTTCGAACCCGATCCCGCCTTTGCCGCCCAGGCGAATGCGAAATCGGGCATCTACGATGCGGCGGACGCGGATCGTCTCGGCTTTTGGAAATCGTGGGCCGATAAGCTCGCGTGGGATACGCCCTACGACACCGTCCTCGAGTGGAACGAACCCTTCGCAAAGTGGTTCGTGGGCGGGACGCTCAACGCGTCGGTGCAGTGCCTCGATCGTCACGTCGCAGCCGGCCGCGGCAGCCGGATCGCCTTCTATTTCGAAGGCGAACCCGGCGATCGTCGCACGATCACCTACGACGAGTTGCTCCGCGACGTCTGCAAATTCGCGAACGGACTGCGGTCGCTGGGCATCAAGAAAGGCGATCGCGTCGCGATCTACATGCCGATGGTTCCGGAGTTACCGGTCGCGCTGCTCGCGTGCGCGCGCATCGGCGCGGCGCACAGCGTCGTTTTCGGCGGCTTCTCGGCCGATTCGATCGTCGACCGCGTGAAGGACGCCGAGTGCGTCGCCATCATCACGACCGACGAAGGCTGGCGTCGCGGCAAGAAAGTCCCGCTCAAAGCGACCGTCGATACGGCGCTCGCATCGTCGCCATCGGTCAAGCACTGTATCGTTTCGAAACGCATCGGCGATGCCGTTGCCATGCGCGACGGACGCGACATCTGGTGGGACGATCTGGTGCGCGATCAACCCGAGACGTGCGCGCCCGAGCCGATGGATTCCGAAGATCTGCTCTTCTTGCTCTACACGAGCGGCACGACGGCGAAACCCAAGGGCATCATGCACACGACCGCGGGCTATCTCACGGGCGTCACCGCGACGACGAGCCTCGTGTTCGATCTAAAAGATGACGATATTTTTTGGTGCACGGCCGACATCGGCTGGGTGACGGGGCACTCGTACATCGTCTATGGTCCGCTCGCGCTCGGCGCGACGTGCATCCTCTACGAAGGTACGCCGGATTTCCCGGCGCAGGACCGGTTTTGGGAGATCATCGAGCGCTACAAAGCGACGATTCTCTATGCCGCGCCGACCGCGATTCGCGCGTTCATGAAGTGGGGCCGCGAACACGCCGACAAGCACGATCTCTCATCGCTGCGGCTCCTGGGCTCGGTCGGCGAACCTATCAATCCCGAAGCGTGGATGTGGTACCACGAGGTGATCGGGGGCGGCAAATGTCCGGTCGTGGATACGTGGTGGCAGACGGAAACGGGCGCGATCATGATCGCGCCGCTGCCGGGCCTCACGACGCTCAAACCCGGCAGCGCGACGCGCGCCTTTCCCGGTATCGTCGCCGACGTCGTCGACGAGCACGGCAAGACCGTGCCTTCCGGCGGCGGGTACATCGTCATTCGCGAACCGTGGCCATCGATGACGCGCGGCGTCTACGGCGATCCACAGCGCTACAAAGATACGTATTGGTCGAAATTCGAGCACCTGTACCTCGCGGGCGACGGGTGCCATCGCGACCCCGACGGCGACTTCTGGTTCATGGGCCGCATCGACGACGTGATGAACGTGAGCGGCCATCGCATTTCGACGGCGGAGGTGGAGAGCGCGCTCGTCGATCATCCCGCGGTCGCGGAGGCGGCCGTCGTCGGCAAGACCGACGACCTCACGGGTCAGGCGATCGTGTGTTTCGTCTCGATCCGCCAGGGCTTCGAGGCGTCGACCGCTCTCAACGCCGAGCTACGGAATCACGTCGCGACGAAACTCGGCAAATTCACGATGCCCAAGTCGCTCACGTTCACGCAAGAGCTCCCGAAAACGCGCAGCGGCAAGATCATGCGGCGTCTCTTACGCGATATTGCCGAGGGGCGCGCACTCGGCGATACGACGACGCTCGCCGACTCGAGCGTGGTGCTCGACCTGCAATCGCGCGCGCAAACGGCGGCGGGCGCCGACGATTAGGCGCGAACGAAGCTCGCGTCCATGCGCGTGATGCGCTCGGACCGGACGAACGCACCGCACGCGCAGATGCGCCACTCGGCGACGATCGCGTAGTCGCCGCGCGGTTGGAGGCTCGTCGCCTCCGGAGCGGCCACGAATTTATCGCCACAGGCGCAACACGTCACGGGAACCGCGGCCGAGGGCAACTCGGTCCGGGGGAGCTCGACGACGCGCGTTGATTCCACTGTATTTCAGTGAACGGCAATTGGGGCTCGAAGTCGCGGTGTTTTGGCTCACATCGGTTGCGATCGCGTAAAGAAGGATCGGAGTTCCGTAAGATCTTCGATGCGCTTTGCGGGCGGGAGCGCCGCGACGATCTGCGCGCCGTACCGCATGGACGCGATGCGGCCGTCGAGCAACACGACGAGGCCGCGATCGCTCTTCGAACGGATGAGCCGCCCGAAGCCCTGCTTGAGCCGCACGATCGCCGAGGGAATCATATACTCATCGAAGCTCGAGCGGCCCGCGGCCTCGATGCTCGCGAGCTTCGCCGCGACGAGCGGATCCGCGGGTGAAGGGAACGGCAGACGATCGATGATGACGCACGAGAGCGTGTCGCCCACGACGTCGATGCCTTCCCAAAACGTCCCGGTCGCGAACAGTACCGCGTTGCTCGTATCGCGGAACCACGCGAGGAGATGCGCGCGCGGCAATTCGCCCTGCAACTTGATCGGATACGCGACGCGTTCGCGGACGAGCGCATGGACTTCATGCATCCGTGCGTACGACGTGAACAAGACGAACGCGCGACCGCGCGTGACGTCGAGCACTTCGCCGACGAGCGGCGCGACGCGGCGCGCGAAGCGCGGATCTTTCGGATTGCAATCCGGCGGTGCTACCAGCAACCGCGCTTGCGCGCGGTAATCGAACGGCGACGGCGCGACGTATTCTTGCGCGTCGTCGACGCCGAGCGCGTCGCGTAAGAAACGGAACGAGGTTCCCGTCGCGATCGTCGCGCTCGTGAGCACGACGCTCTGCGTGCGCGCGAAGAGCGCCGCCCGCAAGTAGTCCGCTACATCGAAGGGCGCGCAGTTGACCTCGTAACGGTCGCGCGCGTCGGAGCGTTCGACCCACGAGATCGATTCTTCGGGCGGCAGCGCGGTCCGATCGATCGTCGCGATGTGGGCCTGCACCCCACGCATGACGAGATCGCGCCGCCGCTCTGCCTCGGCGATGTTCTCCGAGGGGCGTTTGAGCGCGGCTTGCCAGTTGCCGAGAATCCAATTCTCGAGGCGATAGAATGCCTGCTGCACGATCGCGAGCGAGTCGTAGGCGCCTTCGCTCGCGGCGAGCGGATAACGATCGCCGGGGACCTGCGCGAGCGTCTGCGTGAGCCCGCGCATGCCCGCGTCGATCTCCGCGTCGTATGCGGCCGGCAGCGCGTACGTCCGGTGCACGCGACGCATCAAACGCGCGACGCTCGAACCCGAAAGGGTCGCGGTCAGCGCAGCGGACGCCCAGCGTTCGCACTGATGCGCTTCGTCGAGGATCGCGTAATCGTAGGGCGGCAAGAGCGTGCCGCCCATCGCGAGATCGAGAAAGAAGAGCGCGTGATTGACGACGACGACATCCGCGTATTTGGCCGCATCGCGTTGCGCGAAAAAATAACAGTCGCGAAAGCGTTCGCAGAATTCGCCGACGCAATCGTCCGCATCGCAATCGAGCGATTCCCACTCGAGCCCCGGCGGCGCAAACGGCAGTTCCGCGCGATCGCCCGTCGCCGTGCGATCGGCCCAGTCCCAGACCGCTTCCATCGACGCACTCGCCGCAATGAGGCGTTCGGCGCGCATGCGATCGAGCTTCGCGCGACAGAGGTAGTGGTTGCGGCCTTTGAGCAGCACGACGCGCGCGCTGATGCCGAGCGCCCGTGTGACGAGCGGGATATCTTTGCGCACGAGCTGTTCTTGCAGCGCGATCGTCGCGGTCGAAACGACGATCTTCTTCCCGCTGCGTAGCGCCGGCACGAGATAGGCGAGCGATTTGCCGACGCCCGTGCCCGCCTCGACGATCGTGTGCGCGCTCTCGAGAAATCCGCGCTCGACGAGCTTCGACATTTGGACCTGTCCCGGTCGCGCTTCGAAGCCCGCGAGGTTGCGCGCGATGATGCCACCCGGTGCGAAGACGTCTTCGAGCGATTCGATCGGCGTCACGACGTGCGGTGCGGCTCCCGATACGGCTCGACATCCGGCGGAAGATATTCGGCTTCAGCTTCTTCCCCCGTAGCCGTGTCGATGGCCACCGGAACGTGCTCGCGCGGCCGCATCGCGTACAGCGCGAGCCCCGCGGCGAAACCACTCGCGAGACCGCCGAGATGGCCAGCCTTCGAGATGAACGGCACCGCAAACGTGAAGACGAGGTTGATGATCAGCGTCGGCACGACTTGCGAGATCAGCGATCGGCCACGCTTGCCCATGCGTACGCCGATGCCCAAGAGCGCGCCGAAGAGCCCGAAGATCGCGCCGCTCGCGCCAACCGTCGGTTGATCGGGCGCGAAGACGACGACGGCGATTCCGCCGCCGACGAGCGAGATCGCATACACGATGAGGAAACGGGGCGACCCCAGCATCGTTTCCACGAACCGACCGAGCTGGTAGAGCGCGAACATGTTGAGCGCGATGTGAGCGATGCCGCCGTGCATGAAGCTTCCGGTGACGATACGCCACCACTCGCCCTGCTGCGTCACGAGCGGCCCATACAGCGCGCCGTGATCGACGAGGCTCGCTTCGCTGTTGAAGTTGATACCGGTGGCGACTTCCCAAATGTAGGCGAGCACGTTGATCGCGATGAGCACGACCGTGACCCTCATACCGCCACGCTCGCACGCGGTCCGTATTTGAGCGCGCTTCCCGTATTGAACAGCACGATCGGGCCGTCGAAGGTCGCGCCGCGTGCGAGCAGCACGCGCAGCGCCGCGAGCGCCGCGCCGCCTTCTTCGCAGGCGTCGATGCCCTCGTTCGCGCGCAGCGCCAGCATGTCGTTCGCCATCGACGCCTCGGAGACGGCGATCGCGGTCCCACTCGAATCGCGCAGTGCGCGCAGCATCAGTCGATCGCCGATTGCGGCGGGGACGCGCAAGCCCCACGCCGACGTCGATGCGTTTTCCCAGCGCTCCGCCTTATCGTCGCCATTCGTAAAGGCCCGTACGATCGGTGCGCAGTGGTCGGCTTGCACGCTCACCATCATCGGACGCTCGCGTCCGATCCAGCCGGTCTCTTCGAGTTCGTCGAACGCCTTCCACATGCCGACGAGGCCCGTACCGCCGCCCGTCGGGTAGACGATCGCCGCGGGCACGCGGCCGAGATCTTCCACCAGCTCGTAGGCCATCGTCTTCTTGCCTTCGATCCGGTACGGTTCGCGCAGCGTCGCGACGTTGAAGTCGCCGGTCTCCTGCGCGTGCGCGTTCGCGAGCCGACCCGCATCATCGATGAGACCGTCGACGAGTTCGACGCGCGCGCCGAACGTACGGCATTCTTCGATGAGGATTGCGGGCGTATCGCGCGGCAAAAAGATCGTCACCGGCAGGCCGGCGCGCGCGCCGTAGGCCGCGAGCGCGCCGCCCGCGTTACCCGCGCTCGGCGCGACGAGCGCGTGCGCGCCGTTGCGCTTGGCAACGGTGACGGCCGCTGCCATGCCGCGCGACTTGAACGACGCCGTGGGATTGCGCGACTCGTCCTTCACGTAGAGCGTCGCCTCGCAACGCAACGCGTCTTGCGTGCGGCGCACGTGGATGAGCGGCGTGAGACCTTCGTGCAGCGACACCGGCGCTTCGTCGCTCGCGATCGGCAGCGCTTCGTGGTAACGCCACATCGATCGCACGCGCGCCGGCAACGCAGCGCGATCGATTGCGATCCGATCGTAGCGCACGAGCAGCGGCGCACCGTCGTGCGGACAGGTCGTTGCGAGGCGCGCGGGATCGAAGCGATGTGCCGCGTCAAGCGAGCACGCGAGATGCGAGGGCAGCACTACGCGGTCGCGAGTTGGTTGTTTGGAACCGCCGTTGCGGGAGGGAGCACGGTGATCATGCGCGCGAGTTCGAGGGAAATCGCGTGCGTGCGTTCGCCGACGCGTACTGTCAGCGGACCGCCGAGCGGCGCTTTTTCGAGCAGCGTGATCGCAGCGCCGGGGCGCATGCCGATCTCTCCGAGGTAGCGCAAGAGTTCGGAAAGTTCTTCGGTCACGCCGTGCACCGTAGTCGACGCGCCGGGGTCCAGTTGCGCGAGCGGCACGCCGGGCCGGTCGGGGTCGCTGAGGTCGGCCGGCGGGATGGGATGACCGTGCGGACACGTTTTCGGGTCGCCAAGAAACGCGACGAGCCGTTCTTCGACGCGCGCGGAGATCGCATGCTCGAGACGACACGCTTCTTCGTGCACCTCGTCCCACGGCATGCCGAGGGTTTGCGTGAGCAGACATTCCGCCAGGCGATGACGCCGCAGCACGCGTACCGCGACCGCGAGCCCAGCCTGCGTGAGCTTCGCTTCGCCGCGCGCCTTATGTTCCACGAAGCCGTCGGTCGAAAGTTTTTTGAGCATGCCGGAAACGGATGCCGCCGCGACGCCCAGCTCGTTTGCCAGCGCCGAGGTCGAGACGCCCGGGCCTTCGCGTTCCAGGCGGTAGATCGCCTCGAGATACTCCTCTTGGGATTCCTCGAAGTGCGTATGTCCGGCCATGGTGCTTCCTTTCGCTACGACGGCGTCGTTTCCAGGCCGCCGACCGCCGTCGCCAGTTCGGTCGCGAGCCGCGCCTTGCGCGCCGCAGACGCGAAGCTCGCGTCGATGGCGTTGCGCGCGAAGCGCACGAGCCGTTCGCGGCCGCACAGCGCTTCGACCACGCGATACTCGTCGAGCAGCGTCGTCGAGAAAAGCTCGGGATCGTCCGCGTCGATCACGCAGACGACGCCCGCACGATCGAGCGCGTCGATCGGATGCGGGTTGCCCGCGGGGACGACGCCCGTCAGCCGGTTGGACGTCGGGCAGCATTCGAGTGGGATGCCGCGTTCGCGCAGCAGCGCGATGACGCTCGGGTCTTCGAGCGCGCGCACGCCGTGGCCGATGCGCTCCGCCCCGAGGAGTTCGACCGCGTCCCGCACGCTCGCGGCTCCGGCCGCTTCGCCCGCGTGCGCGACCGTGTGCAGTCCGTGTGCGCGTGCGAAGGCGAAGGGCTCGGCGTAGAGGGCCGCCGGATAGTTCGCCTCGTCGCCACCGAGCCCGATGCCGACAACACCGAGTCCCGCCTCGGCGAGCTTCACCGCGGTGCGCGCGGTTGCGAACGCGCGCTCGACGCCGAAGTTGCGGGTGAGATCGCAGATGAAGGCGACGTCGGGGCCGCCCGCCGCGTGCTCGGCATCGAAGATGGCGCGCATCGCCGCAACGGTCGCGACGACGTCGAGATTCTTGTGGAAGAACGTCCAGACCGACGGCGAGATGAAGACTTCCGCGTAGCGGACGTTTTGCGCGCGCGCCGTGGCCGCGTAGTCGGCGGCGAGCCGCGCGTAGTCGGCCGGCTCGCGCAGGGTCTTGCACACCTCGGCGAAGGTGAGCAGAAACTCTTTGAACGTCGCGAACAGGTAGGTCGCTTCGAACGGGCCCTGGGCGCGCACGCTGTCGAGCCCAGCTCGCGCCGCGAGATCGCGAAACGTCTGCGCATGTACCGTCCCCTCGAGGTGGCAGTGCAACTGCACCTTGGGCAGCGAAGCGATGAAGTCGTCGGTCATCACTCCGTTCGACTTCGCGCGGCCCCGCCTGGGCGCCCCGTACGCGGGCGAGTTGACAGCGAGGGCTCCGACCGTCTATACTCCGACGGCGCCGCGG
>JAABUQ010009878.1_pt1 | contig 12720 bp, 11 predicted proteins | sample 5560001 | NCBI WGS metagenome assembly JAABUQ01 (sample SAMN10711888, study PRJNA513371) | rock metagenome | isolation source: Antarctica rocks | place: Antarctica: Victoria Land, Finger Mt nord | collected 2015-12-18 | reverse complement strand
TTCAGTGCTCCTTCGGCGCTTCGCTCTCGCTTGGCTTCCTTCTGGCGCTTTACTAATCTAGCAACCTCCTTAAGAATCTGTCAAGCTTTTTGCTAAAACTTTTTTTGGAATCTCTGGAAACCCCCTACAGCACTGGGTTTGGGAGCAGGGATTAGGGACCAAGGGAAGAAAAGAGAAAAATAGCCCCGTTATCTAGGTTTAAAGCCTTGGGCTTTAGAACTTTAAAAGAGGCGTAGCTCGAATAGGCAAAGTATCCTTCCGTCTAGTCCTACGTTTTTGGGCCTGGGTTTCCCTGAACGCCAGTTCTGACGCGAGTTCTCGGGAAGAATCAATCCCCCCGAAACTCGCATCCGTTGGCACAGAAAAACTTCGCAGCCTAGCTCCCCCTGACCCCTCGCAAAGGACTGGGTTTAAGCGAAAATGAGTTGTGCGTTGCGCTGAAGAAGGAAGGGGATCTGTGAACTTTCAGTCGGTGATTGCTGTATTGCATCGGTTTTGGGGCGATCGCGGTTGCCTCATTGCCCAGCCCTATGACATCGAGAAAGGGGCAGGCACTATGAACCCTCATACGTTCTTAAGAGCCATTGGGCCGGAGCCTTGGTCAGTGGCTTATGTCGAACCCTGCCGCCGACCAACGGATGGACGCTACGGAGAAAACCCAAATCGCTACCAATACTACTACCAGTATCAAGTACTGATTAAACCTTCTATAGAGAATATCCAGGGGATCTACCTTGATTCCTTAAGGGCTTTAGGCATTCGCCCTGAAGACCACGATATCCGCTTTGTGGAGGATAATTGGGAGAATCCCACAATAGGAGCTTGGGGTGTTGGCTGGGAAGTCTGGCTAGACGGAATGGAAATTACCCAGTTTACCTATTTCCAACAGTGTGGGGGAATTGATTGTCGTCCTGTATCAATTGAGATTACCTATGGGCTGGAGCGATTGGCTATGTATCTCCAGGAAACAGAAGCGATCGCAAAAATCATCTGGACAGACCACATTACTTATGGAGATGTGCATCTCCAGGGAGAGATTGAGCAGTGTACCTACAACTTTGAAGCATCCAGTCCAGACTTGTTGTTGAGGCTGTTTGGGCTTTACGAACAAGAGGCAGAGCAACTGACCAAGCGGGGGCTAGTGTTACCTAGCCTTGATTATGTGTTGAAGTGTTCTCACACATTCAACCTACTAGATGCGAGAGGGGTAATTTCTGTAACTGAGCGAACTCGATATATTGGTGTAATCCGCAACTTAGCACGGAAAGTAGCACAGCTATACTTGCAGCAAAGAGAGGCGCTAGGGTTCCCATTGCTGAAAACACCATAAGCTTGAGTGACATTTCCTACGCCAACAACAAAGCGTGTGGCGTAGGCTTGCCAATTTCACAACTGGACATTTCTGCTTCAACGGGCGTTGCGCCTAAGGGAAAAGATGTTCCCGTGACGCAATTTTTAGAACCAGTAGAACCGGAGTACTGGGCTGAGATTAAGGCTGTGAATGAACGGATTAGTCGTGTGCAACTTGGACGCAGCGGATGATGCTGTCCTTGAAGTTTTACGACGAAGAAAGTGTTTCACATCACGACAAATGCTGTTGTTAGAGAGAATGGAAGAGGATTATGCATTAGCTGACTGAGAGGACGCAAGCGATCAGCGAGCAAGCAGGTACTGGTAAACAGAGGAAGTTTAGATGTTTCATAGGATTCTCGCTGCCAAAATTCCAAAAGTAGAATTCATTGTATTTTCAGCGACTTTATTACTAAGTGGGCAAGCTTCCGCTCATACTGGACAAAACATCCGTTCTCTAACTCCAACACAAGTTCAAAGATTGTCTTCTGGCTTGTTTCGCCCTAACTCCCAAGATTTTTTCAGCCAAGGCCAGGAGAGGATTAAAAGAGAAATTCTTCTTCTTGAGCAAAGGTACCCTGCTGCGGCTAAACCTCTGCTTCGGGGAAATGAGGTGCCGCAGGTAGGAAAAAAACGTTAAGGCAAAAACAGTTATAGCGATCTGTGCGGCTTAGCATTGCTAAGGATATGCAGCAGTGCAAGGAGAAGGAGGTTGTGTTGCACCGAGTCATATCCCAATCTGCCGATGAAGAAGCTCCATTTCAAATCCGCTAGCGTCATATTCAGTCTGGCCAACAGAAGCCGTCATCTTCAACGGGCTGTTCGCATCAAAAGCAGTCCGCCTGCCCCAAAACCAAACATATTTGGTAGCCAAGCTGCAATCAAAGGAGAGAGAATACCTACTGAGCCCAGCGCACTACTAAAAAAATTGAGCAAGTAGTAAGTAAAAATCACTACGACACTAATGCTGAAGCCTGTAGCTCGGCTCGCACGCTGTGGTCTGGTTCCCAAAGCTGCACCAACCAAGCCAAAAACGACACAAACAAATGGAAAGGCGATTTTTTCTTGGATGTGAACCTTGAGCTGGCGAATTCTTTTGTCATCACCACTTAGGCGAACAATTTCTAGATATTTTTGAGCCTGACTAATGTTCATTTCGCCGGCCGTAAGCTTCGGGTTATTCAGGGCTAAATCTAAAGGTGTGCGGGGCAGATGTAGCTGTTGGTGCTCAAACGGCAAAATTTTGCGGTAAGAACTATCTGGAGCGATCAAATAGATGGTGCCATTGAAAAAGTCCCAAGTATTTTGGACTGGATTCCACTTGGCTGATAATGCCCGCACAATTCGACTCAGTTTTTCCTGGGAACGCTCCACAATGGTCAAGTCTTTCATCTGTTGACCGTCGAACTGGTCAGCGTAAAATAAGCGCGAGAGTACACTTACCTTACTCCCATCTGGCTGCCGAACTTCTTGGTATTCGGGATAGAAAATGTTGTACTGCTGAAACGCTGGCTTTTCCTTCTTCAGCGCGCGCACAAGGATAAGGTCCGCCCGGTAATTTGCTGCTGGTACAACTTGCTCGTTGAACACAAACGTTATCCCCGTGACGACAAAGCTCAGGATGATCGCAGGCAGTACTATTCGGTAAGTACTCACCCCACAACTACGGAGGGCAATCAGTTCGCTGTCGCTAGAAAGACGACTGTACGTTATCAAGGTAGCGAGTAGCGTGGACGTTGGGAACGCCAAAACAATGAAGTATGGAAGATTCAACCAAAAAACATTCAAGGCGATCATCAGTGGCAGCCCGGATTCCACCACTCTCCGCACCAAGTCAATTACAGCGCCAAATGCCACCCCAACAGAAGAAAAAGTTCCCACACCAAACAAAAAGGGCGGGATAAGTTCGGCGGCAATGTAGCGATCCATAACTGAAGGAATAAGAACCAGTGAGTTGAAAAACTTGTAGCTGCCTAATGTCATCTTTAGTTGAACCACTTTTTTGCCTGATCGTGTCACATCTGCGTTCATCTGCGTCCATCTGCGTTTGCAATATCCTTAAACAGTGAACTATAATAGGAATTGAAGGACATGGGGCTTTAATGGTTTCGACAGGTTGGCGAACGCTGCTCCGTGATACAGGTCGAGAGTGAGTCTGATCTCGTTAATCCCGGGCTCAAAAAAAAAGTAAATGCGAACAACATCGTACCTTTTGCTCGTAAATCAGCTCTAGTAGCTGCCTAAAAACCTCTTTCAGGTTCGAGCGTCTGTAGTTTGACTCCGTTAAGGACTGCAGACCAACCCCCAACGGATGCGTTAGTGAGTGTTCTCTGGTTGGCTTGCTAGCAAAGATTTAATCAGTGCATCCCACCGTTCGGGATAATGAACGGTTCCCGCCTTGAGGGTCAGAAAGGCTAAACCTGTGAATGATCGGTGGGCTAATACCCAGTCTGGACACGGGTTCAATTCCCGTAAGCTCCACTATAAACGATAATTTCCACCTTACACTTTTGTGTCTAGGTGGATTTTATTTTTAGGAGTGACGATTCGCCTGAGGACCAAAGCTATGCGGCTGACACACCATGCTGCACAAACGCTTCACAAGTATCTACCCCCTCTCAGCGGTACTATCATAAACTTTACATTCGCTGCATCAGTGAAACTACAGACTCTGATGGGAAACTTCCCAATTTTTCGGTAAGTTTTCGGTAATTTCGACCAGGAAAACTAACTGTTGCTTGTGGCAGGGTTTAACCAGCAGAACAGTGATTGGTATACCCGGCGAAAAAGATAATAGATGAATATACTACACGCCTCTAGGCGATACGGCAAAGACTTGCTAGCGAAGTGTTTTTCACAAGAGACACACAGCGAAAGTAAATAGCGATGAAAACACTGAAGCAGCTGTGTAAACCTCGCTCAAGCGTGTTTGACCGCTCAAGACGGGATACAGTATTAGACCTAACCAACTTAATAGAAGACAAAATCAATCCAGAGGAATTCTTTGCGGAGAATTACCTCACCGACGGCATGAAACGGCTTTTAAGGGAAGCATTTCGGCGGTTTGAGGGAACATCCAACCAGGGCGTCTTTGTCCTCACCCAAGCAATGGGGGGTGGTAAAACCCACAACATGATTGGATTGGGGCTGTTGGCAAATCACCCCAAACTTCGTCAACAAGTGTTGGGAGACCTTTACCAATCCATCAACCTAGGTAAGGTTCGGGTCGTTGGCTTCACAGGACGTGAGAGTGATGCGCCATTGGGAATCTGGGGGGCTATTGCAGAGCAGTTAGGCAAGAAAGAACTGTTCAAAGATTACTACTCTCCCCTCTCAGCACCAGGGCAGACTGCCTGGGTCAACCTGCTTAAAGGCGACCCTCTGCTAATTTTGCTCGATGAGCTTCCCCCTTACTTCGAGGATGCTAAATCCAAGGCAATTGGGAACTCAGGCCTAGCACGGGTCACAACAACTGCCTTATCAAACCTTTTGGTAGCCGTTGGCAAAGATGAACTAGCTAACGTCTGTGTCGTGATCTCCGACTTGAAAGCTACTTATGAGGGCGGCTCACAGCAAATTATCAAGGCGCTTGAAGACCTTAAAGGTGAAGTTGGACGAGGAGCAATTACCCTCGAACCTGTCGGTTTCAATACTGACGAGGTTTACCACATCCTCCGCAAGCGCCTATTTGAAGAACTGCCAGAAGAAAGCGAAATTTGGGAAGTTGCTCGTGCCTATGCTCAGGCTGTCCGTGATGCCAAGCAAATGGACATCACTAACGCCTCCCCCGACAAGTTTGCCGCCCAAATTAGGGAATCTTACCCCTTCCACTTCGCTATTCGCGACCTCTATGCTCGCTTTCGCGAGAACCCAAGTTTCCAAATGGTTCGACGGGGCGAACTCCGGTTGCTACTAGGAACCGACGCAGCCAGCGAAGGACTCAACCTTCAAAGACTCGGCACCCTGATTAATCTCGACCTCCCGTGGAATCCCACCCGACTGGAGCAGCGCAAGGGGCGGATACAACGCATCGGTCAACTACGAGACACAGTATATGTCTACAACATGCGCTACAAAGGCTCCGTTGAAGACCGTGTTCACGAACTGCTCTCCGAGCGCTTAGCCGCGATTCATCAGATGTTTGGTCAGATTCCTGATATTCTCGAAGACGTGTGGATAGAAGTAGCGATGGGAGAAATTGAACACGCCAAGCAGACATCGACGCTGTACCAAAACAACATCCAATGATGCGTAAGTATCACAAAAAAATTGAAAAAGTTGCTTGGGAATCCTGCACACAAGTCTTAGATACAAGCAGGCAAAAACAGCACCTTCTGCAAGGCTGGTAAAAACTTCTCATCATCAAACATCCCATCAACATTTGCAAAACTCCCATCAGCGTTCATCCGCGTCCATCTGCGTTTGCAATCTGCCTCCATCAGCGTTTGCAATCAACTCACCTGTAAAACAACAAGAGTTATATCATCCCTATTTCCGTTCCCTGAACCAATAAATTGCTGAACCTGATCAAACAGGTACTCCAGAATTGCCTGGGGTCCCTGGCAATTTCTACACGCCCAGCGGAAAGCGCGGATTAAGTTCTCTTCTTCAAAGCGATCGCCACTTTGGTTAGCCGCATCGGTAAACCCATCTGTGTAATAAATAATCGTGTCCCCAGACTCCAGCTGGATTTGAGCATCTTCGTACTGGCTCTCTGCATCTAGCCCGATCAGCATTCCTAATGTATCCAGGCGCTTGATATCCAGCGATCGGGCTTGCCATAACAAAGGTGGATTGTGTGCCGCATTGCTATAAGACAGGATGCGGGTCCGGGGGTCATACTCTGAGTAAAACAGCGTCACAAAGCGGTGCGAATTTTCCAAATCCGCATACATCACCCGGTTCAATTTTTGCAGAATCCGAGCCGGTGAGTGATCATTGAGCACCTCTCCCCGCAGCATGCCTCGCGTCATAGTCATAATTAGCGCTGCTGGGACACCTTTACCCATAACATCCCCAATCACCACTCCCCAACGATTGGCTGCGTTCTCACCAATGGAATTTGGCTTATTCTGATTGTGGTTAGTGGGAATAAAGTCATAGTAGTCTCCTCCCACGCGATTGGCAGGTTGGCACAAGGCAGCAAGAGACACACCTAAAATGGTAGGGCATTGACGCGGCAGCAATTGCAGTTGAATTTCTGCGCCAATTTCTAGTTCCCGGTCTAGGCGTTCTTTCTTGCGCAGTTCCATCGTCAGTTCATTGTGTTCGACCGCGACTGCCGTTTGATCTGCCACTAACCGGACCAACTTCTGTCTGGTTTCCGTCCAGGTATACTCTGGATCGCGGCTAAAGACGTAGAGTCGCCCTCGTTCTATATTCCTAACAAGGATGGGAGTGCCAAACAACTGAATTTCTGGCCCCAGGTAGCGGCTCACCTGGTCATCTAAAGTAGCGGTTGCCGATATTATTTGGGCAGTAGTTAAAGATGCTGTGACGATACCGATTGCAGTCTCTAGCGCCTTTTGGATATTCTGCCGCTGGCGACTATCCTGACAGTGTAACCGCTCCAACCTCACTTGACCATTGGGTTTGAACAGAACCAATGCACCGCCGTCAGCATCGGTTACCCGTGTTGCCATCAGTGGAATCAGTTCCAGAAACTGATTCAAATTATTGAAGCTTCTAAGAGCAAATCCTAAAGAACTTAGCAGGTCTTGGATTTTGTGCTGTTCCCGATACAGACGCGCCACCAGTTCTTTGAGGGCAAAAACTGGTGTTACATCTTTAGCGGTGCTGCTACGGTCAGCAGGTTGAGGAGACGGTTGAGGCAGAGGCACAGTTGTTATTCTGGCTACACGTTGGTATGAGCAGTCGAGGTATATTTAATATAGATGCCCTAAGCAATTTAGCAGCACAAAAGCAGAAAATTGCCAATATACATCCTATTGCTATCCATTAAGCAATTTAGGGTGCTGAAAAATCTCTTTTAGAAATTAAAATAAATTTTAGCGAATGCTTCACAATTGCCATGCTGAGGTTTGAGTTAGATGATAACTTAAACCTCATCATCTGCAAGCTAACTGCTCAGCAGAGCTTCGACAAATTCGTAGCTGGAAAAAGGGCGGAGGTCTTCAATTCCTTCTCCAGCACCAATAAAGCGGATGGGCAGACCCAGCTGCTGCACAACGGCGAGGGCGACCCCTCCCTTAGCAGTGCCATCAAGCTTGGTTAAGACCACACCACTTAGCTGGGCAGCCTCTGCAAAAACTTCGGCTTGCCGCAGCCCATTTTGCCCCAAGGTGGCGTCTAAAACCAATAGCGATTCAACTTTAGCATTAGGAGCTTTTTTGTCTACAATGCGACGGATTTTGCTGAGTTCGTCCATCAAGTTTTTCTTGTTCTGAAGCCGCCCCGCTGTGTCTACTAAGAGCAATTCTGTACCCCGCGATTGGGCAGCAGCGATCGCATCAAATACCACAGCAGCGGGATCAGTATTTTTGCCCGGGTTGGCAATTACCTCAATCCCACTTCTCTGCGCCCAAATTTTGACTTGTTCCACCGCTGCTGCCCGGAAGGTATCAGCTGCGCCAATCAAGCATTGGTAGCCAGATTTTTGGGCAATGTGGGCAATTTTGCCGATAGTGGTGGTTTTACCAGCCCCATTTACCCCAGTTATCACCCAAATGTTCAGGGTGTCTTTTTCTGGAGCAAAGATAGGATTGCGAGATTGCTGCAAGGGGCGGTCTAGCATATCCCGCAGGATTTTTTTGAGGTAAGCGATCGCCGCATCGGGGGCCAAAACTTCTTCTCGTAATTTGCTTTGAAGGGTATTGATGATGCTATCTGTAGCCTCCACCCCAACATCTGCTTGCAACAGTAACGCCTCTATCTCCATTACTGCCGCTTGGTTCAGTGGTCCCTGACCAACGATAGCCTTCAGCTGGTTGACAATGTTACGACGGGTTTTGTCTAAGCCCTGTCTTAGCTTCTTCAGCCAGGTAATTTCTTCAATTGAAACGTCTTCAGGACGCCGACCTTGCGCCGCGAGAATTTCTGCTGACCACAGGAAACCCTCATCAAAGGCCAGACCAGGAACTTCTACTAGTGGCACTGATGTTACCACCGTATCAGCACGAGGAGTGACAACTGGTGCCACCTCAACAGCAGTCGCCTTGAGCCGTTCGAGTCTAGTTTGCCGGTCCGCCTCGGCGCGCGCCAAGAAAGACAGTGGGGCTGTTGCAGACGGCTCGGACGCGGATGGGATGTCAACTTGGTCAGTCACGGGGGCGACTAGTTCGTTTTCTGCTAAAGTTTGTTCAGGTATGGGCGCTGACGTTTCTGGTGGTGCCAATAATGTTTCGTCGCCAGCTTGTGCCTGCGACGACTGTTGCTGGATGTGCTTGTATGCTTCCTCAGCCCAGTTCTGCTGTGCCGAATCTGGCAATGGCTCTTCAGCCGAGACTACTGCAGCTGGTTCTGCTTCTGGAGACGGATTAGCCGTAAGCTGTTCCTCTTGTGGGGGAGTAGCACGCTCACTAGATTTTTGACGACGGAACCAATTAAAAACCATTGCACCTAAACAGAAAACTCTTTCAATTCGGGTAAGCTGTCGCCTTGATTTGCTCTGTTACCCGGCGCAAAACGCCATTGATAAACCGATGCCCCTCGTCTCCACTGTAGCGTTTAGCTAGTTCCACTGCCTCATTAATTGCTACGCGATCCGGGACTCCTAAAAACAGCATTTCTGCAACTGCAATTCTCAGAATATCTCGGTCAACTTGGGCTAGGCGAGTGATTTGCCAATCTAACAAGGCAAGGGAGATCCTTTCGTCTACCTGGTTGCGCTTAGCGTTTACTGTACCGACAATTTCCAGTGCGTAGCTGCGGACATCTTGCTGATTTGCCAACTGAATGAATTCTGGCAGTTCCACCGCCATGCCCACCCGGTTGATTGCGGTTTCAGTGAGTTCAATTGACTCTTGAACCATGGTTCTAGCAGCTTCTACATCCGTGGCGCGGGTTTGACTATTTAGGAGGCGATCGCTCGCACGTTGGAGTTCTGCTGCTGCATTTGAGAGCGCATCTTGAACTTCTGTCGTTAGGGTACGGATTGCTGCCAACACCAGACTGGATAGTTGTTGCGTTTCTAGTTTTTCTGGTGAGTTAGGCAGCTGGCTAAGGCCTAAAAGAGCAAGTTCGCGAGAAATTCGACGGGGTTGCATAGGGACAAAGAGAGTAATAAGTGCTAAGTATTGAGGATTGAGTGAACCCCAGGTCTAGAATAGGCGCATATATCTTATTGTACTGAGGATAAAACATTCCTCTCACTCAGTCCCCAGTCCTCAGCACTTTGGTTTGATAATTCAGCGTGCAGAAAATTGCTGACCGCCTGATTCGACTCCGCCCATACTTTTCAAGCCCGTCCAACCAATTGCAATATAGCCAAGACCCAACAGTAAACTTGTGATCCCAATTCGCACACCAGACTTCCACGCCTCCTGTGTAGCTTTTTGCTCAGCTTCTGCCTTACCACGCTGAATCTCGCTGCGAAGTCCTTCAGGACTGAGTTGCTGCTGCACCAGTTGGTCAACCGCTTTCGGATTTGCCTTAGACTGCCTAAGTAAATTTTTAAATTGTTCCGGGACTCTATTGTTCTGGAGTACTTGATTTAACTGCTGTTCATTTTTGAGCAGGTAGTCAATCTGACCTTTAACTCGGCTTCGCTGCTCTTCAAGTTGAGTCTGGGCTTGAGGGCTATTTAGCTCGGTTTGCAGTTGGGTTTCTTTTTGACTCGCCTCCTGGTTAATTTGCTGAATGGTCTGAGCGTTAGCTTGAGTCACATTGTTGATATGGAGGGGAAAAAGCAGTAAAAACAGCAGTCCGAAGAAACTGGAAAACAAAAGCACCGAGAATTTTAAGCCTAGCCCAGCTTTGCGTTTGGTTAGGGAGTCGCTAGCACTATTGTCAATCCAATATCCTAGGAAAAGCAAGGCCAGACCTACCAGCGGAATAATTCCTGGTTCAACTAGTTGGGTCGTAAAGTTGATTTGCCAGGATTGCTCCAGTGGTTTAAAGGGAAACAACAAAATCACAAAGTCCAGCAAAAAAGTCAACATTAATATCACCCCGACCAGTTTCAGCATCAGGGCAGCGAGCGGTGAAAATTGAGGGTTACTCATTAGCTTTTATCGTTTTTATTTGAAACTACACCACACTAAATGTAATTGACACGAGGGGGAGAGGGGGAGAAAAAGACAAGACAGATTCGATGCCATGAGTCATGGTGTATGGCATTGAGAAAAGAGACAATCCTAGTAATGTGAGATACAACAACGGCGCAAAGCACCTATATTATCTCCCTTGCCCCCCATCTCCTCATCTCCCCCTCTATTAACCAGAACGACGAAATCTTGCTATCGGTTACAACGATACCAGCGAACAATTCGCTCAGGTGGAACACCCAGGAGATAGGCAATAATCACCAGTTGGTTAATCAGCGTTGTTTTCATTACCCCAAGCTTTTGCCAACGACGTCCGGAGGTCAAAACTGGCACTGAGATAATGACAATTCTTCCTTTGCGTCTTAAACGAAGCATAAGTTCAAAATCTTCCATAATGGGCAGCGTTTGAAAGCCGCCCATATCGTGAAATACCTTTGTTTTTAAAAAGATTGCTTGGTCACCATAGGGCATCTGAAGCCAGCGCGAGCGCCAATTCACGCCGCTTTCGATCGCCCGTAGACCAAACAAAGATGTATCAATTCGCAAGGCAAACGCACCTGCTATAGCTAAAGGTTGCTTCATGGCTTGCCTCACTAGGGCATCGAATTCTTTTGGTAAAAGGGTATCAGCATGAAGAAACAGCAGAATATCGCCGGTTGCCGCCAGAGCACCCGCATTCATTTGACTAGCACGACCTCCCCTTGCCGACAGAACTTTCATACCTAAAGACTGAGCCAACTGTGCGGAGCCATCCTGACTGCCACCGTCCACCACAATCACTTCCACCTCTTTACCCAACTGAGTATTAGCTAGGGTTGCTGGCAGAAATTTTTCCTCATTCAGGACCGGGATAATGATAGAAATTCTTTCACTCCTTACCTTCATGGGTGTGCTCCCAAACTGCTAGATCCTCTGGGCGGTCAACATCTGCTAGCGGAGTCAGATAAGCAACTGATAAGTTAAGGCTTTTGGCAATATTTACTGTCTGGTGCAACACATCAGCAGTTCCCCAACTAATTCCAGAAAATAATTCTGGGATGAAACGACGTAAACCAATCAAATAGTAGCCACCATCAATTGCCGGACCAAGTACCAAATCATGAGTGAGCAGTTGGTGAAACGCTTGCGCCATTAACTGGGCATTTAAGCCAGGACAATCAGTACCGATGATAACAACTTGGTCTATACCGGCTTCAAAAGCAGTCTGATGCGATCGCGCCATTCGCGCACCGAGATCCCCACTACCCTGAGGCTGACATGCAATAACATGCCCCAGCCAGTCTTGTATCAGAGCCAGGTTGCCGCCGTCAAAGCGGACTTCTATGGTGACTGAGCGCCAGCTTTGGAGTGCTCTTACCTGATTCAGCGTATGTTCTGTCATCTGGCGCTGAAGATTTGCCGCTCCCTGAGGTCCCAAAGCTGGTATTAATCTTGTCTTCGTCTTTCCTGGCTCTGGATAGCGAGTGAATACAATCAGGCATTCCTTTCCCATTTCTACACTTTCAAGACTTAAACTTTGGTGTCAGCCAACGAGTACATTCACAACAGGTGATTAGGGGCATCTGAAAGTGCACACAGACATCGTACCAGCTCAGCGGTGGTAGTTCGGCTACCACCGACAAGATTCAATTTGAGGTTACGAACATGAAACAAGGCAAGCCCGGCATTGGCTACATCCCGACATCTCAGGAGGTTGTCGGAGCAATGCTTACCCTAGCAAAGTTGACTGCAGACGACATTCTCTACGACCTGGGCAGCGGGGATGGACGGATCGTAATCGCGGCAACTCAGCAGTTTGGCGCTCGTGGCGTCGGTATCGAAATTGATCCTCTTTGCATCCGGGAAGCCAACGAGAACGCCCAAAGAGTACAGATGAACTCCCGCGTGGAGTTTCGCCAACAAGATCTGCTTGAGAGTGACTTCAGTGAGGCAACCGTTGTCACTCTCTACCTGCTGCCGCATCTCAACATCAGGCTACGCCCGAAGCTATTCCGCCAGCTGAAACCGGGCACACGCGTGATACAGCGGATTGCAGGTTTATCGAGTACAATAGCAGCAGTTGGTAAACCAGTTTCGTAAATGTTTAGGATTGACTAAATCAAGAGCAGTGGCAATCAGAACATCAACCATTTTTGTAGTAGTTGGA
>JAABUQ010009877.1_pt1 | contig 12721 bp, 6 predicted proteins | sample 5560001 | NCBI WGS metagenome assembly JAABUQ01 (sample SAMN10711888, study PRJNA513371) | rock metagenome | isolation source: Antarctica rocks | place: Antarctica: Victoria Land, Finger Mt nord | collected 2015-12-18 | reverse complement strand
GGCCCAGACACCCCGTCCTCCACCGGCCCCTCCTGCTCGATCATGGTCATCACGCGCTCCCATCTGCTGAGGACAACACCCCAGCGTCAGACCGCACGTCCTTACACAGACCATCTGACACGCCCGAAGAACCTCACTCTGCCGGCCAGTACGGGTCAGACAGATTTCATGGGCCCCAATACTGTGACATTCGCGGCGGATTCGTCCTCGTCGAATACACAGACCAGCACCTATACCGACGCGGCGACGCTGTCGTCGTTTACCTCCGCTAACGCGTTGACGTTGCCGACGAATTGCACGTCGACATACAGCACGAACGGTGATGCCGGCAATCTTGACGAGCAGGTGCGGCTGAGGTGCGAGCTGTCGGCCACGATCACCTACACCTACCTGCCCCGTGCGCTCGTGCGGGATGACCCGGGCAGCACGGTGGAGCCCGGTCACGGTGTGACCATTCCGGTGATAAACAACGATGACGGCCAGGGCGGCAGCATCGACCCGACGAGCGTCACCATCGCCGGCAACCCCAAGCTCGGCACGGTCGTGGTCAATGCCGACGGCACAGTCACCTACACCCCGAACCCGGGGGTGACCACAGGCACCGACACGTTCACCTACAACGCGTGCGATGACGCCACCCAGACCGCCACGTGCTCGACCAGCCCGGCGACTGCGACCGTGGTCATCCAACCGCAGGCCGATCTGTCCATCGCCAAGACGGGGCCGCCCAGCGAGACCAGGGGCTCTCAGGCCACGTACACGCTGAAGATCGGCAACAACGGCCCGGACGCCTCCACACCGGTCGTGACTGACATCCTGCCGGCCGGGTTGAGCTTCGCTTCCGGCAGCGGCACCGGTTTCATCGCCTGCACGGCCAGCGGTCAGACGGTGACCTGCAACGGCAGCGCCCCGCTGCCCGCGGGCGCCAGCCAGCCGATCACGCTGGTGGTCGCCGTGGCCGGCAACGCCCCGGACTCGATTAGCAACACCGCCACTGTCAAGCCCGGTGACACGGCCGTCGACCGCACCAGCGCCAACAACTCGAGCACCACCGGTGCCGCGGCGGTGCAGACCCAGGTCGACCTGGGGATCGGCGTCACCGCCTCGACCCTCACCTCGGGCGGTACCGGCACCTACACGGTGACCGCCACCAACCACGGGCCCTCGCCCACCACCACGACGACGACCGTGACCGACACCCTCCCCAGCGGGGTCACGGTGGACACGACCAAGACGCTGGGCGGCCCCGGCTACAGCAGCTGCGCGGTCGCCACGAACGGTTCCGGCCAGCAGCTGGTGACGTGCGGTCACCCGGCCAGCCTGGCCAACGGCGAGACCGCGCAGCTGAGCATCCCGGTGACCGTTGCCGCCACCGCCAACGGCCCTGTGGTGGACACCGCCACGGTGGCCACCGGTGACACTGAGCCCCAGCCCGACCTGGCGAACCCCGACAGCACGTCGCTGAGCTCGCCGCTGATCTACGCCTTCGACCTCACCGTGGCCAAGGTCCACCAGGGCTCCTCGTTCCTGCCCGGCGGGTCCGGCGCCTACGACGTCACCATCAGCAACGCCGGTCCGTCGACGACGGGCGCTGCGACGGTGACCCTGAGCGATCCGCTGCCCGCCGGCCTGACCGCCACGGGCTTTGACACCTCCGCCGCGCCCGGCTTCGCCTGCTCAGGCATCACGACCGTCACCTGCGTATCGACGACCCCGCTGCCCGTCCAGGCGACCGCGACCGTGAAGGTCACCGTCTCCGTCCCCACCGCGGACGCGGGCACCTCGGTGACCAACACGGCCACGGTTGCCTCCAACCCCGCCGACAGCGACACCACCAACAACACCGGCAGCGACACGGTGGCCGTGCCGGTCACCGCACTGTCCGTGACCAAGTGTGTGGCAGATGGCACCGGCGCGGCCTGCGACACCTCCAATCCCGTCCTGGTCCGCGGCAAGACCGTGACCTACCTGATCTCCCCGACCTACTCCTCGACCCCGGCAGTGACCTCACCCGGCCTGACCGTGACCGACACCCTCCCGGACGGTCTGGTCCCCTCCACCGCAACCGGGCACGACGGCTGGGCCTGCTCGGCGTCCGGGCAGACCGTGACCTGCACGGCCACCGGCCTGGCCAGTGGCACCACCGCGCAGATCACCGTTGGTGCGGTGGTGGCGCAGACCGCGCTCGCCACCGTGACCAACACCGCCACGATCGCCCCGAGCGTGGCCGGCAGCGTGTTCCAGAGCGACACCAGCAAGACCACCAGTCCCCCCGTGACGAGCCCGGTGAGTAGCACGACAGCGTTCACCGTCATGAAGTCCTCGGACCAGGCCTTCACCGTGGGCCAGCCCGGCAGCTACACGATCACGGTCACCAACAACGGGCCCAGCTCGGCCGGCCAGGTCACGGTCACCGACCCGCTGCCCACCGGCATCACCTACCTGGCAGCCAACAGCGGCTGGATGTGCACGGGCGCCACGTCGGTGACCTGCACCTCCACTGCGGGCCTGGCGGTAGGCCAGTCCGCGACGCTGACCCTGACCGTCGCGGTCGCCCCCGAGGCCTACGCGGCCACCGCCGCCCATACGGTCACCAACACCGCGAGCGCCGGCGGGTCGAGCAGCAACCCCGTCACGACCCTGGTGACCTCAGCAAGCATCGGCGATTATGTCTTCGCCGACGCCAACGGCAACGGCCTGCAGGACCCCGGGGAGACCGGGGTCGCGGGCGAGCAGGTGCAGCTGCTGGACGCCAGGGGCACCCCTGCTGCGGTCGTCAAAACCGACGGCAGCGGCCACTACCTGTTCGACGGTCTCGCGCCCGGTGACTACACCGTGGCGTTCACCCAGCCGGCCAGCGGCATGGCCTTCACCCGCCCGATGGCCGGCGGCGCGCCCGACACGGCCATCGACAGCGACCCTGCCGTCGCGACCGGGCGGACACCGGTGGTCCCCCTCACGGCCGGCACCGCCGACACCAGCATCGACGCAGGCATCATCACCCTGGGATCCCTGGCCGGTGAGGTGTACGGCGACAACGACGCCAGCGGCACCCTGAACGCAGGTGACACCGGCATCGCCGGGGTCACCGTCACCCTGACCGGCACCGATGACCTTGGCGCGGCCGTCTCCGCGACCACCACGTCCGCGGCCGCGTCCACGGCCCCGGGCAGCCCCGCGGTCGGCACATACAGCTTCCCTGGGCTGCGGCCAGGGACCTACACGGTCACGGTCACCCAAGCCACCGTGCCCGCCAGCTACCACCCCGGCAGCACCACCGCACCCGCCGGCACCCCCGGAACAGCGACCCTCACCGGCCTGACCCTCACCCCAGGCCAGACCGTCGCCCCCGTCGCGTTCGGCGAACTGACCACGCCCACCCCGACCCCGCCCACCGCGACCCCGCCTGCCGCGACCACGGCCATCCCCCCCACGAGCGCGGCGACCGCCGCGCTCGGTGACACCGTGTTCCTCGACATCCACGGCGACGGCATCCAGCACGCAGATGACCCCGGCGTCCCCGGCGTCACAGTCACGCTGTACAACAGCACCGGGGCACGCGTCGACACCACCGCCACAGGCCCCACCGGGACCTACCTGTTCACCCGCCTAGCGGCCAGCACCTACATCGTGGGCTTCACCCACCTGCCGGCGGGCACAGCGTTCACCCAACAAGGGGCTGGCACCGACCGCGCACGTGACAGCGACGCCGATCCCGCCACCGGCCGGACCAAGCCCGTCACCCTCACCATCGGGCACACCGACCGTGACATCGACGCCGGGGTCGTCCGGCTCGGCGGCGTCACCGGAACCGTGTACACCGACACCAACGCCAACGGCCGCCAAGACCCCGGCGAGCCCGGCACCCGCCGCGTGACCATCACCGTCACCGGCACCGATGACCTGCGACGCCCGGTCACCCGCAGCACCGTCACCGGCCCCACCGGCGCCTGGACCATGCCCGGCCTGCGCCCCGGCACCTACACCGTTGTCGCAGCCGGGACCCGAACACCCATCCGCGTGCTGCCCGAGGCCCACACCCGAAGCCTGCACCTCGGGCTGATCCCCCCGGTAGGCGCCACCCGCCCCGAACAGCCGACAACGACAGCACCCACCACCCCCGACACGCCCGGTGTTCTGAACACCACCAGCAGACGGGTCCTCGCGTTCACCGGCGTCCACGCGCTGCCCCTATTCGAGATGGGGCTCGGGCTCGTCGCCGCCGGCGCGCTAATCCTCGCCGGACCCGCGGCACGCCGACCCGCGCGCCGCCGTCGACTGTCACAAACAGATGATCACGTGACGTCTGGGTTGACTGGTGCGGTGTCGGGCCGGATTTGCGGACTGAGTCAACCGCGGCGTGACCAGCACGCGAGACCGCTTCGCGATAACCGCCGAGACCCACTCAATCACGTCGATGTTGCGACCCCCCCGGGTATCAGAGTCAGCCTGGAGACGTTGCGGCGCTGGTATGCCTTGAGCTGTCAGCTGCTGTCCCGGTCGAGGCCCTGGTCGGCGCGGGCAGTTGTCGGGACAAAGGCGGTGACCAGGATGGTCCGCCACAGGCGGAAACCGCTCGTGGTGTGATCGCATCGGTCCACTGGGACAGGACGATGGCGACCCCTTAGACCATGCGCTCGAAGCTGCGGTCTACGTCGACGTCGCGGCCGAACCTCCGCCTGATTCGAGGGCGATGAGCCCGTGCAGAGCGGACCGAAGGGCCCGACTGGCATCGATGGCGTCGTCCCCGTGGAGCCCGTAGGCAGCCACGACGTCTGCGAAGATCTGGATGACGGCCCGCGACGGCCTCGTCCTCGGCGTCGCCAGGAACAACGCCGAACTGGGCTGCCTACCCGCGCGGCACCATCGCGAGTCGGCGCGACCGTCGCGGAGACCGGCGCGCCCGGGCCAGCAACGCCGCGGGCCGCGCCGGCCACATAGGGGCTCGACGATGCCGGGCGGGCCGGCGCCGCCGGCGACGGGCCCGCCAGGTCCGTCGCGGAGAACGACGCGGGCAGCGCAGTGGGTGCCGCCGAGGCGACCGGAGCGGCCGCAAGCACCGAACCCACCCACAAGCTGGTCGCGGCAAGCAGGACGGGGACACGGCACAGACGTGCGAGGATCATGGGGTTTCGGCTTTGATCGCTACAGCGTGCCCGGCCGGCGCTGGTCGCCGGGGCTGCTGCCGCCCGGTGCTGCGATGTGTGCGCGGGCCTTCTGTGGTGGACGCCCTATGACGCGGTCGTCGGCGGCGCGCACGCACAGGTCGACGCGTTGGACGCGTTCGTGCTGTTGACCGGCCTGGACCCGGTCGCGGCCGGTGCGCGACCCAGACGCGGGAACCGTCGGGGCCGGGCCGGCGACGCGGGTCGTGGTGCCGGTCGTGGTGCGGGTCGCCGCGCGGGCTGTGCCTGGTGTGGGCGGGAGGCCGCGGGCGGATGGTGCCCGGTGTGCGGGGTGCTGCTGGAGCACGCGGGCCTGCTGGCCGGGCGGATCCTGCTGGCGGCCGCGGTCGACCTGCGGACGGGCGCGTGACCCGCACCGGGCACCACGCCACCCCGGTCATCGTCCCGCCGCCGGGCCGTGGTCGCTCTGGCCGCCCAGCCGTAGGGCAACCGCGGTCCGGGCAAGCTCGCGATCCCGCCCGGAGACGGCGGTCATCGCCAAGACGTGGCTGTTTCGCTCATGCACTGCCCTGGTCCGGGCGTCCAGGATGCTGGGTGCGCAGCCGGCCAGGGCACACAGAGCGCCGAGGCAGGCGGCCACAACCGACGGGGTCACCACGTGGGGCAGGGCCAGCTGCGCCCCCACCGACTGCACCGAGAGCGCCTGCTGCGACGGTGGCCACCCCTGTCCGCTTGAGGGCTCTGGCGCGGCGCGGAGCACCGATCGGGGACGCGGGAAGTTCAGGTCCCCGCTGGGACGAGTCGATTCGTCAGGGAGGTGCTCAGGACGGTCGGCGTGCACCCCCGGGAGGCTGTCGCTTACAACGGGTCCTCTCGGGTCCCGGATAGCTCTGCCGCGTCCACCGGCCTCGGCAGTCGTCGGCGCGGCAGAGCAGTCCGGAACCTTGCTGTCGAACGAGACGCACCCCAGTCGAGGCACACCTTAGGTATCGGCACGACCCCGCCGGTTTTTGCACGTCGCGCTACGGGCTCAGTCATATCAGCCCGAGGCGAATCCTCATTAGCGCTCGCTGCGTGCCCGCTGCGTGCCCGTAGTACGGGCACGCAGCGGCCAGCAGGGGACACCAGCGGTCACGATCGCAACGCTCTGACCAGCGCGTTCGCAGAAACGGCAGCGTGCGTATGACCCATCCATCGTCCTTTTAAGTCGTGTGCCGTGGGATCGAGGCCCACCGGCGGCACTCGCCCCTCGCCCCGGAGCCCGGCGGGGCGTGACCGCGGGGCGCGCGGGGACCGCTAGAGTCCTCCGCGCCGGGACGTTCCCGGCACCGCCGAGTCCCGACGCGGCCCCGCGAGCATGAGCGATGCGGGGTGGCCGAGGGAGCCGGGGACCCATGTCCCCGGGGTGAATCGGTCGCCCGCGAGGGTGGCTGTAGGGCCTCCTCCCGGTCCGAACCCGTCAGCTCACCCGGTAGGCGGACTGGAGGACGAGGAGCTGCCCGGGTGCCCGCCCCCCGCACGCACAGGACCACGACCGACGCCCGTCATCGGCGCACGCGTGGCACGGTCGCCGCCGCCGCCGTCCTGCTCAGCGCGGGTAGCCTGCTGTTCTCCCCTGGCACCGCGCGCGCCGACGACCCCGCTGCCCTGCAAGCGCAGATCGACGCGGCGAAGGCCAGCCTGACCAGTTTGCAGACCCGCACCGAGCAGGTCGCGGAGAAGATGAACGCGGCCCGCATCGCCCAGGCGGCGACCGACCGCGCGTCGGCCGCCGCGCAGGCCCGGCTGGGGGCCGTGCGGGCGGAGCTTGCCGGGGTGCGCACCCAGGTCGGCTCGCTGGCGCTGCGCAGCTTCGAGGCCAGCACCGACCGCACCCTCGCCCTGCTGGGCAGTGGCGACCCCGCGACGTTCCTGTCCCGCGCGAGCGACTTTGCCGAGGTCTCGCGCTCCCGCGGCCAGCAGATCACTCAGCTGCGCGCTGCCGACAAGCGCCAAGCCGACGCCCAGGCCGCCGCCGACAGCGCGGCGGCAGCCGCAAAGGCCGTCGCCGGCGAGATCGCCGGTCAGCAGCGGACCATCGCCGACTCGCTCTCCCAGCAGCGCGACCTGCTCGGCCAGCTCCAGCAGCGTCAGGCCGAGCTGATCAGGCAGGCGCAGGAGGCGGCGGCCAAGGCCGCCGCGGCGAAGGCTGCCGCTGCACAACAGGCGGCCGCCCAGCAGGCGCTCGTCGCCGCGCAGGCGGAGAAGGCCCGCATCGACATGGAGGCGCATGCCCTCGCGGCCGCGCAGGCCCTCCCGCCGCCGCCGCCGCCGTCCGCGCAGTCTGCACCGGCACCGGTCGTACTCAACGCCGTCCCGGTCGCCCAGTCTGTCCAGCCGACTCCATCCGCCCCGGCCGCCCCGGCGCCTCCCACCACGGCCGACAACGCGCCCGTCGACCAGGCCCCGGTGCAGGTCCAGGCCGCCGGCGACGCCGGTGCGACGGCGCTCGACGCGGCCCGCAGCCAGATCGGCAAGCCCTACGTCTACGGCGCGGGCGGCCCCGACAGCTACGACTGCTCCGGCTTGACCTCCTGGGCCTACGCCAGGGCGGGGATCTCGCTGTCGCATTACACGGGCGCCCAGTGGAACGAGGGGCGGCACGTCGGTCGAGGGGAGCTGCAGCCGGGCGACCTTGTCTTCTTCGGCGCGGATCTCGGCCATGTGGGCGTCTACTCCGGCGGCGGCAGCATGGTGGACGCGCCGCACTCGGGGGCCTACGTCCGCGAGGAGCCGATGTTCGGGGATTACGCCGGGGCAGTCCGGCCCGGGGGGTGATCACCCGGTCTGCGGCCGCCCCGGTTTCGCCCCGCCGTGAGCCGGGCACCCGCGGAGCACCCGGAACGGGCCGGGCCGCCCGAGAGGTCACCATGTCCCACCACCCAGTCCTGTCCCGCGGCACCGCCGCCCCCCGCCGTAGCGGTCGGGTGGCCGCCCTGCTGACCTGCCTCGCCGTCGGCGGCCTTGCGGCAGCGGGTCCCGCCGCGCAGGCCGCACCCGCCGCCCCGCCGCCGGGCCGGCCGGGGACGCCCACGCAGGTGCCGGCGAGCGAGCTGCTCTCCGGCCTCGTGTCGCTGTTCGCGGAGCACGTCTATCTCGGCGGCCAGGTCGTCGACGCCACCGCGCGCGGCGGTGCCTCGAGCCCCCTCGCCGTGCAGGCGCGCCTGGCCCGCGGGCACGTCGACGCCCAGATCGCGCTCGGGATCGACAGCGGGGTGAACGGCGCGGGTCCCAAGTTCTACCGCGAGCTCGAGGCCACCAGCGATGCCGAGACGCGGCTGGCCGTGGCCGCCGGTGCGCGACGGACGGGACCCGCTCAGCTGAAGGTGCTCGCCGCCCGGGTGCAGCAGGGCGACGAGGCGCTCGGCAAGCTCGGTGCTCTCGCCGTAGCCGCCCCGGCCGGCAGCGCCGTGAAGACGGCTGCCGCCCTGACCGAGCTGCACGTCGCCTTCTCCGCGGCCACCGTCGCCGCCGGCACCGCGACCGCCGCGCGGGCTCCGCAGCAGTACGCGTTGACCGAGCTCACCGCCGCCGCCGGAGCGCTGCCGGCGGTCGCCTATGCCGAGGGCATCGCGACCAAGCTCAAGCTGGGTCGGATCGACACCAAGGCCGCCGTGCTCCGCGCCAGCGTCACCCTGCTGCTGGTCAGCCACGTGCAGCAGACCGGGCTCTACACCGCGACGCTGCTGCGCACCGGGCCGACCAGCTCGCTGACCAGCGCGGCCGGCCTCGCCGAGGACGTCAACACCCGGGCGCTCGCGCTGCTGTTCCGGCAGGCCTACGGCGCGTCGGTGGGCAAGGCCTTCCTCGACGGCTGGCGGGGGCACATCGGCGGTTATGCGACCTACGCCGACGGGCTGCGCACCGGCCGCTTGACGCAGCAGGCCAGGGGGCTCAAGGGCCTGGAGGGCTACGTCGGGGCGGCGGCGAAGCAGCTTGCCGCTCTGCTGCCCAATCTCGGCATCACCCGGCTGACCCAGGATCTGTCGACCCACGTGCACGGGACCGAGCAGGAGATCCGTGAGCAGGCGGGGGCCAGCACCGGCCAGTACGCGACCGCTCTGGCGGGCGACAAGCACTTCGCCGACGTGGCCGGTTATCTGTCTGCAGCGTTGGTCGCCCAGCAGGGGGTCAAGGGCACGATCCTGCAGCCGCAGGACGTGCAGGGTCTGCTGCGCAGCGAGCTTGCGCGCGGCTGACGTGGCGCGACCGGTTCGGCGCGCGTGCTGGCGGGGGAAGGGACGGGCATGAGACTGCTCACCCTGGCGGGTCGACCCCTGCTGGCCTCGACGTTCATCACCGGCGGGCTCGCCGCCGCCCGAGCTCCGGGTGGGCGCGCCGACGCGGCAGCCAAGCTCGGGCTGCCCCAGCCCGAACTGATGGTCCGGCTGAACGGCGCGGCCATGCTGCTCGGTGGCGCCGCGTTGGCGGTCGGGTACAAGCCTCGTCGGGCCGCACTGCTGCTGGCCGGCACGTTGGTGCCGACGACGTATGCCGGGCACGCGTTCTGGGCGCAGGAGGACCCGGCGGAGAAGGTCGGGAGCCAGATCCACTTCTTCAAGAACGCCTCCATGCTCGGCGGCCTGCTGGCCGTCGCCGGCGACGCCCCCCGCAAGGCCCAGCCCCGCTCGGCCCGCAAGGCCGCAAAGCAGGTGGGGAAGGCTGCGGTGGCGGCTGCCTGGGAGACCGAGAAGGCGCAGGACAAGCTCTCTCGACAGGCCCGGCGACGGGCGGCGAAAGTGGAGGCGAAGGCGGCCAAGCGCGCGGACAAGGTGCAGACCAAGGCGGCGGCGAAGGCCGGCGCATTGCAGGCCAAGGCCGAGGCGGCGACCGACGTGCAGGCCAAGGACACCAAGAAGGCGCTGAAGACGGCTGGCAAGGCGCAGAAGGCAGCAGGTGCGGTCGCCGACGCGACGCAGCGGGCCGCCAAGGCCGACGCCAAGGCCGAGCGCAAGGCGCTCAAGCTCTCCGGCAGGGCGGCTCAGCAGGCCAGCCGGGTGCAGGACGACATGGCCGCCCGGCGTGAGCTGGCCAGCGCGGTGGGTCGCGGGTCCGACGCCTAACAGCGCTCCCTACGACCCGCTAGGCATCGTCGCGCATCGTCAGGTTGGCGCGGCGGCGAGCGAGGAGTCGCCGACCCCCGCGTGCGCCGCGACCCGCTGCCGGGCGGACGTCCCCCGCAGGCCCAGGCAGACCACCCCGGCGGCAGCCGACACACCCGCCGTGACCTCCCAGCTGCGGTCGAACGCCGCGAGGGCGGCCAGCGGCCCGGGATGACCCAGCACGGCGACGAACAGGGACACCCCGAGCACCGCGCCGAGCTGGCGGAACGTCGAGTTCACGGCTGCCCCCACCCCGAAGCGGGCCGGCGGGAGCGACGAGGCGGCCGCCGACCCCAGTGTCGGCAGCGTCAGCCCGATCCCCACCCCGGCCAGCAGCGCCGAGGGGAGCCAGACCGCGACGTAGCTCGGCTGCGCCCCCACCCGGGCCGCCAGCAGCAGCTGTGACGCCGCGAAGACCAGTGCGCCAGGAACGAGCACGACGCGATGGCCGTAGCGGTCAGCAAGCCGCCCGGCTGGTCCGGCGAAGGCGGCCGCGGTGAGCGGACCCGGCGTCACCGCCAGCGCGGCCCGCAGCACCGACCAGTGCCAGACCGTCTGCAGGAAGACGATGTTCGCCAGCGTCGCGGCGAAGAACGCGGTGCCGAACAGCAGGGTGCCGGCGTTGGCGACGCTGTAGGAGCGGACCGCGAACAGCGCCGGGTCCACCACCGGGCGGGCCGTCGTCCGCGACTGGGCGAGCAGCGCCACCAGCAGCAGCGCTCCCACTGCGAACGCCGCGACCACCCGCCAGGACCCCCAGCCCCAGTCCGGTCCCTGCACGATGCCCAGCGCGAGCAGGCCCGGGGCGGCGACGACCAGCAGCACGCCCGGGACCGCGGGCAGCGGCTGCGGTGCCGGGTCCCGGCTCTCCGCGACCACCCGCAGCACGAGCACCCCGGCCAGTAGGCAGACCGGCACATTGACAAGGAAGACGGCGCGCCAGTCGACGTAGCGGATCAGCAGCGCGCCGATCGTCGGCCCGCTCGCGGCTGCCACCGCGCCCATCGCGCCCCAGAGGCCGACAGCGGTGGACCGCTTGACCAGGGGGAACGCCGGCAGCAGCAGCGCCAGCGAGGTCGGCACGATCAGTGCGGCGCCGACCGCCTGCAGGGCCCGGGCGGCGACCAGCAGGCCGGTCCCCGGGGCGAGACCGCAGGCGGCCGAGGTGACGGCGAAGATGGCCAGGCCGGCCACGAAGACCCGCCGCCGCCCCACCTGGTCCGCCAGCCGCCCGGCCGGCACCAGCAGCGCGGCGAAGACCAGGGCGTAGGCGTTGAGCACCCACGACAGGCCGCTCTGCGAGGCGTGGAAGTCGGCCTTGATGGTCTGGAAGGCGACATTCACGATGGTGGTGTCGAGGAAGACGATAAAGACCCCGAGCGAGGTGACGGCGAGCACCCGCCAGGCCTGCGTGGGGATCACCTGGGGGTTCGGCGTACTCATGTCGGCTCCTGATCCTGATCGGATGCGGCGGCGAGGTGGTGGGCGAGGGCGTCGAGCTGGCCGGGCAGCACGTGCGAGACGGGGCGGGGCGGGCCGACCAGTCGCGACATCACGGCGGTGCCCATCCCGGCCATCCGCACGGTGTCCTCGATGAAGGCGTCGAGGTCCGCCGGCCAGGGGAACTGGGGCTTGGCGATCAGCAGCGACACGCAGCCGTGGCACGCGGCCCAGAGCCCCAGGGCGAGCGCGGTCGGATCGCCGAGGAAGACGCCGGCGTCGACGCAGGCGCGCGCCCCGGCCACGACGTGGCCGAAGCAGTCGCTGGCCGCCGCCAGCTCGGCGTCCTCCGCGCCGGGCACCGGGGACCGCATCATCAGCAGGCGGTACTGCACGGGATGCGCCAGGCCGAAGCGGATGTAGGCGAGTCCCCGCAGGCGCAGGGCCTCGAACGGGTCGGGCGACGTCGCCGCCGCGGTGGCGATCAGGCGGGCGAGCTGACCCCACACCGACAAGGCGACGGCGTCGACGAGCGCGGCCTTGTCGGCGAAGTGCAGATAGACGCTGGGGGTGCTGACGCCGGCCCGCGCTGCGACGGCCCGCAGGGTCACGGCCGCCTCGCCGGCCTCGACCAGCAGCTGCTCGGCCACCCGCAACAGGTCCGCGCGCAGCAGCTCGCCGTCCCCGCGCCGGGCCCGGGTGCGCCGGGGCGCGACCGTCACGCGGCGCCGACCGTCTCGCGTGGTGGCGCTTGCGCGGGCATCGCCGGGTCGTCTTCGCGCAGCCCGACCCGGGCGTGCAGGCGGCGCAGCGGGCCTGGCGCCCACCAGTTGGCCCGCCCGCCGACCAGCCGCATGAACGCCGGGACCAGCACCCCGCGCACCAGCGTCGCGTCGAGCACCACCGACAGGGCGGCGCCGAAGCCGAGCAGCTTGATGAAGGTGATGCCGCTGGTGACGAAGCTGGCGAACACGATCGCCAGCAGCGCCGCGGCCGCGGTGACCAGCCGCCCGG
>JAABUQ010009876.1_pt1 | contig 12722 bp, 10 predicted proteins | sample 5560001 | NCBI WGS metagenome assembly JAABUQ01 (sample SAMN10711888, study PRJNA513371) | rock metagenome | isolation source: Antarctica rocks | place: Antarctica: Victoria Land, Finger Mt nord | collected 2015-12-18 | reverse complement strand
GGCAGCTTTGGTGCTGCGCCGGTTGCCTGTCGGGTCATGTAAAGCCTCGCCGATGTGACAGATGTTCCTGTTTCTGAAACGCAAAAGATGCGTAAAAGGATGCAACCAACCCAATCCGATGGCAACATAAAACAAATTCCCGCGTCACAAATATGTGACGTAGGAGTTTAAACACCGACAAGTATCTCTGCCCTGACACAACCAATCGGCCATTGCCAATATGGGTAATGCCGCTTCATGGCGGCATTGCGTTGAAAACCAGCCGCTTTCTTGACAAGCGATATCGGTTAGGCGCGGTAGCTTGTTTCAGCTATTACAGAAGCTTGCAAATCAATCTTGCAGTGCCGTCTGCATTGCCCGCGCGCGTGCCCGCTCACGCCGTTGGTCGCGCTTCGACAACGACGCCGTCTCGCCGAGCGCCGCTTCGCCATTGCCCTGCGCCGTGACACGGCTGCGGCGGGTCAGCAGGCGGCGATACTCGTCCATGTCGCCATCGTACGAGCTGACCGTGCCATCGGCCACCAGCAGCAGCCGGTCGGCTACCAGCTCGACCAGCAACGGGTCGTGCGTGATAAGCAGCACGGCACCTTCGTAATCACCCAGCGCGCGTACCAGCGCGTCGCGCGCGTCGATGTCGAGATGGTTGGTCGGCTCGTCTAGGATCAGCATCTGCGGCGCGTCGCGGGTGGCCAGCGCCAGCAGCAGCCGCGCCTTCTCGCCACCCGACAATGCCGACACCTGCGTCGCCGCACGGTCAACATCCAGGCCGAAGCGAGCTAGTTGCGCGCGCAACTGCGGCGGCGTGGCGCGTGGCAAAGCGCGTCCCATGTGGTCGATGGGTGTCTCGTTCATCATCAGTTCGTCGGTTTGGTGCTGCGCGAAATAGCCGACCTTGAGCTTGCCGGAGCGGCGGAGTTCGCCGGTCAGCGGCTCCAATCGGCCGGACAGCAGCTTGGCGAGCGTGGACTTGCCGTTGCCGTTCACCCCCAGCAGCGCGATGCGGTCGTCCATCTCGATGTTGAGCGACACATCCTCCAGCACGGCCACGCCGTCGTAGCCGACGCTGACGCGATCCAGCGCCATGATCGGCGGCGCCAGCTTGCTCGGCTGCGGGAAGTCGAAGCGGGTCGGCGAGTCTTCGATCACGCTGGCGATGGTCGGCAGCTTCTCCAGCGCCCGGAGCCGCGACTGCGCCTGCCGCGCCTTGCTGGCGGTGGCGCGGAAACGGTCGACGAACGCCTGCATGTGGGCGCGCTGCGCGCTCACCTTCTCACCGGCGCGGGTCTGCTGCAGCGCCTGTTCGGTGCGGATGCGGGTGAACTCGGTGTAGCCGCCCGGCGTCAGCGACAGCTTGCCCTGATGCAGGTGCGCGATGGCGTCCACCGCGCGGTCGAGCAGGCCGCGATCGTGCGAGATGATGAGAGCCGCGCCTTTGAAGCGGGCCAGCCAGCCCTCCAGCCAGATCGTCGCCTCGAGGTCGAGATGGTTGGTCGGCTCGTCCAGCAGCAGCAGGTCGGGCTCGGCGACCAGGGCCGCAGCCAGCGCCACGCGCATCCGCCAGCCGCCGGAGAACGATCCGACTGGCCGCCCCTGCGCCGCCTCGCTGAAGCCGAGTCCGGCCAGGATGGCGCTGGCGCGGGCCGGAGCGGCGTCGGCGTCGATCGCCAGCAGCCGCTCGTGAATTTCCGCGAGGCGCAGCGGTTCGGCGTGATCGGCCTCGTGCAGCAAGTCCAACCGCCGGGCGTCGCCGGCGAGCACCGTCTCCACCAATGTGGCGCTGCCCTCGGGCGCTTCCTGCTTCACCTGCGTCAGCTGCGCTCGGCTGGCGAGCCGGATGGTGCCGCCGTCGGGAGCGAAATCCCCGGCGATGGCGCGCATCAGCGTAGTCTTCCCGGCCCCGTTACGGCCGACGATGCCGATACGCCGCCCCGGCTCGACCAGCAGATCGGCGCGGTCGAGCAGGGTGCGTCCGGCAACGCTCAGCGACAGGTCGGTGATGGTGAGCAGACTCATGCCGGGCATGTGCCATCACCGGGCCGCGTTCGCAACGCCTTTCGCTGCATTGCAACATAAACACCGCAATCACGGCATGAGCTGGCCGCCGTTGACCTCGATCACCTGGCCGATGATGTAGCCGCTCAACGCTTCCGAGGCGAGGAACAGATAGGCGCCGACGCAGTCCTCGGCGACGCCGGCACGGCCCTGCGGGATGGTGGCGATGGCCGCGTTGGCCTGCGCCTCGGTCGAGTAGCGTTCGTGGAACGGCGTCAGGATGAAGCCCGGCGATACCGCGTTGACCCGGATGCCGTGCGGGATCAGCTCCTTGGCCATGCCGCGGGTGATGTTGGAGACGAACGCCTTGGCTGAGCCGTACAGTCCGGCGCCGTTGCTGGCCCCGTTGCGCGCCGCGATCGAGGTGGTGTTGATGACGAAGCCGCCGTTGCGCTTGAGCCAGGGGATCGCTGTGCGGGTCGCGGTGATGACCGAACGGCCGTTGAGGTTCATCACCGCGTCGTAATGTTCATCGGTCATGTCGGCGTAGGTGACGCGGCCGAGCATCAGCCCGGCGTTGTTGATAAGGCCGTCGAGTGCGCCGAAGTGGTTCGCGGTGTCCTCCACGATGCGCTGCGTGGTGGCCGAGTCCGACACGTCGCCCCGCACCAGGAACACTTCGCCGCCGGCGTCGCGGATGCCGCCGGCGACTTTCTCGGCGGCATCGACGCTGGAGTTGTAGTGCAGGCCGACCCGCGCTCCCTGGCGCGCGAACGCCGCGGCGAGGGCGGCGCCGATGCCGGTCGAGGCGCCGGTGATGAGCACCGCCTTGCCGGAGAGTTCGGGGATGGTCACCCGGGCGAGTTCGGCGGCGGGTTCGGGGGTGCTCGACATGCTGTGCTCCTGACGCGAGGGGATAGGCTACATCTCATGCCTGAGCGAAGATTTGAAGCGTCAGCGGTCAGGATCGGCCCGCCCCGATGCCGACCGCCCGCGTCGCATTGCCGCGATCAGGGCGGCCAGCGTCGGCGGCAACTGCCGCCGGGACGGGTAGTAGAGGAAATATCCGGGGAAGGGCTGCGTCCATCCATCGAGCAGCCGGACGAGGCGACCCGTCTCGACGTGTAGCGTTGCCTCCTCCTCAACGACATAGGCGACGCCCAGACCGTCGAGCGCCGACTCCAGCATGAGTTCAGGTTCGTTGAAGGTAAGCGGTCCCGTGACCTTGATGGCGAACGCGCGTCCCGCTTGTACGAACTCCCAGTCAAGGATCTGGCCCGAAGCCATCATGCGATAGTTTACGCAAGAGTGCCGCATCAGGTCGTGCGGCGTGCGAGGCGCCGGATGGTCCGCCAGGTATCCAGGCGACGCGACCACGGCCATGCGCAGCTCCGGGCCGACGCCGACGGCGATCATGTCCTGCTCCAGCTTCTCGCCAATCCGGATGCCCGCATCGAGCCGCTCGGCAATGATGTCGCGAAACTGGTAGTCGATCAGCACCTCGACCCCGGCCTGGGGATGGCTCGCGAGGAACCCGGGCAGCATGGGGCGGACGACCGTCTCGAAGGCGTGGCGCGTGGCGGTGAGGCGCACCGTGCCGGAGACAAGGTCGCGTGCGCGGCCCAGTTCATCGAGCGCGCCGTCGATCTCCGTGAGTGCCGGTTCCAGCGTCTGCAGAAGCCGCTCTCCCGCCGATGTCACGGACACGCTGCGGCTGTTGCGCTGCAGGAGCCGGACGCCAAGGCGCGCTTCGAGTTGCTTGATCGTATGGCTCAACGCGGAAGTGGAAAGCCGCAGCTCGGCCGCGGCACGGGTGAAGCTTCGTGCGCGAGCGACGGCCGCAAAGGCAGCCAAATCGTCAAGGCTGCTTCGGCGCATCATCCCGTCCCGCTCAACGACCCATCCCGGTCATAGCGCCTGACCGCACGTTCATCCGCGCATTATCTTCCGGCCTGTGAGCGGGATCCACCCGCTCGAATGACTCGGAGATCACCCATGGCCGGATTGAACAACAAAGTCGTCCTCATCACCGGGGCATCGAGCGGGATTGGCGAAGGGACCGCCCGCCAGTTGGCTGCGAACGGCGCCCGGGTCGTGTTGGGCGCGCGCCGCACGGAGCGCCTCTAGGCAATCGCGGAGGATATCAGGCAGGCCGGCGGGGTTGTCAGTTTCCACGCCCTCGACGTCGCCGACCGCGACGACATGGAAGCGTTCGTGGCTTTCGCCGAGGCGGAGTTCGGGCGGGTCGACGTGCTTGTCAACAACGCCGGCGTGATGCCGCTCTCGCCGCTTTCGGCCCTCAAGGTCAACGAGTGGAATTGGATGATCGACGTGAATATTCGGGGCGTTCTCCACGGCATCGCCGCGGTGCTGCCGCGCATGGAAGCCCAGGGCCATGGCCATGTCATCAACGTCTCGTCGGTCGGCGGCTTCGTCGTCCAGCCGACCGCCGCCGTCTACGCCGCAACGAAGTTCGCGGTGCGGGCGATCTCCGAGGGGCTGCGGAAGGAAAGCGACAAAATCCGCTGCACCTGCGTGTACCCGGGCGTGGTCGAATCTGAACTCGCGAACACGATCAGCGACCCAGTCGCGCGGGAGCGGATGATCGGCTACCGCAAGATGGCGATCCAGCCCGACGCCATCGGCCGCGCCATCCAGTTCGTGATCGAGCAGCCGAACGATGTGGACGTGAACGAGATCGTGGTGCGGCCTCTGGCAACCCAGGTCTGACTTCCTAGCGGGCGATGCCCAGCGCCCGGATGATGTCGGGCGCGCAGCACACGCCGGTGAAGCGTCCGCCGTCGTGCAGCAGCACCGGATGGCCGCTGCCGTGGATCAGGCGGATGATGTCGCGCAGCGAGGCGTCACCCTCGATGTGCGCCATCCCGGCCGCGCCGATCGCCACGTCCTTGTAGCTGTCCTGCACCCGCGAAGCGTGGCCTTGCGCATCGAGCAGCAGCCGGTAGCGGCCCGCCGGGTCGAGCCACAGCCAGCCGTCGCGCTCCACCAGTTCAGCCGCCGGCTGCATGATGTGGTCGCCGGTCAGCACGCTCAGCGGATTCATGTGCTGCACGAACTCGCGCACGTAGTCGTTGCTCGGCCGCAGCACGATGTCCTCGGGGCGGCCGGTCTGCACGATGCGGCCGCCTTCCATGATCGAGATCTGGTCGCCGAGCTTCAGCGCCTCGTCGAGGTCGTGGGTCACGAACAGGATGGTCTTGCGCGCCGAGGCTTGCACCGCCAGCAGTTCGTCCTGCAGCTTGGTGCGGATCAGCGGGTCGAGGGCGGAGAACGGCTCGTCCATCAGCAGGATGTCGGCGTCGGTCGCGAACGCGCGGGCGAGGCCGACGCGCTGCTGCATCCCGCCCGACAGCTCGCTGGCGTGACGGTCGGCCCAGCCTTCAAGCCCGACCAGCTGCAGCTTGTCGAGGGCCACGCGGCGGCGCTCGGCCGCCGGCATCCCGCGCAGTTCCAGGCCGAGTTCGACGTTCTCGCGCACCGTGCGCCAGGGCAGCAGGGCGAATTGCTGGAACACCATGGCGACGCATTCCTGCCGCACCCGGCGCAGCACGCTGCGCTCGGCGGGGCCGACTTCGAGCATTCCGTCCTTGTGGCGCACCTTCACGCTGCCGCGCGTGACGCGGGTCAGGCCGTTGACGCTGCGCAACAGGGTGGACTTGCCGGAGCCGGACAGGCCCATCAGCACCGCGATCTCGCCCTGCCGCACGGTGACGCCGGCGCCGATCACGCCGGTGACGATGCCGGTTGCGGTCGCGATCTCCTGGCGCGTGCGTCCGGCGTCGACCAGGCGCAGCGCCTGCGCCGTCCTGGCGCTGTTGCGGGCGGTCTGGCCGGCGCCATACAGGATGTCCACGTCGCGGAACTCGATCGCGGCGGCGGCGGTCATGCGCCGGGCGCGCCCTTGGACGACGGCCGGCTCACCCGGTCGAGGATGATCGCCAGCAGCACGATGGCGAACCCGGCCTCGAAGCCGGTGTCGACGCGCACCGTGTTGAGCGCCCGCACCACCGGCACGCCGAGGCCGCCGGCGCCGACCAGGGCCGCGATCACCACCATCGACAGGCTCAGCATAATGCACTGGGTGAGGCCGGCGAGGATGGTGGGCCGGGCGCTCGGCAACTCGACCTTGAGCAGCAGTTGCATCCGCGTGGCGCCGAACGCCTGCCCGGCCTCGATCAGGTGCCGCGGCACCGAGGAGATGCCCAGATGGGTGAGCCGCACCGGCGCCGGCAGCGCGAAAATCACCGTCGAGATCAGGCCCGGCACCACGCCCAGGCCGAACAGCACCAGCGTCGGAATGAGGTACACGAAGGTCGGCAGCGTCTGCATGAGGTCGAGCACCGGGCGCATCGCCGCGAACAGCCAGGGACGGTGCGCCGCCGCGATGCCCAACGGCACGCCGATGGCGGCCGAGGTCAGGGTGGCGAACAGCACCAGCGACAGCGTCTCCAGCGTCGCCGACCAATAGCCCTGGTTGACGATGAACAGCAGCGCCAGCAGCACGAACAGCGACAGCGGCCACGACCGGCGCAGCGCGTAGGTGAGGGCGGCGAGGACCAGGATCAGCAGCGGAGCCGGCACCGCGTCGAGCAGGTTGGTGGTGCCGTCGACCACGAAGCGGATTGAGGCGGACAGCGCGTCGAACAGGCCGGTGCTGTTGTTCTTGAACGCCTCGATGCCATTGGCGATCCAGCGGCCGATCGGCAGCTTGTTGTCGGTCAGCCAATCCTGGAAGCGGTCCACGGGGAGCACCTTCGTTGCGCCGCCATCTTGAGCAGCGCCCGGCCCGCGCACAAGGCTTTGGACACAGGCGCGTGTACTCTACGTTGGGCCAACAAGCGGGAGGGCCGGATGGCCGACGACAGGACCAACCACATCGGCGGCCAGTTCGCGGCGACATCCGGCGAGTCGTTCGTGACCGTCAACCCGGCGACCGGCGAAATTCTGGCGACAATCACCGCAGCCGATGCCGGCGACATCGACCATGCGGTTGCGGCGGGGCAGGCGGGGCAGGCGGTGTGGGCGGCGATGACCGGCGCCGAGCGCGGCCGCGTGCTGCGCCGCACCGCTGGCCTGCTGCGCGCTCGCAATGCCGAACTGGCCGAGCTTGAGACGCGCGACACCGGCAAGCCAATCTCCGAAACGAGCGTGGTCGACGTGGTGTCCGGGGCGGATTGCCTGGAATATTTCGGCGGCCTCGCAGCGACGCTCTCCGGCGAGCACATCGACCTCGGCCCGGCCGCGTTCGGCTATACCAGGCGGGAGCCGTTGGGCGTCGTGGCCGGGATCGGGGCGTGGAACTACCCGCTGCAGATCGCCTGCTGGAAGGCGGCGCCGGCGCTGGCGTGCGGCAACGCCATGATCTTCAAGCCCGCCGAGCTGACGCCGCTCTCGGCGTTGCAACTGGCGGCGGCGTTCGCCGAGGCCGGGCTGCCCGAGGGCGTGTTCAACGTGGTGCAAGGTATGGCCGAGACCGGCGGCCTGCTGACCCGCCACCCCGGCATTGCCAAGGTGTCGCTGACCGGCGGCGTCGACACCGGGCGCCGGGTGATGGCCGATGCCGCGGCGACGCTGAAGCATGTGACGCTGGAACTCGGCGGCAAGTCGCCGCTGATCGTGTTTGACGACGCGCCGATCCGCAACGCCGTCTCCGGCGCGATGCTGGCCAACTTCTATTCGGCCGGCGAGGTCTGCTCCAACGGCACCCGCGTCTTCGTGCATCGGCGGGTCAAGGACGCCTTCGTGGCCGAACTGCTGGCGCGCACCGCGGCGCTGCGGATCGGCGACCCGCTCGACCCCGCGACACAGGTCGGCGCGCTGATTTCGCCGTCGCACATGGAGCACGTGCTGGCGGCGGTGGCGCAGGGCGAGCGGGACGGCGCGCGGCTGCTGATCGGCGGCCGCCGGGTGAGCGAGGGCGCGCTAGCAAAGGGTTCGTTCGTGTCGCCGGCGGTGTTCGACGGCTGCACCGACGCAATGGCGTTGTCGCGGGACGAGATTTTCGGGCCGGTGATGACGATCCTGGAGTTCGACGACGAGGACGAGGTGCTGAGGCGCGCCAACGCCACGCCGTTCGGCCTCGCCGGCGCGGTGTTCACCGCCGACCTCGCCCGCGCTCACCGGGTGATCGGGCGGCTGCAGGCCGGGACCTGCTGGATCAATCATTACAATGTGACGCCGATCGAGCTGCCGTTCGGCGGCGTCAAGCAGTCGGGGATGGGGCGCGAGAATGGCCGGGCGGCGATCGAGCACTACAGCCAGCTCAAGAGCGTCTACGTGGCGCTGGCCGACATCGACAGCCCGTATTGAAGTGCAGGTTTACCGCAAAGAAAATCGCTTGCGGGACGGGCATGACGCTCGCACTCTCACGCAGAATTAACAATTCAGGGAGCCTCGGCCATGAAACTCGGACGCTTTGCCGCGATGGCCGCCTCGCTGTCGTTGATGTGCGGCGCGGCTTGGGCGGCTGATGCGCCGTCGTGCCACACGGTGAAGCTCGGCGACGTCGGCTGGAGCGACAATGCCGCCATCAACGGCCTCGCTTCGGTGGTGCTGAAAAGCCTGGGTTATTCCGCCAAGCCGATCCTGCTGTCGCTGCCGATTACCTTCGAGAGCCTGAAGACCAAGGATCTCGACGTGTTCCTCGACGACTGGCAGCCGACCATGGCCGAGAACATCGCGCCCTACCTGAAGAACAAGACGGTCTCGGTGGTCGGCGTCGACCTGACGGGCGCCAAGTACACGCTTGCGGTGCCGAAATATGTGGCCGACGCCGGCGTCCACAGCTTCGCCGACATCGCCAAGCACAAGGCCGAGTTCGACGGCAAAATCTACGCCATCGAGCCGGGCAACGACGGCAACCGGCTGATCCAGTCGGTCATCGACAAGAATGCGTTCGGCCTGGGCAAGTTCACCATGGTCGAGAGCAGCGAGCAGGGGATGCTGGCGCAGGTGCAGCGGGCGGTCGACCGCAAGCAGTGGATCGTCTTCCTGGGCTGGGAGCCGCATCCGATGAACAAGAACTTCAAGCTCGACTACCTGACCGGCGGCGACGACTTCTTCGGACCCAACCTGGGCGGCGCCACCATCTACGCGGTCACCCGCGCCGACTACGCCGTTACCTGCCCGAACACCGCCCAACTGGTGAAGAACATGCACTTCACGCTGGCGATGGAGGATGCGGTCATGGACGACATCCTGAACGCCAAGGCCGAGCCGGATGCCGCCGCCGCCAAGTACCTGAAAGCCAACCCGGAGGTGATCGACGCCTGGCTGACCGGCGTCACCACCGCCGACGGCAAGCCGGGCGCGGCGGCAGTGAAATCCTCGGTCGGGCTGTAGCCAAACCGGAGCCTCCTGGTGGAGGGCGCAGAATATCGACGGAGCTCATTTTTGCTTAAGGTTGGCGGTCGGGCCCGGCCGTCAACTCGGCCTCCACGGTGAACCGGTAGCCGACGCCCGGCTCCGTCTCGATAAGATTGGAGCCGGCAGCCGCCAACTTCTGCCGCAACTGGCCGATATAGACGCGCAGATACTGCACGTCGCCGGCGTGCGCTGTGCCCCACACCGAGGTCAGCAGCTGCCGGTGCGTCATCACCTTGCCGGCGTTGGCGACCAGCAGCGCCAGCAGGCCGTATTCGCGGACACTGAGCACCACCCGCTCCTGATCGATCAGCACCAGCCGGCGCACCATGTCGACCACCAGGCTGCCGGCCCGGAACACCTCCTGCGTGCCGGCCTGGGCCAGGCGGTGGCGCAGCGCCGTGCGGACGCGGGCCAGCAGCTCGCCTAGGCCAAACGGCTTTTCCAGGTAGTCGTCGGCGCCGCTGTCCAGGGCGGCGATCTTCTCCGGTTCGCGGTCACGCGCCGAGAGCACGATCACCGGCACCTGGCTGAATGCGCGCAAGCCGAGCAGCGCCTCCTGGCCGTCCATGTCGGGCAGCCCGAGATCCAGCAGCACCAGGTCGGGCGCCCGCGTGGCGACCTGGCGCAGCGCGTCCGTTGCGGTGTCGGCGCGGGCGACGGTGTAGCCGGCGGCTTCCAGCACCGGCTTCAGGAAGCGGTGGATTTGCGGCTCGTCGTCGACCACCAGGATCGTCGTGCGGCCGCCGCTGGCCAGCGTCTCGGTCATGCCGCCGGGAGCCTTATGCTGATGACGGTTCCAGGCGCGCCGTCGGCAGCCGCTCCCGGACGCGGGCTGGCGGCGGCGATGCTGCCGTCCATTGCCTCGACCAGCCCGCGGGCAATGGCCAGGCCGAGGCCGGTTCCGGGCGGCACCCGGTCGCCGTGGCGGGCGCGATAGAAGCTGTCGAACACGTGCGGCAGGTCGGCGGCCGGGATACCGATGCCTTCGTCGGTGACGCTGAGACTGACGAAGGCGCCCTCGCGGTGTCCGGCGATCCGCACCAACAGGCTGCCGGGCGCGTATTTCGCCACGTTCTCCAGCAGGTTGACCAGCACCTGCTCCAGCAGCGTGGGATCGGCCATGACGCGGAGGCTGCCGACGTTGACGCTGGCGGTCGGCGCAGCCGGCACCCGCGCCAAGGCCGCCTCGATCACCTCGGCCAGCGGCACCGTGGCGACACGCGGGGTGATCTCGCCGGTCTCGAGCCGGGTCATGTCCATGATGTTGGTAAGAAAGCCGGACATCCGCGCGGTGTCGTCGGTGATGCTGTGCAACAGGTCCACCCGCGTGGCGTCAGGCAAGGCCGCCCACGACTCGCCCAGTGCCTCGGCGGCGCCCCGGATGCTGGTGAGCGGCGTGCGCAGGTCGTGGCTCAACGAGCTGAGCAATGCCGTGCGCAGTTTTTGGGTCTCGTCCTGCGCCGTCTTGCGCGCGGCGTTCAGCGCCAGCCGCACCCGCTCCAGCGCCACCGCCGCCTGGTCCGCCAGTGCCTCCAGCGCCTGCAGCATGGCGGTGTTGAGGCCCTGCGCCGGCCGCACGCCAAGCAGGCCGAGCTGCCCACGCACTGTCCGCATCGGCAGGAACCGCCACGCCGCGGAGGGCAGGGTCGAGGTGCCGGAGCCGGCCTGCTCCTGATGCTTCCAGGCCCACCGCGCCGCCGCCCAGCTGCCGTCGTCCAGCGTGTCCAGCTCCGGCGCCGCCGCGCGCAACGCCAAATCGTCCTCGACCGCGCCCAGCACCACGGCGCGATCGGCCAGCGAGGCCGCCTGCCGCGCGATCTCCTGCAGCATCTCGGGTTCGGTGGTGGGCTCACCGAGCTTGCGGCTGAACGCGCCGATGCGGCGCAGCACCTGGATACGCGCCTGCGCAGTGCGGGCCTCCGCCCTAACCCGGCCGGCCAGGCCGCCGGTGGCGACCGCAACCCCCATGAACACGACGATCGAGATGAGGTCGCGGGTGCTATCGACGTTGAAGGTGAAGCGCGGCGGGATCAGGAAAAAGTTCCAGCACAGGAATCCGAGCGCGGCACAGGCCAACGCAGGCCGCAGCCCGCCGGCGCTGGCCGAGCCGACCACGGCGGCGAGGTAGACCATGCCGTACACTTCCTGCGGCACACGGTCTCCAAGCAACAGGCCGAGCCCAGTGACGGCGGCGACCAACGCCAGCGGCAGCAGCCACTCCCACCAGGCTTCCGGCAGACGCTTGGCGCGGCGCGGCGCGCGCTCGTCGGCGGCCGGCACCACATGCAAGGCGTAGGCAGGCGCCCGCTGCAGCATCTGGAAGGCCAGGCTGCTGCGGGTGATGCGCCGCCACAGCGGCGGGTGCGCGCGGCCCATGACGATCTGGGTGACGTTGCGCGAGGCCGCCACGTCCAGCGCCGTTGCGACGACATCGCTGCCGGCCCGGCTCTCGATCTCCGCGCCAAGCTGGGTGGCCAGCACCAGCGTCGCCCGCACGTCGAGCACCGAGGCGCCGACGTCGCCGCGGCTCTCGATGTGCAGCGCGATCCACGGCGCCCGCAACGCATCCGCCAGACGCTTGGCATGGCGCACCACCTGGGCCGCATTTCGGTCGGCCCCGATCAGCGCCAGCACCCGCTCGCCGGCCGGGAACGGGCCTTTCACGGCATTGCTGCGCAACCAGTCCTGCACGTCCTGGTCGACGTGCTCGGCGGCCCGGCGCAGCGCCATCTCACGCAGCGCGATCAGGTTGCCCTCGCGGAAGAACCCGTCCAGCGCCCGTTTGGCAACGTCGGGGCGGTAGACGCGGCCTTCCTGCAACCGGGTGCGCAGTTCGGCGGTGGGCAGGTCCACCAGCTCGATCTCGTCGGCCATCTGCAGCACGTGGTCGGGCAGCGTCTCGGTCACCCGCACCCCGGTGATCCGCGCCACCGAGTCGTTCAGGCTTTCCAGGTGCTGCACGTTCAGCGTGGTCCACACGTCCAGGCCGGCGGCGATCAGGTCGGCCACGTCTTCCCAGCGCTTGGCGTGGCGGCTGCCGGGCACGTTGGTGTGCGCCAACTCGTCCATCAGCAGCAGCGCCGGCCGTATCGCCAGCGCCTGGTCGAGGTCGAACTCGTCAAGCAACTGGCCACGGTATGGGATGGTGCGGCGCGGCAGCACCGGCAGGTCGCCCACCTGTGCCTCGGTCTCGGCGCGGCCGTGGGTCTCGACGATGCCCACCAGCACGTCGAGACCCTCATCGCGGCGGCGGCGGGCGGCGGACAGCATCTCCCAGGTCTTGCCGACGCCGGGCGCGGCGCCGAGGAAGATCTTCAGCCGGCCGTTGCCTTCCTTGGTGGCGG
>JAABUQ010009875.1_pt1 | contig 12722 bp, 14 predicted proteins | sample 5560001 | NCBI WGS metagenome assembly JAABUQ01 (sample SAMN10711888, study PRJNA513371) | rock metagenome | isolation source: Antarctica rocks | place: Antarctica: Victoria Land, Finger Mt nord | collected 2015-12-18 | reverse complement strand
GAAAGCTCGGCCCTCGGGTCCACTCACTTTCGAGGCCACAACGCGTTCACTTTTGTTACGGCCCGGTGACTCGTCGATCTTCCCGAGGGAGACCGTGTCGATAGGCTTCAGAGTTTCGGTTGCCCTCACCTCTGCTATCCAAACTACGGGGTCCTGACTCTTACCCCGGCAGGTTTGACCCCTGCTGAACATGCCAGCCTTCGCTGGACACACAACCGGACGTGCGGATTTCCCGCATCCGGCTTTCCGACTGGCTTCACCGTGAGGCCCACGGCGGTGGCCCAACATGCACGCGTCTCAGATGCAGCACGCCCATGGGTCCAAACACATCCGTGTAGGGAAACCGCCGCGTACCACGTCCTTGCACATTGTGCCGCCTGACGAGGAAACGACGCACGCTCTCGTAGACGTGGTTGTCGACGGCCCGGTAGGCCTGCAACCGAGTTCCATAGTCGAAGTAGGCCGACCAGCCGCGCAGAAGCCTGTTCAGCTGATTGCAAACCTTCGGCCAGGCCCCCTTGTTGCCGGGCACCAGGAGGTCGCCGACTTTCGCCTTGAGACGCTGTACGCTCTTCTTGGACGGGCTCGCGCCCAGATACCAATGGCCATCCTTGCGGAAGCGATGCGGGCCGAACGTGTACCCCAGGAAGTCGAAGCTGTCCTGTCGGGCGTCCTTCACCGAGGTTTTGGCCTCGTTGAGCGTCAGCCCGAGGCGCATCATCACCGACCGTGTCCACGCCAAGGCCTCGGTCGCGTGACCGCGACCGAGGATGACGAAGTCATCGGCATAGGAGATGATCCGAGCCTGGAACACATCGTCCCGCCCCGTCAGACGCCAATGCTTCAGGAAACGGTTCATGTAGATGTTGGACAGCAGCGGGCTGACGACACCGCCCTGAGGCGTGCCGGCCCGGCTGTTGCGTCCTCCACTCATGCGCCGGATCCCGTCGCCATCCCGTTCCTCGACCGGTGCCACGAGCCACAGCTTGATCAGATGCAGCACGTGCCGATCGACGATGCGGCGGGCCACCGACTGGAGGAGGTCCGCGTGCGGGATCGTGTCGAAATAACTCGACAAATCGGCGTCGACGACGTCGGTGAAGCCCCGGCAGACCAGCCGGTGTACCTCCTTGATCGCCTCAGCCGCGCCACGGCGCGGCCGATACCCATAGGCGTTGTCCTCGAAGTCCGCCTCGAAGATCGGTTCCAGCACGAGTTTGGCCGCCGTTTGCGCCACCCGATCCCGAAGCGTCGGGATGCCAAGCGGGCGAAGGCCGCCCCCTGGCTTCGGCAGGTTCACACGTCGCACCGGCTCGGGCCGGTAGGTCTTCGAGACGAGATCCTCGCGCAACCCCGCCAGCCACGTCTCCAGTCCCGACGCCTCGATCATCGCGAATGTCACCCCGTCCACCCCTGGCGCTCCTCCGTTGGCACGGGCGAGGGCATAGGCGTGGGCGAGGATGTCCGCCCGACAGATCTTGTCGTACAGAATGTAGAAGCGGAAGGCAGGCTCCGCCTTCGCCTTGCTGTAAAGCTTTCTCTGAAGGCTCCTGATCCGTTCAGGTGTTTCGAGGCTCATCGCCAATCACCCTGTCCTCGCCATCAAAAGAAAGCGCACCAGAAGTCAGGGTCCTTCCCTCCGCCGGCGTTACCCGGCCTCAACGGTCGTACGACCCTGTCCGTCACCCGTCCGGGCCGTCGCCATGAACGACGTTGATGGTGCGACCATCACCCGAAACGGGTATCCCCCGATTACCCAGGTCACCCTTCCAACGTGCCGTGCCCACTACCCCGGTGGATCGGAACAGGTGCACGTGTCGGTTGCTTCCCTGTCCGCGCGGCCTTCCCCGTTATTCAGGCGGGTCGGCATCCACACCTTCACTTTCGAGGCCTGCTCAGGCTTCACTCGCGTTACGGCCCGCTGGATCGCTCGACCGCCCAAGGCGGCCTTCGTCGCGAGGCTTCGACCCGGCCAGTTGCCCGACCGACCCGCCCGCCAGCTACCAGATCTAACCGACAACTATCCGGATGGAATCTCCCTCCATTGGTGACCTACGCCTTCGGGGCGCACTGAATAGGACGGGCTAGCGGCTCTCCTCAGCGGGCTTGCCTGTTTGCCACTCGCTCATCCTTTGGCATTGACGGGCAATAATCTGCTCCTTTTGGCCCTTTTTGGCTTTATCAACTCGGCTGCTGGACTAGCCCTTTTCACGCTCGGTGCTCGATTGCTACCCGCTATGGAAACCGCTCTCATCGGTTCGCTCGATGCTCCCCTTGCACCTCTGTGGGTTTGGTTGGCTTTCTCGGAAACGCCGAGCGGCAGCGCGATCATCGGCGGCCTCATCGTGTTTGTCGCTGTTGGCACTTATTTAGTCGCGAGTGTTCTCAGGCCGAGTCCTGTGCTTGTTTCACCAGATGCATAAATCAAGATTTTTGAAACGGGCAATTCGCCGCGTATAATGTGCCACAGTCACATGACGCCCGCTCTAAGATCGGTAGCCAAGGGCATTTAGTCTGCTGATCATTGGTGGAGCAGCGAAGGGTTGAAATCGCCTACACGACAGCATGTAGGCGTTCAGTACCCGAGTATGTAGAGAGCTAAGTCGCAGCCGACGACGTACCTCTAGTAGGGTTAATATGGCTGCGGAGAGTCAGAACTTGTCCACTAAAGTTTCCCAATCCTGCATCAAATTTGGTAGATCGTTCACTTCTGGTGGCAGCTTCTTGTAATCGTGAGCTGCATCATTGCGAACGTCGTACCGATCTTTGAGAGAGCTAGCTATTTTTGGATTATTATGAAATATAAGATCAAGACGTTTTTTCACAGAAAAACCTTTAACATTTTCCTTTAGGTATAACCAGGCGTGCATATCCCGACTTTTGCTGCGAGTGCCTTCCGAAATGACAGCATCGGCCTTCTTTCGGGTAAGGTTCTCAAAGTTGGCCCAAGCTAAGAGATAGAACGCTGTGTCGAGCCACCTGCGAAAGCGGCGCAGCTCCGCGGCCTCACCTTTCCGGTCGAGTATCTCCCGGTCCAGTAGCTGCTTGAGGCGCTCGTAGGCTTGGCGAATCTCTGTGAGATTACTCACCGGCGGGGACAAGCCCGAGGATGGACCTGAAGGCCTCCTTGCTCCAGTTCGTCCGCGTCCTGGTCTTCCAGTCGACGACGACCCATATCGGTGGCTCCGACGCTTGCGGAATAGCTCCGAGTCTGAAGGTGCCGCTCCGAGTGATGATGTCGACTAGACCCTTGAAGCCGATCATCCAAAGGCCGGCCGGAACCATGCTAACGACGGGCTTCCCGTCAGCTGCGACGTCCAAGATCGGCATGTCGCGATCCGGAACGGCGAAATCCTGCATCATTTCTTCTGACATAGGGACAGTACGGTCGCGCCGAACCGTCAGGCCGTCCGTCCGCGCCCAGTTTTCGACGTCCGCGTAGACCGTCTCGACGCGCCGAATCCAGTCGTCGACTTCTTCAAGAACATGATGCCGGTCGAAAACAGACCCGTCATGGTTGAACTCCCAGACGTTCAACGCAAGAAGTTTCTCGAAGCTGGGAGCGAGCCGCCCTTCGGACCAGACAATGCCGAGATTAAGCCGCTCGAAGTTGAAGCCCCAGATCTCCCTCCTTTCGCCCGCTTCAGCTACCGGAGCCAGGTCCGTCCAGGCCTGTCCAAGGTCAAGGCCGGCGAAGTCCTGGTCTCCTACCTTGAGCTCCACCAATGCTTGGTGGCCGTCGGCGTCCACGATCGCGATGTCGCCGAACTGCTCTTCTTGGGTAGACGACACCTCAAACCCTTCCACCACAAGGGTCGTGATTATCCTCGCTTTGGCGTCGTCTTGCTGCTGACCTACGCGAGGAAGCCTCACCTTCACGTCGTCGGGCCCGAGTTGCCGCCGATCGGGCAGGCTCGCGCCCGAGCCGAACACGACGTAGCGGTTGCCGAGGCACGCGAGGATCTGGCGATCATGCGGGTGCTGCACGGACTGGCCTTGGCTCGTGGCGGGGGAGTTGACGGGCTGGGTCATAGAGGGAGCATATCCTCTGTCAGGTGTCGGGGAAAGCGCTTCCCTGGTCGTCCGGACCTCCGACTGGAGGTGTTGCCGCTACACGCCAGAATCTTTTTGGAGCAATTGCCGTCCCTGTTTCCCTCTGTAGCTTACCCCAGCGGTTAAAAAAAGCGCCTCGGAGAGCTTCTCCGACAGCAACGAAGCGATCTTAGCCTGTTCAGATCGCTTGACAGGTTATCCTTACCGGGAGGTATAAACACGAACTCCGCCCGAGCCGGAAGGCTACAAAGGCGGGGTCAATGCCGATGATCGTCCTTCGCGGGGTCACGACCATCGGTGCGCTGTGAGCGCGAGAGCTATAGTGCTCACGCTTCCCCCAATTGCAAGACCCCGCTGCCGTTATTAGGCACCAAAAGCGTAACCGCTGCGGTGCTCTCCGAAGGGGGACGGCCCCGCGCGGGAGTTTCAGGCCCTGTGACGCGGCTTCGGGAAACAGAGGGCGGGAGAGCGGAGACGCCTCCCCGAGCAATGGTGCCTCTCGTCCGGCTTCGTCGGTCAGACTGGGTGAATCCAGATGAAGGTTACAGATAATGAGATCGAGTCCGCGAAAACCGAGAGAGGCGGATGGACTCGCGCTACGCTGGCCGGATGGGGAATTCCCTGGCCCACCGTCAGGATGACGGCGGCGCTCGCGAGTCCGGCCGTCAGGGCCTCGGCGCAGGCGGTCTCGACCGCATCCAGGCCGTGGTCGAGCACGGCTCCCAGCACGGTGACGAACTGACGATCGCCGTCGGCGTGGCTCTTCAGCTTGGCGCGCACCTGGGCCAAGGCCGGCGGCAGATCCCAATCCTTGAAGGACGCCCCGTTGCGCAAGGCGCCGGGCTTCTTCAGCAACACGGGCAGGTAATGCCAGGGATCGTAGATGACCTGGTCGCGTCGGAAGCTGCGAGGATGTTCGGCGACGACCTCATCGTCGAACAACACCTTGATGCGCTCGGCATGGGAGCGCACCAGCACCATCCGCCCCGCGGCGCGGGCGGTGCGCGTCTCCTCAAGCACCTCCGCATGCCAGCGAGCCGCGCCACCGTGCTGCGGCTCGTCAGGGCCATGCCGATGCCCGACGAGGCGGCACCCGTTCACATCGGCGTCGACGACTGGGCCATGAGGAAGGGCTGCAGTTACGGCACTATCGTGGTGGATCTGGATCGCCACCGCGTCGTCGACCTGCTTCCGGACCGCACCGCCGCGACGCTGGCCGGCTGGCTCGAGCAGCGGCCCGGCATCACGGTCGTGGCCCGGGACCGCTCGACCGAATATGCACGCGATGCCGGCCTCGGCGCTCCCCGGGCCCTTCAGGTCGCCAATCGCTGGCACCTTCTCGCCAACATGCGCCAGGCCGTCGAACGCTCCATGGCGCTCATGCACGGCTCCGGCGCCTGCCGCCCGTCCCTGGATCGGAGGCTTTTCCGCCCCGGCGCGATCGCGCTTATCCCCGCAGCGCGTCGGAACGGGAGGCGGGTGCGGAGAGCCGGGCGCGGTGGCGGACAGTCTACGATGAGGTGCGGCGTCGGCGCGCGAGCGGGGAAACGCTGCTTGGCATCGCCCGTGCCATGGCGTTGGCACGCGCTACCGTGCGCAAATACGCGGCCGCCGACACCTTTCCGGCCCGGCTGCCCCATGGACCCGGCCCGAGCCTGCTCGATCCGCACGTGGACTACCTCGTAAGACGCATCGGCGAGGCTGCGAGAACGCCATGACGCTTTGGCGCGAGATCCGGGAGCGCGGCTATCCCGGCACGAGCAGGCAGGTGCATCGCTTCGTCGCCGAGCGCCGGAAGAAGCCGATCCGTTCGGGTCGAAAGCCTCAACGCGAGATGTCGCCGGTGCCGGAGCGACCGGTGGCGGAACCGTCGTTGCCGAGCGCGCGGCAACTCGCGTGGCTGCTGGTCCAGCCGACCTCGGCTTTGGATGCCGCCGCGGCTGCCGTAGTAGTCCGCGCCGAGCAGGACGAAGCCGCCAAGACGGTCGCCGATCTGGCCCGCCGCTTTACGGCCCTCGTGCGCGCCTCGGGTGTGGGCAAAACGGCGGACGAGGGCTGGAACGGCATCGCGAGTCTTGAGGCCTGGATCACGAAAGCGAGCGCCTGCGGCGCTCCCGCCATCGCGACATTCGCCTCGGGACTGGATGGCGATGCCGCCGTCAGGGCTGCCCTGACCGACCCATGGAGCAGCGGCCAAGCCGAAAGCCAGATTGTAGCGCGACAATCTGGATGACGGGCGCATTACTTCGCCTGAAATGATGCCGGAGGCTGACCCCATTGCCTCGCCTGATTGTTCCCTGATGGAAGGGTCCGGGGAGGCGTCCGATGAGGGTGGTCAGCACGGTGACGCGCGATGAATTCATTTCAGTTCTGGTCGAGCGGTATTCGGAGGCAAACCGGCGGGACCGGGGGCGCATCCTGGATGAGGTGGTGGCCCTCACCGGTCATCACCGCAGCGCTTCCACCAGGCTCTCTCGGACAGTGCACGCCCATGCTGGTCTGGCACGACGGCATGGCGGCTGCCGCTGCACGGAGCGAGGGGGCTGTGGAAATGATGGACAACGCTGCCGCGTTGCCCACATCACCACAGCAGCAGGAGCAGACGAAGGCCTCTTTGGCTGCATGATCAGGAAGGCTGCGGGGCGGGCAATTTCCAACTAACATATCGGCGCCGGTGGTCCCACGGATGGGGTCCACCTCAGGCGCCAGTCACGACCCGCTCCGGTTGGGGATCGCGCCGATCTGTCGTCAACCCGGACCGGATGCAAGGGGAGACATCGATGAACCGTCGTGACCTGATCCTTTATTCCGCCGGGATGATCGCGGGACAGATCGCCAGCGGCTCGGCCCAGGCGAACGTTCCGGCTTCGTCCAGCCGGGACACGACGCCGCCGATGGACGATCGCCCATCGTTCGTGGCTTGGATGGAGACGAACCGCGGGGAAGACGCGAAGTTTTTGGGGGAGCGCTGGGACCGGTTCAAGGCACTGCTGGCGCACAGGGATCTCTGGGGCGAGCGGAACAAGCGCGGCTTCCTGCTGACACCGCGCGAGGACTTCGTGACGCGGCGAAACCTCGATCGCGCCTACGTGTGGCACTACCTCGACATCGGCTACGGCGTCACGATTACCGGGCCCAACACCGTCGGTCGCATGACGAGCAGCATCGACGTGCAGCCGAGCGACAAGGTGCTCGAGATCGGCACGGGGTCGGGCTACCAGTCGGCCTACCTGTCGAATCTCACCAACCACGTCTGGTCCATCGAGATCATCCCGGCGCTCGCGGCGCGGACGCGACGCCTCTATGACGACCTGATCGGCCGAGGATATGCCGAGTACCGGTCCATCACGACCCGGAACGCGGACGGTTATTACGGCTGGGAGGAGGCGGCACCGTTCGACAAGATCATCGTCACCTGCGGAATCGACCACATTCCACCGCCGCTACTTCTGCAATTGAAGACCGGAGGTATCATGGTCATCCCTGTCGGGCCACCAGGTGCCCAGCACGTGCTTAGGATCACCAAGCAGCAGGACGGGGACGGCTCGACGCGTATCGCGCGCTCCGACATTTATGGCGGCTCCGTCGTGCCTTTCGTGCCCTTCACAAAGCTGCAAGGCGATGCGATCAGCGGAACGCACAACCAGTGATGCGGCGGTCGAGTTCGAGCCATCCACCGCACCGCCCGGATGAGAGCGGGGATGTGTTTCCGTCCACCACGCCGATCGAGCCACGAGATTTGGGCTGTTGTAGCGCGACAATCAGCTGCTGAGCAACATTTCCGAATGAGGCAATACGTGATGTCACCCTGATTGTCGCGCTGCAACAGATCAACCGGCTCAAGCTGATCAAGCGCCAAAGCTACGGACGAGCGGGTCTCGATCTGCTCCGGCGGCGTACGGTCCTCGCCGCGTGATCCACGCAAAATGAGCAAGAGCCATTAAATTGGTCCGCCCTGAGGTATGGCTTTCGAGCCACGGAGGACGGACGACATGGCTCATCCCCACCCGACGCTCCGTCAACGTGACAATGTCCTACTGTCGAGGCGCTGGCCCGCTGGCCCGCTTCGGCGCGGTTACGACGAATTTGATGTTTTGCAGCGAGCCATCGAGATCGCGCTGATACCGTCCCCGCCTTTGACCCGACTTCTATGCCTCAGGCTCGTAGATCGGAAACGCCCCGAAGAACCTCTTTCTCCACCGGTATAGCTTACATTCCCTGATCTTAACTTCTGGTACGCTGCAGCCTTCCTTTTGGGTCAAACTTCCATCAAAACAAACACTTCTATCATCAATGATCGTGACGGCTAACACCGCTCGTCCGCCATGATCGACGTAAGACTCTGTCATCAAGCGAAACCGTCCATTGCGGGCTTCTCTTCTGAAAGCGGGTCTTTCGCTGCCTGCGACGTCCGCGCCGTAGGCGAGTGAAACTTGCCGTGCCCGCTCCATGATGATCGGGCCTGCTATTTTCCTATCGCTGGAAGCTACGTCTTCGTAATCGGCTGGAAGATGCTTTCTCCTTGAGGGCGCCAGGAAGATCCTCACGCGTCGGGCTCGGCTTGACCTACTCGGAATACAGGTCAGGAAGTAAACTCTCTCTTCGGGTGGCGGATTTCCGCGCCGTTGCGGGACTGATGCGTTGTCGTTAGGAACCAGTCGCGAAGCTGTCATAGCATATGGCCACTTCTTTGTCAGCAGTCTGATACTTAAGCGTATGCTGGTTTTGATCGGTCTGCAAACCAAATTGATCTGCGTTGCCACTTTCCCGCGTCATGGCTTCATTCTCGTCCGGGCGGTCCGTCGAACCTCCGCGCTGGCGATCTCCGGCGTCGTCGATCGCTCGATCTCGGTCCTTGACATCACCGATCGGGCTCCCGTCGCGCCATGTTGCGGCGCACCGGGTTCTTGCGGACCAGCGGGGCGGACCGTGCCGTTCTCGCAACAAGGTAGTCGAGAGCCTGCGAGGTCGCGTCCACCTGATCGTCGTTGCGCCCATACGGGAAGGCCAGGAGCTCGGACACGTAGTTGGCGGTCCAATCCTGGTTCGCCGCTATGTGAACCTGACCCGCCTCGAAGCGTGCACTCTGTGCGAGCAGGCGCGCCTCCTTCCCGTATTTCGGTCGGCGTCGCAGAAGGCGAAGCCCCTCCGCCGCGAAGATGTCCTGTTGCAGACTGCGGCCGAGTTCGGTGTCCTCGATCAGGGTTCCATCAGGTTGCCAGACGCGCTCGCACTTGATGATGTGCCGACGCAAGGTCGGTGCCTCCCACCGGCCCCTCACGATCTCCAGCAAATAATAGTCGGATCCCACCTGGCCCCACAGCATGCCGACCGAGTAGCTGCTCGTCTCCTTCGTGGTCGACGCCGTATCCCAGCTGGCAACGAGGCGGTCGAATTTGGGCGGCTCGGTCGCGAAGTAGCGCAGCCACTCGCGCTTGATGACGTTGCCGCCGGAGGGAATGGGATCCTGCTGGTATTGCGCCGAGAAGGTCATCGACCCGATCGCTGTCCGCATGTCGTCGAGCACGGCCTTCGGCTCCCGCTCCGGCAGCAGCACCTCGCCCTTGCGGCGCCGATAGAGGTCGTCCTCGTGCGGGCCGATCCGGTAGGTCTGGTCCTCTGGCGCGATGGCTGGGATCACCAGGCAGTCCCAATACCAATCTTCCTCCTGGCTCATTCCAACCCTCCTTCGGTGACGTGGCCCACGAGATCGTCCTGATGCAGGCGCTGGCACACGATGATGATCGCGCCCTTGGACTTGTCGTCGAGGCGCGTCCGGACTGCCGTGTTCCAGAGGTTCGTCTCGCGCCGCCGCACGGCCTCCGATAGAGCCGCCATCGGGCTCATCGCGTCGTCGGCGATGATCAGGTCTGCGCCGCGGCCCAGCACCGAGCCGCCGATCGAGACGTGGTACCGGTAGCCGCTCTCGGTCGTGATCGTCTCGCTGGCCCGATCACCACCGCGCCGGATCTGGAATCTCGGGAACGCCGCGGCGTACCACTCACTTTTGACGATGGCCCGATAGGAGGCCGACAGCGAGCGCACGAGGCTGTCGTCGCTCGACACGCAGATGATGCGGCTGCGCGGATCGTGGCCTTGCCGCCACGCCGCGTAGCCGATCGTCGTCATGATCGATTTGCCCGAGCGCGGGGGCACGTTGACGATCAGTCGCCTGCAGTCGCCGACATCGACCTGACGCAGCTTCTCCGCGATGGCGTGGAGGTGCCATCGGTCCTCGAAGACAATGCCGGGGTTCAGCGTCCCGAAGCACTGTTCGATGAACAGCATGTAATCCTGCCGCACGGCGTGCCGGAAAGCTCGGGAGGGCGTCATCGGGGACCCTCCTTCGTCAGCTTGGCTGCGGCGCGGTGCAGAAAGCGCTCGAACGCCGCCGCCTCCTCGGCCGACAGTTCAGCGTCATCCCACACGGCGGCGCTCTGCCGGCGCGCTTGCGATCGCGCCTGCAGCAGCCGGACGGCCCGCACGTCCCCTTTGGCGGCTCTGGCAAAGAGGAAGTGATCGAGCGCCGCGGCACGTGTCAGCGTGCGAGGTGCTCCGTCGATCCGGAGCACCAGTGTCTCATCCAGGAAGTCCACGGGCGGCTTCGGCTTGCCAGCGCGACCCCAGGGGTTTCGGACCTCTCCCCTGCTGATGCGACGCTTCGAGGGTGGCCGGCCGTAGCCGACGTCCTGATCGGTGGGCACATCCGGAGGTGCGCCCGTCTTGCGCTCGTGAGGCATGGCGCCACCTCACGCCGACGCAACCGGAGCGGACTGACGCTCGCTCATCATCTCGTCGAAGGTCTTTCCCGTCTCGGCGTGCCGAGCGGGGGCCTTCGTGAACTTCTCCAGGCGCCGAACGGCGGTGTCGACATAGATCGGATCGATCTCGATCCCGTAGCCGACTCGCCGCGCCCGATGGGCCGCCACCAGCGTCGACCCTGCCCCGGCGAAGGGATCGAGGACGATGTCGCCGCGGTCCGTGACATCGAGGATGGCGTCGTGCAGCATGGCGACGCTCTTCGGTGTCACGTGTCCGTCGAGCTCCTCATCCCGCGTGCGCCCGAAGGCATTGGCACCAGCGTAGTTCCAGACGTTGGAGCGCCAGCGGCCGTGCTTGCCGAGCTCGACGTTGTTGATGTGCGGCGCCGATCCAAGCTTCCAGGCGAAAATCAGCTCGTGCTGCGATCGCCACAGCGAGCCCATTCCGGCGTTCGTCTTTGACCAGACAATGACATTCTTCAGGGCGGCATACACGCTCCGCCCGGCGGCCATCATCTCCTCGATGTGACGCCAGTCGATGAAGTAGAGGGCGAGCGAGCCGTCCACCGACACCCCGGCGGCATTCTCGAAGGCTGTCTTCAGGAAGCGTGTGAACTCGGCCGGCGTCATCTCGCCGGACGCCATCGCGAATTCACGTGCCCCTTTGCGACCCGAGACATGGCCCGCGATGCGGACATTAAAGGGCACGTCCGAAATGACGAGCCTGGCCTTTACCGTCTCCATGAGCGCGGTGAACACATCAGATTTCAGCGCGTCGTCGCAGATCAGGCGGTGGCCACCCTTGAACAGCCACACGTCACCGCGACGAGAGACAACGGGTCCCTCCACCTTCGGCACGTCATCGGCAGCATCGACTTTGGCCTTGGGCTCGTCCAGCCGGACGTCGATTTCGGCCGTGTCGAAACCGGTGAAGACCAGCAGGTCCGGATTGAACTCGACGAGGTACTTGAGCTCGACCTTGAGAGCGTCCTCGTCCCAGGACGACATCTCCTGAATCTTGTGTAGGCTGAGGCGGAGGACGCGGATCTCCGCCTCGCTCAAACCCTCGAGCGTGACGGTCGGGATCTGGGTCATACCGATCGACTTTGCAGCCGCAACGACGGCTGCACCATCGACGATGGTTCCGTCCTGCTCGATGAGGACCGGGCACACGCAGCCGAAGCGCCGGAGATTGCGCTCCAGATGCTCTCGCTGCTTTTTGTCGTGTTTCCGGAGAGCGCGGGCCGGCTTCAGCTCGGACGGCGGACGATAGACGACACGCAGACGACCGTTTACGACGGACGCCGTATCAACAACTAGAGGTGATGAGGACGGAATTCGGCGCGTGCGGACGCGCGGTAAGGGCATGGAATTCATGTGGCACTCGAGACGATGTCGAGGCCACTGCGGATATTGTCCGCGGAGACGGTGCGTGGCTCATCAGCTGGCCCCGAAGGGCGACGATGTCATCCAGGCGAACCCGCAAGTTCCCGTAACAGGATATCCATCGAAGCGATGACGCCGTATCCCACGCGCGCTTTTGGAAATCAAGCGGGTCCGCTAATTCGCCTATGAACAACTCTGATGGCGAGCCAGCTCAGGCCAAACCGAGCGCGTCACGCTTTCTCTGGACAAATTCCCATTTCGTCCAATCTCCGGTCCCATTTCGCGTTGCAGCAAATTCCCATTTCGCAGCGCCGAACTTTTCGCGCCGTCGGACCGAGTCCCGAAATTAGAGCTGAGTTCGCGCCTGACTGCCTGCACCGCCAGTGCTGCCTCCAGAGCCGAGATGCGCTCGACGATACCGGGCGGCCCAGATGCGCGGCACCAGCGGCTCATAATGCGTAGCCACCTCGATCCGGTCACCATTGATCTCGATGCGCCGCAATACGCTGCAGATGATGTCGC
>JAABUQ010009874.1_pt1 | contig 12722 bp, 12 predicted proteins | sample 5560001 | NCBI WGS metagenome assembly JAABUQ01 (sample SAMN10711888, study PRJNA513371) | rock metagenome | isolation source: Antarctica rocks | place: Antarctica: Victoria Land, Finger Mt nord | collected 2015-12-18 | reverse complement strand
CGCGCCGAGGCTCGAACCGGCGGGACTTTCACCGCCGAGGGCTCCGGAGTTCGAGCCGCGTCCGCCGGCCAGGGGGCGATCAACGGGCCAGCGCGGCGGGGCAGGGGAGGTGCGGTCCATCCCCGGGAAGTCGCCCGGCGGGGGGTAATCGATGACCCAGTCCTGGTCGACTAGCTCGTATCCGAACGCGAGACCCAGCGGCTCCAATCGCATCAGGGCCTCGTAATAGGGCCGGATGCCGTCGGGGCGGATCACGAAGAGGATGTACGGGACGCTGGGCGCTCCGTCCGGGGTCGGACCCTGGACGCGGGCCGTCTCGCGGGCGACCGCGGCGACCAGGGGATTGCTCCGCGGCCCTTGCAGGGGCGAGAGTTCCAGCAGGCTGATTTCCGGGCCGTCGGGCTGGATCTTGACGGTCCCATTCACGCACTCGATCGCGATCGGCCGTCGCCAGGTCCCGTTCGGCCCCTTGTAGGGTTGGACCGAATAGCCGGAGGCGGCGCGTACCTGCTCACGCCCGAGCGCGGCCTTCGCCTGGTCGCGCTCGCGGGTCAGGGCCTCGCGATGGAAGGCCAGGTTGTCGAGTTCCGTCTCCAGCGTCGCGAGGTGGCCGTCGAGCACCGAGGCCCGGCGGCGAGCGTCTCGTTCGGCCCTCGCCAGCGTCTCGGCCTCGGCCATCGTGCGCTTCCGGGCACGCTCGAGCGCCTCGGCCTCACGGGCGAGGCGGCCCACCTCGGCAACTTCCCCGTCGCGGAGGCCGGCCAGCCTGGCCAGCTCTTTCGGAGTCGGATCTTCGGGCGGTTCGACCGCGAGCACCGGCGGGGGCGTCGCCGGAGGGACCAACGGCGGCGTCACGACTTCCCGGACGGGGACCACGACGACCGGCGTCTGTACCGTTTTCGGGGGGATGGCCCGACTCTGGACCCGGAGGACGAGGGCGATCGTCCCGCCGATCGAACCCAGAATCAGCGCGAGGGGGAGGATCTCGGCCGCAAGCTGGAACCGCCAGGCCCATGGGCCGTCGTCGTCGGCGATCCGTTTGGCGCGCTTCATCGCGACCGGCCCTCCTGGCCCCGGCGGGACGCCGCACCGATCACGCCGCGAGGAACGGCCGATCAGCGCGGAGTCGCCCCGCGTCTTCCCGTCCTATCGGAAGGGGGGCCGGGCTGGCTTGAGTCTCGATTGCCGACGGAACGTGTCAGCCGAGCGAGTTGCCGAACTCGGTCGCGGGTTCGATCTCCGTCGTCGTCGCCCGCCCGGCGGGATCGTCGGGATTCGGGGAAGGGAGGCCCTCGGTCGGCTTCCTGGCATCCGTCGCGGCCGGTTGGTTGGGAGCTTTCGGGCCCAGCGGTGCGACCGGCTCCGCGGGCTTGTACGGCGTGTCTTCGTTCTCCTCGACGCCGTGCTGCGCGGCACGCTCGCCGAAGATCTGCTCGAAGTTGGGGAAGCCGTATTTCCGGATGATGGGGCCGCTCATGGGAGTTCGCTCCTTCCAAAAAAGATGCCCATTGCGACATTCTACCAGGTAGCGCACGAGGTGACAGGTGCCAAGGGTGAGGGAGTTTAGTATAAGGCCGGAATGCCTCAATGAGATGAACGGATACCCTTGAATCAAAAATTATTTTTAGGCTATCCAAAACAAGGGATTGGCGCAGTGGAATTCGGTGTCTATGATACGTGTCAGTCTTCGGAGGGGACATTTCCACGAAGACGTACCCGCCTGGGGAGGGATATTTCATGAGCAGTGCCACTTGCCGACGCGGGCGAGGGAGTCGCGCCTCGCGGGGATTTTCGTTAATCGAGTTGCTGGTAGTGATCGCCATCATCGGCGTGCTGATTGGCCTGCTGTTGCCTGCGGTGCAGGCCGCGAGGGAGGCGGCCCGCCGTGCGCAGTGCCTTAACAACATGAAGCAGATCGGCCTGGCCATCGCCAACTACGAGTCGGCCGAAGGCTGTATCGTCTCGGGGTACGTCAGCTCGGTCGCACCGCTGTCACGTTTTGGAGTTCCGGGATACAACCCAGACCCTCAGACGGGCGACAACGGCCCGGGGTGGGGCTGGCTGGCCTTGCTGCTTCCCTTTGCCGAGCAAGGGCCGCTCTACAACGCGATCAACGTGAAGTTGCCGACCTGGGTCGTGGAGAATGGCACGGTAGTGACCGTCTCCTTGAGCGTCTACCTCTGCCCATCGGCCGACAGCTCAACGCCGACATGCCGCATGATCGATGCCGATCAGAATCCGCTCCCGGTGGCAAACCAGGGGTTCGCACGGGCCCATTACCAGTACAATCAGGGCTGGAACGACTCAGGTATCCCGGCGACCGTGAACCAGAGCGATCCGGTCAGGGGGTGCAACGGGCCGATCTATCGCAACAGCCGGGTCCCCTATGCCGCGGTGACCGATGGCCTGAGCCACACCGTCGTGGCGGGCGAGAAGGCGCCGTATCTGGCGGACGCCACCTGGGTGGGCATCATCCCCGGCTACCGCCATTTCGCTGACAACGCCTTCGCCAGTGCCGGGACCGGCGGGCTGGGCGTCAACTACGACTATTCGAGTGCCATCCTGGCGGTACACAGCGGCCCGTCGCTCTACGAGAGCCCGGTGGTCATCCATCCGCCGAACAGCCCGCTCGGGCACACCGACGAGATGTACTCGCTCCATCCCGGCGGGACCAACGTCCTGATGGGCGACGGTTCCGTCCGATTCGTCAAGCAGTCGATCAACCTGCTGACCTGGCAGGCCCTTTCCAGTCGCCAGGGACGGGAGGTGATCAGTGCCGACTCCTATTAAGCTCCGGCCGCTCGCGCCGCCGGCCGCGAAGGCTCGCGGTCACGGAACGCGCGCCGTCGTGCTCGCCGGGGTCATGCTGATTGTCGCTGGTTGCGGCGGGGAGCCGTCGGAACAAGAAGTCCGGAACGCCCGGGCGTTCGAGGCCTTCCTGACGGCCATCTCCCTGAGGAACAAGGCGGAGCTGGAGAAAGACGCCAAGGTCATCGACGAACGGCACGCCGCGGGCCAACTCTCCGACGCGAGGCACAACGAGCTTCAGGAAATGCTCAGGAAGGCCCGCGCCGGGGATTGGGGGGAGGCCGAGAAGCTGGCCTACGTGTTCCGTCGACAGTGCGGCGATCGGGGTTCGTACTTCAAATGATCGAGCGTGACGGGGCCACGTCCGGTGGGCAAGATGCCACGGCGACGGGCCCCCAACGAGGGGCGGGGGCTCGTCCTGTTCGAATACCCGCAAGGCAAGGACGTGTTGTTCTTCGGAACGCCGCTCAATGCGCCTGGGCTTCCGCGAACGCCGAGTCGAAGCCACGGCCGGAGGCGATGAAGCTCATGCGATCCTTGACGAACTTGGCGGCCTCGGCGGCGCCATACTCGCGGTCCATGCCGGGGTCTTCCCACTCGACGGAAAGGGGGCCCTCGTAGTGGATGGCGTTCAGGGCGCGGGCGATCGCCTCGAAGTCAACGTCGCCGCGGCCGGGTGAGCGGAAGTCCCAGCCCCGGCGGGCGTCGCCAAAGTTCAGGTGCGAGCCCAGGATGCCCGTCTTGCCGTCGAGCGTCCGCGCGGCGTCCTTGACGTGGACGTGGTAGATCCGGTCCGGGAACGTCCGGATGAAGGCGACGGGGTCAACCATCTGCCAGTGCAGGTGGCTCGGGTCGAAGTTAAATCCGAACTCGGGACGCCGGCCCAGGGCCTCAAGCGCCGTTTCGGCCGAGTAGATGTCGAAGGCGATCTCCGTCGGGTGGACCTCCAGCGCGAACTTGACTCCGCACTCCCGGAACACGTCGAGGATCGGATTCCAGCGCTCGGCCAGAAGCTTGAAGCCGTCGTCGATCATGGCGTCGGAGGCCGGCGGAAACGAGTAGAGGAGGTGCCAGATCGACGAGCCGGTGAAGCCGTTGACGACCGGCACGCCCATCTTCCTGGCGGCGCGGGCGGTGTCCATCATCTCGCGAACGGCCCAATCGTTCTTCTGGACATGCTTGCCCCGGAATTCCGCCGGGACCCAGTCGTCGGTGCGGGCGTCGTTGACGTCCAGGACGAGCTGGCCGGTCAGGTGATTGGAGATCGCCCAGCACTTCAGGCCGTACTTCGCGAGCAGGTCCTTACGCCCTTGGCAGTAGCCGTCTTCCTTCAGGGCGCGCTGGACGTTGAAGTGGTCGCCCCAGCAGGGCAGTTCGATGCCGTCGTAGCCCCAGGAAGCGGCCTTCTTGCAGATCACTTCCAGGGTCAGGTCGGCCCACTGGCCGGTGAAAAGAGTCACGGGTCGGGCCATCGGCGCGTTCCCCCAAGCGTTGAACCTCGGTGATTCCGGGCGAAGACGCAACCATAGGGGGGCGCCGGCTTCAAGTCAACGATTTGACGCGGTGAGAGACCTCGGCGATAATCCGGGGCGGCCCGGAACCTTCTTCTTCGCTCCCGTCGTCGCGAATCCCGCCCCATGCCACCGCTTGCCGTGCTGTTCGACTTCGACGGCGTGCTCGCCGATACCGAGAACGTCCACGTCGCCGCGTGGGAGCGCACCTTCGGCCTGATGGGCTGGGGCGTTTCCCCCGAAGACTGCGCCAAGGCCGCCTCGATGGACGACCGTGCCTTCCTCGCGGCGGTCTTCGCCTCCAAGGGAGTCGAGGGCGGCGACGTCGAGGGCTGGGTCGGCCGCAAGCAGGCCGCCACCCTCACCATGCTGTCGGACTTCCCCCGCGTCTACCCCGGCGTGGCCGAACTGGTGCGGGCCTTGTCGCCCAGGGCAAGGCTCGGCGTCGTTTCCACGACCTGGCGCGCCAACATTGCCGCCGTGCTCGACGCCTCGGGCCTTGCCGATCACTTCGAGGTCGTCGTCGCCAAGGAGGACGTCGAGGCCACGAAACCCGACCCGCGGGGCTATCACCTCGCATTGAAGCGTCTGAAACTGAAGCCTTCCGAGGCCGTCGCCCTGGAGGACTCGGCCACCGGCCTGGCCGCCGCGATGGGGGCCGGAATCCGGTGCTTCGCCGTCGGCCACCGCTTAGCCGAAGGCGCGTGGTCGGAGGGGGCGACGTTCCTGCCGGGACTTGCGGACCCTTCGAAAATCGCAAAGGCGTTGGGGCTCTCCTGAACCCGACCGAGGATGGTGGCATGTCTGGCGGCCGACGTCCGCCGGTCGCGGCTTTTCGGGATCGCAATGATCCTCTGGGTGTCAGCCTCCCACGCGCGAGCCGCCTTCCGCACCGGCAGGGGCCGCCCGATGTTGATGGCGGCGGCGGCGATTCCCGTGGCGATTTTCCTGAGTTTGATCCTCCTCGGGATGCTGTCGAGGAGCGATCGCTGAATCGTGGGCGGGTTGCCGCGACTCGGCCGGGCGAATAGAGTGGGGCGGGTTGACGCCTCGGCCCCCTCCCTCCCGGCGGAAGCGACGGAATGCCTGCGTATATCGTGACGGTGACGGCGGCGGACCGCGTGGGGATCGTCCACTCGGTGACGGGGACGATCCGCGACCGCGGCGGAAACGTCCGGGAGCTGAGCCAGACGGTCCTCTGGGGCTACTTCACGATCATCCTGTCCGTGGAGTTCCCCGAGGCCCACGAGCCCGAGGAGCTGCGCAGGACGATCGCGGAGCGGGGCCGCCGGTTCGAGCTGACCGTCGCGGTGATTCCGGCGAGGGCCGAGGCGCTGGTCCCGCCCGTGCCCAACGGCGAGCGGTTCATCCTGACCGTGCTGGGGGCGGACCGTCCGGGGAACATTCACGGGATCGCCGGATGTTTGGCGGCCCTGGGGGTCAACATCGTGGATTTACATGCGAGAGCCGGCGGCTCGGTTTTCTCGCTCATCATGGAGGCGTTTCTTCCGCCGGACCTGCCGCCTTCGGAAGTCCGGGCGGAGCTGGAGCGGTATGGGCGCGACCTCGGCCTGGAGTCGTTCGTTCAGCACGAGAACATCTTCCTGGCGACCTCCGACCCCCGCCCGGTGCGGGTCGGGCCGGCGCCGAACCCCGTAGGAGCGGCCATTGTACCGCACTGAGGACGTGCTGGCGACCCTGGGCATGGTCCGCCGGCACAAGCTCGACGTCCGCACCGTGACCATGGGAGTCGACCTCCACGACTGCGCCGCGCCCGATGCGAGCCTCCTGTGCGCCCGCATCCGCGCGAAGCTGCTGCGGCTGGCCGGGAACCTCCGCGCCGTCTGCCTCGACGTGGAGCACCGCTACGGCGTCCCGATCGTCAACCGGCGGATCGCTGTCAGCCCGATCGCCAGTGTCGCCGCCGGCCACGACACCGAAGGGTATCTGGCCGTTGCGCGCACTCTCGACTTGGTGGCCGCCGAGGTGGGCGTCGACCTCGTCGGCGGCTTCTCGGCGCTCGTCCAGAAGGGCTGGACCGCTGGCGATCGCCGCCTGATCGCCGCCTTGCCGGAGGTCCTGTCCACGACGGGTCGCGTCTGCGCGTCGGTGAACGTCGGGACGACGGCGGCGGGCATCAACATGGATGCGATCCTGGCCTTGGGGCACGTCCTGAAGGAGACGGCCCAGCGGACGAAGGACCACGACGGCTTCGGCTGCGCGAAGTTGGTCATCTTCGCCAACGCCCCGGCTGACAACCCGTTCATGGCCGGTGCCTTCCACGGTGCCGGGGAGCCCGACTGCGTCATCAACATCGGCGTCAGCGGCCCCGGCGTCGTCAAGGCCGCCGTCGAGGGCCTCGTCACGTCGCAGCCCGAGGGCCTGACGCTTGGCGAGATCGCCGAGGAGATCAAGAGCACCGCCTTCCGCGTCACCCGCTGCGGCGAGCTGATCGGCCGCGAGGTCGCCGCGCGCCTGGGAGTCGCCTTCGGCATCGTCGATCTGTCGCTGGCCCCGACGCCCCAGGTGGGCGACTCCGTCGGTGAGATTCTCCAGGCGATGGGCGTCGTGCGCCTGGGCGCCCCCGGCACGACCGCGGCCCTGGCACTCCTCAATGACGCCGTGAAGAAGGGCGGCAGCTTCGCGTCTTCCTCCGTCGGCGGCCTCTCCGGAGCCTTCGTGGCTGTCAGCGAGGACGCCGCTTTGGCCGTTGCGGTCGAGCGGGGCGACCTGACGCTCTCGAAGCTGGAGGCGATGACGGCGGTCTGTTCCGTCGGCCTGGATATGATCGCCGTGCCCGGCGACACCGACGCCGAGACCCTTGCCGCCCTTATCGCCGATGAGGTCGCCATCGGCGTCATCAACCACAAGACCACCGCCGTCCGCGTGATCCCCGTCCCGGGCAAGGGCCCCGGCGAGCGCGCGGTCTTCGGCGGCCTCTTCGGTGAGATGGCCATCCTCCCGATTCACGCTGCCGGCGGCGCCACCGCCTTCGTCCGCCACGGCGGGCGGATTCCGGCGCCCTTGTCGAGCCTCAAGAATTAAGGAAGTCTCCCCTCCTGAGGTCTTATTCGGCCTTCCATACCTTCTTGAGTTCGCCGCCGTCGACGGACAGATGCACTTGGCTGTCCACACGGGCCACGAGCGAAGCGGGGAAGGTGTGGTGCTTCCCGTCGGTCGAGTCGTTCTTGGTCAACTTGATCTGGTCGCCGTTGACGTGGTCGACCGTGCCGACATGGTCGCCCAGGGAGCAGACGACTTCCATGTGCTCCTTGATCTGATCGGTGGCGGCGCTCATTGTTCAACTCCCGGGTAGGCGGTGACGATCACGGGCGGCTTGGCCGATCATGGCCGCAAGGGGCATGCCAACGCCGCCGGTTCTCGATCAGACGCCGAAGGACGCGGCACCTTCGAGGACCTGAGCCGGGGGGCCGGAGGCGACGACCCGGCCGCCTTCGAAGACGTGGACGGTGTGGGCGGCCCGCCGGGCGAATTCCAGGGCGTGCGTGACGACGATCATCGTCTGGCCGTCGCGGGCCAGGTCGGCCATGACGCGGAGCACCTCGCCGGCCATCTTGGGGTCGAGGGCGCTGGTCGGCTCGTCGAAGAGCAGGGCGCGGGGCTCCATCGCCAGGGCGCGAGCGATGGCCACACGCTGCTGCTGACCGCCGGAGAGCTGGCGCGGCATCGCGTCGAGGCGGTCCCCCAAACCGACGCGGTCCAGGAGCCTCCGCGCGCGGGCCTCGGCCTCGTCGCGGGGGAGTTTCAAAACGTGAATCGGTCCCTCGGTCACGTTCTCCAGCGCGGTCCGGTGCGGGAAGAGGTGGAAGGCCTGGAAGACCATCCCCACCGACCGGCGCACGGACCGCAGCGCCTCGTCGCGCGCGAACTCACTCATGGAAGGTTCCAGACGCGTGCCATCGACGGAAACGACTCCCCCCTGGAACCGCTCCAGCCCGTTCAGGCAGCGCAAGAACGTGCTCTTGCCGCCGCCGGAAGGGCCGACGATCGCCGCCACCTCGCCGCGGGCCACTTCGAGGGTGATCCCGCGGAGAACGTCGAGCGGCCCGTGCCGCTTGACAAGGTCGTTGACGCGGATCATGGGTGGGGCCCTCCGACCGCCGGGGACAATTCGCCCGCGAGCCGACGCTCCGACCACCGCGAGAACCACGAGAGTGGCAGGCTCATCGCCAGGTACAGCGCCGCGGTGGCCAGTGCGAATTCCAGGACCCCGCCCGTTCCGTTGGCCAGGATCTGGTACTGCTTGCTCAACTCCACCAGCGTGATGACCGAGCAGACCGACGTGTCCTTGAACAGCGCGATGAAGTCGTTCGTCACTGGTGGGATCACGATCCGCAGGGCCTGCGGCACGATCACCCGGCGCAGGGCCAGCCGCCGCGACATCCCCAGCGCCAGGGCCGCCTCCATCTGACCGGCGGGGATCGCCTGCAACCCAGCGCGGTAGATCTCGGCCTCGTACGCCGAATAGTTAATCGCCAGCCCGCCGATCCCCGCCGCGAGCGTCGGCAGCCGCAGCAGGTAGAACAGCACGAACAGTTGCAGCATCAAGGGCGTCCCGCGCAGCAGCTCGACGTACGCGGCGAGCGCCCACCGCAGCGGCCTCGGCCCGTACAGCCGGCCGATCGCCACGGCCAGGCCGATCGCCATCGCCAGCGGCATCGACGCCGTCGAGAGCAAGACCGTCATCCCCGCCGATTCCAGCAGGAGCGGCCCGTACTTCCGGACCAGCCCCCAGCCGCGCCCGGACTCGCGAGTCGAGCGCGCGATCCGGTGCGGCGTCCCTCGTCCCAGATCGTCCTGGAGTTCGTCCCAGAGGTCGTAACGCTCGTACAGCCGTCGCAGCTCACCCGAAGCGATCCGCCGCGCGAGGCCCCGATCGAGGGCATCGCGGAGAGTCCCATCTGTCGAGCGCACATAGATGACGTACTCACCGCGCCCCACGGGTGGGCCGGCGAGGGCCAGGCCGGGATAGTGGGGGCCGAAGAACTTCGCCGCGGGAAGATCCTGGAGAGTGGCGTCGACCTGGCCGTTGTCGACGGCCTGCATCGCGTCGGAGGCGCCGGTGAAGCTGACGGCGGCGACGGTCGCGGCGGCCTGCTCGTGCGCGAAGGTGTCGCCCGCCGAGCCCCCCAACACGCCCACCCGCCACTTGCGGGCGTCGGGCCCGGGGCGGGTCAGGTCGTCCCACGAGCGGACCGGGCCGTCGCGGCGGGCCATGAGCTGGAGTCGAAAGAGGTAATACGGCCGCGTCGCCAGGTAGTCCCGCGCCCGGCGGTCGGTCCACTCATACCCGTTGATGACCAGGTCAACGCCCCCGCGATCCAGGACGTTCAGGAGCTGATCCCACTGACCCTGGCGGAATCGCGGCTCCGCGCCGAGGTCCCCCGCCAGCATGGCCATCAGGTCGACCTCGAACCCCGTCACCTTGCGCGGCGATTGTGGGTCGGGATAGGCATACGGCCCGCCCCCCTCCATGTCGCAGCCGTACGGGAGAATTTTCGACGCGCGGATGCGTGCCAGCGTGTCCTCCGGCCCGCGCGGAGAGCAAGCGACGATAACGAGGAACACCGGGATCGTGACGCGGAAGATTCGGCGACAGGCATGGCGGGCGTGAGGGGAGGGCGAAAGGTCGGCGACGGCGGGTTCATCCATCAAGGGAACCGCTTTCTTCAAGAGGGTGAGAGGTGAAGAATCTCCAGTGACTTGCCACGCCCAACGGCTCTCGGCCGCCGACTAACGAATATCTTACCGGAAACGCGCCGCCGTGGCAGGGGTTCGAGACCGCACGAGAGATGTCGCGGTGCATCATGCGGTCAACCGCGACTCGCGCGCTTCAAGGCGTGCGGGAATCCACCTTCGGCCGGGCCTTGAGTCGGACCATGGCCCTCAGGCAGGGCCGCTCGACCAGGTAGAACATCGCGGCCGACACGACCAGCGCGGGGGGCAGCGAGGCCAGCGCCTGGGCGAGATCGTTCTGGAATCCAAGCGGGATGGAACGCATGGGAAACGCACGCTGGACAGCCACCTGGACCCCGATATGGTACAGGAAGAAGCTGTACGAGATGTTGCCGATCCACACGACCGGGGCGAGCCGCAGGAGGCTCCACCGCGACGCCGGGGCGCAGCAGACCGACAGCAGGATCAGGCCGAGTCCCACGCAGACGACCGTCGGGAAGCCGACGGACAGCAAGACGTCCTCCGTTTCGCCCGTTCGCGCGGCGACAGCGCCGAACCAGGAGTTCGCCGTCAGGAACAGGGCCAGCCCGGCCGCCAGGGCGGCGAGCCCCCTCCACCGGACCGCGCGGAACCAGCCCGAGGCCCGCTGCTCCAGGTACGCGACCGCCATCCCCGCCGCGAACCAGTCCAGGTACGAGGTGATCGCCGTGTACTGGACCCCATCGACCCGCGGGCTCGCCCCGAGGCATTCCGCCGCCCGGGAGGCCACCCCGACTCCCAGCATCAAGCCCAGAAGGCCCCACACCGCCGCGTCCGGCCGTCGGGCCGAAGCTCGCGCCGTGACCCAGCAGACGACCGGCAAAAGCGCGTAGAACTGCGCCTCGATCGCGAGGCTCCAGTATACGGCGTTGATGCTATAAAATAAGCTCTTATCAAAGTAGTTGAAGGTCAAGGTCAGATGGCCGACCAAATTGGCGAAGCTGGGCAATTTATCATGGGCGAGGGCACGCGCTGCGAGGAATAAGGCCAGCGACACGACATAGGGGGGGTAGATCCTCAGGAACCTCCGCTGGAAGTAGCCGCGCCAGGAAGGGAGCTTTCTCCCCGCCAGAATCGCCGCGAGGTATGGCGTGGAGAGGAGGTAGCCGCTCAGGACGAAAAACATGTGGACGCCGGTGAAGCCCCTCACGACGACAAAGCCGTAGTTGACGTTGATATTCTTGTGAAAGCAGTAGACGAGCAAGCAGGCGAAGCAACGCCAGCCGTCCAGGGCGACATTGCGACCCGGCGCTGAGGCCGCGGCAGGGCTGGGAATTGGCGAATCGCCAGCGCTGGCGGGTTGGCTCGCCGCGAGGGTCGTCCGATCCTGGATCAAGCGTCAAGTCTCCTGCTCGCTCGCGGCTCGGCCTGCCCCGGCCGACCACACACCGTCTCCGGGCTCGGAGGTCGACTCCGATACTCTAGGACGAGAAGATGCACGACGCCGCCTCATTGCGAACCGAAGCGGGTCCATCCGCGAGGGCTTCACCTCGCGGCCGGAGGCGCGGAGGGCTTCCGGCCGGGGGCGGCCATGAGTACCGGGCCCGGCTTGCCGTCGGCGAATTCCCAGAGGCGGACCTCGCCGTCCCAGCCGCCGGAGGCGAGCGTCTTGCCGTCGGTGGTGAAGGCGAAGGTGTAGACCCAGTCGGCGTGGCCCGAGAGGACGCGGAGCTGCGCCCCGTCGTCGGGGTTGAAGACGCGGACGGTCTTGTCGGCCGAGCAAGCGACGATCGCCTTGCCGCCCGGGTGATACTGGACCTTGAAGACCGCACCCCCGAAGCCGCCCAGCTCGCGGGCCTGCTTCGCTTCCTCGTCGGGCTTCCAGAGCCGGACCTTCGCGTCGCCACCGCAGGTCGCGATGGTCTTGCCGTCCGGGGCGAACGCGACCCCATAAACTGGCTCCGGATGGCCAGGGAAAGTGACGAGCGCCTCCTTCCTCGCCAGGTCGAACACCTTGGAGGTCTTGTCGCGCGAGGCCGAGGCCAGCCGCGTTCCGTCGGGGCTGAACGCCAGGTCAAGCACCCAGTCGGCGTGGTCCTCGATCGTCGTGACGAGCTTGCCTGACTCCACCTCCCAGAGCCTGATGGCGCGGTCGGCGCCGGCGGCGGCCACCAGCTTGCTATCCGGGCTGAAGGCGACGGCGAAGACCGCGTCGGGCCCTTCCACGAGGTCACGCACTGGCTTGCCGCCACCGTTGGGCTCGGCCAGCCAAAGCCTCGCCGCGCCATACTGGCCGGGGTCGCCGCTGGCGGTGGCCAGGTACTTGCCGTCGGGGCTGTACGCGACCTCGTAAACGCGCTCGGCCAACCCACGGAGGCGGCGGACGAGGCCCCCATCCGCGGGGTTCCACAGGTTGACCTCGTGGTATCCCGAGGCGGCCAGCGTCGTGCCGTCCGGGCTAAACGCCAACGCGGTGATCGGCACCGCGACGGGATACGCCTCGGGGATGACCACCGGCGTGATCTTGTGCAGCAGGGCCGTCCAGTCCTCGTGGGGGTCGACCCCGTCGTACTTCGCCCCCTCCTTCACCCAGCGCGCGATCAGAGCCACCTTCTCGGCCGGCAGCGGGTCGAGTTTATAGGGCATCCGGGGTTTCGCCTCGGGCTTGAGCAGCTCGACGAACCGGCTGCCGTCGGGGTCGCCCGCCTCCAGGGTGACATCTTGGCC
>JAABUQ010009873.1_pt1 | contig 12725 bp, 7 predicted proteins | sample 5560001 | NCBI WGS metagenome assembly JAABUQ01 (sample SAMN10711888, study PRJNA513371) | rock metagenome | isolation source: Antarctica rocks | place: Antarctica: Victoria Land, Finger Mt nord | collected 2015-12-18 | reverse complement strand
CAGGCCCGGTTCCGCTACGAGGTCGACGCCCCGACCCTGGCCAAGGCCGACGTCGACCTCGCCCGCCCGATGACGATGAAAGGGGGGAGCCTGGCCGCCCGCGACGCCCTGGCCGAGATCCTCGGGACGGTCGGATTGAGCTACCGGGTCGCCGACGACGGGTCGTTGTTCATCACCACCGCCGCCCGGCTCGCCGAGGCGTCGGGCAAGAAGGGGGCGGTCATCGAGGGGCCGCCGGTGAAGCTCACCCTCGCCCCGCCGCTGAAGCCGGGCGACCCGTCGTATCGCGAGGCGACCCGCGATGCGCTCGCCAAGCGCCTCGCCGCCCAGGGGATCCGCCCGGAGGTCGTCGAGGTGCTGATGGGCCAGTACGCCGCCTCGCTGTTCGAGCCGACCGGCCTGGTCGTCCTGGCCCACCTGTCGCGCGAGGGGCTGGAAGAGGTGATGCCGCTCGACGTCTTCCCGAGCCCCAGGAAACTCGTCAGGACGGCCTTGATCGTCGCGCACGGGGTCGATCCCCGGCTCCAGGATCAGGCCCGGGCCCTGGTCAAGAAGCTCGGCGATGCGTCCCCCAAGGCCCGGGACACGGCCGAGTCCGACCTGTCCGGCCTGGGGCCGGTCGCCGTCCCGGCGCTAGAGGATGCGCTCCGCGAGAAGGACGTCGAGATCGTCCTGAGGGCCGAGCGGCTCCTGATGCAGCTCAACCGCCAGGTCCCTTGACGGTCGTCGGCCGGGCCGGCCCCACCTCCCCGGGGCCGATCAGGCCGTCGCGGTCGCGGTCGAGCCGGTCGAATTGCTCGCGGGGGCCGAGGAACTCGCGGCGCGAGACGTCGCCATCGCCGTTGGTGTCCATCCGGCGGAACCACCCCGGCCCATCCTGGGACGAGCGAGCGGCCCCGACGATCACGAGGCCGCCCGGGGCCGATGTCGTCGGCTCGCCCCGGCTTAGGGTGATCTGGATGTGATGAGGGACCTCCTCCGGGGCGATCCGGCGGTCGCCGTCGCGGTCGCAGGCCGAGAGCCGGGCGGAGGTGTCGAGCACCTCGCGGGCCCCGATCCGGCGGTCCCGGTCGAGGTCGAGCAGGCCGAAGAGCGACCGCCCCTCGTCCGAGCCGGTCAAGGTCAGCCGGTCCCGAGCCCAGGCCGACCGGATCGCCGCGAATTCCAGGGCCTCGCGGGGATACACCTTGCCGTCGCCGTCGCGGTCGAGCGCCTGGAAGAGGGCGGCCAGGGGCGAGGGCTGGCCGTTGACCTGGGGCACCTCCGACGCTTCGAGGTAGCCGTCCTGATTGACGTCGGCCGCCTCGACCTGCGCGACCAGGTTCTTGCCCGCCGAGCCGGCCGCCCCCGGGTCGTCGACCGCCCGGATGTCGAGCCGGATCGGGCCGAGCTCGACCTGGACGACCGCGTCGGCGATCTGCCGGACGGCGATGCCCTGGGGCGGCCCTTCCCCTTCGGTCGCCCGTACCCGGGCCGAAGGGCGGCCCGAGGGGTCGGCGCCGAGGGCGACGTCGAGCGTCGCGTCCCTCGGGGCTTCGGCGAGGTAGCGGCGGACGTCCTCGGCGTCGAGCTTGCCGTCGCCGCGGTCGGCCCCGGCGAAGGCCCCGGCCTCGATGGCGAACTCCCCGGGCGAGAGCTTGGAGTCGGGCCGGCCCGGCCCTTGTCCCGGGCCCGTGTCATATTTCTTGACGATCAGCCGGGCCAGGCGGAGCGGCTGTTCCCCCGCCGCCAGCTCGATGACCACCGGCGGCGGGAGGGCGGCGCGGGCGGGCCGGCCCGGGGTCGCCATCGCCTGGGCCGCCGCGACGGCGGAGTTGTCGGCCAGGGCGATCTCCTCGACGCCGATAACCTCGTCGTCGTCGAAGTCGAGCCGCCGGAGCGAGCCGACGATCGACTCCAACTCGACCCGGTCGAGCTGGCCGTCCCGGTCCCGGTCGAGCAGGTCGAAGAGGGAGTCGGTCCGCCGGTCGGCCAGGCCGACGGCGCGGACCTGGAGCGGGCCGGAGCCCTCGCGGAGCGCCTCGACCAGCCCCTCGATGGCGAGCGATAGGTCTTTGGATAGACCCGGGGCGACGGCGGGGCCGCCCCCCTTGGCACCGAGCAGCGGCCCGAGGCCGCCCGCCTCGGCCTCGGCGGCGTTGAGCTTGCCGTCGCCGTCGCGGTCGACCTGGTGAAACCGGGCGCGGATCGAGTCGGCCCAAGCGGGGCGGAACGCCCGGCCGCCGACCATCACCCGGAGCCTGAGCAGGATCGGCCGGGTTTCGCCCAGGATCACCAAGTCCTGGACCGCCTCGTCCCCCAACGCGGCGAACGTCGACGCGGGGGGGGCGACCGGCTCGCCGGCCGGGGCCGGGGCCGAGGATAGGGTCAACGCCAGTGCCCCCAGTCGGGCGAACGTCGTCCGGGTCATCCCAAGACCTCGTCGATCGGGCGGGCTTTGGGCTCGACGATCCGGATCGGCCGGCCGTTGTCGGCGATGTTCTGGGCCGAGGGGTCCAGGCCGAGCCCCTTGACCACGGTGGCGAGCAGGTCGGCCGCCGAGACCGGGCGGTCGCGGACCTCCATCCCGTCGGCCCCGGTGTCGCCGATGGCCTGCCCCCCTTTGATCCCGCCGCCGGCGAGCACGGTGGTCCAGGCGTTGGGGTAGTGGTCGCGGCCGGCGGTCTCGTTGATCTTGGGGGTCCGACCGAATTCGCCCATCCAGACGATCATCGTCGAGTCGAGCAGTCCCCGCGAGCGGAGGTCGGTCATCAGGGTGGCCCAGCCGGCGTCGAGGACCCGGCTGAGCTGCGCGACGGTGTCGAAGTTCTGCTGGTGGGTGTCCCAGCCCAGGTCGTTGCGGCCGTCCACGCCCGAGAGCGAAACCTCGACGAACGGGACCCCGCGCTCGACCAATCTTCGGGCGAGCAGGCACCCTTGGCCGAAGGTGTTCCGGCCGTAGGCATCGCGGACGGCGGCCGGCTCGTCTTCCAGGTCGAACGCCTTGGCGGCGGCCGAGCGCATCATCCGCACGGCCCGGCGGTAGGCGTCCTGATGGCTGACCGCGGGAGTCCCGGAGTGGGTGGCGTGGAAGTCGCTGGAGAGCGATTCGAGGAGGCCGAGCCGGCCGTCGGACCGGTCCGGGCCGATCCCTTGCGGCAGGTCGAGGTCATCGACCCGGAGCCCCCGCCGGCCCGCCGCCGCGCCGGGCCCGCCGGCCCGCTCGCCGACGACCAGCGGCGCGTACCTCGGGCCGAGGAACCCGGAGCCGAACGCCGCCGGGTTGATCGCCCGCGCCGGCGCGACGCTGACGAACCCGGGCAGCTCGGCCGAGGAGTCGTCGAGCTCCTTCGAGATCAGGGCCCCCAGCGACGGGTGGCGGATCGGGGCCTGGGGGAGATAGCCGGTCCGGAGGCTGTAGGTGGCCCGTGCGTGGTCGCCTTCCTTGGTGCTCATCCCCCGGATGATCGCCAGGTCTTTCGCCTGCTTGGCGAGACCGGGCAGGTGCTCGGCCAGGAGCAGGCCGGGCACGCCGGTCTCGATCGCCTTGTACGGGCCGCCGTTGGCGTGGCCGGGCTTGGGGTCGAAGGTGTCGACCTGGCTGGGACCGCCCGACATCCAGAGGAGGATGCACGACTTCCGCCGCTTCGGGTCGGCGGCGGCGGCCGAGGCCAGCTCGCCGAGCCAGCCCGAGGCGGAGCCGGCCATCACGCCGGCGGAGGCCAACCGGAAGATTTCGCGGCGGCTCAGGCGCGGCGGCGACGATCGCGAGCGGTCCATGTCCGGCTCCTTGGGCTTCGGGGCGATCCGGTTCAATGATTCACGCGGAACTCGGGGCCGTTGAGCAGGGCCCAGAAGATGTCGGAGAGCGCCCGGGGCCGCTCGGCCTCGGAGCGGCTTTCGAGGTGGGCGAGGGCGACCCCGCGCTCCTTGGGGTTCGGCCGGCGGGCGAGGGTGGCCAGGTAGAGGGCCTCGACCCGGCCTTCGGCGTCGAGATAGGGGGCCTCGGCGATCGCCCCGAGCGTGTCGCCCCCTTCGGGGCTGGTCGCCCCGGCGACGAACGCGCCGTTCATCAGCGTGAGCGCCTGGAGGATCGACGCCTGGGCCTCGGTCGGCCGGGCGTCGCGGTCGGCGAACAGCTCCAGGAACCGGCCTCGCGAGTCGCCTAGCTCGACCCCGGTGGCGCGGGCCAGGCTGTCGACGAACTGGCCGGGGGAGAGACCCCGGACCGGCATCCGGGCGAACGGCGCGGAGGCCGTCGCCTGGCCCGGGTCGGCGGCGCTGGTCAGGTGGTAGGCCCGGGTCGCCGTCAAGGCCCGGATCAGGTACTTCATGTCGTAGCCGTGGGCCCGGAACTGGCCGGCCAGCTCGTCGAGCAGGCCGCCGAGGCCGGAATCCTCGCCGGAGTCGAGGTCGTCGATCGGCTCGATCAGGCCGGAGCCGAGGAACCGGGCCCAGGTCCGGTTGACCGCCGCCCTGGCGAAGTACGGGTTCCCCGGCGCGGTGATCCACTCGGCCAGGACTTCGCGGGGCTCGGCCCGGGGCCGCCAGGCCGGCGGGGTGTGGTCGAGGTGGCCGGCGGCGACGACCGTCGAGGTCCCGGGGATCGTCAGCTCGCGGAGGTTGGGGTTGACCGGCTTCAAGGGGGTCGCCACGCCGTCGGCGGTGGGGTTGGGCACCCCGGCGAAGAAGGCGGAGAAGCCCCAGAATTCCTCGCGCCGCCACTTGGCGAACGGGTGGTGGTGGCATTGGGCGCATTCGAGCCGGAGCCCGAGGAAGGCCCGGGCCGAGTCGGCGGCGATGACCTCGGGCTTGTTCAGCTTGGCGGCGTAGAACGCGACCGGCGACGGGGCCGAGCGCCCTTGCGTGGCCTCATCCGGCCGGCCGGTCAGCTTGACGGTGAGGATCTCGCGGACGACCCGGTCGTAGCCGGCCTCCTCGCGGACCTTGCGGCGGAGCCAGGCTTCGAGCTCGTTGACGCCGAGGCCGGGCTGCCCCTCGGCCTGGTCGTTGGGCAGGAGGACCTCACGCCAGAGCGAGGCGGCCCGCATGGCATAGGCCGGGCTATCGAGCAGGCGGTCGACCAGGGCGGCCCGCTTCTCGGGGCTGGGGTCGTCGAGGAAATCGCGGGCCTCGGCGGCGGTCGGGATCTTGCCGATGAGGTCCAGGCTCGCCCGCCGGAGGAACTCGCCGTCGCCGGACCGGGCCGCCGGGTTCGCGCCCCCCTCCGACCAGGCCGCGGCCAGCCTGGCGTCGACCCGGGCCGCCAGGCCCTTGGCGTCGAGGGTGCCGGCGACCGTGCCGGTCGCCAAGAGCCCCCGGTCGCTCGCGCCGGCGACGCCGATCAGGAAAGAAGCAACGATCCAGGCCCGGAGGATGCACATGGTCGGATTCCCTCGTCCGTCGCCGAGAACCGGGCCGGGAGCTTTCGCCGGCCTCCGGCCGATCCACCTCCCCGCGTCGTGAGTTTATCCTAATCCATTCGTCCTGGGCGACACAATCACGAAAAACGCCGATCCCGCCGCGGGCCGTCGGTCAGTCCTCGGCGGGATCGCCCGGCCGGTCGGCGGGGATGTAGGGGATCAAGCCCTCTCGAAACGCGATCTCCTGGACCTCCCTGGGCAGGCTCCGGGCGTCGGCGATCAGGCCGTTGACCTGGATCATCCAGGCCAACGGGTTCTGGCCCATCCGGCCGGGCACGGTCCATTCGGGGTCGAACCTGTCGATTCCGAGCAGGTTCCGGATCGCCATCGACTTGGCCGACCCGGTGGCCTCGGAGACGCCGATCCCCTCGTCGATGTCGGTCATCTTCATGTGGAGCGGCTGGCTGGGATCGCCGAGGAAGTTCACGAAGCCGATGACCCGCGCGATCCCGCTGGCCCAGGATTCCGGCTTACCTCGGGTCAGCGGGGAGGGCCGCTCGCGGGCCAGGGCGCCGGCCAGCTTCCGGCACAAGGCCGCGTACTCCTCGTCGAGGTGCTCCCGGCAGAAGGCGTCGGTCAGGGCCACGATCCGCCCGAGTGCCGGGTTCGTCGACGCACCGGCCTCGGACCGGCCCCACTCCGTCCCGGCCCCCCTCGCGCCCTCGCCGCCGATGGCCTTCCCCCTCGCCGGGCGCGACCTCCCCGCGGGGGCCGGGAGCGACGTGACGATGCCGGACCGCGCTTTGGCCGCCTTGTAATCCTCGTCGAGCCGCCGCTTGATCCCGCCGCCGAGGATGACGTTGTAGCTCGAGATGAGCCCGTCGTAGACGATCCGCCCCTTGAACGGCAGGAGGGTCGTCTCGACCATTCGCGGCAGGTGAGGCCCCACGACTTCCTCGAAAGGGTCGAAGAGGGCGAGGACGCCGTAGGCGACGACCGGCTCGGTCGAGGACAGGAAAACCATGTGGTCCTGGAGCTGCCGGAAGGCGTAAAAAGTGCCGGTGACGAGGTGCTTCCACGACCGGACGATCTCCAGGGCATCGTCGGGGGACCGGAACGGGTTCTCGTCGGCGAAGGCGTCGATCAACTCGATGTGTTCAAGGAGGGCCTGATGGACCTCCAGCCGGGTTTCCGGGGACAGGCCCGAGTAAACCTCGGGCGTGGCGACCTTCCGGCCGATCACCTTGAGCCGCCGGTTCACGAAGAACATCAGCGAGCGATGGAGCCGGAAGAAAAGGTCAACGTCCGCGAGCGGTAATCGCATATCGACGGCCCTCCCCTCTGCCTCGACCGCTCCGATCGATCGGGAACCGCTCTTTTAATAGGGGCGGGCCCGGTTCGCGAAATCATTCGGTCGGCCACGGTAGGAGCGGGGGCGATTGTAATTCCAGGGGTCGGAGGGCCGGGCGAGGGCGGGGATCCCCCGGGGTCCGAAGAGGAGCCGACTGGCCTGCCGTCGCGCCTGGTTCCGCCGCCCGATCTCGGCCTGGCGAGGGGAGTACGGCCTCGGCTGATCAACCTGGGCGATGGCCGGGGCGGCCCCGAGGAGCAGCACGGCGAGGAAGGCGAACGAGGTTTTCATGACGGGATGTCCCGGTCGGATCGGGCTTTGGAGGGCGCACGCGAAAAGGACCCAAGGCTGGCCGCCTTGGGTCCTTTCCCGAGAAGGTGCCGAAGAGAGGACTTGAACCTCCACGAGCCGTTAAGCCCACTAGGACCTGAACCTAGCGCGTCTGCCAATTCCGCCACTTCGGCTCGCGGATCCATTTAAGCGGCCGGGCAGGCCCCTCGTCAAGCCCGACTCCGGGATTCGGCGGGTCGGCCGGGCCCGGCGGGCGGGACATTGTACGGTGAAGGGCGGGCGACTACACTACGCATCCGATTCCCCGAAGGTCGGGACCGCCCCGACTTCGACGCTCGGTGATACCCGCCTCGAGGATTGACAGATGCAGCATACCTTGATCATCTTCAAGCCCGACTGCGTCCAGCGCCGGCTGGTCGGGCGGGTCCTCCAGCGGTTCGAGGCCAAGGGGCTCCGGATCGCCGCCCTCAAGCTGATCCAGGTCGGCCGGGAACTGGGCGAGGAGCATTACGGCGAGCACAAGGGCAAGCCGTTCTTCGGCGGCCTGATCGACTTCATCACCGCCGGCCCGGTGGTCGTGGGCGTGCTCCACGGCAACGAGGCCATCGCCGTCGTCCGCTCGATGTTGGGGGCGACCAACGGCACCGCCGCCGCCGCCGGCACGATCCGGGGCGACTTCTCGATCAGCAAGCAGAACAACCTGATCCACGGCAGCGACAGCCCCGAGTCGGCCCGGCGCGAGATGGCCCTCTGGTTCAAGGACGGCGAGGTCGCCGACTACGCCATCGCCGGCTCGCAGTGGGTCTTCGACGGCGCCTGAGACGATCCATCCCGCGCCCTTTGGAAGGAGTGCCGACGTGTCGCCAGCGGACGCCCGGCGCGAGGTGGCCGACCTCCGTTCCGAGATCGACCGCCACAACCGGCTCTACTACGTGGAGGCCGCGCCGGCGATCTCGGACCACGAATACGACCGCTTGATGCGCCGGCTCGAGGCCCTGGAGGCGGAGCACCCGGACCTCGTCACCCCGGGGAGCCCGACGCGGCGGGTCGGCGGGGAACCGCTGGACGAGTTCGCGACGGTCACCCATTCCGTCCCGATGCTCTCGATCGAGAACACCTACAACGAAGGGGAGATGCGGGAGTGGGACGCCCGGGTCCGCCGGGGGCTCAACCCGGGCGAGGTGATCCGCTACGCCGTCGAGTTGAAGGTCGACGGCGTCGCGGTCTCGGTCCGGTATGAAGGCGGCAAGCTGACCCTGGGCGCCACGCGGGGCGACGGCTTCCGGGGCGACGACGTTTCGAGCAACATCCGGACCGTCCGGGGGGTCCCGAGGGGGCTTCCGGCCGGCTGCCCGGAGGTCTTGGAGGTCCGGGGCGAGGTCTACATGACCAACGCCGAGCTCGTCCGGCTCAACGAGCTCCGGGCCTCGGCCGAGGACGCCCCGTTCGCCAACCCCCGGAACGCCACGGCGGGGTCGCTCAAGCTGCTCGACTCCAAGCTCTGCGCCGCCCGGCGGCTCCGGTTCGTCGCCCACGGCCTGGGCGAGACGCGGGGCTTGTCGGCGGGGTCGTATTCGGAGATCCTCCGGCTGCTCCGGTCCTGGGGCATCCCGGTCACGCCGCATCACGCCCTCTACGAGTCGATGGACGAAGTGATCGAGCATGCCGGGCGGTGGCAGGTGCTGCGCAACGGCCTCGACTTCCAGACCGACGGCCTGGTGGTCAAGGTGGACGACCTCGGCCAGCGCGAGCGGCTGGGGACCCGGAGCAAGAGCCCCCGCTGGGTCATCGCCTACAAGTACGCCGCCGAGCAGGCGGTGACCAAAGTCGTCCGGATCGGGGTCCAGGTGGGCAAGACCGGCAAGCTGACCCCGGTGGCCGAGCTGACCCCGGTCCCCCTGGCCGGCACGACGGTCAAGCGGGCGAGCCTGCACAACGCCGACGAGATCGCCCGAAAGGACGTCCGGGTCGGCGACACCGTGGTGATCCAGAAGGCGGGCGAGATCATCCCGCAGGTGGTCCGCGTGGAGGTCGAGGCCCGCGACGGGTCCGAGGTCCCCTTCGACTTCCCCTCGGCCTGCCCGAGCTGCGGGGCCCCGGTCGAGCGCGAGGTCGACGGCGTCGACCTGCGCTGCTCGAACCCGCCGTCGAGCTGCCCGGCCCAGCTCAAGGAGGCGGTCCGCTGGTTCGCCCACCGCGACGCGATGGACGTGGAGGGCCTGGGCGTGAAGCTGATCGATCAGCTGGTCGACAAGGGGATGGTCCGAGGGCTCGGCGACCTCTTCCGGCTCGACGCGGCGGCCCTGGCCGAGCTCGACCGGATGGGCAAGAAGTCGGCGGAGAACCTGGTCGCGGCCCTGGAAGGGAGCAAGGGGCGGACCCTCGACCGCTTCCTCACCGGCCTGACGATCCGCCACGTCGGAACCCGAGGGGCGGAAGTCCTGGCGGAGCGGTTCGAGGCGCTGGACCGGATCGCGGCGGCCACCCTGGCGGACCTGGAAGGGGTGCCCGAGATCGGCCCGGTCGTCGCCGCCAGCGTCTTCGACTTCTTCGGGAAGGAGAGCACGAAGCGGCTCCTGGACGACCTCCGAACGGTCGGGGTCGAGCCGGCGCCCGTGGCCCGCCCGGTGGCTCCGGCGGGCCGGCTCCCCCTGGCCGGCAAGACGGTGGTGATCACCGGGACCTTGCCGAAGCGGACCAGGAGCGAGGCCGAGGCCGAGGTCAAGCGACTCGGCGGCAAGGTCACCGGGTCGATCTCGAAGTCGACGAGCTTCCTGCTCGCCGGGGCCGAGGCCGGGAGCAAGCTCGACAAGGCCCGGGCGCTGGGGATCCCGATCCTCGACGAGGCCGAGCTCGACCGGCTCGTCTCGAATCCTTGATCCTTCCGGCCCTCGATTGCGTCTCGGCCGAACTCGACCTAAAGGATCCAGGGAGGCCGCGATGGGGCGGCCTCGGGGATTTCCTCGAATTCGGCGAGACGGACCATGTCACGACGCGGAAGGGCCTCGCGCGGGCCGAGATCCAGGAATTTCCCGCCGGGCGTCGATCGCCTCGAAGGTCGGCGGCTCCTCTCGGGGTCGGGGATCGTCGACTTCCGCTCGGCCTTCGGCATCGGCTCGGTCGAGACGAGCTCCGCCCTCCACGCCAACGCCACCGCGACCGACTCGGCCGGCGACGTCTACCTCACCGGGTCGTTCCGGGGGACCGTCGGCTTCGACCCGACTTCGCCCTCCTCGACGCTGACCACGAGCGGCACGCAGGATTCCTTCGTCGCCAAATACAACCCGACGGGTGCACTCCAATGGGTTCGGACCTTCGCTGGCAGGAAGACGACGGCCCCAGGGGGAGCGACGATCTCGGCCGTGGGCCAAGGGTCGGCGATCGCGGTCGATGGGACGGGCAACGTCTTCGTCGCCGGGTCGTTCGGCGGGACGGTCGACTTCGGCGCCGGGTCGAACACGCCCGAGCTGACGACCCCGACGTATGCGACCGAGGCGTTCGCCGCGAAGCTCGACCCTTCGGGAACCCTGACCTGGGCCCGGGCCGCGGGCGGGACCGCCGGTGACACCGACTCGGCCGACGCCCTGGCCCTCGACGGCTCGGGCGGCGTGGTGATCGCCGGGTCGTTCGCCGACTCGGCGAGCTTTGGGGCGACGACCTTGACCGCCGGGGGCGCCTCCGAAGGTTTCGCCGCCCGGATCGACGGCTCGGGGGATTTCGTCTGGGCCTCGGCCACGAGCGGCTCGGCCGGGTCCAACGCCCAGGTCAACGGGGTGTCGGTGGACGCCTCGGGGGACGTCGCCCTCGGCGGGTTCGTTTCGGGTTCGGTCGGCTTCGCGGGCTCGACGTCGGCCCGGCTGGTCTCGGCCGGCTCGGACGACGTCGCCCTCTGGAAGCTCGACCCCGCCGGCCATCTGCTCTGGGACCGCTCGTTCGGCTCGGCCGACTTCGACACCGCGACCGCCGTCGCCTTCGACACCTCGGGCGACCTCTACGCCACGGGCGCCTTCTCGGGTCACGTCAACTTCGCCACCGGCCCGGTCGCCGACACCCTCGTCGCCGGCCCGATCTTCGACGAGTTCGCCCTCAAGCTCGACCCCACCGGCCAGGAACTCTGGGCCCGGGGCTTCGTCGGGCCCGGGGGGTGGTCGAAAGGGCAGGGGGTCGCCGTCGACTCGGCCGGCAACGTCCACCTGGCGGGGACCTTCACCGGCCTGGTCGAGTTCGACCCCGGCCCCGGGTCCGACCCCGTGACCAGCGGCGGGAGCACCGACGTCTCCCTCGCCGGGCTCGACCCGAACGGCAACCTGATCTACGCCCTGCACGCCGGGCGGTCGAACGCGAACGAGGCGCTCGGCCTCGCGATCAACGCCGGCGGCCTCGTCGCGATCACCGGGAGCTACAGCGGCTCGATCGCCTTCGGCCCGACGGCCGTCGCCGCCTCCGGCATCCATCAGGCATTCGCCGCGACGTTACAAATCCCCACCCCGCCGACGCTCGCCGCCCCCCAGGTCGAGGCCGGCAGCCTGACCGGGCCCAACAACACGACCTCGACCCGCTCGCCGATCTTCGACGTCAACGGCGCCGACGCCGGGGCGACCGTCGAGCTGGTCCGGGACGGCGCCGTCGTCGCCCGTCGGGTCGGCTCGGGCCCGATCCAGGACCCGGGGCCTGGCCATTCGGGGACGTTCGCCTATGCCGCGATCGAGGTCAACGCCTTCGGGATCGCCGGGACGACCGGCGCCGCCACGGCCTTGACGATCCTCGCCGCGCCGCCGCCCGCACCCGCTCTGTCCTCGCTCCTGGCCCTGGACAACACCGGACCCAAGGGCGCGAACGTCACGAATAACCGGCAATTCCACCTGGTCGGCACGGCCACCCCTTCGGACCTCGTCCAACTGGTCGACGCGGCGGGGTTCGTCTATGGGACGGCCCTGGCGGGCACCGACGGGTCGTACACCATCACCCCGGTGTCGCCGCTGGCGGACGGGACTTATGCCCTGAGCGTCCGGTCGGTGGACGCCGCCAACGACGTCGGGGCGGCGAGCCCGCCGCTCTCGATCGTCGTGCTCGCGACCCGCCCGGCCGCGCCCTCGGTCCCGCTCCTGAACCCGAGCGACATCACGGGGGTGCCCGCCACCGTCGTCACCAGCGACCGGACGCCCCGGATCATCGGCAAGGGCCAGCCGGGGACGAGCGTCCAAATCCTCCTGACGACGGGCTCGACCCTCGCGACCGCCCCGGTTGGGCCCGACGGGACGTTTTCGGCCATCCCGACGGCCCCCCTGGCCGACGGGTTTTACGGGATCCACGCCGTCGTTATCGACATCGCCTCGAACGTGAGCCTGCCCAGCCCCACGTCCACATTGACCATCCTGGCCACCTTGCCCTCGGCCCCGACCTCGCTGGGCCTCCTCGCGGCCGACGACTCGGGCGCGATCGGCGACCACCTGACGAACGTCCGCCAGCCCCGGCTGACCGGCAATGCCAAGCCCTGGGCGACGGTCCAGATCGTCGATCAGGCCGGTGCGATCGACGCGACCACCTTCGCCGGGCCGGACGGGAATTTCGTCGCCCCGATCGGGAAAAGCCTCGGCGACGGGACCTATACTTTCTCGGCCCGGACCGTGGACACGGCGGCCAACTTGAGCACCGGCAACCCCTCGTACGCCCTGAAGATCCTCGGGACGCCCCCCCCGACCCCTTCGGCCCCCGCCTTGCTCGCGGCCGACGATTCGGCC
>JAABUQ010009872.1_pt1 | contig 12727 bp, 9 predicted proteins | sample 5560001 | NCBI WGS metagenome assembly JAABUQ01 (sample SAMN10711888, study PRJNA513371) | rock metagenome | isolation source: Antarctica rocks | place: Antarctica: Victoria Land, Finger Mt nord | collected 2015-12-18 | reverse complement strand
AGGTAAACTCGCGAGATGCCGGCCGGACGCAGGATGTCGGCACTGAAGGCGGCATTCTGCCATGTGTCGAGCGAGCGGCCCTCCTCCCATCGTGCGGGGACGCGGAAATCGTCTCGCAGGCTGGCCGACATCATCTGGGCGAGCGTGGTGTGCGCATCGTTCATCTCACCGCCCGAGACGAGGATCGGCAACCCCGTCCGCCGCGCCAAGGCCACGCCTGCGCGCATCCGGTCGAGCGTCAGCGGCCCGGGCTCGAGATCCTGGACGCCCTCGATTCGGATACCGTCGGCCGCGAGGATCACGATCGCCTCGGGTGCGGCTTCCGGCACCGGGCCGGGCGCCAAGCTGTCGAGCAATAGGGTCGAGACCAACGGGATTGCGAGAATGACGACGATGGCCAGCATGGCAGCCGATAGACGACGCGCCCACGAGCGGCCGACGAGCGAAAGCAGGAAGGCCAGCACGACCAGGCTTGCCGGCGGCAGCAGCATGTCGACGACATGGTTGAGCAAGGCGCCTCCTGGTCGGACGCAAACTGACAGGGCCGACTCGCGATGAGAAGATACGAGTGGGCGGCAGGCGGAGTATTCGACGGCGCGTATGATCACCACGACACTCTCCCGCCCCGATCTGGCCGCCCCGGAGTTCGCCCGTCAGTGGCGCGACTTCGCCCGTCTGTGCGGCGCATCGTTCTTCCAGGACTGGACCTGGGTGGGTTGCCTGGCGTCGCACAGATACCCGGATCCGGTGCTTGTCGAGGCGCGTCAGGATGGGCGCCGGATGGCACTGGCATTGTTCAACCGGCGCGCCGACCGTCCATGGGGAGAGACTCTCTTTCTGCATGAGAGCGGGGCGCCGGAGTGGGACGCCGTGTTTACCGAGCATAACGGCCCGCTCATCCTAGGCGGCTCGGACCTCGACGGCGCCGCTCTCTATGTACAGGTACTGAATGCCGTAATGATTGGTGGCGTGACCCGGCGCCTGGCACTCTCCGGCGTCAGGGCCGACACGTTGGCTGCCGCGAGCAACGTGCACGGGGCCGTCTTTGAGGACGTCGCGCGATCGGCTCCCTACGTCGATCTCGACCGACTGACGCCCGATCCCTCGTTCATCGACACGCTGAGCCGCAACACCCGCCATCAGCTCCGCCGATCCAACCGTGACTACGCCGAACTCGGCGACCTCGTCTTGAGTCGGGCCGAGACCGTCGAGGCGGGCCTGCGGGACTTTGCCGAGTTGGTCCGCCTCCACGAGATCACTTGGCGTGGGCGTGGATTGAGCGGGGCTTTTGCGCGGCCGGAGGTCAGGCGCTTCCATCATGCCCTGATAAGCGACGGGCTTCCGCGCGGCGAGGTCGATGTGCTCCGCATCGGCGCTGGCCGGGCCGTGGTGGGTTATTTGATGAATTTCAATCATCAAGGTGTCGTATCGGCCTACCAGAGCGGGTTCAACTACGAAGGCGCCGGGCCGCACATGAAGCCTGGATTGACGAGCCACTATCTAGCGATCGAGGCTGCACGCGCAGGCGGCGCTCGAACTTATGACTTCCTTGCCGGTCCGAGCCGCTACAAGTCCAGCTTTGCCAACGCCGAGCGATCACTGCATTGGCTGAGTGTCGCCCCATTGATGCACCCGTTCGCGCTGAAAGCGAGCGCCAGGCGCGTGCTTCGCAAAATTCGGAGCCAGCCTCGTTGCCAATCAAGCAATTCTTAACCCGTTCGCGCTAATTTGGGATCTTGATCGGTAGGTAAGATGGTCGGTTCGGTGGGGAGCGGGCGACGATTTGGCGGTTCGAGCTCGCATGCTCGGCCTTCGGCCGAATTGACATGACTCCGGTGGAGCGCGCCCTTGATACGTCTTCGCTCAGCTCCGAGCGGAGCAGGGTGGCCACGGAGCGTCGATTGTTCACTGGGCGGTTCACTGGGCGGTTCACTGGGCGGCTTCGCGACCCGGCGAGTCAGTCGTGGCTGTGCATGATCGTTGGGCTCAGCTTCATCGTGCTTGCCGTGGTTGGCGCCACTACGACGGGAGCGGCGTTGCGATCTGCTGCCCTGGCCCAAGCCGCTCGCAATCTGGACCAGCTGAGCGAGGCCGTTGGCGAGCAGGTCGGGCACTCGCTCCAGGCCGTCGATCTCATCCTGCAAGACATCGGCTATCGGGTCGAGAACAGGGCTTTGCGGCAGAACGCTCCGGTCGAGACGGTCATGGCGTCGCCCGAAATCCACGAGATGTTGGTCGAGCACGTGCAACACGCGAGCCAATTGTCCGCCGCGGCGCTGATCGATCGGCAAGGCACGTTGACGAACTGGAGTCGGGAAACCCCGATCCCCCCCTTGTCGCTCTCGAGTCGGGATTTTTATACGCTCTCGGCGGCCGAGACCGGTGCTCCGGAACTCTACATCAGCAAGCCGCAGATTAGCCAAACGACGGGACGGCTGTCGCTGTTCATCTCCCGCAGGCTGACGAACGAAACGAACGCGTTCGACGGCGTCGCGACGGGCGTCACGCCGGTCGACATCATCGAGCGCTCGTTTGCCGCGATCACCCAGGGGCCAGGGCTGTCGATCACGCTCTTGCTCGACGATGGCATGATCGTCACCCGCGCGCCGGGCGACAACTTCAAGGTTGGGGAGGTCGACAGCCCGGCTGCCTATCGCGGGCGGCTCTCCTCGTCACGGAACCTCGAGCCGTACGGGATGCGTCTCGTGGTGAGCGTCACGAAAGCCGAAGCGCTCTCGCTTTGGCGACGGCAAGCCGTGGCGATTGGGATCCTGACGTTTGCGGCGTCGATTTGCATTCTATTGATGATGTGGGCGTTGTTTCGTCAGATCCGAGCGCAACGCACCGCGCAGGAAGCGTTGGCGCACCGGAACCGATTGCTCGAAGAGTCCAATCAGCGGGCCGAACGGCAGACGCTGGAACTCGCCGCCACCGCGGACGCGCTTCGCGCCAAGGAGAAGCTGCTTGCGAACCGATCCGACACGCTGAACACGACGCTTCAGTATATCGATCAGGGCATCCTCATGATCGATGCCGACGAAGTCGTGGCGGTCTACAACCAGCGCGCCTGCGAGGTGCTGGGCATCCCGAAAGAGCTGCTCGAAAGCCGGCCCCAATTCCGGGAGCTGTTGGCGTATCAATGGGCGCATGGCGAATTCAATCGCGCCAGCCAAGACTTGGTCGATTTCGTCCGTGCCGGCGGCATGGTAACGGCCCCACACAGCTACGAGCGAGAACGCCCCAATGGCCAGGTGATCGAGATCTGCAGTCTGCCGCTGCCGGACGGCGGCATGGTGCGAACGTTTACCGACATCACCGAACGCAAGCAGGCGCAGGCACGGATCGAGCGCGCGGCTCTGTTCGATGAGCTCACCAACCTGCCCAACCGACTGTCGTTGCGTCGGCATTTGGACGGCCATCTGCGTCTCGAGGCGGAGGGCGTGGCGCTGCTCTACGTCAATCTCGATCGGTTCCGCCTGCTTAACGACGCGCGCGGGCACGTGACCGGCGACGCTCTACTGCAGGCGGTGGCGGCCAGATTGGCCAGCGCCGTTCCAGCGGCCGATCTGCTCAGCCGCACGGGCGGCGACGAGTTCGCCGTGGCCCATGCCATCGCGCCGGCGCAGGACGACTCGTCCGAACTGGCCGCAACGCTGCTCCGCCGCCTGTCCGAGCCGTATGTGATCGATGGCAGGCGGCTCACGATCACGGCCTCGATCGGCGTCGCGACGGCGTCGGCCGGCACGACGACCGATATCCTGCTTCGCAATGCGGACATTGCGATGTATCGCGCCAAGGACGGTGGCCGAAATCAGCTCTGTCGCTATGACCCGGCCATGGCGACCGAGCAGCAGGAGCGATTCCACATCGAGCAATCGTTGCGCGAAGCTCTCGGCACTCAGGCGTTGCGCCTGGCCTATCAACCAATTATCTCGCTCGACACGAATGCGATCGCCGGGTTCGAAGCGCTGTTGCGGTGGAACGATCCGGTCCGCGGCGACATCCCGCCTTCATGTTTCATCCCGATCGCCGAGTCTACCGGGCTGATCACGCCTTTGGGGCGCTCGGCACTCGAATGGGCGTGCGCGGAGGCGGCAGGATGGTCCAAGCCGCGCACCGTTGCGGTCAATCTTTCGCCGGCGCAGTTCCAGGGCGGCGACCTCGTCCAACTCGTCAAGTCCGTGCTCGGCGAGTCCGGCCTCGACCCAAGCAGGCTGGAGCTGGAAGTCACCGAGGGCATGTTGCTCCAGGATACCGGACCGGTGCGGGAGACGATGTTCGCGCTGCGCAATCTCGGCGTGTCGCTCACGCTGGACGACTTCGGGACGGGGCACGCAGGGCTCAGCTATCTACGGCGCTTCCCGTTTCAGAAGTTCAAGATCGACCGATCGTTCGTGCGCAATCTCGGCCGAGCCCGCGAGGCCGACACGATCGTCGAGGAGATGCTTCTGCTCGCGAAGCGGCTCGATCTGCGCGTGGTTGCCGAAGGCGTCGAGCTCGAGTCGCAACTCGAGCGTCTGAGCCAGCTTGGTTGCACCTATGTTCAAGGCTACCTGACCGGGCGGCCGGTGTTCGCGGAGGTCGCGCGAACGCTGTAGATGGACGAGCGAGCCGTGTCGCTCTGACAGGAGATCGCGGGAGCGATATTGGCCGGGGTAGCACAATCGTCCGCCTGACCGACGGTGAGCCGCGGCTGCTGATGCGGCCGGGAATGGCGATCCGGGTTTACGGCGTCGGTGAACTTCCAGGCCATCGTCGCACAGGCCACCCTCCGCCGCCTCGCACCATCGGCAGGAAGCGACAGCCCTTGACGGATAGGCCCAGACAGGAGTTTTTCGCCCTCCGAGGCTTTTTCCCCGATGCCATCCCCTACGCGCTGCGCACCGCTGCGGCCTTTCTGCTGGCCTACGGTGTCGCCTTCTATGCCCAAATCCCGACGGCCAGTTCCGCCGGGATCACGGTCGGCATCATCGCTCAGCCTTCGGCGGGGATGGCAACACGCCCGACACCGCGCCGGGTGCGCTCGGCCTCGCCTCGGTGAACTCCGTGTTCACCTGGGTGCGCCTCGCCCAGCGGATACCGGTCCGCATGCACATCGACCAGGTTCCGGCCACGGTCCACCTCTCCGTCGGTCTGACCGCCACCGTCTCGGTCGGGCCCGATGCCCATGCGGGCAGCCTGCACGGCTGGCTGTCGCGGCTCCTGACCTCAGCTCCTTGCGCAGGCGCTCCAGGCCGGAGCCGGCGCGCTTGCTGCGGGGCAGCTTGTCGTTGGCGGGGTCGCCAACGGCGCCGAACAGGATCGCGCCCGAGACGCGGGCGAGGTCGAGCGTGCGCTGAGGCAGCGGCTCGTCGCCGGCCTCGACGGCGGCGGCGTCGACCAAGCCGTGCGTGAAGTCGAAGTCGAGCCCGGTGCGTTCGAGGGCACGCAAGACCTTGATTGCTTGCGGCACGACTTCGCGGCCGATGCCGTCGCCGGGCAGGACGGCGATCTTCATGGCGTTGTTCATCGGTTGGCTCCAGCGTGGGCGGGGTTAGGATGAGCAGCCTCGCACGACACCCACAGGATTGCCGACATGACGCCCCTGGGCTTTGCCGCCGTCTCGCGCAATTACTTCAACATGCCGGTCTGGATCGGGGTCGACCAGGGCTTCTTCGGCGATGAGGGCATCGCGCTCGAGGTCGAGCTGCACGAGGGCGTGGACGCGGTCACCGAGCGGCTCGCGGATGGCCGGGTGCAGCTCGCCTATGGGATCACCGAGCACGTGATCCTGGACAGCGAGACCGGCGGCCAGAGCGAGATCATTGGCGGCAACGTCAACCGGCTCCCGTTCTCGCTCATTGCGGCCAAGGGGATCGCCGGGTTCGAGGACATGCGCGGCAAGGTCGTCGGCGTCTCGTCGCTCGAGGCGGGTAGTTCCTCGCTGATCATGCGGCTGTTCGCCGCCCACGGGCTGCATTACCCGGCCGACTATGCGATGGCGGCGGTCGGACCGATCCTGGCGCGTTGGGAGAAGCTGCAGAGCGGCGAGATCCAGGCCGGCCTGCAGGGCGCGCCGCTGAACTACATCGCCGAGGACGCTGGCTACCCCGTCCTGGCCGATCCGCGGACGGATTTTCCGGACTTCCAGTTCACCTCGCTGCACGTGCTCGCGCCCTGGGTGGCGGCGAACCGGGCGCTCGTCGTCGCCTTCTTGCACGCCTTCCTCCGCGCGCATGAGTGGTTCTACCAGAACCGCGAGCAGGCCGCCGACATCGCCGTCCGGCATACCGGTGTCGAGCGCCGCTATGCCGACCGCGCCTGGGACGAATACGTGCAGGCGGAGATCTTCCCGCGCGACGCCGATGCGAGCGACGCGGCAGTGCAGGCGCTGATCGACATCAGCGGCCTGATCCGCGCCCTACCGCGTCGGACCAAGACGAGGGCATCCGACTACATCAACCGGACCTATCTGCAGCAGGCGCGGGCCGCGCGCGGCTAGAGCATTTTCCGATCAGGTGGAATCACCTGATCGGAAGTAATGCTCTTCTTATCAATGAGGTAGAGCACTACTCCCGAGCCAATCGGCTCGGGAAGTGCTCTAGCCGACCGGGACTGCGGCGCCGATGCGACGGTAGACCAAGGGCGCCGGGTCGGCGGCCGCGGCGGCGACCGCGGCGGCCATGATGGCGTGATCGGGAGAGAGGACGCAGGCCGGGTCGGTGGCGGCGGCGTCGCCGGTCAGGGCGAAGGCCTGGCAGCGGCAGCCGCCCCAATCGATCTCGCGGCGATTGCAGGATTGGCAGGGCTCCGGCATCCAGGCGGTGCCGCGGAAGTTCAAGAGTGAGGCGGTTGCTCGCACTTGCGTGAGGGGCGCTCGACCCGGCATAGGATTGGGAACGAGATCGAGCCGGATGGGAGGGGAGTGCCGGATGTCGAAAACGCGTGCCGCTGCTCGCAGCGGTCGGTGTGGGCGCCTGCCTGCAGGTCACGCTGGCGCAAAACGCCGCCGAGGTCACGCTGCCGGAGGTCGAGGTGGTGGGCACCGCGCCGCTGGCCGCGACCGCCGAGCGCAGCAAGGTGCCGGCCGCGACGCAGGTGTTCCGGCGCGACGACCTGACGCTGACCGGGCCGAGCAGCGCGTTGCGGACATTGGGCCAGCAGGCGACCGGCGTGTCGTTGGACGACGCCCAGAGCAATCCGTTTCAGCCGAACCTGACCTATCGGGGCTTCGAAGCCTCGCCGCTGGTCGGCAATGTGCAGGGATTGGCGCGCAGCCTCTCGCCGGCGGCGCGTATCGCGGGCTATGGCGGCGTGCGCGTGTCCTTCTAGCTCCAGCGGAACCATTGCGGGCGCCGCGCTTTTTTCCCATCGGTCGGCCGGAGATGTGCAGTGCAGCGAAGAACGGTGATGGCGGGCGCACTGGCAGCGTCGGTCATGGGGAGCAGCCTGCGTGCCGCCGAGCCGGAGCCCCGGTTCGATGCCGAGACGGTCCGCAAGCTGGCCCGCGAGCGCGCCGCCAAGCCCTTTGCAGCCGCCGACACCAAGCTTCCTGAAAGCATCGCCACTCTCGACTACGACGCGTTCCGCACCATCCGGTTCGATCCGAAGCAAGCGCTGTGGCGTGGGGCCGGGCTGCCGTTCGAGGCGGAATTCTTTCATCGCGGGTGGCTCTACAAGGAGCGGGTCGACATCTACGAGGTGGTCGACGGGGTTGCGTCGCCGGTCGCCTACCGGCCGGAGATGTTCACCTTCGGCGCCAAGATCCAGCCGCCGCCGGGCGATCTCGGCTTTGCCGGGTTCCGCCTGCACGCGCCGATCAATCGGCCGGATTACTACGACGAGGTCTGCGTCTTCCTCGGCGCCAGCTATTTTCGCGCCGTCGGCAAGAACGAGGGCTACGGGCTCTCGTCGCGTGGCCTGTCGCTCAAGACCGGCGATTCGGCCGGCGAGGAGTTCCCGGCTTTCCGCGCCTTCTGGCTCGAACGCCCGCAAGCCGGCACCAACAGCATCGTCGTCCACGCCCTGCTCGACAGCCAGAGCTGCACCGCCGCCATGCGCTTCACCATTCGGCCCGGCGACGACACCGTCATGGACATGGAGACCACGCTGTTCCCGCGGGTCGACCTCACCGAGGCCGGCGTCGGCAACGGGACCAGCATGTTCTACTTCGATAGCAGCAACCGCACCGGCATGGACGACTACCGTCGCGCGGTGCACGATTCCGATGGCTTGATGATGATCACGGGGCGCGGCGAGCAGCTCTGGCGGCAGCTCGCCAACCCGCACAAGCTGCAGATCAGCTCGTTCGTCGACACCACGCCGCGCGGCTTCGGCCTAGTGCAGCGTAAGCGCAAGCTCGAGCAGTACGAGGATCTGGAGGCCCACTACGAGCGCCGGCCGAGCCTCTGGGTCGAGCCGATCGGCGATTGGGGCACAGGCGAGGTGCATCTCATCGAGATCCCGACCAAGGACGAGGTACACGACAACATCGGTGCGTTCTGGCGTCCGAAAGTGGTGCTCGGCGCGAAGTCGGAGACTTATTACACCTGCCGCCTGCATTGGAGCGACTTGCCGCCGATCGCAACGACGCTGGCCGAAGTAGAGGCGACGCGCGTGGGCGCCGGGTCGGCGGCGAACTCGCGCCTGTTCGTGCTCGATCTCGCCGGCCCGGCGCTGAAGTCGCTCGCCACCGACGCCCAGCCCCGCGCCGCCGTGAGCGCCAGCAAGGGCAAGATCGAGAACGTCGTCGTGCAACCGGCGCCCGAGCTAGGCGGGTGGCGGCTGTCGTTCGAATTGGTGCCCGACGGCGCCGACCTCGTGGAACTGCGCGCCCTGCTGCTCGCAGCCGATACGCCGCTTAGCGAGACCTGGCTCTATCGATGGACAGCCTGACACTCGGGACAGCAGCCGCGGCTGGGTTCCGGGCGCTCCCGGACGAGACGCCGCTCGGGATGCCGACGCAGGCGCTTGGGCAGAAGCCGGGCCGCGCCCCTCGCCCGGCTTCCTCGCCGGCGTTCATGGCCGGGCGGCGCTTGTTGGTGGTGGGGGGTGCCGTGGCGATCACGGCGGCGGCGACGCGCGAGATGGTGCTGGTGCTCGGCGTCAACGGGCTGAACTCGTTGGCGTGGGTGATCCTGATCCTGTTCGTGTCGTTGTTCGCGTGGATCGCGCTGGCGCTGACGAGCGGCATTTGCGGCTTCGTTTCGGTGCTCGCGGGGGGCGGTACGGAGCTCGGCGTGTCGGATGCGCCGCTCGATGCCCGAACGGCGTTGCTGATGCCGGTCTACAACGAGGCGCCGGGCCGGGTGATGGCGGCGCTCGAGGCGATTTATGCCGAGTTGGCGCAGCTTGGCGCCGGGTCGCAGTTCGATATCTTCGTGCTCAGCGACACGCGCGATCCGAGCGCCTGGATCGCGGAGGAAGCGGCCTATCTCCTGTTGCGCTCTCGCACCGGAGACAACGTGTTTTACCGTCGCCGGCCGCAGAACACCGAGCGCAAGGCCGGCAACATCGCCGACTGGGTGCAGCGCTGGGGCGGTGGGTACGAGCACTTCCTGATCCTCGACGCAGACAGCGTCATGACCGCCGATTGCATCCTGCGCCTCGCGCGCACCATGGCGCATACGCCGGCGGCCGGGCTGATCCAGAGCCTGCCGGTGATCGTCGGCGGCCGCACGCTGTTCGCCCGCATGCAGCAATTTGCCGGCCGCCTTTATGGCCCGGTGATCGCGCACGGCATCGCCTGGTGGCACGGTGCGGAGGGCAATTATTGGGGGCACAACGCGATCATCCGCACGCGCGCCTTCGCCGAAGCGGCCGGGCTGCCGACGCTGCGGGGACGCAAGCCGTTCGGCGGCCACATCATGAGCCACGATTTCGTCGAGGCCGCCCTGCTGCGCCGCGCGGGCTGGGCGGTGCACATGCTGCCGGCTTTGGCGGGCAGCTACGAGGAGGGCCCGCCGTCGCTCGCGGACGTGTCGGTGCGCGATCGGCGGTGGTGCCAGGGCAATCTGCAGCATGCGGCCGTCTTGCCCGCCCGCGGCCTGCACTGGATCAGCCGGATGCATCTGCTGATGGGGATCGGCGCCTACACGACGGCGCCGCTCTGGCTCGCCTCCCTGTTGCTCGGCATCCTGCTCTCGCTCGAGGCGCGGTTCGTGTTGCCGGATTATTTCCCGGCCGGTCCGTCGCTGTTCCCGCGCTGGCCGGTGATCGACCCGGTGCGGTCGATGTGGGTGTTCATCATGACGATGGCCGTCTTGCTGGGACCGAAGCTGCTGGCGACGCTGGCCGGGTTATTGCGGGGCAGCGAGCGGCGTGCGTTCGGCGGGGGCGTGCGGATTGTCGTCGGGATGCTGATCGAGACGGTGCTGGCCGGGCTGATCGCGCCGGTGGCGATGCTGACGCAGTCCGTGGCGGTGGTCTCGATCTTGGCGGGCCGCGACGGCGGCTGGAACCCGCAGCGGCGCGACGACGACGGCCGGGTCGAGTTCGGCGAGGTGGCGCGTCGATACGTGCCGCATACGCTGTTCGGCTTGCTGCTCGGCCTCGCCTCGGCACTGGTGTCGTTCCCGTTGCTCTTATGGATGTTGCCGGTGGTGCTCGGCTTGGGCTTGGCGATCCCGCTCGCCGCCTGGACGGCGCGTCGCGCGCCTGCCGCGGCGCTCGCCCGGCTGGGCCTGCTCGCGACGCCAGAGGAGCGGTTGCCGCCGCCGGTGCTCCGCGAGATCGCCGGCGCTCAGGCGGTCTATGCCCAGCCGGAGCTCGACGGAGCGCGGCGTCTGCTCGGCGACCCGGCGCTGCTGGCGGCGCATGTCGCGATGCTGCCGCCGCCGCGCCGCAAAGGCGAGCGGCATGACCCGGCGCTGCTCATCGGCCGCGCCAAGCTCCACGAGGCGGACACTCTCGACGAGGCGCTCGAAACACTGTCGCCCACGGAATTGGCCGCGGTGCTCGGCTGCAGCTCCGCACTGGAGCGTCTCGCGGCGCTGAACTCTTGAATGGTTGTCGTTCACGACGAAGTTATCTATATGCAACCTCGCATTATAGATTAGAGACCCCGGATGGCCCTGAGCTTGAAGGACACGGCGACCGACCGTCTCGCCCGCGCCGGGCGTGAGCTGCTGGAGCGCTTCTTCGCTGTGACCGGAGCCGAAGTCGTCGCTGTCACACCGCAGCAGGCGACGCTCGCCATCGGCGCTTTCCGCGCCTTCGGAAAGGGTCGGCACATCCGTGACCGTCGGGCTCGATAACGCCGGCACCGGGACGGGGCCGACAGCGTGGCAGATGAAATCAAGCTCCATCGCGATCACGTACCGCATTTACCAAGATGCTGGACACAGCCTGCCATGGGGCAATACGTCCGGGACGAATACGGCGTCCCTCGGCACCGGCACGCCGACCGACTATGGCCGCGTGCCGGCCCAGACCAGCCCCGCTCCTATTCGGACGTCGTCAATGTCGTCATCACCTACTGAGAGTCGGTTCGAGACATGGAATACGAGCGCCACTTCAAGTTCCTGATCTGCGCGCCGTCGTTCAACGACGCCGATCTCGATTGGCTACGGCTGCAGCAGATCGTGCGCGAGACGGAGAAGCTCGGCTTCAGCGTCCTCGTCGCGCGCAGCACCGATGACGCCGAGTTGGCGATCCAGACCGACGCCGCTATCGGCTGCATGGTTGTCGACTGGGGCAAGAAGGGCGTGCTGAGCAAGCCGGCCGGGCTGATCTCGCTGGTCCGAAAACGCGGGCTGGAGATGCCGATCCTGCTGATGCTGCGGCGCAAACGGCTCGAGGACGTGCCAGTCGAGGTGCTGAACCACACCGATGGCACCATCTTCCTCTCCGAAGAGACGCCCGCTTTTATCGCGCTCAACCTGGCGAGCCGGCTGCGCAACTACGCCGCCACGTTGAAAACGCCGTTCTTCGGCGCGCTGCTGGATTACTCCGAACAGGGCAACCAGCTCTGGACCTGCCCCGGCCACAACGGCGGCATTTTCTATAGCCGCAGCCCGATCGGCCGGATTTTCGTCGAGCATCTCGGCCCGGCCATCTTCCGCGACGACATCGACAATTCCGTGGTCGAAATGGGTGACCTGCTGACGCATGAGGGTCCGGCGCTCGAGGCCGAGAAGGCCGCCGCCCGCATCTTCGGCGCCGAGCGGACGTATTTCGTGCAGAACGGCACCTCGTCGTCGAACAAGATCGTGCTGGGCGCGCTGGTGGCGCCGGGTGATCTCGTGTTGTTCGATCGTAACAACCACAAGGCCGCCCATCACGGCGCGCTGCTGCTGGCCGGCGGCATCCCGATCTATCTGCCGACCGATCGTAACGCCTACGGCATGGTCGGCCCGATCGACTACGAATCGCTCGACGAAACGAGAATCCGTGAAGCAATCCGGCGCAATCCGCTGATCACCGATCCCGACGCTTGGAAACGCGACCGCCCGTTGCGCGTCGCCGTCATCGAGCAGTGCACCTACGACGGCACGATCTACGATGCGGAGCTGATCCTCTCGCGGCTCGGCCATCTCTGCGACTATCTCCTGTTCGACGAGGCCTGGGCCGGGTTCATGAAGTTCCATCCGCTGTTCAGCGGACGTTTCGCCATGGGATTGAGCGGGCTCGGCGACGAGCAGCCCGGCATCTTCGCCACCCAATCCACCCACAAGCAGTTGGCGAGCTTCAGCCAGGCTTCGCAGATCCATGTCCGCGACGCGCACATCAAGGGCCAGCGCCGCCGGGT
>JAABUQ010009871.1_pt1 | contig 12727 bp, 14 predicted proteins | sample 5560001 | NCBI WGS metagenome assembly JAABUQ01 (sample SAMN10711888, study PRJNA513371) | rock metagenome | isolation source: Antarctica rocks | place: Antarctica: Victoria Land, Finger Mt nord | collected 2015-12-18 | reverse complement strand
ACCCTCAAAGAGATCAATCCGTATGTCAACATCATAAAGCACGAAGTGATGCTGACGAGTGACAACGCGCTTGACATTCTCAAAGACTACGACATCATCGCCGATGGCACGGACAACTTCCAGACGCGCTACCTGGTCAACGACGCCTGCGTCCTCCTGGGCAAGCCCAATGTCTACGGCTCCATCTTCCGCTTTGAGGGCCAGGCGACCGTCTTCTTTGCCCAGGACGGCCCTTGCTACCGCTGCCTGTACCCCGAGCCGCCCCCGCCCGGCATGGTTCCCTCCTGCGCCGAAGGCGGCGTGCTGGGCGTCCTGCCCGGCATCATCGGCGTCATCCAGGCCATTGAAACCGTCAAGCTCATCCTCGGCGAAGGCCAAACGCTAATTGGCCGCTTGATGCTGTTTAACGCCCTCAAGATGTCCTTCCGCGAGCTGAAGCTGCGCAAAAACCCCGATTGCCCCATTTGCAGCGTGCACCCCACCCTGACTCACCTCATCGACTACGATGAGTTTTGCGGCATCGGACGCGGCGACGACGCCCCTGTTAACTTAGATGCAGCCCAGGAAATCACCGCCACCGGATTGAAGTCCAAGCAGGACAACGGCGACACCTTCACGCTGATTGACGTGCGCGAGCCTTACGAATACGCCATCGGCCATATCCCCAGCTCAAAACTGATGCCGCTGGGCACTGTCAAGGCACGCCTGCATGAGCTGGACACCGCCGAAGACATCATAGTTCATTGCAAGTCCGGCAAGCGCTCCGCCGAAGCCCTGGGCATTCTGCAAAGCGCAGGCTTCAAGAAAGTCAAGAACCTTTCGGGGGGTATCCTCGCCTGGTCGGATGATGTCGACCCCAGCGTTCCCAAATACTGACAATGCCTTGACACCAAACCAAAAGCGCGGGTATATTCGCCCCAACACCAATTCCTAGTGATCTGCTGGACAATGCCAGCCGAGGATGCACCCGTGACAACCACGCCCCCCGACGCCCCACAAAGCGTTCGCCTGAATCTGACCTTTCCCAGCGACCGCACGGGCCAGCCCCTGCTCGCCCAGGCCATCAAGAACTTCGGCGTATCCGCCGACATCCGTCGCGCCCAGATTGAGCCGGAGACAGGCGGGTATATCATGCTGGAGCTGACGGGGACGGAGAAGCAAATTGACGACAGCATCGCGTTCTGGAAGTCGTTCGGCGTTGGCGTCGGCTTTATCGGAGCCGAAGAAGTCCAGGCTTACTAATCTTTCACCAGTCTTTGAGACACCATTCACAGGAGAATACATAGCATGGCAGACACGAACGGCAAGGGTTATGCACACCCCGAAGTGCTTGTGGAAACCCAGTGGGTCGCCGACAACACGGGCGCGGGCGCGTTCAAGCTGATTGAAATCGACGTGGACACCGCCGCCTACGCCCAGGGCCACATCCAGGGCGCGCTGGGTTTTAACTGGCAGACCCAATTGGAAGACACCCTGCGCCGCGATGTCCCCGACAAAGACCAGTGGCAGACGCTCTTGTCCCAATCCGGCATCTCCAACAATGATACGTTGGTGCTGTACGGCGACAACAACAATTGGTTCGCCACCTTTGGCTACTGGCTGTTCGTGATCTACGGGCACGACAAAGCCAAATTGAAACTGCTTAACGGCGGACGCAAAAAGTGGGTCGCCGAAGGCCGCCCCCTCACCACCGACATTCCCGCCGTCACGTCCGCCCAGTACACCGTCGCTGCCCCCAATTGGTCGCTGCGCGCCTACCGCGACGAAGTCCTGCAGAAATTGGGTGATCCCAACCTGACCCTGATTGATGTCCGGTCTGCCGACGAGTTTTCCGGCAAGGTGATCGCCCCGCCCGGCATGAGCGAGTCCGCCCAGCGCGGCGGACACATCCCCGGCGCGCAGTCCGCGCCCTGGCTGAATGCGGTCAACGACGATGGCACGTTTAAGAGCGCCGACGAGCTGCGTTCCTTTTATGCCGGCAAAGGCGTTTCCGAGGGCAAGGACGTGATTACCTATTGCCGCATTGGCGAACGGTCTTCGCACACCTGGTTCGCGCTGTATAATTTATTGGGCTATGACGATGTCAAGAACTACGACGGCTCGTGGACCGAGTGGGGTTCCATCATCGGCGCACCGATTGAGCGGGAGCAGGCCACCATTCCCAGCCAGGGCGGCGACCTGAAAGTCTGCCCGTAGCCTGCGTTTTAACGCCTAAGGGCCTGCATCCCCCGATGCAGGCCCTTTTGTTTTGCGCCACGTTTCCCCAGCCCGTTCAAGACAAGAGATGCGGAGTAATCGCCGTCCACTCCCGCGCCGGAAGGTAACGCGACAAATGGGCGACGTTGCTGGTTGCCACCACCAAGCCGCTTGGCACAGGCGTGAGTACCAGGGCCTGAGCCGCAAGGATTACGTCGCCGTCCAGCGCATGCATGTCTGCCGTTGCCCATCCGCCCTGCCGCGCCTGCGCCCACAGGTCTGCGGCAATCCGCATAGCATACGTTGTGATGGGCAGATAAATGGCAGTCGCCGACACAAGGTCCAGGCGGCGCAATCCGTCCGCCTTCTTTGCCCGCATCAGTTCCCGCCGCACCTCGTAGTCGGTAATCTCCGGCAGGTAGATTGTCCACCCATTCACGTTGAGGTCTTCGTACCATTGACGGCAGGCATCTACCTCTGGTGATTTGCCTGGACGCTGCGTGATAAGGCCAGGCGGCCTTGAGTCTAAAATGACGGTGCCACTCATTAGTAGGCCGCAGGCCGCCCCTCCTCTGCCCGCCAGCGGTTGATGTTGGCTTTGAACTCTGCCAGTTCCTGATCGCGGGCGGCCAGTTCTTCAGGGTCGTCTGTTTGGTCTTGCTTGCGCCAGGATTGCATCAAGGCGATTGCGGCCCTTTGCTTTTCCGTCAGTTCCGGCTTGTCGTGCGGGGCCGGAGCAGGGGCAGAGGCGATTTGCGCAACGAGGCTGTGCAGAACAGTTTCAATGTCTACCCCGTCTGCCTGCGCGCGTTCGCTCAAGGCGGCGAGTTCTTCCGGTCTCAGTTCCAGCGTGACGGTCATGGGGGCGGCTCCTTTTGGCTTGCGTTGGCTTTGTTATACCCTGCCGGGCGGCTTGGGGGTTCGCCCCGCGCTCACGAGCGTTTGTTGACATTCCCCCGCCCGTTCGCCATACTGAACATCATGCGACTGACCACGAGAAGCCAGTACGGCCTGCGCGTCATGGGCGACCTTGTCCGCAACTGGCGCGACAATGGCAACAAGTTCCTGCAAGTCGCCGAGCTTGCTTCCCGCTGCGACACTTCCCAAAAGTATTTAGAGCAAGTCCTGCTGCCCCTGTCCCATGCGGGCGTGCTGGAAAGCAAGCGCGGCCAGCACGGCGGCTATCGCCTGAACCGCCCCCCCGAAGACATTTCCCTCGCCGAAGCGCTGCGCCATCTGGAAGGACTGCTGATGCCGATCCCCAAGTGGGCCGACGAAGGCGCTTCAGACACGTCTGCGCTGGGCAATGTCCTGCGCCAGGTGCGCGATTCGATCCGTCACATCCTGGAAAACACGTCTGTTGCGGTGCTGGCCGAAGGCGGTGACGCCAATCACGCGCGCACCAATGAAGCCGTGGAAACTTTGATGTACTATATCTAGCACCGGCGCGGGGCCTTCTTCTTTCCGCATTTCCCGCTCATTTCCCCGGCATTGCCAACTGGTTCCTACGGCAGACCAAGCCCCTACCGACGACGGAACAAATCGTTCCGTCGTCGCGACGCGCTTGCAATGCCGAAGGAATGCTCAGGCCGCGCCGGGGCAGCGCCGAAACTTGCGGGGACAAAATCGCCGGTTTAGGTGTTATAATGGCAAGACTCTAAGGAATAGTACACTTATGGCTAAGAAGTTAATTATCGTGGAATCCCCCGCCAAGACCAAAACGCTCAAAGGCTTTTTGGGCAGCGATTACCAGGTGGAGGCGAGCATGGGGCATGTGCGCGACCTGCCGGAGCGCAAGCTGTCTATCGACATCGCGCATGATTTCGCGCCGACCTACCAGATCATCCCGGAGCGCAAGGACGTGGTGGCGAAGCTGCGCGCGGCGGCCAAAAGCGCGAGCGTCGTGTACCTTGCGTCCGACCCCGACCGCGAAGGCGAGGCGATCTCGTGGCATTTGCAGGAGGCGCTGGGATTGACCAACCCCAAGCGCATTCAGTTCAACGAGATCACCAAAACTGCCGTGCTGGCGGCCCTGGAAAACTCGCGCGCGATTGACATGGATCGCGTCAATGCGCAGCAGGCGCGGCGTGAATTGGATCGCATTGTCGGCTATCAAATCAGCCCACTGCTCTGGCGCAAGGTCAAAAAGGGCCTGAGCGCGGGGCGCGTGCAGTCGGTCGCCGTGCGCCTGGTGGCAGACCGGGAGCGTGAGATTGTCGCCTTTAAGCCCGTGGAGTATTGGTCAATCACCGCTTCGCTGACACCCGACCAGGTCAAGCAAAAGTTTGGTGCAGCGCTGGCGATGCGCGATGGCAAGAAGATAGAAATTGGGGATCAAAAGACCGCCGACGGCATCTTAGCCGACCTGGACGGCGCGGAGTACCGGGTCAAAACAGTCAAGCGCAGCGAAAAGCGACGCAACCCGGCCCCGCCGTTCATCACGTCTACGTTGCAGCAGGAAGCGTCGCGCAAGCTGGGCTTTTCGGCCAAGCGCACCATGATGGCCGCGCAGCAATTGTACGAGGGCGTGGATGTCGCCGGGGAAGGCCATGTGGGGCTGATTACCTACATGCGCACCGACTCCAATCGAATCGCCGATGAAGCGCAGCAGGCGGCAAGAGCGCTGATTGTCGAAAAGTACGGCAAAGAGTACGCACCCGCGCAGGTTAAGCAGTACAAAAAGGGCGGGGCCGCGCAGGATGCCCACGAAGCCATTCGTCCCACCGGCGTGCAGCGCCTGCCCGAAGATGTAGCAAAATTGCTCACCCCCGAACAGGCCAAGCTGTACAAGCTCATCTGGCAGCGGTTTGTCGCCTCGCAAATGGCCCCCGCCGTGTTTGATGTGGTGACCGTGGACATTCAGGCCAAGAACTACACGTTCCGGGCCACGGGAAGCACGGTCAAGTTTGACGGCTTCATGCGGGTCTACCGTGAAGGCAAGGACGATGTCACGAGTGTAGACGACGAGGACAAGCAGCCCTTGCCGCCCCTCGCGAACGACATGCTCTTGAAACTGCTGGCCCTCACGCCCAAGCAGCACTTTACCGAGCCGCCGCCGCGCTTTTCCGAGGCGACTCTGGTCAAAACCCTGGAAGAGCAGGGCATCGGGCGTCCGTCTACGTATGCCGCCATCCTGTCTACCATTGTAGACCGCAAGTATGTAGAGTTGAAAGAAAAGCGTTTTTACCCGACTGAACTCGGTTTGGCTGTCAACGACCTCCTCGTCAAGCACTTCCCGTCTGTGCTGGATGTAAGCTTTACGGCAGGCATGGAAAGCAAGCTGGACGGCGTCGCCGAGGGCAAAGAAGACTGGGTGGCGATGATGCGGACATGGTACACCCCGTTCGCCGAAAGCATCGCCGCCGCCGGGGAGCAGATGGAGCGGGTCAAAATTGAAGCTAAGCCCGCAGGCATTGACTGCCCCGTGTGCGGCAAGCCGATGGTGATCCGTCAAGGGCGCTTCGGGGACTTCACGGCGTGTTCAGGCTACCCCGACTGCAAGACAGTGGTGCGGCCAGAGGCCGAGAAAATCGCCATTCCGTGCCCCAAAGACGGCGGCGAGATTGTGCAAAAGCGAACAAAAAAGGGCGGCATCTTTTACGGCTGCGCCAATTATCCCGCCTGCGACTTCACCGCCTGGGGCAAGCCCGTGGGCCGGGACTGCCCGCAGTGCCAATCCATGCTCGTAGAAAACACGTACTTCGGGCGCAAGCTGGGCATCAAGTGCATCAGCCCGGAGTGCGATTACAAAGAAGCCCTGCCCCGCAAGCCGAAGGGCGGCCAAGAGGACGGGGACGAAGACGCAGCGACAACAGCAGAGCGTGAACTCGTGGCGGCGTAGCCTTTAAGTTGTTCCATAAGGCAGAATGATAATGAGCAGGAACGCACCCGGATACTTGCTGTTGCTGTCATAGTGCCTCATCTCGTTGCGCCTTGGTTACTGGCATAACAGGAATCCACGTTCTGCGGAGCCATCCATGAACGATTTACTTGTTATTCGTGCAGCGCAGCCTACTGAGGCGCCGATACTTACCACTATTGCCTGTGCCTCAAAAGCCTACTGGGGCTACGATGCTGCCTTTCTAGCAGCGTGTGCCAAGGAATTGACCATCTCATCTGATGATGTTGCGCGTTATCCTACCTACGTTCTTCTGGAGACAGGCCATATTCTAGGCTTCTATCTGCTGCTGCCGCGCGATCATACCGTGGTTGAGCTTGACTATCTCTACCTAGTACCGGATGCTATAGGCCGTGGCTACGGGCGCCTCCTCTTTGAACACGCGAGGCATATGGCGCAAACATTGCACTTTCAGATAATGCAAACGCAAGCTGACCCGTACGCGGCTGCCTTTTATGGCTGTATGGGCATGAAGCATATCGGCACTAGGCCGTCCGGCAGTGTTCCTGGCAGGTCGTTGCCGCTTCTCGAAGTCGTGTTGTAGCGGTTATCTTGTTGTATGATACGTGCGCGGTTTCTGTGGAGTGTAGTTCCACTGCGGTCGGATGATTGATATGGAAGCAAGGAAAAGATATTTGATGCGTACCGTTGAGGCCACCATTGACGAACAGGGAACGGTACAACTGCGGGAAACTGTGTGCCTACACTCGCTGAGGCGAAGAAGTTAGTAGCGGCCTGGGCCAAAGACCCGGTCACTGACAGACTCGCAGACTCTATTCGCTACCATTTTGAGGAACATGGCGGCAGCGATCTCTGGCAGTATCTGCAAGACGCACGGCAAGCCAGTCTTAATCTGAAAGGCCACGGCTTCCCGGTGTATGGCCGCACCCCAAATGTCCGGGGCTACAAACTACGCGGCGGCGGATACATCCACATCGGGCCAAGCGGCATTATCTCGTTCGGATACTCATAGGTAACTTATGGAAACAACCATCCCCCGCACAAATGCTTTGGCTTCCATTGCCGACGAACTTGTGCGGGCGTCCAAAGCCGACGCGCGCGGTGACTTTCCCCGCGTCGACTGCCAACGTATCATGGCACAGGCCGGGCCGGGTTATGAGAACCTGGCGTCTGACCTGGACACGTACTCCTACGACATCTGGTCGCCAAGCAGCGGGGTTAAGAAGCTGTCTCAGAAGCCGGAGCCATGGCGGCGAGAACTTAAAGAGTATCTCAGCAAATCTTTTTTCGCCCGCTATCCGAAGTACGCGCCTTTGGAAACAATGATTAATCAAGACGACACGCCGGGCTTGTCTCGGCGCTTGGCGTTGTTTGACCAAATGCGGCAGAACTTGCTGTCCTATCTCTCTGAGCTGGAAAGGTAAACCCAATGCACTGCTTTCTTGCTGCTGTTCCCCTCTTAGTCGTTGCCGATGTGTCCACAGGCTAGGCGCAGACTGCCAAAACCCAAGCCGCCGACTCGCTGGGGCCGGTACGCACGCACATCAAAGCGGCGCAGCCCAGCCCGGCACGTCCTGTGTATCGTGGAGCGGGAAAGCAGCGCGCCACCCCGTTTGTCGCGATGCCGATCATGTATACACCGTCGCCGGTTACGCATACTGCCTCGCACTCCACAAAGACGCCCAAAGACAAGCAGTAAGGCAGAGCGTTCCAGGTGCTTGCAGCACTCGCTGAGGCAGAAGATAACAAGATGGCACTCGCGGCTCAGTACATAGAAAAAGACCGGTACACGGAAGACGAGTACTTCGCCTTTGCCGCCACGGCCTTTGGACGGTGGGAGTATGTGCGGGGCGAAATCCGCGCCATGGCCGGGGGCGCGGATGACCACAACACTATTAGCAGCAACATCGGAGCCGCACTGCATGCCGCGCTTGTCCCAAAAGACTGCCGCGTGTACCAATCCGACATGCGAGTACACACGGGCAACGACGTGAACACGTTCCCCGATGTCGCGGTCGTGTGCGGGCCGCGCGTGTACCACCGAGGCCGCACGGACACCCTCACCAACCCGTGCCTGATTGTGGAAGTGCTTTCTCCCTCCACGCAAGGCTATGATCGAGGGGAGAAGTGGGACCACTACCAGACCATCCCCACGCTGACCAACTACCTCTTGGTGTCGCCGGACGAGCCGCGCGCCTTGCTGCTGACGCGCCAGGCAGATCATTGGGACATGCGGGACGCTGCCGGGCCGGGCGGCAGCGTGCAGCTCGCCTCGGTGGGCTTGACACTCGCCCTATCCGACATTTATGCACAAATTGAGTTCGAGAGTGATGGCAGCACAACTTAACTGGAACAATGATATGCCATTTGACAAAGGCCGCCCACTTGTTGTACAGTACAAGACACGGTGCGGCCTTTGCGCCACCACAAGAACAAACGACTTTCGGGGATGACCAACTATGCTGGCGTTGAACTTTTACCATGAACTCTACGGCGAGGCGCTGAAAAAGGGGCGAAAATCCGCCACCATTCGGATCGGCGACAAGAGCGACAAGTACCAAACCGGGCAGATTGTCTGGGTAACGGTCGGGCAGCGCTATGCGCGGCGCAAGAAGCTGTTCTGTGCCATTATCGACAATGTGGAAGTCAAGCCTTGCGCCGATCTGTCCCCACGCGACATTCAGCGCGAAAACCCGGACATGCGCACCAAAGAAGAAGTCACGGGCCTGCTGTCCAAAATCTATGGACGCGACATTACCTTGGAAGACACAGCCACGGTGATCTACTTTTCTCCGGTGGACGAATACGACCTGTAATGTATGGACACACCACGCGGCGAACTGCTGGTCGCCATTATCAACCGCCCGGCTGACCTGGAAATCGTGCGGGAGCAGGGCTGGTACCGGGTTCCTGTCCGAAGCGCCCCAAAACGCTGGCCGCCTCAATGGCTGGCTTTTTATCAGCCGAAGGTGTTCAAAGACGAAGCGTACAGCGTCAACTACTACGGACGCGTCACCAAGATACGTATCGCCTCCCGCGAAGAATTGTTCCCTCACGAGCCGCCGAGCGACCGGACAGGGCAGCGATACTACCAGGTGTTTTTGGAGCAGCTAGAGCGACGCCTGCGTCCGGTTGTCAGTCAGCGAATGCGGCGCATCGTCTTTATCCCAACGACATGGGCCAAGTTTGCATCAGCGACGGAGGTTAACGACTTATACAATGACAGCCCGTTGGAAGATGCCTTGTGGCAGGAACTTAAGCGGCTGAATATCCCCGCTGAGAGGCAGATGGACTTTAAAGGGGAACAAGCGCGCTACCTGCTGGACTTTGCTATCTACTGTGTGCGTGGCAGGATTGATATTGAAGCCGACGGCGACACCTGGCACGCGGACAAAGGCCGCATACCATTGGATAACGAGCGCAACAATGCGCTAGGGTCGCAAGGCTGGCATGTGCTGCGGTTTAATGGAAAGCAAATCCGTGAAGGTCTCGCTGAATACTGCATCCCTAAAATTGCCGAAACAATCAACCAGCTCGGCGGGCTGAGCGACGATGGCCCCGCCCCGCGTACATTCCACGTTGCCGGGGAGACCATCACGCAGCAACTGACGCTGTTTGAGCAGAGTGCGCCGTACAGCGTAGACGACGGCGATAAGGACGAAAAACAATGACTGACACCCTCACCATTATCGGCGGCGGCCTGGCGGGCAGTGAGGCCGCCTGGCAGGCAGCGAACGCGGGCGCATACGTGCGGCTGTGCGAGATGCGAAATGTGGTCAGGACGCCCGTGCATCAGACAGACCGCTTCGCCGAGCTTGTCTGCTCCAATTCGCTCAAGTCAAACAGCATCACCAATGCGGCGGGGCTGCTCAAAGAAGAAATGCGGCGCATGGACTCTCTTGTTGTCGCCGCCGCCGATGCCGCGAGTGTCCCGGCGGGCGACGCGCTGGCCGTAGACCGTGACTTATTCGCGGGCTACATCACCCATAAGCTGGAAGGACATCCTAACATCACAATCGCCCGCGAGGAAGTGCCCAGTATTGATGAAACTCGCGTTCATATCATTGCGACCGGGCCGCTCACATCCGACGCGCTGGCACAGGATGTCGGGCGATTGACGGGCACGGAGCAATTGGCGTTTTATGATGCGGTCGCGCCGACCATTGACGCGAGCACCATCAACCGCGACAAAGTCTTTGCCGCCTCGCGCTACGACAAAGGCGACCCGGCGTATCTCAACTGTCCGTTCACCAAAGACGAGTATGATGTATTCTACGACGCGCTCCTGCAGGCCGAGCTGGCCCCTATCGCCGAGCATGAAGGCAAAATCCCTTACTTTGAAAGCTGCATGCCGATTGAGGCAATGGCCGCGCGTGGCCCCAAAACGCTGTGCTTTGGCCCCATGAAGCCCGTGGGCCTCAACGACCCGCATACGGGCCGCCGTCCCTGGGCCGTGGTGCAATTGCGCCAGGAAAACCGCGCGGCGACTTTGTATTCTATGGTCGGCTTCCAGACACGCATGAAGTGGAGCGACCAAAAGCGTGTCCTGCGGCTGATCCCCGGCCTGGAGAACGCTGAGTTTGTGCGCCTTGGCGTGATCCACCGCAACACATATATTCAGTCTCCGAAAGTATTGACGGATACTTTGCAGATGAAGCAGTACCCGAACGTGTTCTTCGCGGGGCAGATTACGGGCGTGGAAGGGTATGTGGAGTCGGCGGCGACGGGCATCCTGGCAGGACGCAATGCCGCGCGCCACATTCAGGGCCAAAGCCTGATGACACTGCCCGCCGAGACCATGCTGGGGGCGCTGGTGGACTACGTGGCCCACTATGACGGCAAAGACTTTCAGCCGATGAACTCCAACTGGGGCATCGTGCCGCCTCTTGCGGAGCGCATCCGTGACAAGAAGCTCAAAGGGCAGATATTGGCCGACCGTGCCCTGGCGGCTTTGGAGACGGTGCAGTGGTAATCTGTCTTGCTCCCACTCTTGCCGAGTAATCTCCCTGCCATGACGACAATTTGCCTGCATGACCGGGCGCGGCTTGCGTCGTTCTTCCGGCACAATCCCGCGCTACATGCCTATGCGCTGGGCGACCTGGACGACTTTTTTTGGCCGCATACGCAGTGGTACGGCCTGGAGGTGGAGGACGAATTGCGCCAGGTTGTCTTGCTGTACACGGGGGAAGACCCGCCGGTTGTCCAGGCCATCACGGAACATCCCCAAGAAATGCGCACGCTGTTGTCTTTGCTGCTGCCGCTGCTGCCCGCGCGCGTCTTTTTGCACCTCAGCCGGGATTTGCGGCCCGCGCTGGCTTCCCATTATTCTTTCCATTTCCCCACTACGCACCTCAAACTTGTTCTGCGCGATCCGTCTGCCCTTGCCGGCATCAAGACCGACGACGTTGTGCGCCTGACGCCCGGTGACGCGGACGACATCTTGGCGTTTTACAATCACAGCTACCCCGGCCACTGGTTTCAGCCGCGCATGCTCGAATCCGGGCAGTATTTTGGCGTGCGGCGGCAGGGCGCATGGGCCTGCGTGGCGGGCGTCCATGTGTATTCGCCCATGCAGCGCGTGGCGGCGCTGGGCAATGTCGTCACGCACCCGAAATGGCGCGGACAGGGGCTGGCGGCACAGGTCTGCGCGGCTTTGTGCCAATCACTCAGCGAAACAACAGACACCATCGGGCTGAACGTGCAGCAAGATAACGCGCCTGCTCTGGCATGCTACCAGCGTCTCGGCTTTGTGCCCGTCGGGGTTTATGAAGAAATGACAGCCGTGCGAAAGTCAAGTTGATGGATGTTCATATTGATGCGTTTTTAGCCTATCTCGCCCACGAGCGCGGGGCGTCGCCGCACACAGTGAAAGCCTATGCCGAAGATTTAAGTCAGTGGACGCAGTGGGCGGGTGAGCAAGGCCTTTCACATGCAGAGCAGGCGGACGCCGCCCAATTGCGCGCGTACCTGGGCGCACTTCAAGAGAAACGATTGGCACGGGCATCGCGGGCGCGCAAGACGGCGAGCCTGCGGTCATTCTTCGCCTGGCTGGCCCGGCGTGGCGTGCTGCCTCGCTCCCCGGCTGCCGGGCTGCGGACAGCAAAACGGGAGCGTCGCCTGCCGAGGTTCTTGCGTGACGATCAGGTGGAAGCCCTGCTGGCCGCGCCCGACCTCGCCACGCCGCTTGGTCTGCGCGACCGTGCCCTGCTGGAAACTTTGTATGCGTCGGGCATGCGGGCGGGCGAGCTGGTAGCCTTGTCGCTGGCCGACGTGGACTTTGATGAGGGCATGATCCGGGTCATCGGCAAAGGCGACAAAGAGCGCATTGTTCTGCTGGGACGCCCCGCCGTGCTGGCCCTGACCCGCTACCTGCGGCGCGGGCGGCCCCGATTAGCGGACAAAGCCGCGCAGGATAGCGGCGCGCTGTTTGTCAATCGCTACGGTGGACGCTTGTCCGACCGCAGCGTGCGCCGCCTGTTTGACCGGTACTGCTCTGCCGCCTCGGGCGCGCTGAAAATCACTCCCCATACCCTGCGCCATACGTTCGCGACGCATTTGCTGGCTGGCGGCGCAGATTTGCGCCTCGTGCAGGAGCTTCTCGGCCATGCCAGCCTGGCGACGACGCAGATGTACACGCACGTCACCACGGAGCGTCTGCAAAAGGTCTACAAA
>JAABUQ010009870.1_pt1 | contig 12728 bp, 12 predicted proteins | sample 5560001 | NCBI WGS metagenome assembly JAABUQ01 (sample SAMN10711888, study PRJNA513371) | rock metagenome | isolation source: Antarctica rocks | place: Antarctica: Victoria Land, Finger Mt nord | collected 2015-12-18 | reverse complement strand
AAAATGTCGGGGTGATTGAAGGCGACCTGAAGCGCGCCGGCGCCGCCCATCGACAGACCGCCTATTGCACGGTGCGATGCATCGGGCAGAGTCCGAAATGTCGCGTCGATCTGCCGTCGAACGTCACGAGCGATGTAGTCACCCCAGCGCGGGCCGCCATCGACCCAGTTGACCCAGTAGCTGAGGTCCCCCTGCGGCATGACGACGATGAGTGGTTTGATGTCCTTTGACTCGATGGCCTGATCGACGTCGTCGACGAGTCCATACGCAGCCCACTCGTCCTTGCTTGCGCCGCCGCCATGCAACATGTACAGGACCGGGTAGCGCCGGCCCTCGGTGCGGTACCCGCGTGGCAGGTAGATGTAGTAGGACATATCGCGATCGAGGCTTGGACTGTAGAACCAGATCTCTCGGAACGTGCCGGCGATGTCGCCGACGTATTGAGCGGCGCTTGGCCCGACGCTCGCGGCGACAAGCGGCAAGGGGACGACGGGGACCTGCGGAGTGGCCGCTGTGATCGCCGTATTGTCACCCGGACGCCCCTCGTGGGCGGACACAGATGGGGCCTGCATACCTGGATTCGCACTTGTGGTGCGCGGAATTGGCGTGCCGAACGAGCGCGCCCGTCTTATCGCGTCTGATTCGGCCGTTGACTGGACCGTGTCCGCGGCGGCTACCGTCACCGCCGGGGACGGATCGAGTCGGAAGATGACGATCGCCGCCATGGCAAGTGGCACGACTGAAAGCATCCACACACGACGATTCTCGGGACCTGGGTACAGGACCCGCAGGCGAATCGCCAGCCATATCAGGCCGCCGCTGCCTGCTTGCATGGCCGCATTCAGCCACATACCACCACCTGCAGAGACGCGCGTGGCGAAGACACCCACGGCCAGCGCCAGCACGACATGTGTTGAATAGGCATACAGCGCGTTCTGACCAAGCGCGATCAGAAGCCACCCCAGCCCGCGCCGAACTGGCGCCCAGAAGACGGTAATGAGCTGGAACAAGAATGCAAAAACAATCGCCGACGCCACCACCCGCCCTATCCCCACAGCACCCTTTGCAAAGAGCGCGTACTCGAGATCGGCCACAGACCACGCGTGCCCACCGGGAGTGCTGGCCACAACCGATTGGATGGTCTGCAGGATCGCGGACTGATTGCTGTACAGCCCGATCAAGCCAGCGAACCCAAATCCGGTTGCCAAGAGCAGCCGAAGGTGCCAGTGCGGCGGAATGAAGGCACCGAGTCGCTCACGATGGTAACCAATCACCATAGCCGTGAAGAAGAGTGCCTGCCAGGCCGACAGATAGAACAGGTTGTTGCCGGCAGTCGTCCACGGCAGTTCGGTCTGTTGAGGGAAGACCTGAAAGCCGGCCCAGATCAGCCACGTGCCCATCAGAACCCACACCGTGCGTCCCTCGCAGAGCAGAAAAAGCACCAACGGCGCAGCGAGCATCAACAGCACATACAGCGCCAGCACGTCGACGAGGTAATACGTCTGGTGAAGCGACACAATCGCCCACACAACCTGTAGCGGTGTCGTTTCCTCGATGCCAACCGCCCATGGGAGTCTCAGGACCTCAGAGAAAGGCAGCATGACCAGCGTGAGACCAATTGCAAGGATGTACAGCATCCAGGCGCGCCCGAGTAAACGCCTGATGGCAATCACCAAGCTCTGGCTCTCGGCAACCCTCCGATAGACGAGGCCGACTGTGAGTCCCGACAGAAAGATGAAACCTTCAGCTGCCGACGTGTAAAAGTGGTTGCCGCCGTCAGGAGGTAGAGTTTCGACGGACCGGCGATGTGATCGACGACCATCGCCAGCACGGCGAGGCCGCGCAGAAAGTCAATACGCAGGTCGCGCCCGTCCTCAGCAACATACGCCCACCGCTGCAGAGCGGATCGTAGTCCGCTCCGGATCGATAGGCCTCGCGCATGGTCAGTGCTCTGGGCCGCCTCGCCTTGCGCTGCGCTGGCAATCACACTTACTGTTGAGGCAGGCTCGCCTGCAGCAAGTAATTGCGCTGCTGTGTCCACGTTGAGCGTGCCGGAGTATGCGTGCTGGTTGGCTACTTCACAAGCCAAAGCGGGGCACATAAACCGGTGTTAATCGGAATGTAACACGTTTGTTGACGACTATCGCTGCGCTTGACGCCTCTGTGCTCAGCGCGAAGTGATCTCACTCCCTACCGATTCTCGTGTGCCGTGTAGCAGGGTCACGAGCTGGTTGCATGGAATTGGTTCCACGAACAGTACCCAAAGCGCCGCGTTCTTCCCAACTCAACAGCCAACGTCTTTCACCTTGCGCGCATTTCCCGCTGCACATGGTCAGTTTTACGCGACCCCCGACGCCAAACTCGAAGGCGCACGCACACACCGTGAGGAGTTCATTGGGACCGTCGATGTGTGGCAGCTCAAGCAAGTCCGGTGGCCCATCGTCGGCGTGCTGGCGACCAGGTACATCGACCATCTCGAGTTGACGCGTTACGTCAGAGGCCTCCTGTCAAGCGGTCGCAGGCGCAACGTCCACGCGGTGCCCCACATTGAGGAGCAGCATCGCCATGAGCGTCTATATGACCTGTACGGCGAGCCCAATGAACCAGACGAGGCAGGCGGATCGGCGACCATTCCATTGTGAGGTCGGCCGCTCTTCGCTTGCAACAAGGCCTTTGGCCGAAAGTTCGCCCACGCGTTTGCACAGGAGACGCTGGACTCACGGTGGGCGCGATATCTCCCGATACGGAGTGATCCCGACCGGAGGCCATCGAAGACGCATTTATTCGTGGAAGATGCTCCAGGTGGCCGCCGCGCCAAGCGCATCCGCTTCGCGCAACTAGCGGGATCGACACCACAATGGGAGCTTGAATCCGCGCGGCGTCGTCGAGGATGTGACGCCGGGATTGCACACCGACCTTGGCTTTCCAAAAGGCGACCTCAGTGCGTGCGGTGGCCGCTCTCGATTCCGCCGACACCGCGACCAGGATCGACAATCAGGCCATCTGAGGCTGGACGCAAGTTTCGAAACTCAGGCGGCAGGGTGCGCTGGCGGATCACCGCCAACGGGACCGCCACCCCCTTATCGTCCAATGGATCCCAGAGGAGGCACTGTACCTTCGTCCAGAACTCGATGACATCGAACGGATTGTCGAGAATGCACGCCACCGGACGCAGCACATCGTCTTTGCGGGTGTTGTCAGCATGCGAGCTGAAGACCAGCACCGCTATGTGCCGGGGTTGGATATCGAGCTTCAGCTCGGCCAGAACGGCCACGCCCGAAGGCCGCTTATCTGACCAGGCAACGAACTGCGACTACGGTGTCAGGGTGCCAGACGCCAGGTGCTCGTGCAGTGCACCAATGGCATCGTTGCGGACCAGAATCTCGAGCCGATCGCCCGGTCGCAACTCGGAATCGCCGCGTGGAATGATTGTTTCCGACTGCCGGTCGATGCCGATCACCAGCATATCGCCCGGCAGGTGCAGCTCTGCAAGCGTTTTGCCGACGAGTCTTCCGCCAGGGTCGACCGACACCTGTACAACTCGGGTCCCGCGCAGCTCGGTACGCGGCACGGGGCGGTGGGTTTGCGTTTCGAGCCGGTCGAGCATAGCGCGGCTGTAGGCGCGCACCACGTCGACTCGGTGGAGCATGCCGATCACTCTGGCGATCGCGCCCCGTGCGACTACGGGCAGTTGGCCGACGTCGCGAACTCCCATCTTGTGCACAGCCTCACTCAATGGCTCATCGGGGTAGACCGTCACTACCGGCCGACTCGCCAGATCAGCGAGCCTGAGGCCGGGTTGGTTGTCCATGAGCGCGGTCTCGAGGTCCCGCAGCGTAGCGATGCCGTCGATCACGCCCTGTTCGTCGATGATGAGCAGGGCCCTGCCTCCAGTTTGTTCCAACTGCTCGGCTGCTTCGGCCGCGGAGAGGTCGGGCGAAACCGCCGGCACCAGGGTGCTCATGGCCTGTGCGACAGGAACAGTCCCCATCAGGTCAATGTCCCGACCAGCGCGCAAGTCGATTCCGCGTCGACGCAGTTTGAGCGTGTAAATCGTGTCACGACTCAGTGCTTCAGACACCAGCGTGCTCAGCACGACGGACAGCATCAGCGGCAGGATGATGCGATAGTCGCCCGTCAACTCGAACAGAATGATGACCGACGTAATCGGTGCCCGTGCGGCGCCAGAAACACTGCTGCCATACCGACCAACCCGTAGGCGCCGGCGGGTGCGGTCCCGCCTGGGAACAAGGCGTTGGCGGCGGTACCAAATGCGGTGCCCAGCATCGCCCCGATAAACAGCGAGGGCGCGAAGACACCACCTGAGCCGCCCGAACCGATGGTCACCGAGACCGCCACGACCTTTGCTATCACCAGCACCGCGAGGAGCCCGAGACCGTAATTGCCGCCCAGCGCCTGCTCCATTGCCGGGTATCCCACCCCGAAGACCTGCGGTAGAACATCCCAATCAGACCCAGGGCGGGACCACCAGGCCCAACCCGGCGCCGACACCAACCACCAGACCCATTGCGACGAGGACCTGGGCTTCGGTCGGCCCCAGTCGCTGCAGAGCACCGGCCAGTCGCCCAGAGACCGTGGCAGGTGTATCGCTCGTGTCCGGCAAACTCACTACGGGCAGGGTACGCTCCGATGCCTCTCGGCGGGAGCGCTGATCATGTTCGTGAAATGACCAGTCGAGTGCGCGTGGCCGGTGCTCACCGGATGCGGAGTGTCAGCCGACGAGGCAACATGCATATACTGAAATATGTCCGTACATTTTGCTCCATGGCGACGCAGGCCGACCAGCTCTGGGACGCTTAAGCCGGCAAGATCAGCTGGAAGTTCCTGTACGGGAGGCCAACCGCAGCGTTTCGGGTGGAGACCTTCCGCACCAGTGCACGGGGCGTGGTGCAAATCGTGCGTCTGATCGAGGCGCGCGCGTGGTCGGGCGTGCCGCCGTTGCCCAACGCGTTTCGCTTGCCGAAGGAGCTCGGAGATCAATGCAGCCACCCGCGCACCACTCAACTTTTGAGGCCATCGCCGCGGCAATCTTCGAAACGGATCTGCCACGTGTGTCAACGGATGTGGAATGCAGCCATCTGCAACTGCGCGCGGAATAGCTCGGCGGCGGCCGACCGGTCTGGCAGCCTGGTTGCTTCGGCTGCCGGTCGTTCTGTACGAGCACGGTGCTGCTGGGTTCTCGGATATCGGTTCCTGCAGATCACCCGTCGCGGCCGAAAATCCGGGCGCATCTACCGTTCGGTCGTCGGAGTCGCGGGTTCGATCGGACCAAGCCCGAGGTGGTAGTGGTGTCCGCCTGGCGCGGCGAGACCGACTGGTACGGCAACACTCGCGCGCAACCCGCGCTGGAGATTCGAACGGGCCGCCTGCGCTTCACGCCCGAGCAACGGCTGCTTACTCCCGCGGAGAGTTTTCGCGAGATGGACCTGTACCTGCGCCACCACCCGGTGGCGGCCCGCATGCTGCCGTGGCTGTTTGGAATCGACCTGCGTGGCTCACGCGATGGCGCCCGCCAACAAATTGAGGACTTCTTCAGGGGTGTCAGTTTCAGCCCGCGAGTCACGAACGTGACACAGCACAGGGACGTCAAGCAAGGCCCACGCTCCGCATGACACAGCACGAAAGTCCAACGCGACCGCGTCGTTGGGTATTTGCCCGCTGGCTCTCGGCCATACGCAGGCTGGGTATCGGCATTGTTGTCGGGCTTGGTGCGCTGACTATGCCATTCATTGGCGCAGCGCGCATACCGATTGCCGCATCGATTTCGGTGCCCACCACAAGCGCCGAAGCGCTGCCGGGAGAGCCGGTCCTGAGCCCGGACGGGGTCTACGTGCCACCGACACTTGATCCGACCCGTCCCGCTCCGATCCTCCTCGCGCTGCACGGCTACGCCGGCAGTGGGAGTGGCATCGCGGCGCGGCTCCGCTCGTGCGCCGATCAGTACGGCTGGATGCTTCTCGCGCCCACGATGGCCTACGGCGACTATTTCGATCCGCAGCAGCTGCGCAGCGACGCCCAGCAAAACCTGCCCCGCGTGCACCAGATGATCGACGAGCTTCGCGCTGGTGTCAGGGGGGTCGATCTGCAACCAGGGCTCCTGGTGTACGGGTTTTCTCGTGGCGCGCAGATGGCTGAACGCTTCAGCATCGTGTATCCAGACGAGGTCGCAGGAGTCGCTACGCTTTCTGCTGGCAGTTATACGCTGCCACAGGCACAAGACTCGACCCATCGCCCGATGGACTTCCCGTTCGGTATTGCTGACCTGAGCGACATCGGTTTGCAAGGGTTCAATCGAGACCGCTTCAGTCAGATTCCGTTCTGGGTCGGCGTGGGCTCGAACGATACGAATCCCGCCGACACGTCACGTGCCTGGGACGCCTACGAAGGGACCACGCGCGTACAGCGTGCCCGGACGTTGGTTGGCGACTTGCACGACCTTGGTGTCTCCGCTCAATTGCACATCTTCGGCGGCGCGGGGCACGAGGAGACGGGCGCAATGCGCACGGCAGCGTGCGCGTTCCTGGACTCGGTGTCAGCTTCCTCCACTGGCTGAAGGAAGGTCCCGATTCGGAAGCTCGACTGAATACCGAAAACGGTCGGCGCGGACGACGCTCTGCTGCCACTCAACCGGGCCCTGGACCGATGGAAACGCTTGGAACTGGAGACGATTATCGACCATGTTGACGCCATCCATGGCCTGTGCGATTCGATTGGCGGTGACGAGTTCTTCCACTGAGAACATTGCCTTCGAGCATCACCACGCCTGGGGCGTTCGCGGAAAGTCGGAGTTTCATAGTCCGCTCGCCGTTTCGGGTAACGGCGACTCGCCCGACGGAAAGAGCGTGGTGATTGACCGCGGTGGAAGAATGAGGTGGGCAGTGCCTTGCTGGAACTGCTGACGGCCCAGCGAGTCGTCGAGATGGCCGCGTGCGAAGCGGGTCACCGACCAGTTCGGGTAATGCGTCACATCGGCGCCGTTTAGTTGGATTGTCATACCCAGCTCGCCGAAATCCTGACTGACGAGAACGATCGCCGGCTGCCCAGTCGGAGTACGAACCTCCAGCGTATGCAGTTCCGCACCGCCTACCTGGCGGTCAGCCAGAATTGAGGCGCCAGGCTGCAAGTACGGCAGGATCTGGAGCAGGCCGTAATACCGAGGGCGGCGCGCAAAGTCACGATCCGGACCGCGCAGCAAACCCCAACGGGTGATGGCGTCGTGTCCAGGCTGTAAGTAATCGACCGCATCCCAGTACAGCGCGGCAGCTGCTCCCTCCCGGTAGTGAGACAACAGCGTGGCCGCGGCATCCAGGGTGAACCCGTACTCGTTGTGCGCTTCCTGACCGGCGTCCAGATCTCCGAAATTGAACGACGTGTACTCGGTGACAACAACTGGTAGCTCCGGGAGGTGTTGGTGAACCATAGCCACGACGTCGCTGACCTGGATGCTCGGGTAATACTGGTGGAATCCGACAAATGCCAGGTTGCTGGCGACGAGTGGATCGTTCAGCAGGGCAGGCAAATACTGAACTGCGGTCTGGCTGTCCGCAGTGTCAGGGCCATAGAGTTTGACGCCGTCAGCGGCCACGCGCGGCGCAAGCTGGTGGGCGATGTACGCAAGACCCTCGGGTGGAATCTGATTGCCGTCGCCGCCATCGGGTTCGTTTGCGATCGTCGTCGCCCATAGCTGCACATCCTGGCTGTGTACGATGAAATGCACCAGCGTGGCGACGTACTCGACGTAGTCGTCGTAGTGCGCCGGGTCGAGCACGCCGCGGCGAGTCCCGTCCAGCGTGAATTGCGCTGGCCCGCCCCACACACCCAGCACGATCTTGACACCCGCGCGGTCCAGGCGTTTGAAGAAGCGCCAGCTGTCGGCATACGGCGCCGATGAAAGCACCGACTCGTAGACGGCCGGCCCCAGGGCCCACGCGGGCAGCTCGGCCGGTGCAGCTGGCAGCAGCCCTGAATCAACGCGGGCGATCGCTGGCTGGAAGGGGTCCAGGATCTCACTCCGGAACAGCGACCGGAACGCAGGGCAGCTCCACAGCGCGTGCTCGAAGTTGAAACCACTCCCGAGGATTGGGCGCGACGCCTTTTGCGGCTGCTGGTCGAGTTCGACATCCAGCGTGACCTGCTCGGGAGCGTCGGCGGGTGGTGTCTGCGTCACGGTTGGATCCGGCCAGGGAGGTGGCGGCGCTGGGCCTGGATCGCAGCCAGTCTGGAAGCGAGTTTCACCCCACGCGCCGTTATCTGCGCCAACCGCCTGGGTGCCCGGCGCAAGCACGAGCAGGCTAGCCGCCAGAGCAAGAGTGGAGGCGCGGTTGAAAATACCCACTATGTCTGATGGAAAATGCTCGAAAGCATGTCCAGCGAGCGCCCGTCAGCCGGCACTCCGTCGTCGGTCAGGCCAAAGTTTCGGTCGACGCCTTCGGGCCCGTTGCGGGTCCACGCGTACACCGCTCCGCCTAGCACCCAGGCCGGGTGGCTACGGATCGATCGCCACATCGCGGCGAAGCCGTCTGGTCGGTCGGGTACGGCCATCGTGCCAGGCGCGAACTCCGAGACCCAGATAGCGTTATCCATGCCGGAGTCAGGCCAGTTGTCGAGGATTCTGGCCAGATAGTCCTGGTAGCAGTTCGTGCCCAGCACAAACCACGCTCGCGGACCACCAGGGTAGCGCTTGAGCGCGGCTACAACCCAGGGAACGAACGCGTCCTCGGCCGATCGATAGGTCACCGGATGATTCGGATCCGCGGCGTGGATGGCGTCGGCAGTTTCGATCAACCAATCGCTGAACGCCTCGGCATTGAGCTCGCGTTGCGGATCCTGCGGCCCCACCCAGGCCGGGTGCACAATCTTGTGCAGCACTTCGTTGCCAAGCCCCCACATACGGAGCGCGGGATGATCCCGGTTGCGGGCGACCCAGGCCAGGACCTCGTTACGCACCTGCTGGCGAACCTCAGGATCGGTGTAGTCGGCCTGCGGATCGAGCTCGAATGGGAGAACCACCCCGATGTTGTGCTGGGCTGCGCTGTCGAGTAGGGTCTGGTCGAACTCGGCCGGATCCCAGCCGAGAACGGTGTTGACGCCGAGTTCCTGATAGGCCGCCATGTCAGCATCGAGACGCGCTGCTCGCTCGGTCGGGCTCATGAACCTGGTGTACTGCGTATTGAGACCCATGCCTTTGATGACGTGCGGCTGACCATTGACCAGCAATGCGAAATGTGCGTTTCTCCCGCGCACTTCGACCCGGCTTGGCCCGAGCGCCGTCTGGGTGCGAGGATCGTCGAACCACCGATCGGATACCAGGGTGGGCAGTGGGCTAACGCCCGGACTCGTCAATGGGGGCCCACTGGCGGATGCAACTCCGGCAGTAAGACGTTCGGCGGAGACAGCTGGTGGACTGGCCGGACGAACCGCGCCGGCGCACGCGGCCGTCGTGAGGACCACGCCAATGGCTGAGGCAAGCGGGACCCACCCGCGGCGTCTAAACGCGACCAGTAAGCCGGCCGGTACATAGCCTACTAACAGCGCCAACGCTGCCAGACCGGCGGCGACGAGGGGCTGGGGTGTGCTGGCGAGTTGGTCGCTGACCGCTAGACCGCGCTGCCAGAACCACGGCACCAGCGCATTCGCACCGAATGAGATTCCGGTCGCCTCCAGCTCGCGCAGACTCGGCTGCGTGCTCAGGATGCTCAGCGCAACCTGCGCCTGGACGGCGACTCCCACAAGCACGAGTTTCGCGCGAACGTGTGCATCGCGGTGCCCTCTAGCGCGGCGCACCAGGTGTCGTCCTGTGCCGCTCGCGACGAACCCTATACCAAGGGTCAATGCTCCCGCGTGGGCGATGGTCGCCGCGACAAGCCGGCCGGTGACCGCGCTGCCTGGATGGACAACCAGGCGGATCAGCGCGAAGTGAGCACGCGAGGGGTCGGCGAACAGCGCGGGCAAGTATGCGTGTAGCACGGAACCCAACGCGCCGGCGATCGCCACGCCTTCAATCTGGACCTCGCCAAGACTCAACAGCGCCGCATACGTATACACCGGATCCGCCCAGGGCAACACCGACACAAGCAGCGGCGCCACGCCAGGCAATCCTCGCAACAGCAGAACGGCCAGAAAGAACAGACCAATCCGTACCGCCACTCCAAGGACACTGCCCACCGCCAGGGCCTCCAGCGTGGTGGCAATCAGCTGCAATCGCCTGTTCGGCCGCCAATGTGCTCCAGTACGATTCCGAACGGCAAGCCCGCGAGCCGCGCTCACTGCGGGTTCGCCTGCCGCGGCAGATCGACCGAGTACAGATACCGGTCGCCCCGAACAATGCTCTCCTGCCATTCGATTGGACCACGGTCCGACCACGTCGTGCGCTCGACCGAAAACGCCGCCGAGCCCGCCTTCGTGCCGAGCAAGCGTGCGACTGCGCGGCCAAGCACCACTGGACGGATCGATTCCCGTGCGCGGACGGCCCGGACCCCAGTCACCTGCTCAAGCGCATCGTAGATCGAGTCGCGTTCCAATACCTCGTTCGAGATCGATGTGCTGAGCGCGTAGGCGAGGTAGGCCGTTTCCAGAATCAATGGTTCACCGTTGGCGGTGCGCAGCCGAACAATGCGTTCCAACTCAGCGGTGGCTGATGTTTCCAGCCGCGCAGCCAGGTCGGTTCCTGCCGGAACCGTCTTTCGCTCAAGGATGAACGAACGCTGTTCCTGTCCGCGTGCGCGGACCTCCCAGGCGAACGCGTAAAAGCTGTCGAGTCCGCGCTCAATCACTTTCGGCGACGTCGGCAAGGCAACGCGCGTCCCTCCGCCCCGCCCGCGTTCACGACGGAGTAGTCCTTCGTTGGACAACACACCCAGTGCGTGGCGGACGGTGTGGCGGCTCACGCCGAGACGCGAGGCAAGTTCCAGTTCGCCGGGCATGAGGATGCCTGGCTGAGCCTGGCCAGACTCGATCAGGTCGCGTACGACCGTCTCGAGTTGCTTGTGCAGCGGCGCGCCTGGCTGCTCACGGCGTACTGCCGCAAGCACCTCGGGCCGGAAATCGTCGAGCGAAACTTGCGAGACCATGGTGGATGTCCGTACATTTAGTAACGCGTCCATGGCCAACTCGTCAAGTGAAATCGATCCGCCGAGCGCGGAATACGTCGCCCTCCGCGCAGCCTTTGCGGGTGCTGGCATTAATCGGTCAACGGCGAATCACTTCTTGAGTGCCAGGGCCAAGGGGCTCGAGTGGCCGCTGGCAGCTCGTGCCGTAGCCGATGGTCTGGCGGCGCGCGCTGGTCACATACCCCGGCCGACGGTACCGGAGCGGCCGAGTTATCCCCCAACCTGGTCGCGTGTTCCGCTCGCGATCGGTCTGTACGTAGTGTTGCGACCGGTCCTCGGTTTGGGCCACGAGCTTGCCGTTTCCGCTGTAGCCTTCGCCACCCATCAACTCATTGCCAAGGGCTGGTGGGAGCCCGTTATCACCTGGGCTGGCCTTGACCCTATCTACACCGGCACCGCCGTTCGGGCGATCGGAGGCGTTGAGGTCCTCGGCCTGGCCGTTGCAGCCCCGTTCGGCGAGGGCCTGCATGCACTCGCCCCACTCTTGTTTCAAGCACCACTGATGGTTGTTCCTGGTGCTGGCATCAGCATGGTTGCCGGACCGGGAACGCCGGCGCTCGGGCGTGAGCTGGCGAGCTTCGGCGCAGACGTTATCTGGCTGACCATCGGGCTCGCCCTGTTCGTACGATGGCGACGACGCTCCTGGGCGCTCGCCCTGCTAGGTCTGTTCATCCAGGCTCAGATCGCGGTCAACCACCTGTTTGGCGCGTCGGTCAGCTTGCCCGACCTCGAGGCGTCGGGGTTGCCATTCGCGCTGGCAGCGGCGCTACCGGATTCGAGCGGAGGCGTGTGGTTCACCTCGGTTCTGGCGCAGCTACCTGAATGGGTACAGGATGGGGTGATTGGCGGCACACTCCTGGTCGCAGGATATGCCGTAGCGGGTGCGCTTCTGGCGACAGGCTACGCGGTGCGCCGGCTAATTCGTCGACACGCCACGCCGACTGAAGGATCCGCGCTGGTGGCCGCGCAGACGCAAACGCAGCGGTTGCCCCTGGCACCCATAGGAGCGGCCCTGGCGGTCGTGATTGCCATCTCACCGATTGGCGCACTCGCCTTTGGTCAGCCGAACTGGCAAGCCCAACCGCCCTCGGCCCAGGCTCGTCCAGGCGTTGCAGGAAGGAGAGAGCTCTCGTCGAGGCAACCGATCGACAGACCGTCCACGGTGAAGATCGAACAGTCGCCAGACGGCGCCTGGCAGTATCTGGTCGACGGTCAGCCAACGGTGGTACGCGGCGTGGGCTACAACCCGGAATACGCGAGCCTGGCCACCGGCGACCGTCAGCAGTCGTATCAGCGGGACTTCAGCGCCATGCACCGCATGGGCGTGAACACGATTGAGGGTTGGTTTGAAAGTCAGTTTGACGCCATCACGCTGGATGCGGCTGCGCGCAACGGCATCGGTGTGCTGATGCCGTTTGAGCTCAACCAGGACTGGCCGTACGAGAATCCCAACGTTCAGCAGAGCATTCTCGACCATGTCTCGGCGTACGTTGAGAAATACAAGAACCACCCGGCCGTACGCATGTGGGCACCCGGTAACGAGAACATGCACCGGATTTTGTATCCGCACCTGGTCAGCAAACAGAACGACAGATCGGA
>JAABUQ010009869.1_pt1 | contig 12729 bp, 11 predicted proteins | sample 5560001 | NCBI WGS metagenome assembly JAABUQ01 (sample SAMN10711888, study PRJNA513371) | rock metagenome | isolation source: Antarctica rocks | place: Antarctica: Victoria Land, Finger Mt nord | collected 2015-12-18 | reverse complement strand
TCGAGCGTGCAGCCCGGCGTAAAAGCAGCGGGGTAAAAGTAGAGCACGACCGGTCCCCGAGCGAGCGCGTCTTTGAGGTCGAAGTCGAACGTTTTGCCGCCGAGGGACGCATGAGCCGTGAAGGCAGGCGCCGCCTCGCCCGGTTTGAGGGCTGCGGAGGCCGCAAAACTCATGGTAAGCACGGCGAGACCAACCAACGCCACAACCTTGCGGGTCATAGGCCGAGCATCCGCCCAATGACTAAACGTTGCACTTCATTCGTCCCCTCTCCGATTTCATTGATCTTTTGATCGCGATACATTCTGGACACCGGATATTCGTCCATGAAGCCGTATCCCCCGTGCACTTGCACCGCCTCGTTGACGACGCGGCGCGAGACTTCGCCGGAATACAGTTTGGCCAAGCTGGCACTCATGGCGAAATCGCGTTTTTGATCCTTTTCCCAGGCGGCTTTCAAAACCATCAGCTTCGCGTGCTCGATTTCCATAAGCATGTCGACCAGTTTAAACTGAATGGCTTGGAATTTAGAGATGGGTCTGCCAAACTGTTGGCGCTCTTTAGCGTATTTGAGCGCCTCGTCGTAGGCACCCATAGCGAGCCCGACCGAAAGCGCCCCGACGGAGATTCGACCACCATCCAAAATCGTTAAAAAATTCTTGAGACCCATCCCACGCTGCCCCAACATGCATTCATCGGGCACCGGCGCATCCACGAAGGAAAGTTCGCGGGTGTCTGAAGCCTTCCAACCCATTTTCTTATAGCGTTTGCTGCGCGAGAATCCGGGCGTATCCTGAGGGACGGCAAACGTCGTGATCTCCGAACGTCCGCTTTCATCTTTTCCAGTGACGGCGGTTATGGTAGTGCCGCCGGTTATCTCCGTTCCACTGTTGGTGATGAACGCTTTGGTACCGTTGATGATCCAGATACCGTTACGCTGCTCTGCGCGCGTCTGCGTTGCGCCGGCATCGCTCCCCGCGCCCGGTTCGGTCAAACCAAAGCCCCACAGCATCTTCCCTTGCGCAAGAGGCACCAGATATCGTTTCTTTTGCTCCTCGTTGCCGAACAGGTAGAAAGGACTGGCTCCCAGTGAAACGTGCGCGGCAAGCGTGATAGCCGTCGATGCATCGGCGCGCGCGATTTCCATTACCGCCAGGGCGTACGATACCGTGTCGGCACCCGCGCCGCCATACTCTTCGGGGAAAGGCAATCCGAGCAAACCAAGATCTGCCATTTTAGAAACAAGATCGTAAGGGAAGGCCGAGTCGGCATCCATCGCTTCAGCCCGCGGTGCCACTTCCTCGCGAGCGAAGTCGCGGCACAGTGACTGGATTGCTTTCTGCTCCTGCGTTAAATCGAAGTTCATATCGCGGAGGTATCCCTCGTCATCTCTAAAAAAACCCTTTTACAGCATGATCGCTTTGCGCGGCGTCTCTCTCGTTTATCCGAACGGGGTGCGCGCCCTGGATAGTATCGACTTAGAGATCGAGAAGGGCGCTTTCGTGTTCCTGGTGGGCCATTCCGGAACCGGGAAGTCCAGCCTGCTGCGGCTGCTGTATCACGAGACAGTGCCGACCAGAGGCCAAGTAACCGTCGATGGCATACGAGTAGACCGGCTCAAACGCTCGCGCGTTCCGGCCTTACGTCGTCATATAGGCGTGGTGTTCCAAGATTTCAAACTGCTCACCGATAAGACGGTCTGGGAAAACGTGGCCTTCGCGATGCAGGTCACCGGCGCAAAGACCAAAGACGTCCGGCGGCAAGTTCCGCGGTCCCTCGATTTGGTGGGCCTTTCGCACAAAAGCCGCATGTATCCCAACGAACTCTCCGGGGGCGAACAGCAGCGCACGGCAATCGCCAGAGCTCTTGTCAACAACCCGAAAATTCTGCTGTGCGACGAGCCGAGCGGGAACCTCGACCCCTCCAATACGACCGAGATCATGGAACTGCTCTTGCGCATAAATTTGAAAGGCACGACCGTTGTGGTCGCAACCCACAATCAAGCTGTTGTCGACCGGATGCGTCGACGCGTGATCCGCCTGGAGGACGGCCGGGTCGTCACGGATGAAGAGCGGGGGTACTATTTCCTTGGATTGGGGCAGAGTCAAGTTCTTTCTGGGTGAAGTGCTGCGAAACTTCACTCGAAACGCAGCCATGCAGGCGACGGCCATCGGTACGGTCACCGTAACAATCGTTATGCTTGGCGTCTTCCTGTACGCGCGCGAAACGATGATTCATCTCGGAAACGAGATTTTCAGCCAAATACAAATTTCAGTGTACCTGAGCGACAGTACTACGGCCGCACAGCTTGCGGACATACAGAAGCGGCTGGTAGCCGACCGGCGCGTCATCTCGCAGACCTTCGTGCCAAAAAAGGAGGGACTGCGCGAAATGCGCCAGCGGATGAGAGGCCAGATCGATATGTCGATCCTCACTGAAAACCCACTCCCCGACAAACTCCGCGTGCGAGTCAAACATCCCGAAATGGTCTCCGGGGTGGCAAAAACCATAGCAAAATTTCCCGGCGTGACTAGCGTCGATTATGGGCAAGACGTGGTCTCAAAGTTAGTGCGACTCAGTGCCGTACTAGGCCGCCTGGGGTTATCGATCATCATCGTTTTCGTTTTAGTCGCCGCCATCATTATTTCGAATACGATCCGCCTCACCGTCTTTGCGCGCCGGCGCGAAATTGCCATCATGCAGCTTGTCGGCGCCACCAACGCGTACATTCGCGGTCCGTTCATATGCGAGGGAATGCTTGACGGTTTGTTGGGGGCGTTGCTGGCGATCGGTGCATTGGCGGCCGCTCGCATCGAGTTGCTGCCCAAGCTGATTTCGGCGCTGCCATTCGTTCGCCTCAACGCAGCGACTGTGGATGAACGCACGCTTATCATAGAACTTTTAGCCGTCGGCGCGACCGTCGGAATCGTCGCTTCGTGGGTTTCGGTCGGACGCTACTTACGAACGTAGTGTCCACCGCAAGTGCGGCGGCCCGCGCCCTCCTTACGCGGACGGCCGTCGCCGGGACTCTGTGCGCTTTCGTTTGCTCGGCCGCATTGCCGCAGCCAAGCATCAACGACCGCATTGAACAACAGCAAGCCAAGGCGCGGCACGTCAACGAACAATTGCACCACAAACGCATGCAGTTGCAAACCGCGCAAGTGCGGGTGAGCAACCTGCAGAATCAATTGGTCCAAACCACCCATGCCATCGCCGGCGTGGGAGCGCAGCTCGAGACGTTGAGCGCGCAAGTGCATGTAAACCAGCGACGCCTTGAACGGAACACCGTTTCCCTGACGGCGGCCAAAGCGACCTTGGAACGCCACAACAATGCGCTGAGAAACCGCTTGGTCGACATCTACAAGCGGGGAGAACTCGGCTACCTGAACGTTATCCTTTCATCGACTTCATTTTCCGACTTCGTCGAACGCTGGGACGATATCGCCCTGCTGGTGGCGGCAAACCAGCGGGCCATTCGAGCGCGCGCGCAGGCGGAACACACGGTCGCCGGCATCCAGCAACGATTGGAGAGCGCGCAAGTTGCGCTCGAACATTCGCAAGCGCAACAAGAGCAAGCGCGGACGCAACTTGCGGCTCTGGCCGACGAACGCCGGCAACTCGTGGAGTTGGCGGACGAACAGCGCAAGCACGTCGCGACGCAAGTCGCACAACTTGAAGGCCTTTCAGCGCAAGAAGAGAGTTCACTCGAAGGTCTTATCGTCGAAAGGCAGCGCGAATACGAACAGCAACGCCGCGCTGCAGCGGAAGCGGCCGCCGCCGCAAGGCGAGCACAGGGTCTCGCAAACGTCGGTCTCCCGGAAAACGGTGCGCCGGGCTCGCTTTCTTGGCCGGTCGCCGGACCGATCACCTCGCCTTTTGGATACCGGCGCAGTCCGTTCGGCGGCGGGATGGAATTTCACATGGGGTTAGACATTGCTGCCGGCGCAGGTACCACCATCGCCGCTTCCGCCGCAGGTCGCGTAATCTCCGCTTCGTGGTATGGCGGCTACGGGAACTACATCTTGATCGATCACGGCGGCGGGATCTCGACGGGATACGCCCACTGCTCCGCCATCTTCGTCAGCCCAGGTCAGGATGTGCAAAAAGGGCAAGCGATCGGGGCGGTCGGTTCAACCGGGGCCTCCACAGGGCCGCACTTGCATTTCGAGGTTCGCGTCGAGGGCCGGCCAGTGGACCCTGCGTCGCGCCTTCATTAACTATTTAAGGTCAGAGTCCCGAAACCAACCATAGCGAAATGGGTATCTTAACGGTACGCGACGCCGCCGACGGACCGACGAGCGTTTTCTATTGATTGCCGGATAGTAAAGAAGGTTTTCGTTGCCAGCTAAAGTTCGGGCGCTTGTCGCAGCGCTGATCATCACGGTCGTCGCTCTCGCCGGTGCGCTTTACCTAGGGTTCGAGCGCGGCTACCAACAGGCGCAGTTAAACGCCGTTACTTCCAGCGGAGTGGCCAACCTCGACTTGCGTTCGCTGCTGACATCGGGCACTCCGGATGAAAAGCTACTCGACCTGGCCTTTCGGCGCGTCGAGGAGGCTTTTTACAAACCCGTGATGGCTCAGACCCTTCTCACCGGCGAACATAACGGGTTGCTAGAGTATTTGAAGTACCGGAAGGTCTCGGATCCTTCGCTTCCGGCGATTTACGCTACCGGCGATCAGGCGCGCGACGAAGCGCGGCTGAGAGATGAGTTGGCCGCCGCACAAAATCACTATGGCAAGCAAGTTGGAAAGGTCGAGCTAACCCAAGCGGCGATCCGCGGCATGCTCAACTCGCTGAACGACCCGTACACCACGTACTTATCTCCGCACGATATTCAAGGCTTGCAGGAGTCACTTTCTGGAGGAAACTTCGGCGGAATTGGAGTGTACATCGTCCAGGACCCCAGGAACAACCAAATCATCGTCACGCCAATCGAATCCATGCCCGCTGCAAAAGTTGGTGTCAAGCCCGGGGACGTGGTGATGAGCGTCGACGGCAAGTCCACCAAGGGCATGAAACTCGATGAAGTCGAGCGCCTGATTCGCGGTCCGGCAGGGACCGTCGTGCGGCTGCTCACTCACCCCCTCAAATCGACTCGCGTGCGGCGGTACGCTATTATGCGGCAAGTCATACACGTGCCGTCCGTAAAAGCAAAGATGTCGGATGGGTTTGAGTACGTGCGCCTGTTCGACTTCGGCGATACTTCGGCCGACGAAGTCCGGCGCGCGCTGCTCGATGGGAAGGCTCACGGAGCAAAGGGCTACATCCTCGACCTGCGCGATAACGGCGGGGGTTTGCTCGAGGCTGCCGTCTCCATTTCGAGTTTGTTCATCTCTTCGGGAACGATCGTCTCAACCATTGACCGGGCCGGATCGCGGGAAACTCAGCAAGCCCGCGGCGGAACGATCGGCGCAACTCCGCTGGTCGTCTTGGTAAACAAATACACCGCGAGCGCATCGGAAATCACCTCAGGGGCCATCCAAGATTACAAAGTCGGGACACTGATCGGAACGAAAACGTTCGGCAAGGGCGTTGTTCAAAGCATATATAATTTGCCGGACACGAGTGCGCTGAAAATCACAACTGCAAAATACGTGACTCCTCTTGGTCGAGACATCCAACACAAAGGCATACAGCCCGACGTTGTTGTGCCGCAAAACACCGACCCGATTTTGATAGATACTCCCAAAGACGTACAACTCGCCGCTGCTAAGGCGCACCTGCGCCGGATGGCTCATAAGTAAAACATGAAACGCTTATCGTCCCTGGTTCTGACCGCGGCCCTGCTGCTCGCGCTGGTACGTGTTCCCAATGCCAGTGCCGCGGCACTGTCGCCGCTCGAAAGCGACGAACTGCAAATGAGTTACCAGCGCCTTACCACGGAGTTCTATAAGAAGGTCGATACGCAGGCACTCCTTGATGGCGCGCGGACGCAACTATTGGCCTACCTCGAGAAAAATGGCGTAAAAAAAGCCACCTTACCTGCCGTTCATGCGCGCGATAATCCCGCGGACGACGTGCGCGAATTGGATCGCGAAGTCGGAGCCGCGGCCAACGCGTACGGTTCCCGCTTCGGGACGCGGGCCATTACCTATGCTGCCATCAGCGGTTTGCTGGGAGCGGTTAAAGATAAATATACCGTTTTTCTCACTCCTAAGGAGTACGCAGATCTCAACGCAGGACTGGATGGAGCGACCTTCTCCGGCGTCGGCATAGTGATTGGAAGCGATGAAAAATCGAAAATGATTACGGTCAGCAATGTCGTCCCGGATGGGCCGGCAGAAAAGGCAGGCGTTCAACCCGACGACGTTCTCTCGCTCATCGATGGACATTCCACCAAAGATATGACGATCCAACAAGCCAGCGGGCTCCTGCGTGGAAAAGAAGGCACGACCGTTCATCTGACGCTGCTACGAAACGGCGGGGCGGTTGCACCGGTCACCATCGTGCGCGCTCAAATTCGGCAGTTAAGCGTGTACCCGAAGATGCTGCCGAATAAGATCGGCTACGTCGAACTCACGGTCTTTGGACGCGACACCGCACGAGAATTGAGCGGTGCGCTCGAACGTCTCGCTGCGCAAGGCGCAAAAGCGTTTATCTTAGACCTTCGCGACAACGGCGGCGGCTACTTGGATTCTGCTATCGAAGTCTCGTCGAAATTCATCGCCAATGGCCCCATAGTATCGGTGGAATCGCGGGCTGGCAACGTGATGACCTACGACTCAGAAAACACGACCATCAGTCCCGTGCCGTTGGCTGTGCTGGTAAACGGGCACACAGCCTCGGCCTCGGAAATCACCTCGGGCGCCATACAAGATAGCGGCGTCGGCACGGTCATCGGTACGAAGACGTACGGCAAAGGTGTGGTGCAAACGATCTATCCACTTCCCGACGGCTCGGCGGTGAAGATCACGACGGCGCGTTACCTGACGCCGCACAACCGCGACATCAACATCGTGGGCATCCAACCCGACGTGACAACCGAAGAGAACAAGAACCCGCGCTACGGAGTTCCCGAACGCGACACGCAATTGCAGGCCGCAATCACTTTGCTGCAAGCAAAAATAGCGCAATACAACAGTTAGTTAGACCCGGAAGCTAGTGGGTCAGCCGGGTCTCCGATCCGGTGGCAGTCGTGGTCCAGTGCACATTGTCATAAGAGAATTCTTGGCGGTACTGGATGGTGTCGGGGTTGACAAATGTGTTTACAACGCGGAGATGGACCTTCTTAAGGCCATCTTTGTCTTCCCACGGATAGATCCACGTGTTCCCTGCGATCACCAGCATCCCCGATCCGGCGGCGCCGCCATTGGTCGGAACGGTGTACGTATGGTACATGCGGCGCGACCGGTCGTAGGTAAACACGATGAGCGCTTTGGATGAGCCCTGAACGAATTGGTCGCACGTAAAGTAGCCTGCACTACGCCAGCAGACGTTTCGAAGGATTGCCGTTTCCGTCCGGGCTCTGCTGTATTGCGTCTTATAGTGAACGGTGTGTGTTGCCCACGTGCCCGCGTAAGCGCGGATCGTGTCGATGCCTGAGGCGTAAGCCCGCGGCGCAACCAGTACCACTACTAAGCAAAACGCCATAGCGCGGCGTCGAACCATCGCTTATTTCTCGCTGCTCTTGCGCTTTCGGACAGCCGGTTTTGCACCGGCTGTCTTTTTTCGTGCAGGTGCGGCGCCATCGCTGGACTTCTTGCGCGTCGTTTTGCGCCCGGATTTCGGTTCTTTCTTGGCCGTGCTGTTTTTTGCCGCCGGCGTAACTGTCCGCTTGCGCCGCGGACTTTCCGGGCTTACGGCGTCTGCGCTCGGCAGCGCCTGCACCGGCGTAGACTCTAGCCTTACGGTTTTCCCGCTGTCCGGCACCGTGGAGCGAGGGCGCCGCGCGGGCTTCGTCGCTTTGGCCGGTTCTTCGGGAATGCGCAAGGATGCCGGTGGAGCTTCGACGGCGGGCGGCGTGGGTTTTCGATTCCAAGGCGCGATCGCGCGGGAGGGTTCCGGCGGAGCCGTCTCCCCCGTAGCTTGCGCCGCTCCATCGGTCGCCACTCGAAAGATGTGACGGTCCGGGACAGGCGGCGAAGTCTGCGGATTGGGTGTAGCAGTTAAGGCTGGCACTGGCAGAAGCTCGGTAGGACGGCCGTGGCGCCGCCGCCGGCGGCGCTTACGCCGAACCGCCTCATCGGGCGACGGCTCACTAGCCCCAGGATGAACGTCTAAACGACCGGGTTCGGTCGCTCCGGCCTCGCTGGGCAAAACCGTGCTGGCCGCCGGAGGGGCTACCGCATTGGCAATCGGGGTTGCTGACGCGATGCTCTCTCGCGAAATAGCAGGGCTACCGGGCTCACCCGCGTGCCTGCGCCGACGGCGGCGACGTCTGCGTTTTCCGCCTTCTCCCGGGATGTCGGACGCGACCGTTACCGGAGCCGATATCGCTACGGTAGTTTTATCGATCTCCTGCTCGACCTCGGCTTCAGCGGCCGTCGAAATGCCGATGGCGGCGCGATCGACTCCGGTTTTGGCAGCCTCTTCGGCGAGTTGACGCAGTTGTTCGGTTTGTTCGTGCGGCGTGATGGCGGTCTTGCGTCCCTGTCCCCCCCGTCGCCGTTTCGGCTTGGCCTGACCGTTCTGGGCGGCAAGCGGCACTAAGGATTCCGCTAAGATATTTTCGTCATCGATGTCGATGATTCTGATGCGTATCGTTTGACCGGCAGCGTTGGCGGCGTTCTCGACCTCGATCAGCCGGCCGTTGATAACCGTGGCGGCGGACGTTGGATTTGGCAGGCGAGCCGTCAATAAGTCCACTTCGTGCTCGTCACCCACGCGCAAGCCATCGCTCTGGAGCGCCTCCTGATCGGGAGCAACGCGGACTTTGGTGCGTTCGGGGTGCAAGAGCGCATCGACGCGCACGTGTATCGGCGTTTGGAGGCTGTCCGCGAGCGCCTTGCAGTCTTCTTCGTACCAATATTCCAATTGCGCAGCCACCGTCGGCGCGGTGTCGACGAAAATGGGATGTTTGTGATCCGAGCCGTTACCGCTACGAATTTTGCGAAACGTCTCGATGGCGACGGATTGCGGAGAAAGCACGCTGCCTAAACCCGCACACGTCGGACACGGGCCGCGCAATTGACCCCACAAATCTTTGCCGACTCGTTTGCGCGTGAATTCGAGTAATCCCAGGGCGGAGAATGATTGAATCGTAGCTCGCGTGCGGTCGCGGCGCAGTCCGCCCTCTAGCGTTTCGATAACCTTATTGCGGCTGGCCTCCGTATTCATGTCGATGAAATCGCAAACGATGATTCCACCGATATCGCGCAAACGCACTTGACGCGCAATTTCCGCCGCCGCTTCCACATTCGTTCGTACGATTGTATCTTCGAGGTTCTTGCCACCGGTGAACTTGCCGCTGTTTACGTCGATGACTGTTAGAGCCTCCGTCGACTCAATGACGATCGAGCCTCCCGACGGGAGATTGATTTTTGGCCGCATGAGCTTTTGCAACTCTTCGTCGACTTTGAAGTCGGCGAAGAGCGAACGTCCCGAGTTATAATGCGCGAGCCGGTCCAAGTACTGTGGACCCAACAGGCGTAAAAAGTCACGGACCTTTTCGAATTCTTGCGCATCGTCGATGAGAACGCGGTCGACTTCCGGGGTGATGAAGTCCCGCGCTGCCTTATAGATGAGATTCATATCTTTGTGCAACAGCGAAGGAGAGGCGGCGCGCTTGTACATCTCGAGAATTCCATGCCACATGCGAATCAGGACGCCGAGATCGGCAATCAGCTCCGCTTCGCTGACACCCGCTGCTGCGGTCCGCACCACAGTTGCCATCCCCTCAGGCCGAATGCGCTTCATCACACCCTTGAGACGGTTGCGCTCTTGCGCGGTGTCAATTTTACGTGACACGCCGCTGTATTTGCCGGTCGGCATGAGAATCAAGTACCGACCCGGTAGGGAAATGTTGGTGCTGATGCGTGCACCTTTCAGACCCCGCGGTTCTTTGACGATCTGCACCAATACGTCGTCGCCCCGGTTTACTTTCTCGCCGATTGTCCAGCCGGAACGGCCTTGCGTGATCTCGACGTCCCCGATGTTGAGGGGCGTACGATTGATGTCGTCCACATAGAGAAAAGCGTTTCGGCCCAAACCTATGTCGACGAAGCTTGCGCCCATTCCAGGCAGGACGTTCTGGACTTTTCCTTTGTAGATCGAGCCGATGACTTTTTCTTCGCGCTCTACGTAAATTTCCGAGAGCGAGCCATCCTCGAGTATCGCGACCCTATTTTCCCATGGATCGCTCGAGATGAGGATATCAGTTGCCAATGCGATTAAATCCTTACACGAACTCCGGTCCCGTTTTCAACTGCTCCGCGACGGCTCGCCGGAAGTGCCGACTTCCTGCGACTATCGAGCGGTGCTGAGTATGCAGACCCCTATTGTAAAACTTTGGCCAAGTGAACTCGCTACCCGCGCGAATCAACAAGAGGCAGAGCGACCTTCCCGCATGCCGCGAGTCGAACCTTCCCAACATCTCCCGTCCGCGGTAGCCTGGCCGCCTTTAGGCGTTTCCTAGCACGACTCGGTCGCGCTGCAAATAGATGTTGAGCAATACGCCGACTGCGGCGTAGTTCGTTACGATGCTGGAACCGCCGTATGACATGAACGGCAACGGAATCCCGGTAATCGGCATGACACCCACCGTCATCCCAATATTGACCACGATGTGAAATACGAGCATCGCGACGATACCCGAGGCAAGTAGAAAAGCAAAGCGATCTTGCGCCGAGAGCATCGAGCGAATGGCCCCTACTATGATGATTGCATACAAACCGATTAAGAAGACCGCCCCAACGAATCCCAGCTCTTCGCCCACAACGGTAAAGATAAAATCCCGCGAGTGCTCCGGTACGAAATTCAGTTGCGTTTGCGTTCCATGGTGCAATCCTTTGCCGAACCACTCGCCGCTCCCAACGGCGATTTTTGACTGATTGAGATTCCACCCTGCGCCCTGCGGGTCGGCGCCGGGGTTGAGAAAAACCGACAAGCGTGCCTTTTGAAACGGTTTCAAGACGTATTTTGTCCGTAGCGTAAAGGTGGCAATGGCGGCGAGCGCTGCAGTATAGATCGCGAAATGCTGCAAGCGCGGCAACCCAAGATATAATTGCGTGCTCAGTATTGCTAAAATCACAAGCATCGTGCCCAGATCCGGTTGGCGCAGAATGAGTAAGGCCGGAATCCCGGCAGCCAAAAGCGGGAACCATAGGTCTCGAAGGCGTGTGTACTGGCCCCGGCATAAGATCGCGGCGACGGTAATCGCCAGCGCCAGCTTCGCCGGTTCGGAGGGCTGGAATGTACCGAGCGGTCCAAGCGATATCCATCGCTGAGCGCCCAGAGCGCTGTGGCCCTTGACCAAAATAAACGCAAGCAACAAAAAATTTCCTGCGTACACGAGAGTCGCCCAGCGCTGCCAATTCCGGTAGTCGATGCGTGAAAAGGCGACCATAACTCCCACGCCTATCGCTGCATACAATGCTTGCTTTTTGTGTTCCAACGCTGCGGACGGGTGGTGCAGCGTTGCAGATTGTATGAAGACGATGCCCAACAGCGTGACGGCGAGGGAGGGCACGATCAATATCCAATTGATGTTGCGAAACCAGCGCTGCTTCACGTCTGCGGACTTTGGCGGCAGCACGCCCAGCCCTTTCCTTACACTGCGGTTATGGTGTCGCTGGTAGCGCGCGCGCGACGGCGGCGGCGACGCGGCTTCTTTTTCACTGCGTCGTTGGTACCGGTAGTTTGCGCAGTTACCGGTGGGTTCGTCTCCGGTGGAACCGCCGGCGAGGCCTCCTGCACCGCCTCGGGAAGCGAAGCTTGGGTGGTGAGCGCTTCGCCTGAATTCCCATCGCGTTCCGTTTTCATGGAAATGATTGGGATTTCGGCGAGCATCGCGACGGCGCGGTCTTTTTGCTCGAACGTCACGTCCACTTGACGCTCGTCGATTTCGACATATCGGGAGATAACTGCGATGAGCTCGCGCTTGAGCGCGTCGATCACGTCGGGCGCCAGCGAAAGGTGATCGGAAAGCAACACTAAACGCAAGCGTTCTTTTGCGGTGGCGCTCGAACTGGTCGGATTAAAGAGTTTGCGTAGGAAATCGATCATGCTCGGCGGCCTCCAAAGAGCGCGCCAAGCCGGCGGATGAAGCTTTGCGGTTCTTCTACAGTCGGCGCCGGCACGTCCTCACCGGCGAGACGCGCCGCGATGGCGCGGTACGCTGCACCGGTTTTCGAGTCGGCACGCAGCGAGAGAGGCTCCCCGCGATTGGCCGCAATGATCACTTCAGGCTCGTCCGCCACGACGCCCAGCAACGGTAAATGCAACACTGCGTTCACGTCGTCCACCGACAGCATCTTGCCCTTACGCACCAGTGCTGGGCGCAAACGGTTAACGACCAATTGCGGTCTATAGGCGTTACCCAACAGGCCTACCACGCGGTCGACATCGCGAACGGCCGAAACTTCAGGAGTGCACACGACGATGGCATCTTCGGCACCCGCGACGGCATTTTTGAAACCGCGCTCGATCCCCGCCGGGCAATCGATCAGCACGTAGTCGTACCGTTCGCGCAACTGGGTAATTAAAGCGCGCATCTTCTCGGTATCTACTTCATCCTTTTCGCGCGCCTGCGCCGCAGCAAGAAGCACCATGCTCGGGCAATTCTTATCCTGTAT
>JAABUQ010009868.1_pt1 | contig 12731 bp, 14 predicted proteins | sample 5560001 | NCBI WGS metagenome assembly JAABUQ01 (sample SAMN10711888, study PRJNA513371) | rock metagenome | isolation source: Antarctica rocks | place: Antarctica: Victoria Land, Finger Mt nord | collected 2015-12-18 | reverse complement strand
GGACGCGGCCGGAAAGGGGAGGGCTCGCGCATCCGCGATCACCAGCGATGCGGACGACGCACGTCGACGGCCGGCTGAGAGCATCGAACGCGACCGGTCGATGCCAATCACCTGGCGCGCGCACGTGTCGCGCAGTGCGATCTCGCGTAGGAGAGCGCCCGTTCCGGTGGCGACGTCCAGGACGCGCTCGCCGGGCCGGACGGCGGCCATGTCGAGCGCGATGCGGAGAGCTTGCCGCTCGAGAGGGACTGACCAATTGTAGAGACGGGCGAGAACCCGCGGGACCACGGGTGGACACCCGGGGGTCATGTTGACTGCTGGCTCGTCGGTACGTCCTCGGCGTGGAAAACGCCAATGAGCTCGCCGTCGGCGGTGGTCACGAGTACGCGCTTCACGTGTCGCTCGGTGAGCTTGCGCGCTGATTCCTCGGCATTCTCATGTGCGCGGTACGTGACCGGGGCAGGGTCCATGACCTGTTCCACGGGAGTGCTTCGCCAGGTGCGGTCACCGACCGGGTTTGCTAGCAATCATCAGCGTATAACCCAGCGTGCCGTCGCGGACCGCGTCAGCGGCTCGACGAGCCAGCACTGTCGCCTGCCGAAAATCAAGTGGCGGGTGGGGTGCATCGAGGCGGTGGAGCTTCGTCAACAACTCGGCACCGACCACTCGACCGCGGATCTGGTGAACCAATTCAGCCAGCGCCTCATCGTGTTTCTCGATTCGTTCCACACGCAAGCCGGCGCCGTTGAACTGGCTCGCATACGCTTCGACGGGAAGCGCATCGGCGATGCAGGCAATCCAGGCGAGAAGACCCTCCAGGTCGGTTGGCAGAGTGTCGGTACGTGTCAGATCGCTCAGGCCGAAATGCCCACCTGGAGCGAGCACCCGGAAGATCTCCGCCGCGGCCGCGAGCTTGTTCGGAAACGTGCAGTAAGCGCAGTCGCACAGGACCGCGTCAAATGATTCGTCGGCAATTCCGCCGAGCTGCTCTGCGTCGGCCTGGAGGAATTCCACGCGGTCGGCCAGCCCCGCGTCGCGCGCCGCCTGACTGGCCTGAGCAACGTTGTCGGCGCTGTAGTCCAGCCCCAGGACATGACAGCCGTAGACGCGGGCGAGATGCAGCGCCGAGGCGCCGCGACCGGCCGCCAGATCGAGCACACGGCTCTCGGCATCAATCCCGAGCAGGTTTCCGAGTCGCTCGGTCAAGGCCAGCCCGCCGGGATGCAGCGAGTCACCAAGCACCAGGCGCGCCCAATCGCTTGCGTACAGATCGGCACAGCACGCCTTCGTCACCTCCGCCGCGAAGGGTTCTGGGGTGAGCCCGCTCACGCTGTCGGCCCGAACTGAAAGGTAATAGGCGCCGGCGTGTACGGCAGGCCCTCGTGTTCCGTGCGCAGCCTGTCGCGTTGGCGGGCGTTGAGCTGCGTACGCGCTTGTTCGCGGTAGCCGACGCTGTTGTACGCGCAGAACGGGATTTGTTTGCCGCCCGGCAGCAGGAACTCCTTGCAGCATTTCATGACGTTCTTTTGATTGAACGTCCACGGGTCCATGAAGTCCTGGAGCATGATCATGAACATCCGGTCCGCCAGACCACGCATGTCGAGGCCATCCGGCAACCCGCAGGCAGCGCAGGAAATAGCGAAGTCAGCCGCTGCCTTGTCCGAGCCGGGCACGGACGCTGAGGACCACAGTCCTTCCAGCGCCTTCAGGACGTCGGCCCCGAACCCCGGCAGAATTTTGTTGCTGATGTAGTCCAGGTAATCCTCGACCTCCAGCAGCCTGGTGATGGGGAGCACCGTCTCGCCATCGACATAGGCATACGTGACCGAGTTGCACGTTGGAAAGCAGCACGGCACCGGTACGAAGTCGCTGGTCACGAATACGCCGTCAGTCTGCTCCTGAATGAGCTCCAGAATGTCCGGAATGGTCATCCGCTGCAGAGGATCGTGTTGCATATGGCGGCCGGCGTGGAAGGCGGGCTGAAAGTTGACGCCCAGCACGGCCGGGTGACGCATACCAAAACGGACGATCTCGCCGACCTCGTGCTCGTTGACCCCGCGTTCGATAGCCGGCACGAGCACGACCTTACAGCCGATTTCTGCGAGCCGGTCCAGCGCGCGCAGCTTTTCGGGCAGGATATCCGGCTCTCCGCGAATTACCCGGTAGGTTTCGCTGGAAAAACCGTCGAACTGAAAGTAGATCGCCGGACGAATGTCGGCCAGCTCAGCCAGAAACGCATCGTCAGATGCGATGCGTTTGCCATTGGTGTTGATCATCACGTGGCGAATGTTTTTCCGCTTCGCCGCGCGGAGCATTGGCACGATATCCGGATGAATGGTCGGCTCGCCACCGGAAAACTGAACGACTTCCGGGTACCCTTCAGTGCGTACAAACCCGTCCAGGATGTCCTCCACCTCGTCGAGAGTGAGGCTGAAACCAGCCCCAGCGTTGGCGAAGCACAGCGGGCACTGCATGTTGCAGGCGCTATTGATTTCGATGATGCCCAGGCAGGCGTGCTGCTGGTGATCGGGACACAGCCCGCAATCATGCGGGCACCCGTGCTCAACCTGGCTCGTATACGCCAGCGGGATGGTGCCTGGCTTGTTGAACCTGGCCTGCGACGTGTAGGCCTGCGCGTCGGCGTAGACCAGGGACTCGAAAGGCCCGTGCTCGGGACAGCGTTTGCGCATGAACACTTTGTCGTCGCGCAAGATGACGTGCGCGTCGATCACGCGCCGACACTCTGGGCAAATGCTGCGCGTGAGCTCATAGAACACGTGGTCGGCATCGTGCTTGGTGGCTGGTTCGGCGTGCGCCGCGTCAGGTACGTGCGTGGCGATCGAGTGTCCTTCGTGAGGCATGGTCCTCATTGTCCCACGCGCGGTCGCGAGTCGTCGGTAAGCTGGCTCACGGTCCAATGGCATCCGCACCGTGACCGGCTCTCGCGCGCTCGGTGCAATGGCACCATAACGGCATGGGCGGACGCCTGGGCGGAGTAGTGCGAGCATATGGGCGGGTTATCAGGAGCCGCTCGTACTTCCCTCTCTGGTTGGGCCAGCTGTTCTCAACTTTCGGCGACACGCTGCACTACATCGCGGTAGTAGTTCTGGTCTTTCAGTTGACAGGCGAGGGTGTGGCGGTGGCCGGCCTGGTGGCCGCGGAGGTCATTCCCGTTCTGGTCCTGGGTCCTGTTGCCGGCGTGATCATCGATCGCTTCAGTCGCAAGGCAGTCCTGATTGGGGCGGATCTCGCCCGCGCCGGGCTCGTGTTGACCCTGCTCTGGCCGCAGGGGGTCTGGCACGCCTATTTCGTGGCCGCGGGCCTCGCGGCCGGCAACACGTTCTTCAATCCGACCCTTCAGGCGGTCATCCGGGTGCTGACCACCGACGAACAGCGTCTCGCGGCGAATTCAGTTTCCTGGTCCAGCGGCCGGCTGGTGCAGATCGTCGCGTCCGCGATAGCAGGTGGCTTGATTCTGTTGATGGGGACTGGGGCGGCGTTCGCCATCAACGCAGGGAGCTTCGTTATCTCGGCACTGCTCATCAGCCGGCTCTGTATTCCCGCGCATGCGGGCCAATTGGCAAATGCATCACGCCAAGGAGTGGCGGGCTACCTCAGAGACGCGCGCGCCGGCCTTCGTTTTGCGCGGTCCGATCGATTTGTCTCGCGACTCCTTGTGGTCCAGGCTGTCGCATCGTTGGCCACCGGCGCCACCGGAGCCATGCTGGTCGTTCTCTCCGAGCGTCACCTGCAGCTCCCACCAGCATCTTTTGCGTGGCTGATTGGCGCGATCGGCCTGGGCGCGTTGTTCGGACCCCTGATCCCGAACATCCTGGCCCGCGACTATCGCGACGCACGCTGGATGTTCCTGCCGTACCTCGTGCGTGGCATCGGCGACATGCTGTTGGCGGCCTTCACGTCATTGCCCCTCGCATTACTGCTGCTCTTCGTCTACGGCCTGAATACGTCCACCGGCATGGTGGTTTTCAACAGCAACGTCCAGGGGGTTGTTCCGGAGGCGGTCCGCGGTCGGGTGTTCACCCTTTTGGATGTCACCTGGAGCGCGATGCGGCTTGTCTCGCTGGTAATGGGGGGCGTTGTGGTCAGTGCCCTCGGGATCCAACCACTCTTCTGGTCTGGCGGGGCGCTTCTGGCGGCGGCGGGCGTCCTCGGGCTCTTGCTGCTGGGAAACCAGGACCTGCGCCAGCGTCGCTAGTCAGCGGAATGCGCCCGGCCGGGTGGCATTCGGCCGGGCGGACGGCATCGGTTTGGTAGGCGCCCTTACAGACGCGCACCGAAAAAGCGGCCAGGATGAGTTCATCCGTCGCTCTCGAGGAGGGATGTTCCATGGCAACACACGCACGACCGGTTTCCGCACCTGGTGCTCTTCCCGGATGGCGCCGACAGCCGCTGATCGCCGGTGCGCTCGCGGGCATAGCTGGCGGCATCGTCTTCGGACTGATGATGAGTATGGCTATGCCGCCGATGCTCGGCATGATCGGCTCGCTTGTGGGTGCGCCTGGTCTCGGCTGGCTAGTGCACCTGGTGTTCAGCGCCATCATCGGCGCGGGCTTCGGCTTGGTCTTCGGCCGTTGGGTTACCACGGGCTGGGGCCAGGTGGCCGGATTGGGCATGGGCTATGGCCTGATCTGGTGGATTCTGGGCCCGCTGCTGATCATGCCGATCTGGATGGGCATGGGGCCAATGCTGTCGCACGCCTTTGAGACCTCGAATCTGCTCAGCCTGATGGGGCACCTGGTCTTCGGCCTCGTAGCCGGACTTGTATACCGCGTCGCCGCACGCTGAGCTTGACCGTGACGCAGGATGGAACCCCGGTCATCGTCCGCGAGCCCCACGGTTTTAGCGTTCGAGGGCGATGATCTGTTCGGCCACGTCGGACAAGTCTGTTCCGACGATCTCTGGCCGGGGCGTGAGCGGGTCCAACACCATACCGGGGCGTTGTCAACTTGAGCCGAACGAGGGCGGCGCAGGGCGCCGGGACGCGCGGGTTGGTCGCTCAGCTGCGTGTCATGGGCGCACTCTGCCCAGGGTGACGTCCTGCCAGACGATGTGACGCTCCCTGCGGATCTGTCGATAGGTGGAGGCGGTGAGTCGGTGGCGACGCGGGCGGAAGTGGTTGCGGACGGCGCTAAACGGCCCAAGGAAGCGCTGCGCGTGCTCTGCCGATTTGAAGCGTTGGAGTACCCGCTCGCGCTTGCGGGTCGGCAGGTGCGAATTCTCAGCCCGGTTGTTCAGACGCTTGTGTCGGCGATGCTCGGTATGCGGCAGCACCCGTCGGATGGCCGGTGGGTAGCTGGCGAGCTTGTCGGTGATCACCACGCGTGCCTCGGTGCCGTCCTCGCCGTCGAGCACCTGACGCAGGAACCGTTCGGCAGCCAGTTGATCACGTCGGTCCTGCGCCAGGATGTCGAGCACGATGCCGTCCTGGTCGACGGCCCGCCACAGCCAGTGCTTCTTGCCGCGGATCTTCAGCAGCACTTCGTCCAGATGCCACTTGTCGCCGGCTCGTCCTCGTCGTCGATGCAGCCCTGCCGCGAAGGCTGCACCGAACTTGGCGCACCACTGGCGGATCGATTCGTGGCTGACGATGATGCCGCGCTCGGCGAGGAGATCCTGCACGTCGCCAAAACTGAGATGGAAACGAAAGTACAGCCAGACGGCGTGAGCGATGATCTCAGGCCGAAAGCGGTAGCCGCGATACGGCGATCGGTCGGCAGTTGGGGTGACGGCGACGGACATCAGGTGAGGCTTATCGCCGATGCTCGCTCAAGTTGACAACCCCTCTACAAGACCGCACTCGAGGTGGCAGTGGCCAACGACAAGTTTGCGCAGCGCTACAGCGGGCTCGCTGAACGGCTGGCTGCCGATCGCTTCACCCACGCGGGCGACACCCACATTCACGTCGAGAGGTCAGGCGCTTGAGTCCCATCGATGCGGCTTGCGCAATGCGCAAACCCATACCCCAATATCGCGGCTTTGATTCCCACTGCCGCGGGAAATTGTGTTCTAGCTCTCCTCTTGGACGATGCCGGTGACGTCCGTCGCGCCGAGCGCTTCAGCCTGCCCCAGCGCATCGCGCATGTCGTCGGCCTCGACCACCGTCTCGGCGAAGAAGCGGATGCGAAAGTGCCGTCGTGCTCCACCGCCCGTCACTGGGGATTCGGGTGCGGGCGCGGACAGCGCTGGGACATCGGCCGCGTCGCCAGCGGCTGACACTGCTCGGCGGCGCCTGGTGGTTGGGGCTCCCGGCCTATCAGCTCGCGGCTGTCGTCCCCGACTGTCGCTACGCGACTCTTCGATGGCCTCCCTGTCCGCGTCGGCTCGGCGCGGGCGTCCTCGCCGGGCGCCCACGGGTGCCGCGGGTGCTTCCGGTGTTGTGTCCCGCGCAGCACGCCGGCGGCGCGAGGCCGCCCCATTCCGCTGCGCGATACGCCCGACCGACACTTCGGAGAGGCTGAACGTCCGGGCAATGTCGGCGATGGGCGTGCTGGTCTCAGCGTACTGCCGCGTCAGCTCGCGCTCCTGCTCGGCGGCGAGCTTGCGCGGCGGCGGGAAGACGCCGACCGGGCGGCTGTTCGTCTCGGTAGGGGGCGCCGCGTCAGGCGTCGGCGACGGTTCGGGGGATGTGTTGTCCACTCTGAACTCCTCTCGCGCGGGGGTACCGCGGGGCTGTGGCCGATCTGGCACCAGGTCATCGCCGCGGGTCCACGGAGCAGCAGCACGGCAAGAGGGCGACGAGCCAATACCGTCTCCACAGAGACCGGCGTCGCGTGTGCTGCACTGCTGCCTTCGCTCAGCACGGTGCCGGTGGCCGTCGGGGTCGACCAGGGCGTGTCATGCATTTTCGTACAACGCCCGCAGTCGTGGGAACCAGTTCGTGTAGATCTGTACGTCCGTTGAGTCCACCCACTGCGAGGTTGAGCCGGCCAGGCGCGGTAGGTGGCGGACCTCATCATCGGTGATCCGATTGACGATCGCCTCCCAGAACCTATCCCCGTGGATGACCTGGTACGGCCGATGATGAAAGGCGGAGACGTGCGGCGCAATCGGCTCGGTAATCTCGAGCGCATTGTGCATCTCGGCCACGAGCGCATAAGCCGTCGACAGGTGGCGCTCGCGCTCGTGCCACTCACCGGCGGCAAGCGCAGCGTTGAGAACTGGTCCAACACGGCGAGCGCAGGCAAGACGGGCGAAGGCGGTACCGAACCATTTGCTGTAGGGAGCGTACTGCCGCTCCATGAGAAAGCACAGGTGCATCACCTCGCGCGCGAGTCGTGCCGCTACGACGCGCGAGCCAAGCTCGTCGCCGACGTCGGCGCAGCGACCCATCAACGGCTCCTCCTGTTCGATGCGGCGCCACTCGGCCGCCAGCAGGTACAGCCAGACGTCGTGCGGGTACCACCGCAGGACCTCACGAGCGCGCGCGAGTTCACTCAGGTCATCCCGGAAGACGCCGCCGACGACCACTGTCCGCAGATGCTGTTCTGGAATCGCGAGCCAGGCCGCGGCCGAGAGCCCCGCCGCGTCCAGTGGATCAACCCCCAGATAGCGGCCGAAGAAGCGCCGCGTGCTGGACACGTGGACTTTGTGGCTGATGGGGCGCTCGTTGGTGGCAGTCAGAAAGCCACCATCAACGTCAGGTGTCGCGAAGTGTGTGGGATAGCCGGCCACCTCGAAGGGGAGCTCATCAGCCATGACACGCCGGATGTCGGCGGCCAGGTCATCCGAATAGTCGGCGTCGGCGAGATATAGCTCGACCTGCGGACCCCAATCATGATCCATCGAGCGAGCCGTGTCGAAGCCGAGTACCTCAGAACCGGTGCCCAGTCGGCCGGCGCCGTAGCGCAGATAAGGAAAGTGGCGTTCGAGGATTGGCGCTACGGCGTCATAATAGAAGCGTTCACAGAGCTGTAGACCGGGCAGGAAAGGAACGGTTGGATCCACGCGGAGGTCCCCTCAGTGGTCATCGGAACCAGAAGCCCGAAGGCAAGGCGTTTATGGGCGCGTCGCATGTGGACCACCTCCTTTGGCGTGAGATCGGCGGATTATAGGTCCCGAAATGTCGTGGGTGCCGTTCGCCACGTCCGTGCTGCTGTTGGTGATCATGGCAAAGGCCGGTCCGAGCATCCGTGCCGCGGTGACACCGGAGCCTTGCTAGATGCTGGTCGCGGCGGAGGCCGACGCAGCGGTCTGGCGAGCGCCAGCAGAGGTTGGCAGCACAAGCAGAACCATGAGACCCGCTGCCACGTAGCCCACACCCTGCACGGTGAGGAGCGGCACGATGCCGAGGCGATCACCGAGCAGGCCGGCCAGCGCCATCCCGGCGAGCCCGGCGACCGCCACGGTCGCGGAGACGGCGCCGAGCACGCGGCCGCGATACTGATCGGTGGCCGCAGTCTGCAGCAGCGTGGACCGGCTGACGCCCATGCCGGCGGCGGGGATACCGACGAGCATGATGAGCGCCAGGGGCACGCCGATGCCGGTAACGAACAACGGGGCATAGAACAGCAGGAGATCCAGAAGGCCGAATACAACCGCGGTTGTGCCCAGCAGGACCCGGGGCGCGAAGCCTCGGCCGAAGCGTCCCAGCAGGAGGCCCCCCACCAGTCCGCCGACAGCCTGCGCGCTCAGTAGCGCGCCATAGGCACCCTGGCCACCGCGCACGACCGTCGTCGCGAAGGGCACAAACAGGGTCATGATCACGCCCTCGCCCAGCCCTGTGACGGCGCAGAAGGCAAGCAGCACCCTGAGCACACGATCAGACCGCACAACACGGAGCCCCTCGCGCCAATCGCGCCAGACCCCGAGGCACCGCTGCGCCAGGGTGGCAGCACTGCTAGCGACACTGTGGGCTGAGCGCGGTATGCCGGTGACCAGGGCTACCAGCGCACCGGCGAGGACGAAGGACGCGGCATCGACGACAACAACACCGGCGAGGCCGAAGACAGCGACCACCAGCGCACCGAGCGCGGGGCCCACCAGGCGCGTGGACTCGGACCCGAGCGAGCTCAGGGCATTGGCAGCGACCAGTTTGTCCTGGTCGACCAGCCGTGGCAGCAGGGCGCCGAGCGCCGGTCGTTGGAACTCCGCGATGCAGGCTTCACCGAGCTGCACCGCGTACACCAGCCACAGGTCCTCGGCTGATCGCACCGCCAGGAGCGGGAGCAACCCGAGCCCCATCAGCATGTTGGTGACGACAAGCGTCCGCCGCCGATCCCAGCGGTCCACGAAGACCCCGGCCACCGATCCGAGCGGCAGTCGCGGCAAGGTGCCCGCCATGAACATCGTGCTGGTCGCCAGAGTCGAGTGGGTCATCTCATAGACGACCAACGGCAAGCCGACGATGAGTACCCAGTCACCGGCCAGGGACACCAGTCCACCCAGCCAGACCAGGACGAAGCTCCGCAGACCCAGCAGGCTCAGCACACCGACTGGTCCGGGCGGGATGGGGAAGGTGTCGGCACACTGAGCACCGCGTCCAGTCTCGACCCGTGCGTCATGCTTTTGGCGGTACCCGGATCCCCGCTGTTCGGAGGAGCCGCGCGATGAAGCCGTCAAGGGCAAGCTCCGCGTCTGCCCGAACGTGCAGCTCCACACCGGAGGCCAGCTCCCAGCGCCGCCACGCGGCGGGCGCTGCCGGTGGCTCGTTGCTGGATACCTCGCGGATCTCGACGCGTCCCATGATGGACGGCGGTCTGGATGGCGACGCCGGCTGAGGGAGCTGTGAAGCTGCCGCCCACAGGTGCGGCCGGCTGGGGTCTCGTCTAGAGAGAACCACTCCCGACTGGGCCAGGTCGTCATCCGTCGCCGCTGTCGTGCGCACAAGCGCCGAGCGCACGGCATCTCTAGACAGTCGCGCCACATACTCGCGCTGCTCCGGAAGCGGCACGTGGGCCGCGGAGAGTCGGCGGATAAGCCGCAGACGGTCGAGATGCTCAGTGGTGTAGTGGGCACGCACCCCGCGTCCGATGGCCGGAGGAAGCAGGCGCTGGGTGATGTAGTAGCGCACGGTGCGGACGGAGGTATCCGCACGCTGAGCCAGCTCGGCAATGGTGAGCGACTCCTCCCCGGCATCACCGTCCATGCCGCCACTATACAACAGCTACAGTGTAGCTGTCTACTCCGGGGCGTTCGGCACGACAGACATTACAGGCATCGTGCAATCGAACGTCCCAGTATCCTGGACAACGCATGGCCATAGCCCTAGCAATGGGCGCCGCGGCGTTTCTGCTGACGCTCGCGCTGGGCTACCCGTTCATCGGCTACCTGCGGCGTGCCGGCCTCGGCAAGCAGGTGCGCCTGGATGGGCCGAGCACCCACCTCTGGAAGGTCGGGACGCCGACTCTCGGCGGCCTGCTGTTCACCGCCAGCGTGCTCGCCATCACGGCGGTTCTGACACTCACGCTCTATCGTGCGTCCGGACGCTCGATTCTGCTGCCCATGGGTGTCATGCTGCTGACCGCTTTGCTGGGCGTCTATGACGACAGGCTGTCCCTGGTGGGCAGCCAGCGGGGCGGGATGCGCGCGCGGACAAAGCTAGCCGTCCTCGGGGCGGTAGCCCTGGGCGCGGCGCTCGTGCTGTGGCATCCCGCCGCGCTCGGGATCGACACCATCTTTGTGCCGGGCCAGACACTTCCTCTGCACGTTGGCTGGCTCATCGTCCCCATCGCGTGTCTGGCCATTGTGGGGAGCGCCAATGCCGTCAATCTCACCGATGGCCTGGATGGCCTAGCAGGCCATACCGCGGCGGTCGCCTACGTCGGCTATGGCGTGATCGCCCGCTTGCAGGGGCAGATCTATCTCACGACCTTCTGCTTCACGGTGGCCGGGGCGCTGCTGATGTGTTCATGGGCGACACCGGTTCCCTGGCTCTCGGCGCAACCCTGGCCGTGGTGGCGCTCATGCTCGGCCAGGTGGTCCTGCTCCCCATCGTCGGCCTCGTCTTTGTCGCGGTGACTGTGTCGGTGATCCTCCAGGTGGGCTACTTCAAGCTGACCGGTGGGCGCCGCCTGTTCCGTATGGCCCCCCTCCACAACCATTTCGAGCTCCTCGGCTGGAGTCAGATGCAGGTGGCCCAGAGGTTCTGGCTGGTGAGCATGGTCTCGGCGCTGGTCGGCGTCGCTCTCGCGCTCCTCTGAGGTCGTGAGCTCCTGACGATGAAACCGTGGCGCAGCACACGTGGGCTCGTCTTGGTGCGTGCAAGGGGTCCAGCACGCGAGGGGCCGTCTTGCTCGACGAGGAGTCCGAATGGGATAGGTGCTCCCGCTGTCAACGAGCCAGGACGCCTGACCCACACTCGCCAGCTGGAAATAACGCCAGGCCTACCGAGCACGTTTAGCCAGGAAGAAGAAGGCGTGGCCCACTTCGCGACAGAGCGTGGCTTCGTGGCAGAACGGTACGACACCATGGGTGGTGCACGTACTTGGTGCATAAGCCGGCTTCCGATGCAATGAAGCGTCCAGCGACGTCCATGTCGTCCACCACTTCCACCGAATCGCTCATCTCAACCTTAAGTCACCCGCGTTGAGGCCTCACGAAGCTCCCACAGCGCGGTTTTGTCATTCTAGAGCCCAGTCCACCCATTGGCACGCGGGGAATCGGTCCTGAGGCTACAGAGCGTCAGCAGAGGCGGGTAGGGCAACGATATCCGCGTCGCGCTGCCGCAAGTCTCCAATCGGCTTCTCACGAACAGCAAGCCCGAACCACTGGCAGACCCTTGCCGCAAATGGATCGACGTCCGCGATGTCATCGGTCTCTTCGATCTTTGTCAGAGCGTGGATGACCCACTCCGGCTTGTTGGTCGCCGGACCCTCACGCCACCAGCACTCCAACTCACCCCGTGGAACGAGGAATAAACCGATCGCCTCCCAATCCCCCAGAAGAGTCTTTGCATTTTCAAGTTCGCCTCCTCGCAACTTTTCGATTCCGTACCGCTTAGCTTCGCTCCAGTCGGTAGCGTTTTCCAGCAATCGCTGCAAAGCGCCTTTTCTGCGCGTCGACAATTCATCAGTCTGTTCAATGTCGGCTAGTTGCTATCTTACTTGAGATACGAACTCCTTGACAGACGTCAGCGGTGGACGTGACGCCAAGGAGGCCTTGAGGGAATTGTACTTACCTCGCCAAGTCTCCAAGTTGCCACCCATTGCCTCTATCACCTTGGAGAGCTCGGTTTCGTTGCGCACTAGATCGAGGTCAGCAACCACGGCCGTCTTGGTCCTAAGTTGCGTGCACGCACCTGCCAAAGTCGCCAACTCACCTTTGCCGCCTCCTTGCGTGAAGTACAAATCAGATGCACGATCTAACTGGCCGCGTCGCTCCAAGCGCCTCGTTGCGGCCTCGTAGAAGCGAACATCTGCATCCCCCTCGCACACGACCACTCCGCGATGGAAGAGTCCGTCGATAGCAGCGGCCGACCGTAACAGAGGTTTTGCCCACAGCGCTCGCAGTCGACTGCTATCCAAAAGTGCGGGGCTATTGACATTGCCGTCGCGAGTGAGCCGGCACACGGGTACTAGCCACATCCGCCCGAAAATACCCCCTAAGCGTTACGTTTACTACGGGCGTTTAGGTCCTGTCGGCAGATTGCAGTGTCTGGCGCATCCGTTCGAGGTCGAAGTGGTAGCGGCCGAACGGGTTGAGGTGCTTGCGCAGCAGCGGCGTCGTCAAGGCCAGGGTGGCGTCGTCGATGGCCTGCCCTTCGGCGCGCAACT
>JAABUQ010009867.1_pt1 | contig 12733 bp, 10 predicted proteins | sample 5560001 | NCBI WGS metagenome assembly JAABUQ01 (sample SAMN10711888, study PRJNA513371) | rock metagenome | isolation source: Antarctica rocks | place: Antarctica: Victoria Land, Finger Mt nord | collected 2015-12-18 | reverse complement strand
GCAAGCAGGACAGCAAATGGCACAGGGCGACCTCTACGAAGCTGGAAAGCCGCCTCCATACCGCTGTTACATCACCTCGCCGCCGCTCACGTCCAGCCCGCTACGGCAGAACTGAATGGCCCTGGGTTCTCCCCCGGGCGGTCCATCCACAGCCCGCCCTCGCCAGGCCGTAGCCGGGTGCCGCCGCGGCCCGCCGTGCCGTCCGGCTGTATCTCAAGCCGTTCGGCCGAATGGCCGTAGCGCAGCCGCACATGCCCGTCCGGTGCCGCGTCGATCCGCGCCGCAAGCCCGGTCTCCGGCTCGGCATAGGCGCCGAGCCAGTCCGGCATCGGCGCGGCGGCGCCGGGCGGTGGCCGGTCCTCCTCCAACGCGGCGGCGAGCAGGTCCACCGCCGCGCCGTGCGCGTCCGACAGGTGGTTGAACAGGACAACGACGGAAATGCGCTCCGAAGGCATGTACATGCGATGGCTGCGCCAGCCCCGCAGCGCGCCGCCATGGCCGGTGACGGGACGGCCCAGCTCGGTGGCCCGGCCCAGGCCGAAGCCGTACGTGGCCGGGGCGCCATCCGCGAAGCTGACCGGGGCGGACAGCCGGCAGTACAGCCCGTCCGCGTCGTCCCGCGTCCCGTCGATGTGCCGCTCCCAGGCGACCATGTCGTCGAGGCAAGCGCCCAGCCCGGCGTCTCCGGTCCACAGGATGCGGTTCTCCGCGGCGCGGAAGCCGGCGGCCTGCGTGCCCTCATAGCCTTCCGTGCCGTCCGGCATGGCGCGGGTGTCGGCGGCCAGGATCGCGCTTCCCATGCCGGCCGGCTCGAAGATGCGCGTCCGCAGCAGTTCCGCGAAGCTGCGCCCGGTGCGCTCCTGCAGGATGTCCGACAGGATGCGGAAGTTCTGGTTCACGTAGGAGTAGCGGCTGCCCGGCAAGAACTGCAGCGTCCGGGTGCCGGCGATCACCCGGGCGGCTTCCGTGTCGCCGAACGCGGACTCCGCCGGGGCGCCGTGCAGCATCGCCACCGCCCAGTAGTCGCGGAGGCCGGACTGGTTGTGGCACAGGTGCAATGCGCCGGGCGCTTCTTGCTCCAGCAGCGGCAGCCGCGCCCGCACGTCGCCGTCCAGCACGGACGGGTCGGGAAAGGCGTCCAGCACCAGGGCGCAGGTGAACTGCTTGGTGACGGAGCACATGCGGAACAGCGTCTGCGGCGTGAAGGGGATGCGCCGCTCGGCGTTGGCCCAGCCCCAGGCGTGCCGGGCCACAACTTCGCCCTCCCGCAGCACGGCCACGGCGCCGCCCGGCCCGGGGTAGGCGCGCGGCAGGATTTGGAGGAGGCGGTCGAGGCGTGCGCCGGGAGAGGTCGTCATGGCCGGCATCCTCGCTTGCGGAGCCGGGGCACGTAAAGCGTGCCGCATTGCTGGCGCACCGCCTCCGCCCTACCATGACCCGAATTGCCCAGGGAACCCACGATGCCCCCACTGCTCGCCGCGGCCCTCATCGCGCTCCTGTCCGCCGGCGCCGCCCGCGCGGCGGAGATCGCGCCCGCCGTCGTGTTCGACATGGGCGGCAAGTTCGACAAGTCGTTCAACGAGGGCGTCCACGACGGCGCCGAGGCTTTCGCCCGGGCCACCGGCATCGCGGTGCGGGAGTTCGAGCCGCAGAACGACACCCAGCGCGAGCAGGCGCTGCGCAACTTCGCCCGGCGCGGCCAAACCCCCATCATCGCCGTGGGCTTCAGCCAGGCCACCGCCGTGAAGGCCGTCGCGGCCGAGTTCCCAGCGCTGCATTTCGTCATCATCGACTCCGTGGCCGACGCCGCCAACGTGCAGTCGGTCCTGTTCCGGGAAGAGCAGGGCAGCTACCTCGCCGGAATGCTGGCCGCCATGCGCAGCACGACCGGCAAGGTCGGCTTCGTCGGCGGCATGGACATCCCGCTGATCCGCAAGTTCGCCTGCGGCTACGCGGAGGGCGCGCACGCCGTGAACCCGCGCGTCGAGGTGCTGCAGAACATGACCGGCTCCACCCCCGCCGCCTGGGCCGACCCGGTGCGCGGCGCGGAGCTGGCCCGCTCGCAGATCGAGCGCGGCGCCGACGTGGTGTTCCACGCCGCGGGCGCCACCGGCCTCGGCGTGCTGCAGGCGGCGGCGGACGCCGGCAAGTACGGCATCGGCGTCGATTCCAACCAGAACATGCTGCACCCCGGCCACGTGCTGACCAGCATGGTGAAGCGGGTCGATGTCGCCACCCGCGCGGCGCTGGAAGCCGCCAGCGCCGGCACCTGGCATCCGGGCACGCAGGTGCTGGGCCTCGCGGAGGACGGCGTGGGCCTGGCGTTCGACGAGAACAACGCGGGCATCGTCACGCCGGAGATGCGCAGCCGGGTCACGGAGGCGCGGGCCGACATCGCTTCGGGCAAGATCACCGTGCATGACTACCTGAGCGACAACGCCTGCCCGAACTGACCTTGCCGGAACCGACGTCGCCGCCCGGGAATACCCCGCCCGCCATCGAGCTGCGCGGCGTCGACAAGCGGTTCGGCGCGGTGCACGCCTGCCGCGCGGTGGACTTGGCGGTGGGGGCCGGCACGATCCATGGCATCGTCGGCGAGAACGGCGCCGGCAAATCGACGCTGATGGCGATCATGCACGGCTTCTACCAGGCCGACGCCGGCATCATCCTGGTGCGCGGCCAGCCCGCCGCGATCCGCGGCAGCCGCGACGCCATCCGGCTCGGCATCGAGATGGTGCACCAGCACTTCATGCTGGTGGAGCGCCTGACGGTGCTGGAGAACGTCTTGCTGGGCGCGGAAGGGGGCGCGCGGCTGGCGCCCGGCGCGGCGCGCGCCGCCGCCGAGCTGGCCCGGCTGGGCGACGCTTACGGGCTGCGCGTCGATCCTCATGCCCGCATCGAGGACCTGCCCGTGGGCGCGCAGCAGCGGGTTGAAATCCTGAAGGCGCTCTACCGCGGCGCGCAGATCCTGATCCTCGACGAGCCGACCGGCGTGCTGACGCCGCAGGAAGCGGATGACCTGTTCCGCGTGCTGCGCGCGTTGCGTGCCCAGGGCTGCACCGTGCTGCTGATCACCCACAAGCTGCGCGAGATCATGGCCGTGACCGACCGCGTTTCGGTGATGCGGGCCGGGCAGATGGTGGCGCACCGCGACACCGCCGCGACCTCGGCCGCCGAGTTGGGCGAGTTGATGATCGGGTGCCGCCTGCCGCCGCCCCCGCCCCGCCCGGCGCCGCGGCCCGGCCCGGCGCTGCTGGAAGCGCGCGGCCTCGTGGTGCGGGACGCCGCCGGGGTGGAGCGGGTGCGCGGCATCGGCCTGGCGCTGCGCGGCGGCGAGGTGCTCGGCATTATCGGCGTCGCCGGCAACGGCCAAAGCGAGCTGCTGGAAGCGCTGGCCGGGATGCGCGCGCCGGCCGGGGGGGAAATCCGCCTGCATGGGCGCACGGTGTTCCCCGGAGACGATTTCGGCCCGGCCGCGCTGCGACGCTTGGGCCTTGCCCATGTGCCGGAGGACCGGATGCGCAGCGGCCTGCTGCGCCGGGCCAGCGCCGCCGATACCGCCATCCTGGGCTACCAGGGCGACCCGGCCTACCGCGGGCGGCTCGGCCTGCTCTCGCCCGGGCGGATCGCCGGGCACGGCGCGCGGCTGATGCGGGAGCACGACGTGCGGCCCGGCGACCCGGCGCTGCGCTCCGCCCTGTTGTCGGGCGGCAACCAGCAGAAGCTGATCCTGGCGCGGGAAATCGAGCGCGACCCCTCCGTGCTGCTGGTCGGCCAGCCGACGCGCGGCGTCGATATTGGCGGCATCGACGCCATCCACGGGCGCCTGCTGGCCTGCCGCGCCGCGGGGAAGGCGGTGCTGGTGGTGTCGGTGGAACTCGACGAGATCCTGGCGCTGGCCGACCGCATCCTGGTCATGTTCGACGGCCGGATGGTGGGCGAGCTTACCGCGGCGGAGGCGACGGAGCAGCGCCTAGGCCTCCTGATGGCCGGCATCGGGCCGGAGCGCATTCCTGCATGAGCGGGGCGCCCGCCGCCCTGCCCCGCTGGGTCGATCTGGCGCTGCTGCCGCTGCTGAACCTGCTGCTGGCGCTGGTTATCACCGCCGGGCTGATGCTGCTCACGGGCAACGACCCGGCGGTGGCGTTGACGGCGCTCGCGGTTGGCAGCCTCGGGTCCGCCGACGCCATCGGCTACACCCTATACTACGCGACCGACATGGCGTTTGCCGGGCTGGCGGTGGCGGTGGCGTTCCAGGGCGGGCTGTTCAACATCGGGGCGGAGGGGCAAGCCATCCTGGCCGGCCTAGGCGTGACGCTCGTGGCGCTGAACGGGGAGGCGCTGCCGGCGGCGCTGCTGCTGCCCTTGGCGATGCTGGCCGGCGCGGTCCTCGGCGCCGCCTGCGCCGCCGTGCCTGGCTGGCTGCAGGCTCGGCGGGGCAGCCACATCGTCATCACGACGATCATGTTCAATTTCCTGGCCGCGTCGCTACTGGTGTACCTGGTCGTCAACGTGCTGATCGCGCCGGGGTCCATGTCGCCGGAAACGCGGCGCTTCACGGCGGCGGCAGATCTGCCCTCGCTGTCCGCCCTGGGTTTTCCCAGCTCGGCCCCGGTCAACCTGGCGCTTCCGCTCGCCTTGCTGGCGGCCGGGGCGGTGTGGCTGCTGGTGTGGCGCACGCCCTGGGGCTTTGCCCTGCGCGTCATGGGGGAAAGCGCCGAGGTCGCCCGCTACGCCGGCATCGACCAGGCGCGGATGACGGTGCTCGTCATGGCGCTGTCCGGCGCGCTGGCCAGCGGCATCGCGGTGAACGAGCTGCTGGGCGCGCAGCACCGGCTGCTGCTGGGCTTCACCGGCGGCTACGGATTCACCGGGATCGCCGTGGCGCTCATGGGGCGCAACCACCCGGCGGGCGTGCTGTTGGCCGCCCTGCTGTTCGGCGCGCTGACCCAGGGCGGCGCGGAACTCGCCTTTGAGGCGCCGGACGTGCCGTCCGAGATCGTGGTACTGATCCAGGGCCTGGTGATCCTGCTCACCGGCGCGCTGGGCACCATGCTGCGCCCGGCGCTGCTGCGCGTGCTGCGCCGCCGGGGCGGCTGAGGCGATGGAGGTCCTCGACGCCGCCCTGCCCGTGCTGGCCGCCACCCTCCGCCTCGCCACGCCGCTGCTGCTTGCCGCGCTCGCCGGCATGGTGTCGGAGCGTGCCGGCATCGTCGATGTGGGGCTGGAGGGCAAGATGCTCGTCGGCGCCTTTGCCGCCGCCGCGGTGGCCGCGGTCACGGGCCACGCCGTGCCAGGCCTGCTGGCGGGTATCGGGGCGGCGTGCGTGCTCGGGCTGGCGCATGCCTATGCCAGCGTCACGCTGAGCGGCAGCCAGGTCGTGTCCGGCATGGCGATCAACATCATCGCCTCCGGCCTGACGGCGACGCTGGCGGTGGCATGGTTCCGCCAGGGCGGGCAAACGCCGCCGCTGCCGGCCGAGGCCCGCTTCCTGCCCGTCGTCCTGCCGGGGACGGAGGCGTTGGCCGGCGTACCGGTGCTGGGGCGGATCTATGGCACGCTGCTGGGCGGACAGACGGCGCTGGCGTACCTGGCCTTCGCCCTGGTGCCGGTCAGCGCCTACGTCATGGACCGCACCCGCTTCGGCCTGCGGCTGCGCGCCTGCGGGGAGCATCCGGCGGCGGCCGACGCCGCCGGCGTGTCCGTGGCCCGGCTCCGCTACGCCGCGGTGCTGATCGCGTCCGTGCTGTGCGGGATCGCCGGGGCGTCGGTCGCGACGGCACAGGGGGCGGGGTTCCAGCGCGACATGATCTCCGGGCGCGGCTTCATCGCGCTGGCGGCCATGATCCTGGGCGGCTGGCAGCCTTGGTCGATCCTCTTGGCCTGCCTGGGGTTTGGCCTGCTGGACGCGGCGGCGATCCGGCTGCAGGGGGTGGCGGTGCCGGGGGTCGGCCAGTTCCCGGTGCAGGCGTTGCAGGCGCTGCCGTATGGGTTGACGGTCGTGCTGCTGGCCGGGTTCGTTGGGCGTACGGTGCCGCCCCGGGCGAGCGGGGCGCCATACGTGAAGGAGCGTTGAGGGTGTTGTGTCAACGGATCTGTTGGCTGACCGTATCCGACCCTAACTCGAACATCCAGCCGACCGGGTTTCTACAACCGGATTTGGCCGAAACTGGACCAACCGCTTCGGAGCGGAAAGCGCGAGAAGCTGCCAACTCCTCAGCTTGAAGCGGCCGTAGCCTTCCACCCAACGAAGCCGGACCCTAGACAGTACTCTTCCGCTGTAGTTGCATCGCGATCCTTTTGGGGGTGACGGATGCGAGTTGGAGAGGTAGAATCTTCAGAGCCGATGGAGGGTGTTTCACTCCATCTTGGAGCTTTGAGGAACGGCATGCCTGGGCTTTCTCCCGTTTCCGGTGGAATGCTGGCTGAAGCGGCAGCGGTCTGTCTTGAAGATCGAAACCATAAAGCCCGGGCTCTTCTCGAAGGGACAGGTCTGATGAATGAAAGCAGATTCGTCGAGTGGGATCCTACTGATGAACGATGCCGGCGCTCTCACGCCGATATGCAGGAGGCCACAGAGCATGGTGCGTGCGGGGTCGCCATTCTGATAACGCATGAATTCACGGGAAAGGTCGTCGTTGAGCGCTCTAAAAAAGGAACCGGCTTTGACTATCGGTTGGGAGAACCGGAGGCGCCAGAAGATATCCTGCCCTTTTCTGCAGATTTAACTAGATTGGAAGTGTCGGGAATTTTATCAGGAACCGACACTCAAATTGCGGCTCGGGTTAAGCAGAAAAAGAAACAAATGAATCCAAGTGATGACCTAGGTCGTGGTATCGTCGCAGTCATTGAGTTCGGTAAGCCTTTGGCCGTCCTTGACGATAAATGAACATCCGAGAACTGCATCGCCAAGCAATGGAACAAGCGGACCGTGCGGTAGTTGCTAAAATGCACGGTGACACTTCTGCAACGGTCCAACATATTACTCGTGCCTTCGAACTCGAAGCTGAGGCAGCAAGTGCTCTGCAGAGCAATTTATCAGCTGAACCATCAAGATCAGTGTTATTTAGAAGCGCTGCGACCCTGGCGCGCGATTGTGGGAAAATGGATGATGCGCGTAGGTTGATTTATTTAGGGTTGGCTGGCAATCCTCCGAAACAGATCGAAGCCGAGTTGCTTGATCTGCTTTATGAGATACACCCCACACACCGGACGCACTCAAGTTTCGTATCTAAAACGACATCGCTGAATAACGACCAGATTTACCTAAAGCTGTCGTTCTCAGGCGGTGTGATGACTGACGGTGTCCTACCATTCCAGGTTTTCAAAGGTTTGGTAGACGAAACCTATGGCTCCGTACGACGCATATATAATCCAATTCTGGACCAATTGACTGGCTTTCAACATAGCGAACAGGCATTAGGAAAGCTTCTATCTATCCCAGTTTATACCCCGGAGTTCGCCAGCCTTACTATTACAATACAACGACCCAAAATTGACAAATTGGCGCTAAAAAAAGAGACGACATTTGATGAGACTCTCGTATACGAAGCCTTTGACGACTCAACGAGAAAGTTCGTTCGAGATGTCGAAGAGATTGAACGCTCAGCACGCAAAAACACGGTCCTAACGGATTATGCACACCAATCGTCTAGCGCGCTCCAGATCATATCGCGTTTGGCACCTGACAGTAGCAAGGCTTTTGATACTCTGTCCATTGAGGGACTTGCCGAGCCCGGCGAGCCCAAGCGGGTTACGGTAAATGTTGCGGAGGGTGGACGTATCATCGAAGCCGCCGATGCGATAAGTCGTTCAAAAGAAAATAAGGAAGGTGCAGTCGTTGAACTCAACCGACGTAGCAATACGTTTGTTCTAAGAACCTCCAATTTCGAGAGATCACTTGTGCTGTTGGCAACAAAGAGTTGGGTCGAGTTATGGATGTTTTTCGGACGGGTAGTTCGATCAAGGTTGAAGGAAGAATATTGAAGAGAAAGCGCCGTGACTACATGTTTGTGGAGTCAGTGACGTTACCAGACGGCGTCGTTATTAGTAGAGAGCAGCAGCCGTAGATACCGTTGTGCCCTGGGTCCTGCGACCGGAACGTCCGCTTTGGATAAGCAGCGACAACTGGCCTAATGACTGCTTCGGGCACAAAGCAGTCGAAGTTGCCGCTACAAAGCAAAATTAGCTCGCGATCACGAGCAGTCATTCAACAGGGCTATAAATGTCAGTGATGTCCCAAGACCCCCTGATCGACGCAGCGCTGGCGGCACGCAACGCGGCCTACGCCCCCTACTCCCGCTTCACCGTCGGCGCAGCGCTCCGCACAACAGACGGCGCCATCCACGCCGGCTGCAACGTGGAGAACGCCGCCTACCCCGAGGGCACCTGCGCCGAGGCGGGCGCCATCGCCGCCATGGCGTTGGCCGGCGGGCGGCGCATCGCCGAGATGGTGGTGGCCGGCGGCGACGCGCCCTGCACGCCCTGCGGCGGCTGCCGGCAGAAGCTGCGGGAGTTCGGGGGGCCGGAGATGGTCATCCGCATCGTGGATGCCGCCGGGCAAACGCTGCTGCGCACCAGCCTGGCCGAGCTGCTGCCGCACTCCTTCGGGCCGGACAACCTGGCGCGCTAAGCAACCCAGCGCCGCACATAAGCCAGGCATTCCTGCACCGCCGCCTCAATCACCGGCAGCGGCACCGGTTCAGGCGCCCGCACCGGCTGCGCGTCCGGCCCCCGCCGCATCCGCAACGGCAGCTCCACCGCAAACGGCAGGTCCGGCCGGGCCGTCAGAGCGTCCATGATCGCGCCGCAGTCGATGCCGCCCTGCCCCGGCACCATGAACCGCCAGCCAGAAGCGTCCTGCCGCACGTCCTTCAGATGAAAATGCACGCACCCCGGCAACGCCCGAATGGCGTCGGCGGCGGCGTCGATCCGGCCGGGCCGGTGCGACACGGTGTTGCCGGGATCGTAGTTCAGCCGCACGGACGGCAGGCCCAGCCGATGGGTCAGCGCCAGCCCCTCCGCCGCGTCGTTGAACAGGTTGTCCTCTCCATTGCCGGGATTCTCCAGCCCGATGGTCAAGCCGAGCGAGGCAGCGCGGTCCGCAAGCGGGCCGATGTTGGCCATGAACCGCGCCTCGTTCCCGCGCGCCGCCGCGTTGGTGTTGATGACCAGCGCGCCAAGCGCCGCGGCAAACTCCATCCGCCCGGCGAACACCGCCAGCGCATCCGCCCGGCCCAGGTCGATATGCGAGGACATGGCATGGCAGCGCAGGCCGCTCGCGTCCAGCCAGGCGCGGTGCTGCCGGGCGTTCGCGGCGCTGAACGTGGCCTCGTCGAACGGCTCGGTGTAGCCGACGATGAAGGCCGGCTCGACGTGGCGCACGCCGCAGCGGGCCATGCTGTCGAGGATGCGCGGGAACTCGTAGCCGTCATAGGGTGCCGCCGAGATCGAGACGATTGTCACGGCAGGAACCCGGTCGAGAACCACGGCACCGCCGCCAGCAGCAGCAGGCTGAGCGTCAGCACGCCGAGGTACGGCCAGATGCGCCGCAGCGCCAGGTCCGGGTGCACCTTCCCAATCGTGCAGGCGGTGTAGTAGCCGAGACCAAAAGGCGGCGCGAACAGGCCGATGCCCATGGCCAGGATGATGACCACGGCGTAGTGCACTTCGTTCACCCCGATCTGCCGGGCGATGGGGAACAGCAGCGGCCCGAACAGCACCATGGCTGGGATGCCCTCCAGCACGCTGCCGAGCACGATGAAGGCGAACACCGAGATCGCCAGGAACCCCCATTGCCCACCCGGCACCCCGCCCATCGCCTGCGCCAGCGCGTGGGAAAAGCCCGACTGGGTCAGCGCCCAGGCCATCGCGGTCGCGGCGCCGATGATGAACAGGATCGCGCCCGACAGCGCCGCCGTCTCGACCAGCATGGGGTAGGTGCGGCGCCAGTCGAACTGCCGATACACCAGGAGGCCCACGACGAGGATGTAGGCGACGCCGATGGTGGACACCTCGGTCGCGGTGGCGACGCCCTCCACCACCGCGGCGCGGATCAGCAGCGGCAGCACCAAGGCTGGCAGGCCGATGACGAAAGCGCGGAGCACCGCGGAGGCCGGGGCGCGGGCGATGCGGGCCTCCGCGGTGCCCGGCGTCCGCTGCCGCGCGATGACCGCGAGCGCCAGGGCCAGCACGATGCCGGGCAGCAGGCCGCCGGTGAACAGCGCCGCGACGGACACGCCCGTGACGGAGGCGACGGCGATCAGCACGAGCGACGGCGGGATCGTCTCCGCCATCGCGCCGGAGGCGGCGAGCAGCGACACCATCTCCCCCTCGTTCAGGCCACGCCGCTTCATCTCCGGGAACAGCACGGGCGCCACCGCCGCCATGTCCGCCGCCTTGGAGCCGGAGATGCCGGACACCAGCAGCATGCCCCCCAGCAGCACGTAGGACAGCCCGCCGCGCAGGTGGCCGATCAGCGCCGCGAGGAACCCCACCATGGCGCGCGCCATGCCGGTCATCTCGACGAGTTGGCCCAGCAGCACGAACAGCGGCACCGCCAGCAGGATCAGCGAACTCATCCCCTCGTCCAGCCGCCCCACGATCACCGAAAGCGTGGTTGAGGTGGTGGTCAGCAAATACGCGGAGGTGGCCAACCCGAAGGCGAAGGCGATGGGCACGCCGAGCAGCACGGCTGCGCCGACCAGCAGCACGAAGAAGAACAGCAGGTTCCAGTTGCCGACCGCCATCAGCCAGGGCGACCCGGCCCAAAGCAGCAGGGCGATGACCCCAAGCGCCGCCGCCACCAGCAGCGTGTCCCGCCAGCCCTGCTGCATCAGGCGGAGCAGCGCCACCGCAAGCATGAGACCGATGCCGGCCAGCAAGGCGGCGGCGCGGATGCTGCCGGGCCAGCTCAGGGCCGGCGTCTCGATGAAGGACTGGTCATCGACGTAGTCGAGCGCCGGGTTGACCAGGAGGGCGAGGAACAGCAGCGGCACCCCCACCGCCAGCGCGTCCATCCGCGCCCGCCACGCCGGCGACATGCGGGCCGCCACCGTGGTCAGCCGCATGTGCGCGCCCCGACGCAGCGCGATGGCGGCCCCCAGCATCGCCAGCCACAGGAACAGCAGGGAGGCGACCTCATCGCTCCACACCAGCGGGCGGTCGAACACGAAGCGCGACACCACGCCCATGAACAGGATCACCACCTCGGCCACCACCAGGACCGCGGCCGGGATCTCCGTCAGCCAGCCGAGCGCGCGGTCGGCCCGGTCCAGGACCCGGTGGTCCGTCCGTGCCGGGACCGCGCCCGCGGCCTGGCTCACGCCAGCCTGCCGGAGGTCTTTTCCAGCATGGCCCAGGGCTGGTCGCCGAACTTCGCCTGCCAGTCCCGGTAGTAGCTGGACCCGCGCAGCGCCTCGCGGAACGGCGCGCGGTCCACGTCGTGGAACGCCATGCCCTTGGCCGTGAGGTCCTGGCGCAGGCTGACGCTGAGCCGGGCGATGTCCGCCCGCTGGTCCTGCCCGGACCGAGCGAGCTCCCGCTGCACGATCTCCTTGAGGTCGGGCGGCAGCTTCTCCCAGGCCCGGCGGTTGCCGACGATCTGGTAGCCGTCCCAGACGTGCCCGGTGGTGCTCAGCGACTTCTGCACCTCGTAGAGCTTGGTCGTCGCGATGATGGCGAGCGGGTTTTCCTGGCCCTCCACCACCTTGGTCTGCAGCGCGGAGTACAGCTCGTTGAAGTTGATCGGCGTCGGCGACGCGCCGAGCGCCTGGAACAAGGAGGTCAGGATCGGCGCGGGCGGCACGCGGATCTTGAAGCCCTTGAGGTCCGCAGGCGTCAGGATGTCGCGCGTGGAGGACGTGACCTGGCGGAAGCCGTTGTCCCAAAGCGGTGTCACGGACACGAGGCCGGCCTTGGCGATCTGCCCCGCGACGTACTGGCCCAGCTCGCCGTCCGCCGCCCGCCACACGGCGTCGTAGTCCGGAAAGGCAAAACCGATGTTCACGATGCCGACCGCGGCGACCAGCGTGTTGAGGATGCAGGTCGAGACGTTCAGGAACTCGACGCCCCCGTTGCGCACCTGGCTGATCAGGTCGGTGTCGGAGCCGAGCTGGTTCGCCGGGAACAGCTTCATGTCGAGCCGCCCGCCGGAGGCGTCGCGGATGCGCGCCAACGCCTCTCCGGCGCGGATGTTGACGGGGTGGGTGGGGTCCTGGCCGGTGGCGAACTTGTAGGTGAACTCTGCGGCGTCGCCCCGGCGGGACAGGATCGCGACCATCGGCAGGGCAGCCGTGCAAGCGAGCAGCGCGCGCCGGGGCAGGTTCGCCCTGCTTTCCTTGTCGTCCATTTTTCCTCCCTTTCTTGTTTATGCCGCGTGACGGCTGATCCGGCTACGGCTTCTCCGCCGTGCCGTTCAATTGTTTGTAGGTGCGGATGAGCTGGCTGTCGTCCGCCTTGCCGTGGCCCTGGCCCGACGCCGCGAGGAAAAGCTGGTGCGCCACCGCGGCCATCGGCAGCGCCGCGCGTGCGTCGCGCCCGGCCTCCATGACGATGCCCAGATCCTTCACGAAGATATCGACGGCGCTGCGCACCTCGGGGTCCGCCTCCAGCATCCGCGGCCCGCGGTCCCGCAGCATCCAGCTCGACGCGGCCGAGCCGCCGACGATGTCCAGCACCGCCGCCGTGTCGATGCCGAGCTTGGCCGCAAGCGCCAAGGCCTCCGCCGCGGCGG
>JAABUQ010009866.1_pt1 | contig 12733 bp, 14 predicted proteins | sample 5560001 | NCBI WGS metagenome assembly JAABUQ01 (sample SAMN10711888, study PRJNA513371) | rock metagenome | isolation source: Antarctica rocks | place: Antarctica: Victoria Land, Finger Mt nord | collected 2015-12-18 | reverse complement strand
TGATTGAATGTAAGAGTATTGCCCTAATCATACATTCATCATGTCAGACCCCCCTTTATCCCCCTTTTTGGGAGAATCACGAATTTATCGCCCTTCCAGCTCCTTGGAGGAGGCCATTGACCTCTGGGTGCATGGTAAGTCACCCCACACACAGCGTTACTATCGTCGGGAAGCCCAGAAGTTCTTGCTTATGGTTGGAAAACCGCTCGATCTGGTGACGCTGGCTGATGTCCAGGCGTATGCGACGGTGCTGGAAAGGAGTGACTTGGCAGTTTCCAGTCAGGCAAGAGCGATCGCGGCAATTAAAAGCTTGTTCTCGTTTGCCCACCGGAAGACTGGACTGCTGGCAGCTAACCCTGCTGGTCCTGTCACAGCTCCAAAGGTCAAAGATGCGCTGGCGGAGCGGATTTTACCAGAGGCAGTCGTACAGATGATGATTGGCTTGGAGCCTGACTCTCGCAACCGAGTGCTGTTGAGGCTGCTGTATATTGCTGGGCTGCGGGTGTCGGAACTGACTCAGCTAGAGTGGCGTTCTTTGCAGACACGGGAAGTCGGGGGGCAGGTGCTGATCTACGGTAAAGGCGGAAAGACCAGAGTCATCAAGTTACCCGCCTCGCTCTGGAGTGAGTTACAGGTGCTACGAGAGGGGGTAGAGATGGATGCTCCGATATTTAGCAGCCGTAAGCAGAAGGGGCACTTAACGGAAGTTCAGGTGAATCGGATTGTCAAAGCCGCAGCGATGAGGGTACCAGGATTGGACGGTAAGGTAGCTGCAAAGGTATCGCCCCACTGGTTACGCCATGCCCATGCGAGCCACGCGATGGACCGGGGCGCTCCCGTTCACTTGGTTAAGGAGACGCTGGGGCATGCGAGTGTTGCCACAACCGGGCGCTATCTTCATGCCCGACCAACAGATAGTTCCAGCCTTTATTTAGATTGTTAATCGCTTTTTCAAAAGACCGTCCCAAAGTTCTTGTTCTTTATGGGTCACAATGGTGCAATCAGAAGTGGCATGGCTGACACAAAGCAGCACATACCCAGAGGTAATCTGTTCATCATCTAAGAAAGACTGAGCCGCTTGGTCAATGGTTCCTTCTTTAAGCTGACCAGTACAGGAAGAGCAAGCACCTACGCAGCAAGAGGAGGGCAGGTTGATTCCTCTTAACTGTGCTGTATCGAGAATATATTCGTTATCGGGAACTCCAATCGTAGTATTGAGTCCCTCAAAATTGTTAACTAGTTGTAGCGGCTTGCAATCATCGAGACTCCGGCTTGCAAACATCACAAATCCTGGCGCAGATTAAATGCGACTATAAGAGCTGCTGGGCGCAGATTAAATGCGATTGGGCTTACATTCAATTGCAACGGGCGCGCAATCATCTGCTTGGGCTCACATTAAGTGCAACTGAAAATTCTCTAAAACAGCTGGGTGAGGATGCTTCGCCATAGTCCAGGTGTCGCGTAGTGTGTGTTCAAGGGAGCGGGTAGCGTGTGGTGTCAACTATTTGAGAGCGACAGTGCGAAGATATAAACGTCTAGAAGTGCCACCCTTGCTTCGTTACTACTGATTCCCAACCGCTCAATACAAACCAGGTCATCGGCCACTTCCGACAGGGAGTGTTTCTCGACCCGGAAGCCCTGCTCCTCAAAAAAACACGCAGCGTGTGCTACGTCAAGAAAGGCATTTTCCATGAGGTTCCGGCCCGTGCCCGTGGCAGCGTTCTGCAATGCCGCCTGAGCCGCCGCGCTGGATGCAAGTGCCACATAGTTTTCCCTGGTAGTGAGATCCGGGGTGATCCAGATGCCACCAAATCGTTGGAGCAGTTCCCGGACGTTGGCGGCGACCTGCACTTTTTGCTCGAAAGTCAGGTACTGGAGCAGCCCCTCGCAAAGAACAGCGATTGAACTGCCAGCCGGCAAATGTGCTGCGGCTAGTGGGAGTTGACTGGGGACGGCGGCGGCATTTATCGACTCGAAGTGCAGGTTGGGCCGCGACCCGACCAGCCGTGTAGCGAGTTCCTTTTTGCGAGCAATCATCCCAGGCAAGTCGCTTTCGATAAACGTGACAGAGGAGTCATTACTCAAAGACATACCGCGAGTCAGCAAGCCAGAGGCCAGTTCGACGATCTGAGTACACCCAGACGTGGCGAGCAGATGATCAACAGCCTTGTAGCGCGCTACGACTTGTAGCGCTGCCGGAGCAAGCACCGTGGGATTCTCCTCAATGTGCTGCCCAATCGGCGTTTCGGCATCTACTAGCCGATACAAAGCCTCCGCATAGGGGAGTTCCTCTAGAAGCCGGAAATACGTGTTAGCAATCGCTGTTTGGCTGATGCGCTCGAAGCTGCTTTCGGATTGAGGTGCCATAGTAACTTTTGTTTGTGCGTTGTGGGAGCTGTTGGGTTGTCTTCCTGGGGAGTGCACAATCTTTAACGAGAGCAGAGGAGGCGCAAGTGGTAAAGAAAAGGAACGTTTTATTTACCATCCGCTATACTCCCTACTCCGAGGCGTAAATCAGGGGCGATTGAGTAAATAAACATCGTAAAATTATCTACGCCAGTATATACTACCTGACAACGGGTTTCTTTACGAGAGAGCAACGTTGTGATGCACATCGGCTACGCCCGCGTCTCTACCGACGACCAGCACCTACACCTGCAACGCGATGCCCTCGAGAAAGCCGGGTGTAAAAAAATCTATGAAGATAAAACCAGCGGTGCGAAGGCTACCCGTCCAGGGCTTGAACTGGAACTGGAGGTCGCCCGTGAGGATGACGTGCTAGTAATCTGGCGGCTGGATCGTCTTGGTCGTTCGCTGAAAGACCTGATCCACACGACTTGGAAGGTTAATGGAGTTGCCCCCCCTGAGACAATGATGAAATCGTCTTTGGAGCAGCTAACCCAATGTATTGGCCGTTAGTGGGCATCGGCACAACACTCGAACAATTCATGGTCGCGTACCGTGAGGTCTTCTGCCGAGAAGCAGGGTTTGAGCATGTCAGCCGCTATATCAATGGACTGCTGCTGAGTGCGAACAAGACATTGCAAGGAATCTACGCACAAATCGTGTGGCCTGAAGGGAAGCAAGTGAGTCGTCGCGCGATGCATGAATCGGTGTTTGAATCCGGCTGGAGTCGGGAGGCCCTGATGCAGTGTCATCGGCGAAATATCGCGTCTCATTATCGAGGACAGGGTAGAGCGGTCATGAGCTTGGACTGGACGTTTTCTTACCATCCCTACAGCGAGAAGATCTACGGAGCCAAGGACGCTTATGATTATGTCCATCGGTGTAAAAGTTGCTATCAAACAGTCGTGACCGCCGCTATAGCGAATCCACATCGGGTGGATGGTTTAGCTGTAAAGGTTCAACAGCCGAACTATCAGAAAGAAGAGTTGGCCTATCTTCAGATGACTCGTCAAGAGGATTACGAGCAAATGGAGCAGGTGCGAGAACGCCTGATAGAGTTGTTGCATTATCACCAGCATCAACTGAGCTATCGAAAGCGCACGGAGATGGCCGTTGATCTTGTCAAGCAAATCGAAGCTGAAGGGTTCTATTCCCAAGCCGATTATGCGTTTGACCAAGGTGTGTTAAGCCTTCCTTTAACGACCTTGATCGAATCGGCAGGCAAACACTGGGTCAGCGAGATTGAAAAGACTCGACTCATTTTGTGGAAAGGAGAATGGCAACAGGTACAGGCTGTAGCCGAGCATCTGAAGCAAGAGCATCCAGAGAGTTTTCAACATAAAAAAGTTCGCTGCCGCAATCACGAAATTCGAGAGGTTCGGGTCTTTACGAAAGTCGTGCGTCTGAAGAAATACGGGCGTAAACGACTGGTGATCGTCTATGAAATGGCTGACCTGAGCGACTCGCCCCGATTTTTATTGACCGATGCCCTCCACTGGGACTCCTCACGGGTATTTGCGACCTGGAGTTTTCGGTGGCCAGTCGAAACCTTTCATCAGTTTGCCAAACAACTGACAGGCTTTGAAGACGCTCAGCTACGGAACGAGGAAGCGGTGAAACGTCACTTCTGCTTAAGTTGCGTAGCGCAGTCTGTGCTTCAACAAGCCAGTTGTCGTGGTCAAAATTCTGAGCGGTTTGACTTTGCTGATAACCAGGAGCAACCCATTGGCCAACGTCTCTACTCCCTATCACGCGAGGCCGTGCGGCAGGTGGTCGAGTTGACCCAGTCCTTGCTGCATCAAGGTAAGTCCGTGGCTCAAATCATGGAGGTGTTAATGCCTGCCTAAAAATGAACCCCTGATTTATTTTTATCCCTGCTAACCTTCCAAGTCGTGTAAGTTACCATGCGACTACCCTCTCTTGAACGAAAATTTTACTCGAAACCGCAAAACTTGGGGTTTCAGTTCAACAAACCTCAACTGATCAGGTTGGGGTTATTGATATCACCCCACCATCTAATGCAGCGAATTGTCGCAATTAGATGGTGGGGGAACTGTTCCAAAAGGCGTCAAGGTCAAAGTGCTGGCACTGAGAGCTAATTGATTTGCAAGTCCCTGAGCCGCTCAAACATCCCGACCTGCGGGTGAGCTACCACCTGTTCAGATGCCAGTTCTTTGCGGTCGAATTCCTGCCAGAGGTGGTCTAACAAATCTCTGCAGACTTTGTCATCATCGAACAAGCAAGCCACAAGCAGTGCGCGGTTAAGCTCCTGAAACTTGTGCCAGTCCAGCCTGATATTGTAATGTTGATGCTCGGTCTGTTGGTGATCCATCAGTCAATTTTCTCCTTAGGGCTAGCCGAAAATAGACACCATAAGTTGAAGCTTTATTAGCCTCGCCTTCGAGTCAAGTGCCGATTCAACGAAGCGAACTGTGATCCCAGCCAAGGACACTGACGAGAGCAAAACTTTAAGAATGCTGACCCTTCAGTCTCCCCTCAATGCCTACGGAGTTAGCTGCCGGGCTAGGACTGAGAGATGCCCTTTTCTGCTCATCTATGCACCTCACATAGAGCAAGTCAGAAATTAGCCCCAGAAATTGGTTCCTCCGCTCCAGTTCAGCTTGTCAATGGAGTCTTGAGCAGTGCCTCACTGGATTAGGCTGACTTATTCAATCTGGTGCTTACGATCTTATCGATGTGTTCTAGGTTAGTCAACCCCTGCTTGGTTTTCAGCGTCAACTCCATTAACATAGAAACTATCCTTGCTCGCACTCTAACCAGGCACAAGTCTGAGTCTAGCTTCCAGCGCTATGTGAAGTTGGCTAAAGCAGCGGCGGCTGAACGGGCTTACTACCTGGCAATTGGAGAGGAACCGGGTGAAGAGCTTTGAATTCAATCGGTTGGGTACGGGGCTATTAATTTTCTTTGAGAACAGCCTCAATTTCTGCTAGCTTTTGCCGCAACACTTCCTGAAATTCTATAAGTTGGGAGTGTTCAGCTCGAACCAGCATTTCGCCAGAGAGTTTTTGCAGATTTTCAGTGGCAACCGAAATTTGCTCGGTCTTCTGCGTAGTCTGTGGAGGAGGCTGAGTGTGAGAGGCTATGACTTCAGCGACTACTTTACGAGTGGCTTGTACCGACAGCTTCTCATCAATGACTTTCTGCGTCGTCTTGACCCTGATTGATTTAGCTTTCGCCTCGGTCTGACCTAAATTTTTGGCAGAGAGCTTTGAGAGAGCGAGCGCATGCACGCCAAAAAGTCCTGATTCCCTGATGGCAGCTTTGAGGTCGTCTGCCAGTGATAGCATTGGGAAGATGTTGGCGTCGATGGAGGCTGGATTGAGCTGCAAATCTAGTAGCACAAACAGCACATCTTGCTTCTGACTCTCTAACCCCAGAGAAATTAGGCCCTGCTGTTGCTCATCAGTTGTAGCACTCATCAATTCAACCACTTGGCTCATACGTTTTTGAGCCTTTAACCGTCTTACTGCTGTTGAAAGAATGCGCGGGATGTCTTGAGCATCTATGCCACTAGTAGTAGTTATTTCCCGCAAAATAGCTTCAGCTTTGTCAAGCGTGTTTAGGTCTTCCCGATGTAGAGAGGTCAGGAGTGCTTTGCGTTGCAGCTCCACTGAATTTAGCTCTGGAATGATCACAGCTTGAAGTGTCTTCCATGCGATTATCTGAGCACTACGCCAGCGCCGCTCTCCATCGAACAGCAGGTAAGAATCTTCCCGTTGAATCAGGATAATTGGCTGGAGTTGTCCTTCTTTTTTCAAAGAGCGAGACATTGAGTCGATGCTTGCTCTTGAAAATGTCTGTCGTGGTTGCTCGGGGTTTGGTTGAATTCGCTCGACTGGAACAGAGAGGACGCCTGATTGGGATTGAAGTTGTGAGCGCAGCACTTGTAACTGCTTTTCTAGGTCAATCGAGCCTCTAGAACGGAGTTGTTCAATCTCTCCTTTGAGTTGCTGAATTTCTTCCTCAGCCTCAATCAGTTGCTGAGATTGCTTGGCACCGGAAAAATAATTGGCAATATTGGGACCTTTACGACCAGTCATGATTTTTTCGCTCTTGTCTGAATTGGCTTACCTATCAAAGTCTCCAAGTGCTTTGTCAGTTCTTTGAAGTCTGATGAAGCTGGGTGACTCTTACGATAAAGATGCAGGGGTAATCCCTGACCGCTAGCATTGACAAATTCAGCGCTATCACGAATGGGTGGGAATCCTCGAATTTCCATCTGCTCCAGTTGGGCTGGCAGTGAATCTAGAATCTGTCGATGCACTGCCCGGCGAGCATCATACTGGTTGGGAACAAATCCCAGAATTTCCGGCTGGGGCTTTAACCGCAGATGGCGGCATTGATGGTAGTACCACTCCAGCAAGTGGGCTGCTCCCTGAATTGATTTGGGCTCCAATTGTACTGGGATAAGAATGTGAGTACTCGCGGCAAGTGCCATGAGGGGCAAAGGACCCAGGGTAGCGGGACAGTCGAAGATTACTAGCTCCTGTTTTAGAGGATAGTCAGTCAGGGCATCAGACAGCAGATAAGCTCCTCGCTTGTGTAAAACTAGCTCGTCTGCTGTTTGGGTTAGGACCATTCCTCCTTGACACAGCACTACATTCTTGGTGTGTTCTAACCAGCAGGGAGTCAGAGGCCAGTTACCGTTAAAGTCATCTCGCAGAACCGCTGCTAAGGTTTGCTCTGGCTCTGATGGAGTTAATCCACAGAAGAGAGTCAGTGACCCTTGGGGATCAAGGTCTATTAGGGCAACTTTGAACTTGTGTTTGGCGAGTTCGTAGGCTAAATGTACTGAGAGAGTTGTTTTGCCACTGCCACCCGCATTACTGATTACAGCTAAGCGAATTTGCATAGTTTTAGGTTAATTACTATTTCAGCATTAGCTTTAGAGCTAGGTCTCTTATGCCGTTGCCTAAGTCAAGCAATTCGTACTGAGTTTAAGGTCAAACATCACATATCGATATGTGATGAAGCGATTCGTATTAGATTCAGTAGAGGGTCTTACATCAGTATAGGACCGAAGTAATCCAGATGCACTACTGAAAGTCGGGATCGAGCATTATTAGTAAGTAGTTGAGCAAAGTTAGTCGCAGTATTGACATGGCTCCCAGAAAGGCTAAAAGTCAGTCCAGCATAGTTAGGGAACAGCAAGACACTGCTGATTCTAACCAGCAGCTTCCAGCGGATGAACTAGCACCGGAGGCAGAAGCCACTACAGTTGTCCCCGAAGTGGTTGAGGAGCTGAGCGAAGATGAACTGAAAGAGCGACATTGGCTAGAGCAGAAGGTTGAACGAGCTTTTTTTGAGGCCGGGATTGCCTTACGCGCGTTGCGACATAAAAGGCTGTATAGAAATACTCACAGAACTTTTGATGCTTACTGTCAAGAGAGATTTGGCTATAAACGCGCTCGCTCTTATCAGCTAATTGATGCCGCTGTAGTGTTTGAAAACCTGTCTACTTTTAGTTCAGAAGATGATTCTCAACAGAAAGGAGAAAATTTGTCTACTAATAGTAGACAAAACAGCTCTTCTGAGAACAGTCAACAGCCATTAGCTTTGAGTATTAGGATTCTCCCAACTAAGGAGACCCAGGTTAGACCGCTAGCTAAACTAGAGCCAGAAGTACAACGAAAAGTTTGGCAACAAGCTGTAGAGCAAGCAGATGGCAAGATTCCTACTGAGCGCCTTGTTAGAGGTATTGTTGAGCGCCTAAAAGAAAAGCCCTTAACCCAGCTCTCCCTCACCTACAAACGCGGCGATGCCTTTATCCTCCAAAGACTGACTGGAACAGAGCGCCGCTACAATGGCTGCTGGGGTGCGATTCGTTGGTAGCTGAATCACGGTGATAGCCCGTACATAAGCTACCCAAGGTGAAATCCTAGAGTAACCTTGAACTCTCGGTCGGATGCGGGTGAAAGCCCCGCCCACCCGACTCAGGTGTGACTCCTTACCTGCCCACACTGACCAAAACTCGCATTTGGAGGGTGAAGCTGGGAACAGGGCGCAATCAGACACCCAATGCGGGGTGACACTGGCGCTAACGGGGGGTTCCTACGGTGAAACCGAGCCTAAAAAAGCAGCCTAGCCGTAAGCGGGGACGCAGACCAAAATGACCCCGACTTCACTGGAGACAAAACCATATTCCCGCCGCGTAATCCCAACGACAGCGGCAAGAGTCTAGGGAATCCAGTGGCTGAAGTGGCTACACCTAACGGAACGAACAATCTACCGAGGGAACGAAGAAAAACAAGCTAAGGGTCTAGGGGAGGTCGAACCCCGATGTAGGCTGGACGAGCAGCGGAACCCCCTCAGCTTGGGTAGGACAGACCGTAACTGGTCTGAGGTGTTCAGAATACACAAACTGGAGCAGAGCATGATTAGACACATGGACAACCATAGTGAATCCTGGAAGAACCTACCGTGGAAGCAATTCCGCCGAAATCTCTTCCGCCTACAAAAGCGCGTGTACAAAGCTATTCGAGTTGGAGACAAGCGGAAAGCTAAATCTCTGATGAAGCTGACTCTGAAATCCACCGCAGCAAGATTACTGGCAGTTCGGCAAGTGACTCAACTTAACGCTGGGAAAAAGACCGCAGGAGTAGATGGTAAAGCTTCCCTCTCATTCGAGGAAAGGTTTGCCTTAAATGATGAACTTAAGCAACCAATTAATACATGGAAGCATAAACCGCTGAGGGAAATCCCCATCCCTAAAAAGGACGGAAAAACCCGTATCCTAAAAGTCCCCACTATTGCGGATAGAGCTTGGCAGTGCCTAGCTAAGTACGCACTAGAACCAGCACACGAGGCAACATTCCATGCAAACAGCTATGGGTTTAGAGCAGGAAGAGCTGCACAAGATGCACAAAAATTCTTGTTCGATAACCTACGCTCAAGGAGTAATGGAATAGAAAAGCGAGTCATCGAACTCGATATTGAAAAGTGCTTCGATAGGATAAGCCACAAATCAATCATGGAACGACTCATCGCCCCAACGGGCATAAAGCTTGGAATCTTCCGATGTCTCAAAGCAGGAGTCAACCCAGAATTCCCCGACCAGGGAACACCTCAAGGGGGTGTGGCGAGTCCTCTACTTGCCAATATTGCACTTAACGGGATAGAGGACATACACCAGTCTGTCAGATATGCGGACGATATGGTCATTATACTCAAACCCCAAGATAACGCCGAAACCATACTCGGCAAAATCAGCCAGTTTCTCGCAGAACGTGGGATGAAGGTCAGTGAAAAGAAGACAAAGCTAACCGCCACGACAGACGGATTTGACTTCCTGGGTTGGAATTTCAGGGTGCAGAAAAACGGAAAGTTCAGGAGTGTCCCTTCAGTGGACAACTTCAAGGCTTTCCGGCAAAAGGTCAAAGACATCGTCAACAGCTCAAATTACGGTGCTACAGACAAGGCGGAGAAACTAGCCCCCGTAGTGCGAGGTTGGAGAAACTACCACCGCTTCTGCAAAATGGATGGGTCACAGTTCTCACTGTGGCACACTAACCACAGAACATTCAATGTGTTCAATAAAGAAGCAAAACAGACCCGTCACTCTGTCAAGAAATTGATAGAAAGAGCGTTCCCAGCGGTTCCCTACTCCGAAAATAAACACGTCAAGGTCAAGGGTGAGAAATCTCCCTTCGACGGAGACATCACTTACTGGAGCGAACGTAACAGTAAGAACTACGACGGAACAACCTCCCAAGCCCTAAAAAGGCAAGACCATACTTGTGGATACTGTGGCTTCAAACTGCTCAGTGACGAGAAGGTACATCTTCATCATGTCGATGGTAACCACACTAATTGGAAGAAAAACAACCTTCTAGCGATTCACGAAAGCTGCCACGATTATATCCATATGAGCAAAAACCGCAAGGTAAGAACATCGGAAGCTGGGTGCGAGGAAACTTGCACGCCCAGATTTAACTGAGAGGGGCGAGGCGCAATAGCCTCCCTCGACTCAACCCGATCGCCCGCGAGGTACTTGAGTTTTCCGTGAAGGTCGAGACCCACGATGCAATGCTTTTGGTAAAACCCGAAAACCTCAATCCAACTGACGATCGCGAAATCCACCGCCAACTCCCGGCTCTGCTCAAGCGGATTAAGCGATTGCGGAAGCGCGAATTAGACCGTGGTGCTGAAGTCATCCTAGAATCATTGGGGAAACGGATGTATTTGACTGTCTTGGAGGAAGAATTGCTGACCTGGCTAGAAAACTATTATCAAGTGGGATAATTTTCTAGAGTAGACAAAGCGATGACCGACCCTTGTGAAACCATCAACTTCCCGCACCCCTAAATCATTGCCTCTGTCAAAAAACTCCTTGCCAGCCAAACGGTTTGAGGAGCTGACCAGTGAGGAAGCCGCACTGCGCCACCGGCTCGAAATGAAAGCCGAAAGGGCACTCTATAAAGCATCGGTAGGGCTGCAACAGTTGCAAGGGCTTCAACCCTATGACTCGACACCACCTTGGCTCTCCCATCTTTGGGGTAGCGAGCAGAAAATACAAGAGGCAACTTCTGAAGCCATGGCGGCGATCCGAGAGTTATGTGAGCGGCGACTGTACCGAAATACTCACCATCGGTTTGACCAGTATTTAAGCGATCGCTTTGGTTGGACAGCAGAGGAACTCTATCCGGCTAGTCGCTGAGCGCTCCGACTCCACTCGGGCAGGAAAAGTGTTTGGTCTCGCTCAAACTCTATTTCGACCGCCAAGCCTGCAGCCCTCACCGAACCTCGACGTTAAACTTCCCAATTTTTTTGGGTTTTGGCTCCCCTTGAGGAGCAGATGGTTTTGCTAAGGGATCGGGTTTCTCTGGCGGCTTGGTTTCTGCTTGGGCAGTTTTCACCCCTGCCTGAGCCTCGGCTTCGCTCGTCGCATTGGGCTGCTGTGAAGACGAAGCTAGGACAGCTTCTGCCTCCACTTGTGTTGCTGGCTCGCCCTCGCGCACCTTGCGTTCAAACACTTGGATATTTGGCTGCTCCAGGACAAATCCATCTTTTGTAGCCGCTCCCATCTGACCGGCGATCGCCGCCACCCATTGTGGATAAGTGGCACTCGCTGTCTCCAACTTGTTCCACTGTTTTTGCTTCATTGAGATTTGAACTACCCGCCCATCGCAATCAACCTTGAAGTGACATTGACCATTCGTCTTCACAACTTGGGGTAGGGTGTTTAGCTTTATAGTTAATTCCAACTTGCCACTCACTGGTATTAGTTCCTCCCAACGGACATCTTCAGGGGTTGTTTCTGGCTCGTACTCAAGTTGATGTTGTCCTGGCTGCTGCTTTCGGGGCCTCGATCTCAGGGTTTGCTCCAGCCGTGGAGGATGAGGGAACGGTCCATCCGCTGCCACAATCTTGAAAGTGCCACCAACTAATTCGGCTTTGAGCTGCCAGAAAGCTTCATCTGGAGGAGGTGCAGAGTCCCAACTGATGGGGAGCGATCGCGGTCGCCAGTTATATGCATTTATCCTGCTGGCATCGGCATTGCGCCAAATCCGGAGTTCTCCTGATTCCACCCAGTCACCTTGAAGCGTAAACTGTCCATGCCCGATTTTGGGTTGGTCAGCAAAAGTGACGACTCGGAAACCCAACCTTTGCTCCATAGCTTGTGGGTACACTCGCCAAAAAACTTGCTGCCCCTGATATTTGTTCTGATATTTCTTTTCGACCCTGACCGGAACGGATACCAAGTATTGCTCTTCCCCAATTGCTAAAAACTTAGTACCGCCCTCTGCTATTACCAGGGTGGCTTGCAACTCCCCAATTGCTTGATAAAAGTGTTGTGCTTCAGACATCCTTGGGTCGGGTACTCACTTGAATCACCTTAGCAGAAGTCGCGCCGAATGATAGTCATGAGCGCAGTAGAGATAACGCTCACAAACAGGTAGTTTAGGCATCAGTGCGATCGCTCCTCTTTTGGCGACCTCGGCAGCAATCTCATGTCATCCAATCTCCTGAGCAGCCGCCATTTGTTAGGAATTAGCTTGACTGGACTAACAACCGAGCTAAAAATATCAGATGAATTCCGTGTCTCACTAGTAGTTTGTAGGCGAGTTCGCCAAAAATTCGATGCTTTCCACAAAACCTATTTGGTAACTGTTTATACTTGACTTGCTTTTGTCCTAAGTGTACCATCAATAAAAGTCGAAAGAGTATTGCATGAGTTTTTTCCTGCTGTAAATTTTCCGGTGATCAGGCTTGCTGAGCGGGAAACCACAATTGCTGCCATTGCCCATTAAGTTCAGCCACCTTAAGTAGACATAAGGCTTTACTACCTTTGGTTGACCAACTCATT
>JAABUQ010009865.1_pt1 | contig 12733 bp, 16 predicted proteins | sample 5560001 | NCBI WGS metagenome assembly JAABUQ01 (sample SAMN10711888, study PRJNA513371) | rock metagenome | isolation source: Antarctica rocks | place: Antarctica: Victoria Land, Finger Mt nord | collected 2015-12-18 | reverse complement strand
CGCTTACCTTCCGAGCTCGGCAGCAACGGCACAACCCGCGCCCACTGCTCATCCGTCAAAACCTGATCCCGTGACATGGCCACACGATCACCCAGGTCAGCGGCCGATCTTAGGAGACACGCCCTAGTGGCCACTACGTCGAACTCGGCGTCCAACACCAGTGCCGGGTTGGGCAGGTGCCCATCGAGGACCCCGTCGAGCAGGTCCAGCAGCGCGGCCCGCGCAGCGCGATCGACCCGGGCGTCGGGATAGGCCGGCGCGAGGCCGGCACCGAGCAGCATCTGGTTGGTCTCCCGCAACGGCACGTCCAGCGCACCAGCCAGCCGCAGCACCATGTCCCGGCTCGGTGTCGCCCGCCCGGTCTCCACGAACGACAGGTGCCGGGTCGAGGTGCCGGCCAGCCCGGCCAGCTCGAGCTGAGACAGCCGGCGGCGGTGGCGCCACCGGCGGATCAACAGCCCCGCGGGCTCGGTCGTCGTGGTCACCCGGCCACGCTAGGACCGGTGTGACTACACACGCGATGACCTGTGAGGTCATGCCTACGGGAACCGGGCCACCGCCGGCACTACCTGACGGGTCATCGACGAGCCGGGCTTCGCTCGTGAGGGTGGAACCCGTCGGCACCGGACCGTCCGACCCGCGGACCCAGAAGGAGCACCACCATGACCATGTTCGACGAACTGGCGCAGCGCTACATTGCCGCCTGGAACGAGACCGACCCCGCCGCCCGCCGGGCGGCGGTGAACGAGCTGTACAGCGAGGACGCCCGCTACATCGACCCGATGGCGCTCGCCGAGGGCCGGGAGGCGATCGCCGCCACGATCGCCGCGGTGCAGGACCAGTTCCCCGGATTCGTCTTCCGCCTAGCCGGGCCGGTCGATGCGCACCACGACCAAGCCCGGTTCAGCTGGGAACTCGGCCCGGCCGGCCAGCAGGCACCAATCGTCGGGTTCGACGTCGCCGTCACCGACGGAGCCGGCCGGCTGCAGACGGTGCTCGGGTTCCTCGACAAGGTTCCTGACGCCGCCTGACCGTCCGCCGAATCCGTGCGGGTAGGGCCGGCCGAATGAGTGCTGCGCTGGCCTGGCATCTCAAGCAGACCACCTCATCCCAAAGGAGTAGACATGACCGCCGACCCCCCGCCGGCGCAACCAGCGTCCGAACCGGAGCGGCCGACTGCCGACCCTGCGTTGTTGTCCCTGATGCCCTACGCGGTCACACTCGGCGTCGAGCTGGACTGCGCCAGCGCACAGCAGGCGGTCGGGCACCTGTCGTGGGCACCGCAACGCTGCACCGCCCGCGGAGTCCTGCACGGTGGCGCGCTGATGGGACTTGCCGACAGCATCGGCGCCGTATGCGCGTACCTCGGCCTGCCAGCCGGAACCAGCACCGCCACGACCAGCTCCACCACCCACTTGTTCCGCGCGGTCCGCGACGGCCGGGTCACCGCCACTGCCCGGCCACTACATCGCGGCCGTACCCTAATCGTGATCCAAACCGACTTGGTCGACTCAGACGGTCGGTCGGTTGCGCAAGTCACGCAGACCCAGGCCGTCCTCACCTGAACGCGGCCACCACCCGGGACCAGGCACGCCAACGTCAAGTGATGGAAGCTTCGCTCCACCTTGTTGGACGTCAGAGAGATGGCCTGTCGGAACGCCTGTCCGGCCTCAGCGACCCGGCCCGCCCGCCGCAGAAGGTCCGCGCGCACAGCGTGGAACGGCTGGTACCCCTGCAGCGCGAGCCCATCGACAACCTTCAGCGCCGTGGCGGGCCCGGCCACCTCAGACAGCACGCGAGGATCAACTGGTGGGGGTCCGGTTGAACAGGCGGCCGGCGAGGTCGACGCCGGTGACGACGCCGGTGTGGTCGCGGGTGAAGAAGCCGCGTTGGCCCTGAAAGGCGCCGCTGATGATGACGTACTCGTCGGTGCGGCCGGGTAGCAGGCCGACGTCGAAGGGGGCGTGGTCGGGCGGTAGTTCCTTGTCTGCTGCCGCCCGGATCGCCGGTTTGATCAGGACTTCCAGCCGCAGACCTGACTGGTCGGTGGTGATGGCCAGTGTCATGACGTCGTTGGCGTAGTCGCCGACGAGCTGACGGGCGCGGGCCGGGTCGTGGGGCAGCGGCTGGGGGTCCTGGTCGACCAGTCCCAGGTAGGTCTGCAGCGCCCAGCGCAGGACGGCGCGGTTGAACGGGATGCCGTCGGGCCCGGCGTTGGACAGCGCGACGACGGCGAAGCCCCGCTCTGGGACAAGGAGCAGGTCCGCGAACTGGCCGTTGGCCGACCCGCTGTGCCCGACGGTGTCCGCGCCGTCCACGTCGCGCAGGAACCATCCCAGGCCGATGGCGTCGCCGAGGTTGCTGGCCTTCAGCTCGGCGGTGGGCTGCTGCATGCGCTGCAGCACGTCGGCGGGCAGGACGCGGGCGCCGCTGTCAGCGCGACCCTCACCAAGGTGGAAGCGGGCCCAGCGCAGCTGGTCGGAGACCGAGGACGCCAGTCCGCCGCCGGGGTTGTCCCCCCGGGCTCGGCGCCACAGCCGGGCGATGAGCAGCTCACCGTCCTTGCCGTCGTGGCCGTCCTGGCGACGGTTGTGCCCGACGGCGAAGCGCCGGGTCATGATGTCGTCGCGGGCGTAGAAGCTGTGCGACAGCCCGAGCGGCTGCAGAACCAGGCACGCCACCGCCTGCTCGTAGGTCATTCCCGTGATGTTCTCCAGGACCCGCCCGGCCAGGTTGTAGCCGGCTTGGCTGTAGGAGGCCCGCTCACCCGGCGGCCCGAGAAGGTCCAGACCGGCCAGGCCCGCGACGTAGTTTCTCAGGGCGTCCTCGCCCTCGCCGGAGTCGGTGATCAAACCCCAGTCCAGCCCGGAGGTGTGATTGAGCAGTTCCAGCACGCTTACCGTCTCGGTTGCCTGCTCGTCGGCGAGGACCAGCTCGGGGACGTAGCGGCGCACCGGTGCAGCCAGGTCGAGCTCGCCACGGGCAAGCAGGCGCATCAGCGCCGTCGCGGTGTAGGTCTTGGTGACCGAACCCAGCAGGAACAGCGTGCGCGGGTCCACCGACAGAGGGTTCTCGGTGCTGGTCACGCCGGAGCAGGCGACGCGCTCCTGGCCGTCAGCCCACACCCCCACGGCGACGCCCGGTATGCCGTGCTGGATAGCTAGACCTGCCACGACATCCACCAGTTCACCGCTCCCCACGGGCCCTCCCGGACTCGACCTGCTCGGCGACAGCCAGCGAGGACGCCAGCAGGACTCGAACATCGTTCAAGAATAGGATAACCCGGTACTCGAACACTGTGCAAGGAAGCGGTTGGATCGGCTGATTGGCTGAGGCGGAGTGCCCGCGGGCTACCGTGAGTCGTGCCACGCGAGACGCTGACCCGGGAGCAGATCGTCAGCGTCGCCGTCGACCTGCTGGACGCCGAAGGGCTCGAGGGACTGAGCATGCGCGCGCTGGGTGCCCGGCTGGGGTCGGCAGCCACCGCCGTCTACTGGCACGTGGGCGGCAAGGACGAGCTCGTCGCCCTGGCCGGTGACCAGGTGTGGACCGAGATCGCGCTGCCCGACCTGTCGGCCAACACCTGGCAATACGCTGCCCGCGCGATGGCGCGTGAGCTACACGACATGCTCATCCGTCATCCCTGGCTGATGCAGGCCTTCGGGACCGTCCTGCTGTTCGGACCGGGCAAGGCCCGGCACGACGAGCACAGCCTTGCCGTCTATGAGGCAGCCGGGTTCACCGGCTTGCAGGTCGACCAGGCCGCCGCCAGTGTCTTCACCTACGTGCTGGGCAACGCCCTAGGCCCCAGCGCCGCGGCCTCCCTGGGGCGGAAGGTCGACCGCGACGGCCGGTCGCTGCACGAAGAAGGCATGGCCCGCGCGCGAGAAGTCGCCGCGCAGTTCCCCCGTCTACAAGCCCGCCTGCACACCGCCGCAGCCGGCTACGCCGCCGCCCCCCAAGGCAGCTTCGACTTCGGGCTCCACGCCATGCTCGACGGCCTTGAGGCCGAACTCGCAATAGCCAGCCGCGCCAGCGACAGCCGTCGTCCCCCACGTATCGACTAGTGAGCGCCGCTCCTGCCGGGTTGGTGTCGTGTCCGAGCTACGTCCCGTGGCCTTGCACGACCAACGGCCGGCGAAGCTCAGGACCTCGTCGACCAAGCCACCTCACTGGTGGCGGTAGCTGATCACGATGGTGTGCAGCCCCACGTACACCCCGACGAGCTCGAAGCGCAGGTCTGGGATGCGACCGCCACGAAGATGGAGGCATGACGTCGCCGAGCGGTCTGCCCGCCATCGGCCCGACGCTGGTCAGCGCGAGGTCCTTCGAGGAGTACCTCGCGATGTTCAACCTGGACGACGCTGACCTGACCGGGCGGTGCTCGACTGTCCCGGGGGTGCCGCGTCGTTCGCCGCCGAGGCCGGTGCACGCGGCGTCGACGTTCTTGCCGTCGATCCGGTCTACGCCGCTGACCACGCCTGGCTGGGCGAACATGGGAAGAGCGAGGCGTTGCGGGGCAACCGGCACACCGCAGTGGCTTTCGCCTCGAGGACTGCGCTCCGCTGCAGGAATACCTCGAGCGGGTCCAGGAGGTCTACGACCTCGGGGTCCGGACCCTGGTACCGACCTACAACGTCGCCAACTTTGCTGGGGATGGTTGCCTCGACGAGTGCGACCAGGGCCTGACGTCCTACGGCCGGGATCCGGTCGCGGAGCTGAACCGGGTAGGGATCGCCATCTGGGTCGGGTGAGCAGCTGGGGCGAGAGCGCTGTGCGGGCAGCGGGCTGCGCCGCGAGGGCGCATGAGCCATCCGGTGGCTGTCTTGTCGGCTTCGGTCGCGCGCGGGTCGCCGCTATGCCAGCCGTGCAGCTCGCGGCCCCGCTTGCCCAGCGGATTGGCTCTGCTCTGCTCGGGTCCGGCGACGAAGCCGTCGAGCGAGATCGACATGTGGCAGGTGGTGTCGGACATCAGCATCTCCCAGGTAGCAGTTGCGGGTTGCAAGTGGTAGGGCTCGGTAGCGGCTACCGCGGGTGGCCTGCTCGTCAGGCGGCCGCGAGGCGAGCCGAAAGCCGCTCCAGGCCACCTCTGATCATCCTGCTGTAACCGTCGTCGCCGAGGACGGTGGCAGCCACCTGGCCGAGCTCAAGGTGGCGGCGCGCGGCGGGCAGGTCGCCGAGCTTGCGGTAGTCCTCACCGAGGTTGAGATGCAGCGACGGGTAGAGGCCCGCGACCGGACCGGGCACGCCGGCCTGGGCGGCCCGCTCGTCGGTGACGGCGTCGGCGGCCTGTAGGGCGCGCAGGTCCCAGGCGAGCTCGTCGCGCGGGTCGTCCTGCACGTCGGCCATCGCGTGGGCCAGCGCGACGCGATGCAGTGCGTCGCCGTCCGGTCCGATCTGCGCCTCCAGCTCGGCGAACAGCTGCCGCGCGTCCTGGCGGTCGCCGCGCTGACCGAGCTCGACGGCGTGTCCGATCCGAGTCATCACCGCATCGGGCTCGCTCACGGTCCTCCTCGCTCGTGCCGGGGTGTGCCCGGGACGTTAGGGGCGCTTGGCCATGCTCGGCTTGCACGGATCGGACACCGGGCCCGCGCTGCGGAAGGCAGAGGGTGCCCGTCCGGTCAGGGCGCGGCTGTCCCGGCTCAGGTGGGCCTGGTCGGCGTAGCCGGCCGCAGCGGCGAGCTGCGCCAGCGTCACGTGAACGGGACTTGTCCGGGCGAGCACGAGGAAGCGGTGCAGCCGCAGCAGCCGGGCCAGCCGAGACGGCGGGTAGCCAAGGGCGGTCAGGCACCGACGGTGCAGCTGCCGCTCGGACATGCCGACCTCCCGTGCCAGCGCCACAACGGGGACCTGCTCGCCAGCCAGCCGACGGGCCACGTGAGCAGCCACCGGGTCCACCGGCCGGGCCGCGCCCCGTCGCGTGCGGATCGCGTCCTGCAACAGCGCCGCCTGCCGGCGCGGGCTCGACAGGCTGCTGAGCCGCTCAGCGAGGTCGAGTGCGGCGGCTCCCCAGAGCTCGCTCAGGTGCATCCGCCGGTCCAGCAGCGCGGTGGCCGACACGCCCAGCACCGCCGGCACCGCTCCGCGGGCGAGGCGAACCCCCACCGCGGTCACGCCGACACGATCCGGGCGCCACACCCGCGTCTCAGGCCCGCACATCCGCAACGTCCCGTCGCTCAGCCAGACCAACCCTGCCCGGCCGTCCGGAAGCACCGACGGGCCGTCCAGCCGGACCTGAACCGCGTAGGCGAGATCCACCAACCCCTGCAGGTCAACAGCTGCCGGCCAGACAGCAAGCGGGTGCACCCCCTCAGCCTCGCAGCAGCGACCCGAAGTCCCGATAGCCGATCGTTCAGCGAGACGTCGGTACAGCCCTATGCAACGGACGCGCAGATCGGTCTCGGTTGCCCGGCACAGTCTTTTACTGCGGCGTTATCCGCTGAACGACAGCCAGCATTCGGTGAGCAAGAAGAGGGCTTGTGATTGCGGGTCTTGCAGGTGTCAGGGCAGGAGGACTACGAAGCCGAGCCCGCTCGTCGCTTCGGCGCGGGCGAGGACGGTGTTGGGGTCGTCGAGGCCTGCGGTGGTGACGTAAAGGGCGCTGAGGTCCAGCAAGCCTGCCGCTACCTGCCGCCAGACCGAGTAGGCCGTCTCGTTGGACGCCATCCAGGAGCCGCGGAGGGTGATGCGGCGGTGCATCAGTTCGTCATAGGGGACCGGAAGGGTTTGGCGTACTCCACCGAGAAGCACCATGGTGCCGTCGAGCCGGAGAACGTCGAAACCCGCCATGGTGAGGTCGGCTGTCGGTGCGGGGCCGAGGGCGTCGATGGTCACGTCGGCGTCGCCGCCGAGTGCTTCGGTGATCGCTGCAGCGTCGGCTGTTCGGTTTCCGACGGATTGGACCGTGCGTACGCGGGGGTCGAGTGCTGCGAGACGCTCGAGGCTTGCGGCGTTTCGACCGACCGCAGCAACCATGCCGGCACCACGCGCGAGCGCCAGCAGCACCGTTGCTCCCCCGAGCTGCCCGCTCGCCCCGGTCACGACGACGCGATCGCCTGGACTTAGAGCGCTGCGTTCCACCGCTGCGCCCGCAACAGTCAGCCAGGGCAGGAACGCGAGCCGTGCCAGGTCCGTATATCGCTCGGCGCCAGGCAGAGCAACAAGCGTTGCTGCGGGCATCACCGCTTTCTCCGCGAACGTGCCCGTGCGCCACACCCGCCGCATCGCGTCCGTGGCTGCGGACGGGACTCCGCGGCCACCGATCCCAGTCCAGCCGAGTATCACTTCTTCAGGGTCAGCGACCCGTCCGGTGGCGAGGAAGCTGGTGCACAGCGCGATGTCGCCGGGCCGCACCGTGTGGACGTCGTCTCCCACGGCCTCGACCCGGCCGATACCACCGACGCCAAGCACGGTCGGCGTCGCAATGCCACCACGACCACCCGTCGTAAGCACTCGGGTGTAGGCCGGCACCTGTACGGCGAGCATCCGGAGCACCGCCCCGCCATCCCGCACGAGCGGGTCCGGCACTTCCTCCACTCGAAGCCCTGCATCGGCCGAATCCAGACTCCAAGCCTTCATGTCCTCCAGTGTCGAGGCTCCGCAGCGTGGTATCCAGATCCGCCTTATGCTGGTACCAGCGCTACTAGGAAGGAAGCCGGCATGACCATCGTGCGTGACGAGCGAAGGCGCGAGCTCGCCTCGTTCCTGCGCGCCAGACGGGAACGCACTTCGCCGTCCGATGTCGGGCTACCCGGCTCCCCCCGCCGCCGCACGCCCGGGTTGCGGCGCGAGGAACTCGCAACCCTCGCCGGGATCAGCACCACCTGGTACACCTTCCTCGAGCAGGGCCGCGACGTGCGTGCTTCTCGCCAGGTGCTGACGTCAATCGCCGACGCGCTGCGGCTCGAAGCGCCCGAAAGGGCACACCTGTTCACGATCGCCGCCGACGACAGCCGCCCGGTCGAGGACATTGAACTGCTCGCGCCCGAAGTCGCCGACGTACCGAAGCTGGTGGAGCCCAACCCGGCGTACGTGACCGGCAGCAGCTACGACCTGCTTGCCTGGAACGATGCAGCAGCCGAGCTGTTCACCGGAGCCACCGACGGCCCAAACCCCAACCTCACTCGCTGGATCTTCACTAATCCCTTTGCACGCGACGTCCTGCCCGACTGGGCCAGTCTGGCGCAAGGCGTCCTCGCGCGCCTGAGAAGCAACGCAGGCAAACATCCCGGCTCGCCCAGGTTCCAGCGCCTCGAAGACGAACTCCGCGCTGCCAGCCCCGAGGCGAACGCGTGGTGGCCCCGCTACGACATCGCGACGAGCCAGGCAGGCGTGAAACGAGTGCGCACCTGCTCAGGCAGAGAACAACTCATGACGTACGCCTCGTTCCATGTCTCCAACCAGCCCGAGCAGATCCTCACCATCTACCGCCCAGCCTGATCATCAAGCAGTGTGTCGCACAAGCTCCCCAGAAATCAGCCGATTGCCGATTGCCGAATGTCGAATGTCCACTGGAGCTCCGCACATCAGCCAGCCGGCACGACGGGCACCAGGCGTAAGAGCATGAGGATCTCGTCTCGGCGGTCGTGCTCGGCGAGCCGCAGCGCGCCTGGCCGGCGGCCGACTTCGTGCCAACCCAAGCAGGCGTAGAACTCCTCCAGTCCCAGACCGGCGCGCAGCTCCAAGTGCAGCTGCTCGAGCCCGAGGTCTTCACAGGCGCTCCGGGCCACCTCGCCCATCAAGGCCCGTCCCACTCCGCGGCCGCGGTACCCCAGCGCCGTCTGCACCCGCAGAACCCGAGCCCAGTGACGGGTGAGGGGGCTCGGGTTAGCGCTCAGGAGCAGCCAGCCGGCCAGGGCCTCGTCCGCGGTAGCCAGCAGCAGGCGGTCCGCGGCACCCAGGGACTCGACCATCGCCTCCACGGCAGGACGAACCTGCTCATTAGTGACCGGCGGAAAGGGAAAGCCCACCGCACCCCCGGCGTTCGAGACGTCCCGCCAGCACGTGAGCAGCTGCTCTCCGATGCCCTGGTCCACCTGCGCCGGATCAGCGACCCATCGCAAGCCCACCCCCGGCGTCTCGGTCACGCCGGTGATCCTGCCAACCCGGCTCGAACGTCGCCGACAGGCGGGAGCAGTGAGCCGCGTCTAGGTAACCAAGGACGAGTGGACGCCGTCCCAGCAGCCGATCGGTCTACGGGAGGATCTCCTGGTGACCAGTTGGCCAGCGTGGGCGACCGAGAAGGTCGAGGTGCGTGAACCCGATGCCGCGTGGCAGCAGCGAGGCGAGCGGGAATGCACCGACCGGTTGAGATCAAGACCGTTTGTGGGACGCGGGAGAAGGTGCTGACTGTCGTAGCTTCGTATTAGCCTTGGTACCACCTGGCCTGGAGGCGTGAGCCCCGGGACCGAGAGGGAGACGTTATGCCGATCACCGTCGCTGACCTGCGACGCTTCAAGCGCGAGGGTCATCGCTTCGTCATGCTCACCTGCTATGACGTGCAGACTGCTCGCATCTTTGACGAGGTCGGCGTCCCCTTCGTCTTTGTTGGTGACACGCTCGGGATCATGGTCCTCGGGCACGACACCACCCTCCCGGTGACGATGGATGACATGATCCGACACTGCCAGGCGGTCGGGCGTGGACTGATGAACTCGCTGCTCGTTGGAGACCTGCCCTTCGGCTCGTACGAGGCGTCAGTGACCGAGGGGGTGCGCAACGCCATACGCCTGGCGAAGGAGGGCGGTGTCGCAGTGGTCAAGATCGAGGGGGCGGAAGCGCCACTCGTGCGGGCGCTTACCGCCAAGGGCATCGCGGTCATGGGTCACCTGGGCCTGACGCCCCAGTCGGTGCACGCCCTCGGTGGCAACAAGGTTCAGGCCCGTACGCAGGCCGCGGTAGACCAGCTCGTTAACGACGCTCACGATCTCGAAGCGGCGGGTGCGTGTGCTGTTGTCCTCGAGGCGGTCCCTTCCGAAGCCGCCCGGCAGGTAACCGAGTCCCTAACCATCCCGACAATCGGGATCGGTGCCGGGCGGGCATGTGACGGCCAAGTGTTGGTCAGTACGGAGATGCTCGGCTTGGTCGCCGGTGATAAACTCGCCCGCGCTTCGCCAAGCTTTACGCCGACCTCCGGGGGGAGATTGCCAACGCAGCCAAGGCGTTCGTCGCGGAGGTGGCTGCCGGCGACTATCCAGATCACGAGCATTCTTATGACTGGACGATCAAGTAGAGGGGCCTTGCCCGGACATCACTAGGGTCAGGAAAGGGACGATTCGTTGGTGGACAAAGCCTTGCATTGACCGTAGGTGCTGACGGCGTTCGCGCCGTTGGAGGACTTCATCACACGTTGAGCCCTTCCTCGATCTCCCGCTGCAGGTCTCGGATGCAGGTAGCGGGCGCAGAAGATGGTCTTCTGGGCGCGCCCGACCTCGAGCACCGAGACGTCGCTGCGACCCTTTGCGTAGTCGACGACCGCGTCGAGCAGAGCACGTGACAGTCCGGTGCGCCGAAACTGCGGTCGCACGATGAAGCAGATGACGCTCCATGCCGGAGTCTCGTCGACGTGGGGGATGGTTCGAGATTTCACGAGCCGGTTGAAGCTGGATCGTGGCCCGAACGAACACCAACCGGTGGGTCGCAGCCTGCCGCAGCATGGGCGAATCGGGTTCCTGGGACGATCAGCACGTCGGCTGGAAGAACGCGAGCGGGTTCGCGGAGAACCCACAATCCCGGCAGTCCTTGGGTGAGAGCATGCAGCGATGGCCAGGATCGTCTACGACGCCAGGGCTGCTGCCGGGTTTCAGGCAGCGCGTGAGATCCCACGCGAAGGGCTGGACCGGTGGCGGGATGCGATCAACCGTCACCTGTCCCCGCGGCCCGGGATGACGGTGGTCGACGTCGGCGCCGGCACCGGGGCGTTCAGCACCGCGATCCACGACTGGTTCGCCGTGACAGTGCTCGCCGTCGAACCGTCGGAGGCTATGCGCGCCCTGATCCCCCACACCTCAGGTATCGAGATCCTTGCTGGGTCAGCCGAGGAGCTCCCGATCGGTGACTCGAGCGTCGACGGTGGTGGCTGTCGACGGTCACCCACCACATCACCGGCCTGCCCGCAGCCGCGGCAGAGCTGCGCCGGGTGCTGAACCCCGGCGCGCCCGTCCTGGTCCGCAACTTCTTCCCGGGCCGGACCGAGCGGATCGGCTTGCTGCACTTCTTTCCCGAGGTCGCCCGGGTTTTCTCCACGTTTCCCACTGTCGAGCAGACGACAGCCGCGTTCGCCACGGCCGGCTTCACGCTGCAGGAGGCAGAGTCGGTGCCGCAGCAGACCGCGCCGAGCCTGGCAGCGATCGCAGACAAGCTCGACCGCAAGTCCGACACCGCGTTGCAGTCCTTGTCCGACGCCGAGTTCGCGGCTGGGATGACACGCCTTCGAGCCGCAGCCACACGCGAGCAAGACCCCGTCGTCGACTATCTGGACCTGCTGGTCCTGCAGTAGAAGCCGGCGCTCAGGGCGCATACCGATCACCTTGAGCGTCAGTGGCCCCCGCCGGGCGGGGCGGCGCCGTTGTACGGATGGCAGCCTGTCGACAATCAGTGGTTCCGAGATCATCCGCTGCCTCAAGGGCTACGTCGCCCGCGAGCTCTACAACCCTCCAACCCGTAAAGCAGTCAGAAGATCTTGCTCCCACGCGTTGATACTCCATAGGAGCACCGACCGGCCGCTGGGTAGGCGGCCGGCCCCCTCCGCAGTCCATCTGGCGCTCGTGAGTTGTTGGTCGATGTGAGACGGTGTCTTGCGTGATGGTCCGGTGGATCACCGCCTTCTTGGACACACCCAGAGAAGCGCCTCGCTCCGCCGAGGCGGCCGTGTTCTGGGCTCAGGCCACTGGGACGCGGCTGTCGCCCCGCCGCGGGCCGTACCAGCAATTCGCGACGCTGCTGCCGTCGGACGGTGACGCCTACTTGCGCATTGAAGACACCAACGACGGCGATCCGAACTGCCACCTGGATCTACACGTCGACGACGTCAGCCTCGCCGCCGCGGAGGCCGCGCGCGTCGGCGCCACCCTGGTGGCCGACCTGGGCACGCTGATGCTGGCCCGATCGCCCGGAGGCCTCGCGTTCTGCCTGGTCACCCACCGCGGCGAGCACCGACGCCCAGCGCCGACAGGGGCGCCCGGCGAGCGCTCTAGCCTCGTGGATCAGGTGTGCATCGACGTTCCAACGACGTTATTTGATGCGGAGCTGACCTGGTGGTCGGCCTTGCTCGGCTGGCCGCGTCGGCGCGGGGCCCGTCCCGAGTTCGCCTACCTCGAGCGGCCTGCGGATCTGCCGTTACGGCTGCTCTTCCAGCGCCTCGACGCCCCCGCCACTGGGACGGCCACGGCGCACCTGGACATCGCATGCACTAACCGCCCGGCCGAAGTTGCCAGGCATCTTCGGCTCGGCGCCACGTTCCATTGTCACGAGCAGCACTGGGACACCCTCCAGGATCCGGTCGGGCGGCAGTACTGCCTTACCGATCGCGACCCGCGCACCGGCCGGCTTCCACCCGCTGACCGATCGTCTACTGCGAGCACCGTGTCCCAGTGGTGAAGCGGTAACAGCACCTATGAGCGAGGGCGAGCGTCGCCGGCGAGCAGGCCATGCGCGTGCATGTCGTGCCAGCCGTCGAGATGCAATGCCTGCGACCGCTTCGTGCCCTCGGGTATGAAGCCAGCTTTGCTGGCGA
>JAABUQ010009863.1_pt1 | contig 12736 bp, 11 predicted proteins | sample 5560001 | NCBI WGS metagenome assembly JAABUQ01 (sample SAMN10711888, study PRJNA513371) | rock metagenome | isolation source: Antarctica rocks | place: Antarctica: Victoria Land, Finger Mt nord | collected 2015-12-18 | reverse complement strand
ACGGCAGTGCCCGTGCGCTGCCAGCGGGGGCCCCTCTGGGGAGGCAGTCGCAGGTCAATGTCACGTTGTAGTACTAAGCGAGTGACGAGAGGGCTATTACGGGGGCTCGGGAGCGTCGGCGAGGCCGTCGCCTAGACATCGGGAATGGACTGGGTCGCTCGGCGACGTGGCCCAGGTGAGCGCGCGCGCCTCCGGGCCGACGCGTGCGACGACTCCCGCAAGCTCGGCCTCCGCTTCCGACGCCAGGGCCGTGTCCCCGGCCGCGGTTGCGACGGTGCGTAGCGCGGCCAGGGTCCGCCCCAGCCGCGGCAGCGCGCCCTGCCTCCGCGCCGCCTCCGCGCTCTCGCGCAACGCCGCGACCGCGTCGCTGATCTGCCCCCCGCGCGCCCGCAGCAGGCCCTCCGCCCGCAGGAGTTGCGGACGCGTCAGGTACGCCTCGCGGCGCTCCACCAGCGCCGTGACCTCCGCGAGCGAGGCCGCCGCGTCAGGGGCGTCTGCCACGACCGCGGCCTCGGCCAGCGGCCCGGCAGACCTGCGCCGTCAGCTCGGCCAGCGCGTGGGCGCGTAGCAGGGCGAGCGCCTCACGGGCCGGCGCCAGCGCGGCGTGCGCCTCCCCCTGCTCCAGGCACCAATCGGCCAGGAAGGATAATCGTGATACGTGGGGAGGGTAAGATGATAGGACATGTCTACCGGCGGCGACAGAACCATGCGCGCTCGGTCGCGCCGGCCGATCCGACACGCATCCCGGCGGCGCTCCGATAGTCGCGCTCGTACTCCTGCTGGCCCTCGGGGCGCTGCCCGCGGGCGCGTTCACCAGCAGCGCCGCCCAGGCCCAGGGGTGAGCGGCTGCCATCGCGCAGGCCGCGGGTGTCTGCGCGCAAGGGGCCTACGCGTGCTGGATGGGCGATAACGCCGCCGCGATCGGCCAGCGCCCACATCAACACGGACATCGGGAACGGTGGGGCTCTCCTCCAGACCCAGTGCGAGGCGTTCGCGCGCGATTTCAAGGACAGCGCGCCGACGCAGCAGCAAGCGCAGGAGGACGCCGGGTTCCGCTCGCTGAACGAGATCTGGGCCCTGCCGAACCACCCGCGCGTCATCGCCGAATGGGACGGTTGCCATGTGCTCCACGGTATACTCGGCGTTGAGCTTTATTCTCAAAGATGACGTAGTACGGGCTGGATGCTCATCGGACACCCGGCTTGCCGGCGACGGCCTCGATGGCGCGAATCCACGAGTCGCCCTCCGCGCCCATGCCTTCGTGCTGGAAGCGGTAGTCGTTTTTACGGATGAACTCACTCAACTCGCCGTCCAATCGCCGTAGGCACTCCCCCTCCAGCGCGAACAGCTGCCGCAGCGGCGCGGCGCGCGCCGTCGCGACGGCGCGGTCGAGGTGGACTAGGCAGAGGCCGCCGCCGTCGCGGAAGGCCCGCGCCAGGCGCTCGTCGCCGATGTGGTCGAGTAGGGCGCCGAGGTAGAGCGCCTCGGCGCGGTCGCGCTCGTGGCAGGCGGGGCAGTCCCGATGCGGGTCGTCGAGGATCTCGCCGCGCGCGTCGCCGCGCGCGTCGCCGGGCCGCACCCCGACCAGCGCCGCGATGCGGCCGCGCATGGCCCCGCGCCCCCGTCCTATGCCGAAGAGGTCGAGCCTGCCGTCGGGGCCGGAGGGCCGCGCAAGTTCCTCGGCGGCGTCGCGCACCACATCGCGGTAGATCAGGGCCACGCCGAGGGCGACGCGCATCTCGCGCAACTGCCAGGAGTGGTCGTTGCAGTAGCCCCGCGCGCCTACGATGGCGTCGCGGAACTCGGGGACATTGACGTGCTCGTAGGTGATCGCCCCGAGGTAGCGGGCCACCGCGGCCAGGGTCAGTGTACAGGCCGGGCAGCCGCCTTTCGCGCAGGCGTCGAGCAGGTCGTAGTAGACGCTATGCTTGTCCGGCTCGGCGCCACGGGCCATGTCGCGTCCTCCTTATAAAGCGGTCAGTGGTCAGCGGTCAGGCGTTGGCAGCACAGCGCGTCGATACAAGCGAACATCTCGCCAACAAACGTATGCCGGCAAGATGCCGGCGCTCCCAGTAGATACGCTCTCACGCCTGACGCCTGACGCCTGACGCCTGACGCCTGACGCGGCTATGCCATGACGGCGCGCGTACCCGTGATCGCTCCTTGCTTGATGGGCGGCAGGACGTGCTGGCCGAAGAAGTCGACCACGGCGGCCTGGTCCGGCTGCGCGGAGTGGATAAAGATGTGCGTGACGCCTTTGTCGACGACCTCCTGGATCTTCTTGATGTGCTCCTCGGGGTCGGTGCTCACGGCCCACTGCCCGTAGACCTCTTCGAGCGGGATCTGCTGTTCGGCGTTCTCGCGGATGCTCGTCGGGCTGATGTTGTTGAAGAAGCCGGGCTTCCAGCCTTTGGGCAAGAAGCGCCACAATTCAGCGCCGCGCGCCGCCTCCTCCTGGCCGCCGACGACGACCATGTGCTCCAATAGGATGGGCATCGTGTCGGGGTTCTTACCGGCGGCGCGAGCGCCCTCGCGCCACGCCTGCAGGTACTCTGGGTTCGTCTTTAGTTGGTTGGGGTCGGCCACCAGCCCGTCGCCGTGCTGGCCGGAGAGCCGGGCGCTCTTGGGGCCGCCCGCGGCGATGTAGATGGGGATTTGCCGGGGTGGCGTGTCGTAGAGCTTGCCCTGTACCTGATAGTACTGGCCCTTATAGTCGACCTCTTGGCCTGACCAGAGCCGCCGCATGATCTCGACGGCCTCGACGAGCCGCGCGGCGCGCTCGGGATAGAGCGCCCAGCCGCCGCCGGCCGCGCCCTCGTTGAGCTTCTCGCCTGTACCCAAGCCCAGGAAGATACGGCCGGGATTGAACAGGCTGAGCGTCATGAAGGCCTCGGCCACGACCGTCGGCTGGTAGCGGAAGGTGGGGCAGGTCACGCCGGTGCCCATGGTAAGGCGCTTGATCTCCTGACCGAGCGCGGCGAGCGTGACCCAGGCCAGGCCGGAGTGACCCTGGTTGTCCTGCCACGGCTGGAAGTGATCGCTGGTCCAGACCATGTCGAAGCCGGCCCGCTCGGCCGCCGTCCCGAACTCCACGAGGTGGGGCGCGGGGAACTGCTCGTGCGAGAGCACGAAGCCCATCGCGGGACCCGAACGCTGCCGCGGTTCCGTCAGTGTCCCGCCCACCGGTTGGTCTGTCGTGGTCATGTCTCTACTCCTGTACGTTCACCTACGTGTTGGGGCGTGTTGGGGCGTGTTGGGGCGTGTTGGGGCTGGGTACGCGCGACCCGCGATCAACGCCTGCCTTTTATCAGGGGTTGCATGCTTCGTACCAGCGTCTATGGCAAGCTATAGATATGCATGAGCAAGAGCACACAGTCATCCTGTACACGCACGAGCGTTGAACGCCCTGCCGGGCCGTGAAAGAGTTTCTTTCCGATCACGACGTGCGGTACGAGTTACGCAATGTTACGCAGGACGAAGAGGCTCTGCGCGCGTTCCTGGCGCTCGGCCTGCCTCTGCCCCCGGTGACGGTCGTCGACGGCGTCGCCGTGCAGGGCTACCAGCCCGCGCGCCTGGAGGAACTGCTCGGCCTGTAGGCTGCACTAATGGGTGCGCCCCACGAGTGTGAGGTGAGGCCTAGCGCGTCTCAGACCCCGTTTCCCGTGTAGTATACTGGGGTTATGGCGTGCGACGCCGCTAGCGGTGTCGCGGCCTCGCCGGAGGGGCGTGGTCTGAACACGCATCCCCCCAGCTTTGGCCTAGTCTAGCGCCTTCGCGGAGACGCTAGCCAAGCCAACGGCAGCCATGCAGAGCGGCCCTACCGCGCTGGATGGCTGCCACCCCGCCGCCGCTAGCGCGGTGACGAGGTACAACAGGGCGATAGTGGATAGCACCGCTATCGCCCTGGCCGTTGGTTTCGCCATAAGACACCTCCTTAAGGTGCGTTAGCGACCGTGTGGGTCGAAGCCCTCCCCGCACGCGCCTACTGTACCACGAGCGATGAGCGATAGGGTGACACGACGGAATGAGCAAGGTCAACACGGCGCCGGTCGGCGGCACGCGCGACTTCCTGCCGCTCGACGTTCTGCGGCGCGACTACGTTATCGCGACCATCGCGCGCGTCTATCAGAGCTATGGCTTCGAGCCGCTGGAAACGCCGGTGTTGGAGCGGCTCGACACGCTGCTCGGCAAGTACGGTGAGGAGGGCGATCAGCTTATCTTCCGCGTGCTCAAGCGCGGACAGGAACTGCGCCGGGCGCTCGACGGCGCGCCCACCGAGAATACGTTGGCCGACGCCGGCCTGCGCTACGACCTAACGGTGCCGCTGGCCCGCGTCGTGGCCGAGTACCGCCATCGGCTGCCGCGCATCTTCAAGCGCTATCAGATCCAGCCCGTCTACCGCGCCGACCGCCCGGCCAAGGGGCGCTACCGCGAGTTCTACCAGTGCGACGCCGATGTGGTCGGCTCGGCCAGCCAGATCGCGGAGGCCGAAGTGATCGGCGCCGTCGCGCGGATCTTGCAAGAACTCGGCTTCGTGGACCCGGACGCGTTCGCGGTGCGGCTCAACCACCGTGGCATCCTGCACGGTCTGATGGAGGTCGCCGGCGTCCCCGCGGCGCTGGAGGGCTCGGCCCTGGTGGCGATCGACAAGCTGGACAAGGTCGGGCTCGACGGGGTGCGCCGCGAGTTGGACGAGCGCGGGCTCGACGCTGCCGCGGCCACCGCGTTGCTCGGGACGATGGCCGAGGCGCCGTCGGGCGCGAGCGAGCCCGTCTTGGCCTGGTTGGGCCGGCTGCTGGAGCCGTCCGAGGCGGGCCGGCGGGGCGTCGCCGAACTGCGCACGGTGGTGGAGTACGCGGCGTACGGCCCGGCCGCCGCGCGCCTGCGCGTCGACCCGTACCTGGCGCGCGGGCTGAGCTACTACACCGGCCCCATCTTCGAGGTCGAGTTCCCCGGCGTGAGCGGCTCAGGCGGCGGCGGCGGGCGCTACGACAATTTGATCGGCATGTTCAGCGGCCAGAACGTGCCGGCCTGCGGCTTCAGCCTGGGGCTCGAGCGCGTCATCCTCTTGATGGAGGAGCGCGGGCTGTTCCCGGAGCGGCTGGCCGGCCAGCCGCAGGCGCTCGTCACGCGCGGCGACGAGAGCACGACCGGCGCGAGCTTGGCCTTGGCGCACCAGTTGCGCGCGGGCGGCTTGCGCGTCGACCTCTATCCCGACGCCGACGGCTACGGCAAGCAGTTCAAGTACGCCACCGGCCGTGGCATCCGCTATGCGCTGCTGCTCGGCTCGCGCGAGTTGGAGGCCGGCGTCGTGGCCGTGAAGAACCTCGACAGCGGCGATCAAGTCGACGTCCCATCGGACGAGATTGTATCTTGGTTGAGCGAGCGGGTGTGATGAACAACTCGCTACGGTGCGGTTTGCTCGACGTAGTAGGTCTGTGGGCAGTTGGCGGCGCGGCGGCAGGCGCGGTAGTCTCCGAACTCGATTGAGCGCCCGTAGGCGATGACCGCGCGGCCGTTGCGTGGGTCGAGGGCCAGCCCCAGGTTGTCGAGCAACTGCCGCCCCAGTTCGTCGCAGGCGTCGCCCTTGGCGCAGATAGGACCCCGGTGTACCACATCCGTCGCGGCCGTCCCGGCGAACGTGGCCCCGCCGTCGCTCGAGGCGGCGGCGTAGACGCGCCAGCGCACGGCGGGCGAGAGGTTGTCGCGCGTGTCGCTGCCGTACCAGGCCAGCGCGACGCGCCCCGTCGGCCCGGACGCGATGGAGGGCATCACGCTCGTGCGCACCCCCATAACCGCTGTATCGACGCGGCGGGCCGGCGACCACGTCGCCCCGCCGTCGGCCGAGGAGGAGAGCAGTATGCTGTGGCGATTCGACCACACGGCGTAGAGATGGCCCGCCGCGTCGACGGCGAGGCCCGGCCACATATTAGCGTCGTCCTCGCCGGCCCGCCCCTGGTATACGGGCAGGTCGCGCCAGGTCGCGCCCCCGTCGTGGGAGCGCGCGACGACGAGGCGGTTGAAGCGGTCACCGTCATCTTGCCCCGGCGTCTGAGCGACGAAGATCTCGTAGACCGTGCCGTCGCGGCTATCGACGGCCAGGTTGCCCGACAAGCCATGCACGGGCGCGGGCGCCGCGGCCGTGATGCCGGCCACGGGGTCGCCCACGACGCGCCAGGTCGCGCCGGCGTCGTCGGAGCGTCGCGCCGTCACATGGTCGGAGAGCAGGTCGTCGCCGCGCGTGAGGTACGAGAGGTAGACCGTCGAGCGCCCGTAGGCGGCCAGCCAGGGCCGGTCGCGCCGCCCGTAGGCGAGGCGCGGGTAGAAGACGCACGCCTGGAACGCGTGGACGATCTCCCCGCGCGGACAAGAGGTCACGGCGATGCGCCACGCCTCCACCGGCGTCGTGATCGGCGCCAGGGCCGCGACGTATAGGTTTGCCGGGACGAGGGGCGCGCTGATAGGCCGCGTCCCGGTGATGGTGATACTGGCGCCCGTGATTGGCGCGCCGGAGGAGATAGGCGGGTCCGCGCCGAGGGCTAGGGCAACGTCGTCGCCGCCGACGCCCGCGTCGGGCTGGCCGACGAAGGTCGGCGAAGCGCCCCCGACATGCCCGCGCCAGAGCGCCGTGCCGTGTTGCTCGTGGAGGGCGGCCACCCACACCGTCCCGTCGGGCGCGACCGCCACGGACGGCTCGGCGTCGGGGAGAGGCTGCCGCGCGTACTGCCGGTCGCCGGCAGGGTAGCGCGAGGGGTCGCGCAGATGCGCGCTCGGCCCGAAGGCGAGCCCCGGCGTGGGCCTATCATGCGGATGCGCACGCGTGTAGCCCGTGGTATCAGGAGGCGCGAGTGCGAGCAGGATTATAGTGGCGCTGATAACGAGGCGGCGCATGAGTCCCCACACAAGTGAGATACGCGTGATGGGGATGCGCTGTCACAGTAGCATAGAGCCGGGGATGCGGTCAACTATAAAAGGCCCGGCCGCTACGTAAACCGACGCTGCTGACGACCAGTGCCCCGTTCTGTTCGTCGGCGACGCCGGTCGTGTAACGACCGGGCCGGCATTGACTGCCAATTACTAGTCTATCCGCGCTCTATTAAGCCTGTGTGAGACCTGTGTGAAGTCTTCATGAAGAGGCGACGAGTGTGCGCAGGCGCGTCGAGCGGCGCAGCCGGCTGAGTACGTTGCGCTTGAGGCGATACACCTCGTCGACGTCGGAGAACCGCGCGCGGCGACGGGCGTAGATCTGGCGCGGGCTCAGACCGGCCACGTACGAGAGGTAGACGATCTCGCGTTCGCGCTCGTCGTCCAGCGCCGCGCGCACGGCCGCCCACAGGGCCGCGACATCGGCCGATCCGACGACCGCCTCCTCGACGTTCTGCCGTGCGGGCAGCGCGTGGACACTCTCATCCAGGGGTTCCAGGGCGCCGGACGCCCGCGCGGCCCGCGCGCGGTCGGCGCGCACGCTGGCCGCGCAGGTTTTCAGGTAGCTCAGGATGGCGGCGAGCGAGGTAAAGAGCGCGAACTTCTCCGCGTCGACGGCGTGCCAGAAGCGCTCGAACACCGCCGTGACGGCGTCGTCGTCCTCCTCGCGCAGGTCCAGCCAGCGGCGTACCCTCCCGGCGTACTGAGCGTAGATAGCCGCCCAGGCGGCGTCGTCCCGCGCCACGACCGCGCGGTGGAACAACTCGTGTCCGGGACCCTCGTCGTAGGGCTCGCGGTTCTGATAGCGCAGTCCCTCGGCGTGACATCGCCGCGCGAGCTCCACGACCGTCGGCGTTTCGATGATGGAGGCGCGGGTTGTTTCGCGGGGGCGGTCCGGCCGATCCAGGGTTGGGGTCATGTGAGCGGGCTCCTCTCTCTTACCGATGTGTGTGGCGGAGACTCACGATCAGGTCGCCGTCATGATGTCCATTGTGGACCTCGACGGCTGCCGGGACCATGACGATCGCCCACCGTTTGACTCACCGTTTCATCCACCGGCAGAGGGCGTTGTGCTATCATGGGGCAAAGGTGGTCGGACTTGGATGCGGGCGCCGCCGGTTCGGCTTTGGAGGGATGGCGACAGGTCATGGTTGCAGGCGAGAGGGTCGCCTTCGGGGTGCTGCTTAAGCGCTACCGGCTGGATAGTGGCCTGACCCAGGAAACGCTGGCCGAGCGGGCGCGCATTTCCACGCGCGCCGTTAGCGATCTCGAGCGCGACGTGCAGCGCCTGCCCCGTCGGGATACCGCCGCGCTGCTGGCCGACGCGCTGGCGCTCTCCCCCCACAGGCGCGCCCTGTTCGTGGCCGCGGCGCGCCCGGCGGGTGACCCCTCCGCCCCCGTCATCGCGCTGGATGGGTCCCCGTATACGCTGCCGGCGTCGCCGACGCCGTTGATCGGGCGCGACGACGAGGTGGCCGAGATCGTGGGCTTGCTGGGACGCGGCGGCGCGCGCCTGTTGACGCTGACCGGTCCGGGCGGGGTCGGCAAGACGCGCCTGGCCGTACAGGTCGGGGGCGAGTTGTGCGATGATTTCGCCGACGGCATCGTTTTCGTGTCCCTGGCCCCTGTGCGCGACCCCGCCCTGGTCCTCTCCGCTGTCGCGGGGGCGCTTGGCGTCCACGAAGGGGGTGAGCATCCGCTGGCGGAGAGCGTGACGGCCTACTTGCGGGACAAGCGTCTGCTGCTGCTGCTGGACAACATGGAGCAGGTAATCGGAGCGGCGACGCTCGTGGCCGACCTGCTCGCGGCCTGCCCGCGCCTGTCCGCGCTGGCGACGAGCCGGGCGCCGCTACGCCTGCGTGGCGAGCGGCAGTTCCCCGTGCGGCCCCTGGCGCTCCCCGCCCCCGCGGAGCGCGAGCAGGCGATGCCGGAGGCGCTGGCCGGCGTCGCGGCGGTACGTCTCTTCGTCGAGCGCGCCCGGGCGGTCAGCCCCGTTTTCCGCGTGACGGACGCGAACGCGGCGGCGGTGGCGGCGATCTGCCGCCGGCTGGATGGGCTGCCACTGGCACTGGAGATGGCCGCGGCGTGGGTCAAGCTGTTGCCGCCGGCGGCGCTGCTGGCGCGGCTGGAGCAGCGGCTGCCGCTGCTGACGGGCGGGCCGCGCGACCTGCCGGAGCGGCTGCGCACCATGCGCGGCGCGGTGGCGTGGAGCTACGAACTGCTCGACGCGGGCGAGCGGGTCTTGTTTCGGCGGCTCGCCGTCTTCGTCGGCGGCTGCGCGCTGGAGGCGGCCGAGGCGGTCCGCGCGCCAGGCGACCAGGATGAGCCGTCCGTGCTGGAGGGGTTGGCGGCTTTGATGGACAAGAGCTTGCTGCGGCTGGAGGCCGACGACCCGTCGGGGGACGGGGGTGGGGACGAGCCGCGCGTGGGCATGCTGGAGACGATCCGCGAGTACGCCTTGGAGCAACTGGAGGCGGAGGGCGAAGCGAGGGAGCTGCGGCGCCGGCACGCCCTCTATTACCTTGACCTGGCCGAGCGCGCCGAGCCGGAGTTGACGGGAGCGGAGCAGGCTCTATGGCTAGGGCGGCTGGAGCGCGACGTGGACAACCTGCGCGTCGCGCTGCGCTGGGCGCGAGATGCCGGCGAGATCGGGATCGGGGTGCGTTTGGGCGGCGCCCTGTGGCGGTTCTGGTGGCGGCGCGGCCACCTCAGCGAGGGGCGCGACTGGCTGGAGAAGGCGCTTGCGAGCGCGTCCCACGGCGGCGTTGACACGGCCATGCATGCGCGGGCGCTCAACGGCGCGGGCATGTTGGCCTATGTCCAAGACGACCACGAATACGCGGTGGCCCTGCTCGAACAGGCTCTATCCCTGTATCGAGAGATAGGAAACGCGCAGGGTATAGCTATGTGCCTAAACAATCTGGGAAATATAGCGTTGGATGGGGGCGACTACGAGCGCGCGACGGCATTGTACGAGGAGAGCCTGACCTTGAAGCGGAGCTTGGGCGATATCTGGGGTACTGCTGTCTCCTTGTCCAATTTAGGGGAAGTGGCGATCGATCAGGGCGCGTACAAACACGCCACGCTGCTGCTCGAGGAAAGCGTGACCCTAAGCCGGACTTTGGGGAATACCTACGGCATCGCGGCGTCGCTACGAAGCTTAGGAGATGTGGTGCTCTATCAGAGTGACGTCGAGCGTGCGACGGCGCTGCAAGAGGAAAGTCTGGCTCTTTGGAAAGGACTGGACGACAAGCATGGGATCGCTCTCGCGTTCAGCAGGCTCGGAAATGTTGCTCGGGCGCGAGGCCTGTTCGAGCGGGCGCTTGCTCTATATAAACAAAGCTTAACTCTATTGCGGTACATCGGCGATAAGCGGGCCATAGCGGAGTGTTTAGAGGGCGTAGCAGGAGTGGCTGGTGTGCGTGCGGAGTATAGGTGGGCCGCGCGCTTGTTTGGCGCCTCAGCACTCCTACGCGATACCATCGGCGCTCCGTTACGACCTGGCGCGCGCGGGATGTATGAACAGGACATAGCCGCTACGAGGGCGGCGCTTAATGATAACTCATGGATGGTAGCGTGGACCGCGGGGCAAGACACATCGCTGGATCGAACCATCGACGAGATACTTGCCGCCGATGTGGAATAATTGTAGAGGGGGGCATAGTTACTGTGTCCCCCCTAGCTTGTGATAGGTCCCCTAGCCTTTGTGCGACTCAGCCCATGGCGCTCTAGGGCCGCCTAATGTGAGCGGACAGCCTATCCCTGGTGATAACCATCGGTCCGGGGTCCTTCTGGTGGCCGTGGAGCGCCGCCGGCCGGATCGCTATCCGCGGGCGTCGTGGTGGCCGCCGTATCGGTGTCTGGTTGCTGCAAGTCGTTGGTCGGGTCCACGCTCGATTGCGCCTCGCGTACGGTGTCCTTCTCGTCGGTAGCCATAGTATCCTCCTCAGCTATATAAACGCGCCACGCCACGTTTTTGGGGCCTGGCGACGGCTAGTCGTCCCAGCCGAGCCATCTGGTGTACATCGCCGCGTTGCTCTTTTCTCAACCATCGCATACTCCTTCACGATTTACGCCATAATAGTAGTAAGATACAGCAACGGAAGGTAGGTTGATGGACCCGGTAAAAGGGTTTGGGCCGGTGGTCGGCGGGACCGCGGGCGCGCTCAAGAACTTTGTGTTCAAGTTCGCCAACGATTGGTCGATGAACCTGGCGAGCATGATCGCCTACAACCTGATCACGGCCATCTTTCCCATCCTGCTCGCGGTATTGAGCATCATCGGGTTCGCCCTGAACGTCGTGGCGTCGGCGCACATCGACGATGTGGGCGCCGCGATCAACCGCGCCTTCCCGCGGGAGTTGCGAAGTAGCATCAACGTCACCTTTCTGCTCAAAGGCCTCGTCGACAAGGCGACGCCGCTGGCCGTCGCCTCGCTGATCGGCCTGCTCTGGCTCGGCTCCAACTTGTTCTCCAATATGGAGAACGCCTTTAGCATCATCTTCCGCATCCGGGGGCGCGACCTCGTGCCGCAGCGGGTCATGGCCATCGGCATGGTGCTCATCCTGGCCCTGCTGCTGCCGCTCTCGCTGGGCGCGGCCAGCCTCGTCACGGCCGGCTCCGACGCGTTCGGGCATATCCTGCCCAAGAGCCTCGGCGTCGTGTTGAGCTACGTCGGCCCGCTGACGTCGCTGGCCGTGCTGTGGCTGCTCTTCCTGGTCATCTACATGGTCGTGCCCAACTTTGAGGTACGCTTCCGGCAGGCCTGGCCCGGCGCGCTGGTGTCCGCTGTCCTGTTCGGGCTGCTAGAACTTCTTTTCCCTTTCTATCTCAATATTTTTCTCAGCCCCAACATACGCTACGGCGCGGCGGCGGCCTCTCTGCTCGTCGTCATCATCTGGCTGTGGTTCTTCGCCGTCATCACGGTGGTCGGCGCGCAGATCAACGCCGTGCTGATGGGCCTGACGGCGACGACCTACGACCTCTCGCGCACCTTCGAACTGGCCTATGAGGAGCAGGACGCGCAGGTCGGCGCCAAGCGCAAGACGACCCCGACGCGGTTCAAGCGCAACGTCGCGCGCAGGATCACGCGCTGGCGGGGACCTGAGTCGGGAGTCGAGAGTCGGGAGTCGAGAGCCGGCGGCGCGGAGAACTCCGCCGTGTCTACCGGGGGCGCCGGCGTTTCACCAGCGGATTTTGGCAGGGAACAGACCGATTGACAAGCGATTAACCATGTGGAGGCAGATCATGTCCGACGACACAGGAGAGCGCATCGACAGGTACATCGAGGGGTTGTTTATCCCGGACGACGAGGCGCTGCGCGCGATCCCGCGCGCGGCGGAGGCGGAGGGGCTGCCGCCGATCGGCGTGCCGCCGGCCCTGGGCAAGCTGCTGGGCATCCTGACGCGCGCGGTCGGGGCGCGGCGCGTGCTGGAGATCGGCACGCTCGGCGGCTACAGCGCGACCTGGATGGCGCGTGCGCTCCCGCCCGGCGGGAAGCTCTTGTCGCTGGAGCTCGACCCGCGCCACGCCGCGGTTGCCCGCGCCAACTTGGAGCGCGCAGGGGTCGCCGACGTGGTGGAGGTGCGGGTGGGGCGCGCGCTCGACCTGCTGCCCCACTTGCCGCCCGAGGACCCCTTCGACCTGGCCTTCATCGACGCCGACAAGGTGTCGTACCCCGCCTACCTGGAGTGGGCGACCCTGCTAGTGCGGCCGGGCGGCCTCATCGTGGCCGACAATGTGCTGCGCGACGGGCGCGTGCTCGACGAGGCGACGGCCGACGAGAACGCGCGCGACGTGGCTCAATTCAACCG
>JAABUQ010009862.1_pt1 | contig 12738 bp, 9 predicted proteins | sample 5560001 | NCBI WGS metagenome assembly JAABUQ01 (sample SAMN10711888, study PRJNA513371) | rock metagenome | isolation source: Antarctica rocks | place: Antarctica: Victoria Land, Finger Mt nord | collected 2015-12-18 | reverse complement strand
ACGAGCTACCACGGTGCCGCAGTCCACGCTTGGCGATCCTCTTTGCCGGCATACATTCAAACGTTTTTAGAACACTCGTTCTATACTTATAACCATGGTGCGCCGTCAGCCGTGGCCCAACGTACGCGTCGCCTGTGTCTGGATTGCGCAGCTGCCGCTGCGGGTCGAAATTTTGCGCCACCCCGCCTGGGATGGCCGTCCGCTGGTGCTCGGCGGCGCGCCTGGCGAACGCAAAATCGTCCAGCTGTGCTCGCCTGAGGCCGAGGCGGCCGGGGTGCGGCCGGGCCTGCTGCTACGCGAGGTCGTGCCACTGTGTCCGGAAGCCATTGTCCTGCAGCCTGATCCGGTGCGCACGGCGTCCGTGCTCGAAGCAGTCCTGGCCGAGCTGCAGCGGGTCAGCCCAGCGGTCGAGCCAGGCGAAGACGGCTATCTCTTTTTAGACCTACGCGGCTTGCAGGCCATGTACGGCGAGCTGTCACGCGTGGAGGAGGCTATTCGTGCCGCCGTGCCGCCGCTCCTGCACCCACGGCTCGGGTTTGGAACGGGCAAGTTCACAGCCGCGGTGGCAGCCCGGACGGCTGCGCCAGGTGAATCGCGTATCGTGCCGGTGTCAGAGACGGAAGCGTTTCTGGCGCCGCTGCAGGTCAATCACCTGCTGCTGCTCGAGCCTGACATGCTGCAGCGTCTGGAGCTGCTGGGCCTGTGCACCATCGGCGATCTGGCAGCCCTGTCGTTCAGCGCCGTGCAGGCCGAGTTCGGTCCGCCAGGCGCTCAGGCCTGGCGATTGGCGCATGGCAAGGACACTGAGCCGGTCGTGGCGCGGCCGGTCATGGCCTCCGTCCAGGCCGGTCTGCGCTTCGACGACCCACTGGGCAGTGTCGAGGCGGTCATGGCCGCTATCGATCAGCTTCTGGCGCACACGTTTGCACAACCGACGCTATCGGGTCGCGCGGTGCGTCAGGTGCGCTTGCGCGCGCTGCTGTCGGACGGCACGTCGTGGGAGCGGCTGTATACCTTCAAAGAATCGCTGTCGACGCGTGATGCGGCCCGGCGGGCGCTCAAGAGCAAGCTCGACTTGCCGAACGGCCTGCCGCCAGCGCCTATCGACGAGCTGGCGCTCGAGCTGCTCGGTCTGGGTGGCGAGGCCGCCCGGCAACCTGGCCTGTTCATCGCGCGCGCCCGCCAGCTGGCTGAGATCGCCGAGGCCGCGCGCCAGTTGCGCGCCCGCTACGGACGCGTGCCGCTGTACCACGCCATCGAAGTCGAGCCATGGTCACGTATTCCCGAACGCCGCTGGGCGCTGGTCACATGCGACCTCTAGCTTCCACCAGACCACCAGTCGTTCGACGAAGCGATCTGCGGCCGCTGAACGCGCCCAGTCCGCTCCGCGTGCAGGCCGACGACCGGGGGCGCATCGTCTCGATCTGGCGCCAGGGCCGCCTGACGCCGCGCACGATCGCCGCCGTCCAGGACCACTGGCGCATCGACGACGAGTGGTGGCGCGAGCACCCCATCTCGCGCATCTACTACGAGCTGCTCCTGGACGACGGAACCATGCTCACTGTCTACCACGATCTTGTGACTGATCTCTGGTTCGAACAACGGGGATAAGCAGGAGCTCAATTCTCGACGTGACCTGTGCTCAGTGCCTGTTAGGCCCGCTGGTCCACGGTCACGATCGCGTCGCTGGCAGTGCGAGCCCGACATCGTCACTGATCCAGGCCGGTATTCGCCGGGGAACCCGATGCATGGTTCCAGCGTCAGTGCCGAAGATGGCTCTAACGGCTCAGCGCGGCTTGGTGTTGCCTGGCCCATTGCGCCGCGGCCTGGTCGCCGTACACGGAACTGAACAACGCCTGAGTTGCAGCAGATTGTGTCGCGAGAGTCTGGCCGTCACCTGTAGCGGCCGCGCCTGGCGACCCCGGTGGTGGGCCGAGTGTTCTAAAAACGTGGTGCAGCGTGACTGTTTGCGAATCGGTGACGTCAGCCACCAGCGCAAGTTGGTCAATCTTGCCAGCGCTTATCACTGCTGTTCCAATTTCCCGCATGCGGCTCACCCCGGCCGCAACCGCCTGGGGAGGCAGTGGGAAATGCTCCTCAGCCCTCAGCGTGACGGTGTTGCCGTCGCCCACGACTTGCAAGTTGGTGAAGTTCACCTGGACCGGGTCACCAGCATAAATGACTCGCTCAATTTGAGCACGGCCGACGCACTCGCCGCCCGCAGGAGGACCAACACACGGCCCGCCGATGACGATCGCCTGATCGGAGAACAGGGCGATTGCAGCTGCTCGGTCGTCACGGGTGAACGCGGCAGCCAACTGTTGCAAGAGAGCTATCGGCTCGCTCTGGGTCTGGGCCGACGCGACTGAAACGCTGCCAACAACCATGCTGCCTACGATCAGGATGGCTATAAGACGTGGCGTGATTTGGTCATCGTATCCCGACGGGGCCTTTAGGTGGTCCCGGTGCTGCCGGAGGACAACGATGCCGAGAACGGCCAGCACCAGCACGCCGAGGACGAGCCCGACGACACCGGCGAGCGGTGGTGCGTCGCTTCCGCTGCCCGTCTGGTTGCCGGTTGCTGAGAATACGATGACCCCGCCGATGACGGCCGCGGCGAGCGTCAGCACGAGCGCCAGGGACCCTGTTGACGCACCGACCCGGCGGTTGTCCCCGGCGCGCCGAGACCGCCACAGGCTTAGACCCGAGGCGATGCCGAGCACGAGTGCCAGAGAAATGCCCTGCACGACCCAATAACCCGGATCGCTTATCGTGCTCGAGGGGTTGTTGCCGCGCCCCGAGCCCAGGAGCCACGTCTGTTCCAGCAGAATGGCAAGCCACGGTGGCGTCACCGCGACCAGTGCCTGGCGCGGGCCGCGCACCAGCAGACCGACGAGGATCGCAATGAGTAAACCGGCCACCGGAGTCATGAGCAGTCTCCCTGGAAGTCAATGTGTGCGGCTGCAACCGGTGAACGTGCCGGCTGCACCGCCCTTCCAGGCTAGAAGCAGACTGCCATCCTCCGCGCCCACGCGGGTACTGAACCTGCCTCAGTGCCACCCCTGAGCTCCTGGCCGGCGGCGCTCAGAACGGCGTTTCCGGTGCGAGCAGTCCGCTGGCGTCGGGTGGCTGCTCCCGCGTCCGCTCAGCCGGAGCAGGCGCGCAGATAGGCCAGGGCCGCAAGCACGCGGCGGTGGTCCTCGTGGCCGTCGGGCAGGCCGAGCTTCTCGAGAATGCTGCGCACGTGGGTTTCGACGGTCCGGTCGCTGAGCCACAGGCGTCCAGCGATGCCGGCGTTGGTTCGGCCCTCGGCCAGCAAACCGAGCACCTCGCGCTCTCGCGGCGTCAGTCCAGCCAGCGGATCCCGCCGTCCCACCGGCGATACCAGTCGGGCGACCACCTCCGGGTCGAGCGCCGATCCGCCGGCCGCCACGCGCGTAACGGCCTCCAGGAAATCGTCGACGTCCAGCACCCGGTCCTTCAGCAGGTAGCCGAAGCCACCCGAGGAGACGAGCTCCACCGCGTGCCGTGTCTCGACGTGCTGCGAAAGCACGAGCACGGCCACGCCCGGCTGCGTCTGACGGAGGTGGGCCACGGCACGCAACCCTTCATCCTCGAATGTCGGAGGCATTCTGACGTCGACCACCGCGAGATCCGGCTGGTGCCGTGCGACGGCCTCCAGCAAGGCGTCCGCGTCGCCCACCTGCGCGACCACCTCGTGCCCCGCATCGCGGAGCAGCCTGACAAGCCCTTCCCGCAGGAGGACGGAATCCTCAGCGATCAGGACGCGCACGGCCACGCCGCCTCGACCACAGTGCCGCTGCCCGCCGGGCTCCGGACGCGAAGCTGGCCGCCTTGTCGCTCGACCCGTTTGGCGAGCCCAGCCAGACCCGAGCCCGCCTCCAGGCGCGCCCCGCCGATCCCGTCCTGCTCGATTCGGACGACCAGGCGGCCATCCTGGCGTGTGGCGCGTAGCGTGGCGTGGGAAGCCGCCGCGTGTTTGACGGTTTTGGTGAGCGCTTCGCAGGCGACGAAGTACGCTGCGGCCTCGATCTCGCTCGGCAGCTGTCGCGCGGGCGGTGTGGCCATGTCGGCCGGTAGCGCGGGGGCTTGCTCCCCGAGCTATTCGCCGTGCAGCTCCAACTCCAGCTTCACTGGGAGGAGCGAGCGCTGGGCCAGCTCACGCAGCGCCACGCCCAGGCCCTGGTCAAGCCCGGCCGGCCGGGCACCCCGCGCGAAGTCGCGGAGATCGACGATCGCCCGTCCAATCTCCGCGACCGCGTCGTCGAGCGCCGCGCGCAAGGACGGAGCGTCCTCCCCCAGGCTCCGTTGCAACAGCCGGAGCGAGAGGCCGAGCGCGACCAGGCGCTGTTGCGCGCCGTCATGCAGATCGCGTTCGATCCGGCGGCGCTCGGCGTCACCGGCGGCGAGGATCCGGGCCCGGGCTGCCTGCACCTCGGCGAGTTGGACGCGTGCTTCCACGCGCAAGCGCATGATCTCGATGGTCAGGCCACTAGCCTCCAGCACGCAGCGCACCAGTTCGCGGTGCTCGAGCATCGCGGGGTCGTGCAGCAGCACGCCGCGGTGCCCTTCAGGACCGTGGAGCGGCGTCTGGGCCCGCCTGTCTTCGGTTCCGGGTTCTGCGACCGGGTAGCCCGCGCGATTGACGAGGTGCCCGCTCTCGGGAAGCCAGAACAGGAGCGCCAGGCTCGGGTCCCTGAGGGCGCCGCGGAGCGCCTGGTCCACGTCGTCCGGCGATGCCCGCCCCCGCTGCACGTCACCGACGAAGCGCTCAATGGTCCGCAGCGCGTCATACTTGGCCCGATCGAACCCCCAATCGACCGCCCGCCGGACACCCGTCCGCAAGGGGCGGAACGCGACCGTGACCGCCAGCGTCGCGCCGGCCGTGGCCCAGGGGGAACCCTGGCCGAGCGCCACCCCGAGCAGCAGCGCCAGCGCGGCGTAGCCCGACCCCAGCACCAACGTGAGGGTCGCGTACACCAGCGTGCGGGTAAACAACCGATCGATGTCGTAGAGCCCGTGCCGAAAGATTGCGATGCCTACGGCGGCGGCAACGCCCACGTGGACGCAGGTCCACGCGAGCTGGAAGGCCAGGCCCAGGCTGCCGAAGCCCAAGAAAGAGACCCAACAGCAGATCAGTACCCCAGGGACACACGCGCCCGCTAAGGCGAGCCACTTCAACTGGAGCCGCTCAACACCCCGCGCGCGCCGAAAGCGCACAGCGATCGCTGCGGCCCCGACCACCAGCCCAGCCAGCAGTGCCAGCAGTGCTAGCGGGACGAGGGGCGCGAGTGGGCCTGCCAGGAGGTCGACGCCGGCCGGATTGGTGAACTGGTCGAAGGGTGGGTGCGCTCTGCGAGGCGCGAGCAGCACTGTGACACCAGCAGCCAGGATCACCAGCGCGACGCCTGCCGCGGCCGGACGCCAGCGACGGGAGGGGAGCCGACCATCCGGAAAGACCAGCGCCAGTACTGTCAGCGCGGCGTACGACGGCACCCAGCTCGCCCGCTGGTAAGCAAGTGCGGCAGTGGCTCCCCAGAGCCCGCCCGGCCGCGCCAGGAGCCCGAGCTCCGCATACGCGAAGGTGAACAGATCGAGCGCCACGGCGCTCCCGAGGCCGAGCAGCGACCAGCCGACCGGGTTCCAGGGCCGGCGCCACGCGGCCGCGGCGCCCACGGCCGTCGGGACGACCGCCGCGACGATCGCCAGGATCGGGCTCCACGGTCCGTCGACGTCCGCGACACCGTCCACGAGGGCCACCCTGTGTAGCACGAGTCCGGCACCGAGCAGGCCCAGGATCGTCGCCGCAGTGCCCGTGGCCAGAGCCGTCGTCCGCTGCATGCCGAGATTGTCGCCACGCGTGTCAATCTCGGCAATCAGGGCTAGTACTGACGGGCCCGCCCGGCAGGACTGCCGGCCGGCCAGCAGGCCCCGGTGGGTGAGTGGTCGCATGCTCGTGCCGGGACCGCGTACCCAGCGCGACCCCAAAGGCGATCTACGAGCTCAGTTCAGGAATCCCCGAACGCACAGAGCGACAGGCCCGGCCTAACGTCACGCCGCGGTCACTGTGGCCTAGCTGTTGCACGTATCCGGGCTGCACCGTACCCGCCTTCGGGAGTGGGCCGCAGCCCAGACTTAAGAAACACACTCGTTTCGGACAACACGCCTCATGCTGAGATGAAATTGAGCTTTTCATACCTGGCGCCGAGCACGTCTTGCGAGGGCGCGCCGAGCCAGTCTTCGATGACGGTGGCGTACACGGACCGAAAGTCGACCGTGTGGGAGAGGTCGCCGTCGTCGAGCTTGGCGAGGTTGGGATGGTCGCCGTAGACGCCGCCCTTGACGCCTTTGCCGACTACGAACATCGGCCCAGCCGCGCCGTGATCGGTGCCCTGGCTGCCGTTTTCCTTCACCCTTCGACCGAACTCGGAGAAGCCGATCGTCAGCACTCGGTCGGCTAGATGGTGGCCCTCGAGATCGGTTTGAAAGGCCATCAGGCTATCGGCCAGCTGACTCATCAGCGTGGCCTGGGCTGGCTTCTGATTGGCGTGGGTGTCGAAGCCGCCGAGCTGCACGTAGAACACGCGCGTCCCCACGTTCGAGGCGAGCATCTGGGCTACTTGCTGCAGCGTTTTCCCGAAGGGGTTGTTGGGATACTGAGCCATCGACTGGTACTTGTCGCCGAGTTTGCTGAGCAGGTCCACACTTTGGGTGGTGGTGTCCCAGTTGCTGGCGACCAGATTGAGGGCCGGCGTTTTCTGGGCTGGCCTGCTATACACCTGGCCGAACGCCTTCAGGAGCGGGTCCTTCATCGCCGGCAGGCGTTTGTCGACCAGGAACTGGAACGAATTGGTGTCCTGAAGAGCGGCAATCGGCGCGCGCTCCGTCAGCAGCGCTTGTGGCACGTTGGAACCGAAGTTGACGCACTGAAATGGGCTGTCGCCCACTTTGTAGACCTCGGACATAAAGGCCCCGAGCCAGCCTTGAGCAGGCGCAACGCCCGTGGGACGGGCGGTGTGCCAGATCTCCAGGGAACGGAAATGGGATCGGCTAGCGTTTGGGTAACCGACGCCTTGGATGACCGCCAGCTGGTGCTGGTCAAAGAGTGACTTGAACGACTTCAAGTTGGGATGGAGTCCGATCTGATCGTCCAGATGCAGCACCTGGTCGGCGGGGATGCCGATCTGCGGCCGAAGCTGGTAGTAGAGACCGTTGGCGTACGGAACAACTGCGTTCAGGCCGTCGTTGCCACCACTGAGCTGGATGACAACCAGGGTCCGGTCGGCGGGCGCGACCACCGGGCGGGGGGGTGCGGGTGGTGTTGCCGGCTGTGAGGTCGGCGCCGCGGCAGCCGCTGCCGGGACGGCCTCGGGGGTGGGGCTCGTGGCTGCCGCTGAAGTGGCCGGGTCGAGCGGGACGGAGTAGGCGGAGCCTGATGGGGTAGAGCCTGACGGGGCGGAGGCTGGCGGGGCGGAGGCTGGCGCGGCAGAGGTGCAGGCCGTGGCCAGGCCGGCCGCCGCGCCGGCCATACCGACTTTCAGGAAGCTGCGGCGTGAGCTGGATGGCATGGTGGCGTCCTCGTTCGTCTGTTCGTTCGTTCGTTCGTTCGTCTGGCGACGGCCCGTACTAGCCGACCTGGAAGTCGGAGCTTGCTAGCGCCAGCAAAATGAGGCCGCGCAGGCGAGCGTCGGTCGCCGCCTGCCGCTGTTGCGGGTTCGGCTGACCGTTGAACCCCTGGGGGTAGGTCGGGGGTGACTGCACGTAGTCGACCAGCGCCTGGTGCGCCTCCGGGGAAAGCTCGAGTGCGCTGGTCATTGCCAGCACCCGGTCGACCACGTTGGCGGGGTCGGCGATGCTGGACGTGCCGAGCAGGTCGGATGGTTTGATCTCACCACCATCGCCGGGCTGACCGCGCGCGGTGGCCAGGCGAGCCACAAAGTTGAAGCGGGTGAGCATCGTCGACGGGTTGATCCAGTACGCGCCGCCGGGCCAGCCGGCGACGTTCGGTGGGTTCAGGATCTCCTGCCCGAGCGTGCGCAGGACCGGCACTAGCTCTCGCTCCCGCACGCTCGCGCCGAGCAGGCGGACGGTGCCGACGACGTACTCGACGGGCGACTTGAGATGCTCAAACTGCGAGCGTTCAGAATACAACGCGTCCGAGCGCAGGATGGCCTCGACAAGCGGGCGAATGTCATGGCCGCTGGCGTTGTAGGTGTCGACCAGCGGCGCCAGGACCTCAGGCTCCGGATTCGGATAGGCAAAGAAGGTAAACAGCTTCTGGGTGACGCGCTGGGCTGTCGCCGGCTCATTCGCGGCGATCTTCAGAATGTCGCCGCCGTCGAACGGTCCTGTCTGGCCAAGAAACGTCTTGCCGCCGGTGTCGTGGTTGTTCTCGTTGAAGTAGAACTCGTTGTTGCGCAGGTTCCAGCCGGTGAACGCGCGCGCCGCCGACAGGACGTCGTCTTCGTCGTAGTTGCCGATGCCCAGCGTGTACAGCTCCAGCAGCTCGCGTCCATAGTTCTCGTTCGGCGCGCTGCGACGATTGACGCCGCCGTCGAGCCAGATCAGCATGGCCGGGTCTTTCGAGACGCCGAGCAGGAGCTCGTCGAAACTGCCGAGGGCGTTCGCGCGCAGCAATTCGATGTGCTGGTGCATCAGGCGGGGATTGGCCACCTTGTAGTTGGCGACCGCGAAATGGCCGTGCCAGAACAGGGTCAGCTTTTCCTGCAGCGGGCGGCGAGTCTGGACCATGCGGTACAGCCACCAGGTCTGAACGTCCTCAATGTTTTGGAGGTCTAGCAGACTCCCCTGGAGGCGCATCAGCAGTGCGTCGATGTCTTCGTCGACATTCTCTGGGTGCAGGAGTTCCTGCAGGGTTGCCTCCCAGCCGAGGCGTTGATAGCGCTGCAGATCATTGGCGCCCGCGGCGAAGCCAGCGCGCCGCAGGAGCAGCGAAATGCGTCCAGATTCGCCCAGAGCTTGCGTCGTCACCGGAGTACCTCCACTCGGATCCAGTGTGGCGGCGCGACGTTAGGTGCGGGCGGGGAGCCAGGTTCGGGGCAGGTTAAGAAGTGCGTGACAATCTGGCCGAAGGTGAAGTTTCGGTTAGCACGGCGCGCTTACCAGATGGATCGGAGATCCAGAATGAACCCTGGCAGGACAGGGTCCCCGGCAAGCTCGTCAATATCGACCAGGCTTTCGACAGCTTGACCAGGCCGATAGACGTGTACCGTTCGGCGCTCGAGGTCGAGCAGCCAACCCAGCCGTGCGCCGTTGCCCACGTACTCCTCCAATTTGGCGTGGAGCGCAGCGAGCAGGTCGGACGGGGAGCGCAGCTCGGCGACGAAGTCTGGGCACAACGGCGGGAACTTTCGGCGCTCGAGCATTGCCAGCGACTCCCAACGCTCGCGTGCCACCCAGGCTGCGTCTGGAGATCGGGTTGCGCCGTCAAGCAACGTGAAGCCGGCCGATGAATCGAAGGTGAGTCCGCTCCCATCACGTTGAGCCCAGTTCGCCAGCTGGCGTGTCAGCTCAGCGTTTCGAGCGCTCGATTCAGCACCGGCTGGGGGCATGAGGACCAGTGCTCCTTCGGCCGTGCGCTCTATGCGCAGCTCAGGATTGATCTGGCAAAAAGCAAAGAACTGGTCATCAGTCAGCGTGACCAACGGCGCGAGCCGCACCGTCATGGCCGGATGCCAACTCTCGACGAACGCCTCGAAGATGGGGATTGCCATAGTCGCGCTCCGCCCTTTCCGAGAGCATACGCCCAAGGACACGCTTGAAGTGGGTCTTTAACGAGGAATGGCGGAGGCCCAGCAGGGTACTGAGTTGACGTAAGCTTACCGACCTGCGGTTGTTGGAAAACAGAACTTATGTTCTACTACAGGTGTGGAGGCGGCCTCGTATTCGGTCGAGCTGCATCTGCATACGTGCTTTTCGTTTCTCGAAGGCGCCTCGTCGCCTGAGGAGCTGGCGTTGTTGGCGGCGGAGCTGGGGTACCGGGCGCTGGCGATTACCGACCATGACGGCTTGCACGGGGCGATGGAATTCGCCCAGGCGTGCGCGGCGGTCGGGGTGCAGCCCATCACCGGCGTCGAGCTGACCCTGGCGCATGGCCTGGTCGACCAGGACAGCGGTCCGGTCCACCTGACCCTGCTGGCCGAACACGACCAGGGCTACGCCAATCTGTGCCGGCTGATCACCCTGGCCCACCGCAACACGCGCGCCTGGGAGCCCGGAGCTACGCATCTGCCAGCGGCCGACCCGCGCCCAGCGTCGCTCGATCCGGACGCATTCACTGGCCTCACCGAGGGATTGATCGTTCTCAGCGGCTGCCGTCAAAGCGAAGTATCTCAGTTGATCGACCGCGAGCGATTCGAGGAAGCGGAGCTGGCTGCCAGAACATTGGCCGAGCTGTTCGGCTGGAACAATACGTTCGTCGAGCTGCAGCACAACCTGGTTCAGGGTGATACCCGCCGCCTGGCGCGTCTTGCGCAGCTTGCCGAGCGCGTAGACCTGCCGGTGGTGGCTTCCGGCAACGTGCACTACCACCAGCGCGGGCGCCACCGCCTGCAAGACGCGATGGTGTCAGTCAAACGCCGCTCGACGCTGGAAAACTCGCATCGGCTGCGGCGGCCCAACAGCGAGTTCTTTCTCAGGCCGCCCCAGGTCGTCGCCGAGTTGTTCGCAGCCTATCCCCAGGCCATCGCCACGACCCAACACATCGCGGACCGGTGTGCAGCGTTCAATCTCGCCAATCATCGCGAGCTGGGCTACGACTTCCCCGACTTCACCCGCAAAGACGGCGAACAACATGCCCCGGCCGACGAGGTCCTGGCCACCTTCTGCTGGGGTAAATTCGACGAGCGCTACCCACCCGATCGAACCGACGCCGAGCTGCGAGCCAAAGCCCAGCGCCAGTTAACTGACGAGCTGCAGCTGGTCAAGAAGCATAAGCTCGACGGGTTCTTTCTGATCTACCGCGATCTGCAGGAGCAGGCGACGGCGGTCGCCCAACGCGTGCGCGGCGTGGGCACCGTTCGCGGCGGTTCAGGCCTGCCACCCGGTCGCGGCCGAGGCTCGTCGGTCAGCTCGATCATCTGCTACCTCATAGGTCTAAGCCATGTTGACCCGGTGATTAACCGGCTCTTCTTCCGTCGGTTTCTCAACGAGGATTTGCAGGCGGTGCCGGATATCGATCTTGATTTTGCGCGCGACATTCGCGAGCAGCTCATCCTGCAGGTGTACCAGCGCTATGGCCACGAACACGCGGCGCTGGTGTGCTCTTTTGCTACGTATCATCTGCGTAGCGCTGTGCGTGACCTGGGCAAGGTGCTCGGGCTGCCGGCGCCGGCCATCGACAAGCTGGCCCGGCTTTCAGAAGGCGGCTCCGCCAGCTCGGTCAGACGCGAGCTGGCGACCCTGCCCGAGTTTCAGGGCCAGGCTGAAGGGCCGATCTGGGCGCACCTGATGGACCTGGCCGAACAGATCGACGGCTTTCCCAGGCACGTGGGCCAGCACGTCGGCGGCATGATCATCTCGTCGCGCCCGGTGGTCGAGCTGGTGCCGGTCCAGTCGGCCTCGATGGAAGGCCGCTACATCTGCCAGTGGGACAAGGATTCGTGCGACGACGCGCGCTTCATCAAGATCGATTTCCTGGCGCTGGGCATGCTGTCGTTGATCGAGGAGTGCCTCGAGCTGATCTGGCAGTGTCGGGGACAGAAACTCGACGTGAGCACGATTGCGTATGACGATACGGCCGTCTACGACGCTATCTGCCAGGGCGACACCGTCGGCCTGTTCCAGATCGAAAGCCGGGCCCAGATCCAGATGCTCACCCGGACCCAGCCGCGCAACCTGGACGACCTGGCGGTCCAGGTGGCCATCGTGCGGCCAGGCCCGATCGTCGGCGGCGCAGTCAACCCGTACGTCCGGCGTCGCGAGCTGCTGCGCGAAGACCCGAGCTACGTAGCCAAAGCCGACCACCCGCTGCTCGACGAATTGTTGAAGGACACGCTGGGCATCGTCCTGTACCAGGACCAGGTGCTCGAAGTCGCTATCGAAATGGGCGGCTTTACGCCTGGCCAGGCTGATCAGTTCCGCCGGTCGATGAGTCGAAAGCGATCGAGGGAGGCAATGGAGCGCTTTCGCACCGACTTCGTCGCGGGGGCGGTGAAGAAGGGAGTCAAGGCGGCTCAAGCTGGCGAGATTTTCGACAAGCTGTGCGCGTTTTCCGAGTTCGGCTTCCCCAAGAGTCACGCGTATGCGTTTGCCGTCCTGGCCTATCAGTCGGCCTGGCTAAGGCACTACTTCGCGGCTGAGTACTACGCGGCGCTGCTCAACAATCAGCCGATGGGCTTCTACGCGCCGCACGTGCTGATCGGCGACGCACGCCGGCACGGGCTGCAGGTCTTGCGTGTGGCGATCAATAGCAGTGCTGCACGCTGCCAGCCGGTGACGCCGGAGCACATCCTGCTTGGCTTCCAGACGGTGCGCGGGATTGGCGAGGATCTTGCCCGGGCGATCGTTGCGGAGCGAGAGCTGCATGGTCCCTTTCGCTCGTTGCCAGATCTGCTGCGGCGCACCAGTATGCCCCGCAATGCGGCCGAGCATCTGATCAGCGTGGGTGCCCTGGCCGAATTCGGCCTCGGCCGGCGCGAGTTGTTGTGGCAGATCGGACTCCTGGTCCCGAGCGCTACGGTCAGTCGTTCGAAAGGC
>JAABUQ010009861.1_pt1 | contig 12738 bp, 11 predicted proteins | sample 5560001 | NCBI WGS metagenome assembly JAABUQ01 (sample SAMN10711888, study PRJNA513371) | rock metagenome | isolation source: Antarctica rocks | place: Antarctica: Victoria Land, Finger Mt nord | collected 2015-12-18 | reverse complement strand
TGCAACCGGTTTCAATTTGCGCAACACGTGGTGTGGCCGGTGCGGCTCGTGCTGTTTGCGGCTGTGGCTTCGGCGGTCGCGTTCGCGCTTGTGAGACCGCTCGCAAAATTGACGCGGGGACGCGTGACGCGCATTGCCGAGAGCGCGATACCGGGATTTGAAGAACGGTTGCTGACGGCGACGGAGCGTCCGGACGCGGCCAATCCATTTACCGAGTTGGTGGCGGAGGATGTGTTGCGCGTGGCGCGTGAACATCCGGTTGATGCGATTGGATCGACGCGCTTGCTGTGGAGCTTGGCGGGTGCGGGCGGGGTGGCAGCGGCAATTTTGGTGTGGCTGATTGCGGCTGGACCGGGATATTGGGGCTATGGCGCTTCCCTTCTCTGGACGGGTGCGGGACGAGCGAGCGCTAGGCCGCTCTACGACTTAGCGGTGCAGCCCGGTAATAAGACGATACGGCGCAAATCGGATCAAGTGATCGAGGCGCAATTGGCGGGCTTTTCGGCGCGGCGGGTGGTGTTGCATGCGCGTTATCGCAACACGCAGAAATGGGAAGAAGCGGCGATGCAGCCGGGGAACGCGGACTCGCAGTACCGGTTTGTGTTTCCGGCGGTGGCGGACGAACTCGAGTATTACGTGCAGGCGGACGCAGCGCAATCGAAGCACTTCAAGATCTCGGTGAAAGATTTGCCGGCGGTGAAGCGCGTGCGGGTGACGGTTCACTTCCCTTCCGGGCTGGGTTTGAAAGATGTGAGCGATGAAGCGAGCGGCGACGTACGGGCGGTGGTGGACAGCGTAGCGGAGGTTGCGGTGATGACGGACCGGCCGCTCGACCACGGACTGCTGGTGACGGACAAGGGCGAGAAGATTGCGCTCGTGAAGGGCGAAGGCAACTGGTCGAGAGCGGAATTGCCGGTGAAGCAGGATGGGGCGTATCACGTGGCCGCGGTGGATGGCGCGGGGACGATACGGATCAGCGAGGATTACTTCATCGAGGCGAAGAAGGATGAGCCGCCGAGCGTGCGGATTGTGCGGCCGGGTCAGGATCCGCGGGTAAGCCCGATCGAAGAAGTGCCGGTAGGGGTGGAAGCGGCGGATGATTTCGGCGTGAAGTCGCTGGCGTTGCACTATTCGGTGAATGGCGAAGCGGAGCAGGTGGCGCGTTTCAAAACGCATGGCGCGAAGGAGGAGAAGGGGCACACGACGCTGTATCTGGAGAATTTCAAACTGGCTCCGGGGGACGTGATCAGCATGTATGCGACGGCGAGCGATGCGAACAAGACGACTCGCAGTGACATTCTGTTTGCGCAGGCGCAGGCGTTCGACTACAAGTTCAGCCAATCGCAGCAGGCGGGCGGCGGTGGCGGAGGGGGCGGCGCGCAGGACAACAACATATCGGAGCGGCAGAAACAAATTATAGCGGCGACGTTCAATGAACTGCGCGGGGATGTGAAAGTTCGGGCGAGCGTCGAGGAGCAGGCGCATTTTCTCTCGGATGTGGAAGCGAAGCTGGGCGCGCAGGCAAAGACGCTGGCCGAGCGGATGGCGAATCGCGAGTTGGCGCAGGCGAATCCGGAGTTTGAAAAGTTTACAAAGCTGATGACGTTTGCGTCGTCGGAGATGGCGGATGCGGTGAAGCAGCTTGCGCCGGGACGTTGGAACGATGCGCTGGTACCGGAACAGAAGGCGCTGCAATCGCTGCTACGGGCAGAGGCGATTTTCCGCGATATACAGGTGGCGTTCGGGCAGCAGCAAGGCGGCGGTGGGGGTAGCGGCGCGCAGCGGGAACTGGCGCGCATGTTTGATCTCGAGCTCGACACGTCGAAGAATCAATATGAGACGGGGCAGCAGTCGCAGGCGGAGGCATCGGCAAAACAGCAGAAGGCGATTGATGACGCGTTTGAGCGATTGAAGATGCTGGCGCAACGGCAGCAGGAACTGGCGCAGCAGAGGAATCAGCAGCAACCGGCCGAACAGCGCTGGCAGGAAGAGCAACTGCGGCGGGAAGCGGAGGAGTTGAAACGGGAGATCGAGCAGCTGGCGAATAATTCGCAAGGGGCCGAGCAGAACGGGGCGCAGCAGAGTGGCTCGCAACAGGGTGGCTCGCAACCGAGCCGTTCGCAGCGCGCGAATTCTGGCAGTGGGCAGCAGGCAGGCGGCGGGCAGTCGCGGGAGACGGCGGAGGCGATGCGAAAAACATCGGACTGGCTGAACCACGCGGAAGACCAGATGCGGCAAGCGGTATCGAATGGCGACAAGACAGCGCAGCAGCGGGCGGCAGGCGAGCTAGCGCAAGCGCAACGGCAGCTGAGCAGCGCGCTGCATCGGGATGCGGGAAATAGTCTGGCGGATTTGACGCAGCAGGCGGAGGCGATTGCGCGGACACAGCGGGACCTGGCAAACCGGATGAAGCAGATGTATGGGCAGACGGGCCGGGATGGGAACGAGCTTTCGAGCATGCTGGGCGGCGAGGCGGGTGAGATGCCGGAGATGAACGATCCGGATAACCAGCGTTTCGGGTACGGCTACCGGCGGCGAAATCTACAGCAGCTTACGCGGCCGCTGCATCAGGCGACGGACGACGAAAAGCAGGTAGCGAGCGCGAAGGAGAAGCTGGCGGCGGATTTGGAGCAGTTGCAAAGGGGAGTGGAAGAGCAGAGCCGGACTTTGCAAGCGACTTCGCCAGGGACGTCTGGCAAGCTGCGGAAAGCGCTGTCGGATGCGGAGCAGAAAGAGCTGGCGCTCCGGATGCAGAAGAATGCGCAATGGATTCGCGAAGGTTATGGCAACCGGAATCTGGCGATGGAAAATAGCGTAACTTCGGGCGTGGAGCAGTTGAGCCATGATTTGCGCGGGGCGAAGCAGGCGCTCGAGGCAGGCGAGCCGGGCGGTAAAGGCGGGCAGAGCGAGAAGACGGCAGAGGCATTAGCGGAAGTGCGCGAGTTGCGGACGAAGCTCGAGCGCGCGCAAGAGCAGGCACGCGCGTCGGGGCCGCAACAGGCAGATGGGCAACAGCAAGGCGGGCAAGCAGCAGGTCAACCCGGACAGGGCGGTCAGCCGGGGCCGGGCGGAGCGCAATCGCCTTCTCTCAATAACGGTGAAGCGGGAGAGTTGAGCCGGCACGACATCGATCAGGCGATCGGCCAGTTATCGACGCTGCGCGGACAGATTAGCGGGCAGGACCGGGCGCTTGGAAACTATCTGGGCGGGGCGCTAGGGCATCTGAGAGATCTGAATGCGGATCCGCGTGTGTTGCAGGCGACGATTGGACAGGATGCGGTGGCGAGCCTAGAGCGTCTGGAATCGGAATTGAGCCGGCGTTTGGGAGAGCAGCAGGCGCAAGGTGCGCGGAGTGGCGCGGCGGAAATACCGGCCGAGCAGTATCGGGATGCAGTGGCCGAGTACTTCAAAAGACTCAGCCAGCCCGAGCATAAGTAACACGCGAAGATTACCGAACGGACCTCGCGCCAGATAGAGCGGCGAAGACGATGACGCGCATCGGTAATTTTGTTTTTCATTACATCTCTGTGAGTTAGCTTCCCGCGGCGGAGCTTTACGTTGCGCGGCCGGGGCATGCTTTCGTAGACATGCCGAGCAAGAGTGGTGGGCCGAAAACGCCAGAGGGGAAGAAGCGATCGAGCCAGAACTCGACGGCGCACGGGCTGCGGTCGACGCACTTGATGATTCTCCCTGACGAAGAGCGGGCGGAGTATGAGAAGACGCGCCAGGGATGGATGGAGACGTATGAGCCGGAAGGGTATCACGAGGTCCGGCTGGTGGATCAATTGATTCTGAATGACTGGCTGCTGAAGCGGGCGAACCGGCGGCTGATCAAGGCAGAGACGGACGAAGACGCGACGGAAGAGCATGAGCACCGGCGCGAGTTGATTCTGCGATACAAGACGACGAGCGAGCGGGCGTTTTACCGGGCGTTGAGCGCGGTCGAGGGATTGAGGAAAGACATCTTGCGGGAAAAGATTCTTAACACGGATGTAATCAAGAGGCAAAGCGAACAGATAGAAGACCTGAAGAAGAAGCTGGGCGCGCAGCCGCCGAAGGGGGGCGAGGGCAAGGCGGAGTTGACGCGCGCGGTAAAGATTTTTACTGGCCAACGGTCGAAGAAGAAGCGGCGGCACATTCCGATTTTGGACCAGTGGATGGAGATCGAAGTATCGCCCGAGGGGAAGACGGTGACGACGCTGTACCCGTCGAATGAGATTTTGATTCAGGGGGGCAGAAGCTATGGCCCGCGCCGGAGCTGGTTTATCGCAGGCTGCATTTTGTGGATGGCGTGCCGGAGGAGTACGCGTGGACGACGGGGGAAGAGTCGATTCGGGTGAGTGGCGGGCTGGGGATTCAGCGGATGCCGGTGGAACCGGTGGCTGGAGTTGATTGAGACAGAGAAGGCTAGGGGAACGGGGCATTTGCTGCCGTGCGGGGGGAACTTGCCGCGTCCGGAAGAGCGAGGCGGGTGCGAGTGCGGGGTGTGTTCGCGGAACCGGGCGATTTTCGAGGCTTGGGCGGCTTAGGGACAGGCACCGCAAAGGAGGGTGTAGACTAGCCATGAATTACCCAATAACATTCCAACGAGCATAGAATCCAGGTCGCAGGCGGAAAGAAGCTACAGCTACGAATAAGTAGCTGTTGCGATGTTGGAAGAGACCGGATTCGTGGAGGAAAGCACTTACATGCCGGCACCAGACATTACGGGCGGGTTCGATTGCGACGAATCTCCTAAGAGCAAAGCAGTTGCAGAAAGCTTGCAGAAGCTGGTGCATAAAGCTTTCGATAGCGCCGGTCCCACAGGCCAATCGGACAAGAACTTCTTGAACGGGACATGGTTGAGGGAACCCTTGCATGTAGTTCTGACGGATGTTCCGATCGGAGCATGGACAACGGCTCTGGTATTCGACGCCTTGGAGATGGTCAGCGAGCGCGACGCCTTCGCCACAGCAGCCGATACTTCTGTGGCAGTGGGTATAGTGGGCGCGCTCGGTGCAGCTGTAACGGGCATCACCGACTGGCAGGATGCGGACGCTCCAGCTCGGCGCCTTGGCATGATTCACGGCATCTTGAACCTGAGCGGAACCGCGCTGTTCGCGACGTCATTGATTGCGCGCAGGCGCAAGTCGCGCAATGTGGGCCGGGTATTGGGAGCGCTGGATATGGCGTGATGGCGATCGCAGCCCATTTGGGCGGGAAGATGGTTTACGAATACCGAGTGGGCGCTCATCGTACCGCCGGCCAAACTTTTCCCGACGACTTTGTGTCTGTATTGGCAAAGTCCGATTTGGCAGAGGCGCAGCCGAAGCGCGCTGAGCACGAGGGTGTTCCGATCTTGTTGGTGCGCCGTGGCACCCGGATCTTTGCCTTGGCCGAGACGTGCTCGCATTTTAACGGCCCGCTCTCGGAAGGCACGCTTGTGGGTGACAGCATTGTGTGTCCCTGGCACCACTCGCGATTCGCACTCGAAGACGGCCGGGTGCTCGATGGGCCGGCAGTGCATCCGCAGCCGTGTCTCAACACTCGCGTTCGGGACGGTCGCATTGAAGTGCGGAAACCACCCTGCAAAACGATCCCCTCGACAGCGACCGCGCAAGTCCCAGGCTTGTCGAAGCCGTCATGAAAGAACACGACTTCAAAGTAGGCGACCACGTGGAGTGGAACTCGGAAGCGGGGCGAGTCCGTGGAACGATCCAGAAGAAACATACTTTTGAAATTACGTTCAGGGGGTACACGGTGCACGCTTCGAAAGAGGAGCCGCAGTATGAGATCAAGAGCGACAAGACCGACCACCTAGCGATGCACAAAGGCTCGGCTCTCACGAAAATCTGAGGTGACGAGTGGAGATCCTGCTTAAGAGCCTATGAAAAACCTACCGCGGAGGACGGGTTTCGTGTTTTGGTGGATCGGCTGTGGCCGCGGGGCGTGAAGAAAACCGATCTTCACCTAGATGCATGGGAAAAGGACATTGCACCCAGTACAGAGCTACGGAGATGGTTTGGTCATGATCCGAAGCGTTGGATCGAGTTCTGCAAGCGTTACAAATTGGAGTTGAAAAATCCAGCGGCGAGCGACGATCACCAATACCATTCAGACGGCTCGAGACCGGTTCGTGATGACGCTGATTTACGGGGCGAAGGATACGGAGCGCAACGAAGCAATTGTGCTGCTGCCTGTCTTCAGGCGCATGGCTTCACATACACGCAAAGCGGCGCCGGAAGAAAGCGCGTGACGATAGCTTTGGATGATCTGAGCCCAATTGCGCGACCGGCTGCGGGATCCGTTGGTGGTTCTGAAGCACGATATGAGATAGACATAGCGCCGCCGTACCGCCTCGACCTTACTGTGAGCGTGCTGCGGAGGTTATCGACAAACGTCGTGGACTTGTTCACACCTGAGGGCGAATATGTCCGCGTGCTCGACGGCTTTCGCAGCCCTGTTATCGTGCGCGTTGCGCAAACACAACCGGCCAGGCTCATGGTTGTGCTTACAGGATGCGACGGCTCTGACGAGCACGCACCGGCTCTTGGATTCGTACGCCGGATCCTTGGAGTCGACCGGACACTTTCACACTTCTATCGTGCAGCGGAGGATATTTCGTGGCTGTGGCCGTTAGCCGTCCGTATGCGGGGCATAAAGCCTCCGCGCTATCCGACGCTATGGGAAGCATGCGTGAACGCAATCGTTTTTCAACAGGTGAGTCTGTTTGCTGCGAGTTCGATTTCAAAGCGAATCATTCTGGCGCTCGGTTCGACTGTTACATGCGAGGGCATGACACTCCATGCGTTCCCGAGTGCGGAAAGTTTGCTGGCGGCGAACGATGACATTCTGCCGGCGGCGGGCTTGAGTGCGAACAAGCTGTCGGCGCTCAGGCGGGTGGCGGACGCGCTCGTCTCCGGCCTAGACGAAGCGATGCTGGAAGAATGTTCGAGTCCGGAGGCGGTGCGATTGCTTGGGGGCATTAAGGGAATCGGACCGTGGACGGCTACGGTAATTCTACTGCGCGGTTTAGGCCGCCTCGATGTCTTTCCCATGAACGACTCGGGCGTTGCTCGCAATCTAGCGCTTTACGCAGGCGCCGTTCCGCTCGATATCGACCGGGTCCTCGCCGCGCTTGGACCACAGCGTGGAATGCTCTATTACCACCTGCTGCTTGCGCGACTGGATGCGCGTGGCGAGATAGGCCGTGCTTCGCATGGTTTGGAAGGGCTCGCCGGTTGAGCGTGACTAACGTCCCGCGACGAGTCAGCATGCCGAAAGAATCTGTGACGAGGGGCGTGCTACTGATTGTGCTGGCATTCTTATGCGTCGCAATCATGAGCGCGTTCGCTAAAGCAGCAACAGGCATTGCCACCGGCACGTTGGTCTTCTTTCAGAATGCGATCGCACTTCTGCTCTTTGCTCCGTGGGCGTTGGACCATGGTTTTTCCTCGCTGAAAACGAAACACATTTGGCTGCACATCCTGCGCGGCCTTGCCGGGCTCCTTTCGCAGGCGCTCATGTTTGCGGCTGTGAAAAAAAATGCCGTTGATGAACGCCGTCCTGCTGACGAACTCTGCGCCGCTTTTTATTCCGCTGATTGCCTGGGCGTGGTTGAAGGAAAAGGTGGGGATGGTTGTGTGGGCGAGCCTCTTTGTTGGTTTCCTAGGGATATTGCTTATCTTAAGACCGGGCGCGCAGATGCTCGCGAATCCTGCCGCTTTCATCGCTACCAGTGCGGCAGTCTTCTCGGCCTTCGCTCTTGTGGCGGTGAATCAACTGTCGCGAGAGGAGCCCGTCAAGCGCATTCTTTTTTATTATTTTTTGATCTCTTCGGCTGTTACTGCTCCTTTTGCTTTGCTGTTCTGGAAAGCCCCCACTTCAAGAGAGTGGCTCTATCTGGCAGGTATCGGAATCTTGATGGCGGCCAGCCAATGGTCGATTATTCTTGCATATCAACATGCCACGGCAACGAGCATCGCACCCTTCAACTACACGGTGGTCATCTTCTCGGGATTGATTGGGTGGGTGGTATGGAAGAACGAGCCTACGCTGCTATCTCTTTTGGGAGTCGTGCTGGTCACGGTGGGCGGGGTGCTTAGTACAAAGTTTAGTGGCCCGAATTCGCGAGGGCATCTAGGCTGGATAGGCTATTGGAACTTGCGCTTTCATCGGATTGAGTCGAGGCTCGCAGCGCGGCGCGTGCCCTCCTAAGCTCAGTGTGCGCTGTGAACCGGCGAGCCTGCTATGAGACCGTGAAAGTAGTTCTGGAGACGTGCGATGATTTCATTCGATGCAGCACATGCCGCCGTGCACTATCCCGCGGATCGGCGGTTTCGCATCTGGATCCGGCCCTCGTTTCTGATCGCTGCCGCCTTGCTGGTGCTGGCGCCGATAGTTGCGGCATGGATTCAATTTCTTGTTGCCGGTCTCCCTTCTATGCCGGCTGTCCCGCAGATCTATCCGAACAACTTTGCCGGTCCGCACGGTTTTCCGCTGTGGGTGCGCTACTGCCACTTCTTCAACTTTCTTTTCGTGATGATGCTGATCCGGAGCGGGCTATCGATCCTGGTGGATCACCCTCGCCTCTACTTCAACAACGACTGCACACCGGGCAGCGAGTGGATCCGGTTCACTCCGATCCACGTTCCTGCCGATCGGGTCTGGACTGCGAAGGACGATGCGCGTTACATTTCGCCAATCGTTGCGACACCTGGATACCGGCATACCGTGGGCGTTGCGTGCTCCTGGCATTTTCTCAATGTTTACGGATTCATTCTGACGGGCCTGCTGTTCGTGATCATGCTGTTCGATACGGAGCAGTGGCGACGGCTCGTTCCACAATCCATGCTCGTGCTGCTGCAGGCCTGGAATACCTGGGTGCACTACGCAACTCTTCACTTGCCGCCTGAGCCCAACGGGTTTTATGGCTACAATGCGCTGCAGCAGATCGCCTATTTTGCCGTTGTCTTTGTGTTCGGCCCGCTGGCCATTCTGTCCGGGATCGCCATGTCGCCCGCTGTGGTGAACCGCTTTCCGCACTAGCGAAGCTTTTTGGCGGCAGGCAAGCGGGGCGTTCCATTCACTTTCTAACGATGCTCAGCTTCTTTGGGTTCATCGTCGTGCATGTGACGCTGGTCGCGATGACGGGCTTCGTTCGCAATATGAACCACATCGTGATGGGTACCGACAATCAGAATCACATAGGAATGATTCTGGGCTTCGCAGGTATCGGGGTGGTCGTTCTTTCGTGGATCGCGGCGCATTACGTCTCCTGGTTTTTCCCGCGTGTCTTGCAGCACGTACAGAAGTTCATCACCTACACTTTGCTACTGGCTACGCTGAACCGCCTTACACCAAGTCAGCACTACACCGAGAACGACATCTCGCCCCGATTCTGGCCGAACGGCAAGATGCCAGACCGCGAAGACTGGAAGCATCTGGCAAAGGGAGGATTCCGGGAATTCAAGCTGAAGGTGGGCGGCCTTGTCGACAATCCGGTCGAGCTTTCTCTGGCAGAGATCGAGCAGTTGGGCAAGGTCGAGGAGATCACCATGCATCACTGCATTCAGGGATGGACGGGCATTGCGAAATGGGGCGGACTTCCCATGAAGTCTCTGGTCGAACTCGTCCGGCCGAGGCCGAATGCCAAGGTTGTCGCGTTCTTTTCGTTTGGCGGCTCGCTTTACGGCGACATGTATTACGACACCCAAAGCCTCGACAATGTACTCCAGGCGGAATGCCTGCTTGCTTCAGAGATGAATGGCAAGCCCCTTAGCGAGGTGTATGGAGCTCCACTGCGGTTGCGGGTTGAAAACCAGCTTGGCTACAAGATGGTCAAGTGGATCGAGCGGATCGAATTCATCGAATCGGAGAAGAGCGTCGGGCTCGGCGAGGGCGGCAAGAACGAAGACGACGAATACTTCGATCTGCTTCCGAACATCTAAATGACTTCGGAAAAGGATTTCGTAAACGACCGGCACACCGGCTTCGAGCACGTCGCTGTGCTCCTTACGCATTTGCGGTTGGCGTGGCTGCTGAAACACCTGCCGCCGCGCTTGGTATGGGCGGTATATGTCGGCATCAACGGTTTCGTCACGATTGGGCTGCTCGCCTTGCTTGCTGTTGTTACAGGTAACCCATTTGTCTTTCCCTCGCTCAGTCCCACTGCATATCTCTTCTTCTTCTCGCCTTTGGCAGAGGCCTCCAGCCCTCGTAATACCATCCTGGGCCATGCAACCGGGCTCATCTGTGGCTATGCTGCTTTCGCCGTTACAGCGGCCCTCGAGCCACCTTTCGCCACGCAGGGCGGCACCCTTGCACCGAGAGTTCTGGCTGCCGCGCTCTCGCTTTCAGCTACGGGCGCTCTGATGGCGCTGTTCCGGGTTAGTCATCCGCCCGCAGGAGCGACCACGCTGATCGTGTCCCTCGGCATCATCTCCCAGCCGAAAGAACTCGTTGTTATCGAGGTCGCAGTGATGCTGCTTACGGCACAGGCGTTGGTGATCAACCGGATTGCCGGGATTTCTTATCCGTTATGGAGCGGTCACACATCCGTTGCAACGATTGCTCCTGTCAAAGACACAAGGCGGTAAACAGAGATGCCTTTCCAGGCTTCTCGAAGTGACAGGTTCGCACGCGCTTCACGTGAGATCTGCCGTATAGCTTAGTGCTCCCGACATTTCATGTCAGAAGAGAAGCTTCATCGAGAACTGAATCTGTCGCTCTGTATTTGCCGTGCTCGTTATGATGCCGAAATTTGAATTACCCAAAGTGCTGTGGGGCTGTCCAAAAATGACGGAGTTACTCATGTTAAACGCGTCGGCGCGGAACTCCAGGTTAGCTCGTTCTTTTATCGGGAAGCGCCGCGTCAAAGACAGGTCCAGGTTGTGAAACGGATTCGTTCTTAGACTATTGCGTCCCAAGTTGCCGTACGTTTCAAGTGCCGGAACACCGAAGGCCGCAGGATTCAGATAGACCGTAGGACCCTGGCCGTGCGCGTAGATATTAGAGGTCATCAACAGGTTTGCGCGTTCTGTACCGTTGCCGGTTCCGGCAGTGTCTCCGTTGCTCACTGTTACGTCAAACGGAGTCCCGGAGTGCACGCTGAGAATGCCGCCAAGCTGCCAATTCCCAATGATGTAATCGGCAACTGTGTTATGAGTGCTGAACGACTTACCTTTACCAACCGGTATGTCGTAAACAAAACTGCCGGAGAAGATGTTCGGCAGATCGAATCCCGAAACACTACGATCCAAATTGGTGTTATACGGGAACTGAATTTCACAGCCCTCTGCGCCAAAGCTGCCCGAACAACCATTGTCCATAGACTTCGAACGTGTGTAAGAAACGATGTAGGTCAGGCCGTGCGTCGCGCGTTGCTGCAATCGGAACTGGAATGAATTGTATTTACTCTGACCGACGCTGCGGTCGTAGAAGGTAGGCGTGATATATGGATAAGGCCGGCGGGCGGCTTCGGTACAACAGGTCCGGGAGTTGGAGTCGTATTGCCTTGTCCTCCCTGATTGAGACGCAAGTCGTGGGAGCCTACATAAGCAAGAGAAAGTACGGTATTACTTCCGAGTCCCTGCTCGATGCCGACGTTCCACTGATCGGAATACGGCATTTTGTAATCGCTAGGATCGACATACCAATTGACAAAAACCGGCGCTGAGAAAGGGCGTGGCGGCTGGATATACGACTCCGGCAGAACCCTGGTTGAACGGATCCCCGATACTAGCTCTAACTCCACCAGGATGGTTTAGGTTTTGCGCAATAAGCTGGCCCACATCTGGCCAGGTTCCTTCATAGTTTTGTGCGAGCTGAATAATTGAATTCCAGTTATCGTAAAAACGGCCGTAGCCCATGCGGAGCGCGGTCCGATCAGTCAAGCGATAGGCCAGACCAGCACGAGGCTGCCAGTTACTGTGGTCGTTCGTGTAAATGGAATGATTACTGTGGGTTGTAACTACGACATGTTCCGGCAAGACTCCGCCAGGGATGCAGGGGAAGCCCTTAGTGGCGCTGCAAGTTCCCGGAACAGTGGCAAGGATATAAGTACCGTTGCTCAGATCGAGATCGCCTACGTAGGCATCAGGGGCGGGCGGATTGCCGTATATCGGCCACAGGGTAACATCCCAGCGCAGACCCAGATTCAAAGTCAGCCGGGAGTTGATTTTGAATTCGTCCTGAAAATATGCCCCGTTCACCCAGCCGCCGTGCTCGGTTTCGAGTACATTCCTTCTGTTCGCGCCATCAGGAAGACCGAGCAAGAAGGAGGCAAGTGGATTGCCGGTATCCGTTGTACTGGCGGGGTTCTGCGTGGGCGTTGCAGAGAACGACTCTGACGCGTTATAGATAGGCGAAACAGTGTTGTTGGTGGCGAAGTTCGCGCCCATTTTGAGCGTGTGCCTGCCTAAGATCTTAGTGAAGCTTCCGCCGAAGGTCCAATTGTCAGCATAGCGAGTATCCTGGACCGACTGTTGTGCGCCTCCGAGATATCCGGATACGTTCATTCCAGGGACGAATGGCCCTTGACCGCCTTGAAAGTTTCCCAGGAAGTTACTCGACACACCTGCTTGGATTAACTGATTTGCAAAACCGGCCGGCGCACCTGGGACATTGCTGCCTGTGTCGGCATCTCCCACATTGCGTCCGAAGAAGGCATCCATCACGGCAGTTGGACTAAAGGTATGGGTCTCGTGCAAGACTCCATTCCAACCGTAATCATTGGCGAAGCTTGCAGTGCCGGTATAA